>OKRW01001722.1_pt1 | contig 17572 bp, 16 predicted proteins | sample 1601151 | NCBI WGS metagenome assembly OKRW01 (sample SAMEA3541471, study PRJEB24748) | human gut metagenome | biome: human gut; feature: human-associated habitat; material: faeces | place: China | collected 2012 | reverse complement strand
GGTCATCGCCGTGCGAAATCGCAGATATTTTTCTGCCGGTTCCGTCATGAACTCCTGATGCAGCACCAGAAGACCGCTCCCCTCCCCGGCGTCCTCCTGCAGGATTTCAAGCATCCTGCAGCCGGCTTTGATGTCCTCCGCCGTATGAAAATACGCCCCGCTGACTTTATCCTGCAGACAGATATTTTTCCCTTCTGCAAAGACAAGGCGCGCCTGCCCGCGCGCAATCAGCTCGGTCATATCCACATGCAGCAACTTGTCCCCGGCAAGCACCTTTTTGCAGGACATCAGTCGCTCGTAGCCTGCGTAGAGATCCGGCCGCCTCTCCTGCGTGCGGCGCTCCGCCTCCTGTCTGCGCCACTCGGCAATTTTTCTCTGATTGCCCGACAGCAGCACCTTTGGCACCTGCTTTCCGTGCCATTCCTCCGGGCGGCTGTACTGTGGATACTCTAACAGATCGCCCTCGAAGGACTCCGTCTCCCCGGACTCTCCGTTCGCCAGTACCCCGGGCACCATCCGTGAGATCGCGTCTATCATCACCATCGCCGGAAGTTCCCCGCCGGTCAGCACATAATCGCCGATCGACACGTAGTCCGTGACGGTCTCCTCTAATACACGCTCGTCGATCCCCTCATAGTGCCCGCACAGGAAAATAAGATCTTCCTCCTTCGCGAACTCCTTTGCCATCTGCTGGTTGAACACGGCTCCCTGCGGCGTCACATACACCGTGCGCACCGGTCTGTCCCGCAGCTCCTCCGGCTGCCGGCTCCGGATTTCCTCGCAGGCTGCCTTCCACGCATCGTAGACCGGCTGCGCCTGCATCAGCATGCCGGCTCCCCCGCCGTAAGGATAATCATCGACTTTTTTATGTCGATCCGCCGTATAATCCCGGATGTTGACTGCATTCACGGACAGCAGTCCCTTTTTTGCCGCACGTCCAAGGATGCTCTCCGAGAGTCCCTGCGTCACCATCTCCGGAAACAGCGTCAGAATATGATAATTCATGCTGTACCTCCTATTTTCGGTTGATGTCAAGCAGTCCCGGAAGCAGATGCACACACATCTGTCCCTGCTCTACGTCCACATCACGGATGCAGTCCCTGATCGCCGGAACGAGCACTTCCTCCCCATCTGTCATGGAGATCACATAGACATCGTTCGCGCCGGTCTGCATCACATCCGACAGCGTTCCCAATTCCTCACCCTCGTCCGTCGACACCTTCATGCCGATCAGATCTGCAATAAAGTATTCGTCCTTTTTCAGCTTTACCGCGTTCTCTCTCGTCACATAAAGGCTCTTTTTGCGATATTTTTCCACATCATTGATATCATCAATTCCCTTAAATTTGAGAATCACCATATTTTTAAAGAACTTGACGCCTGCAATCTCAAGTTCTAATTTTTCTTTTCCGGTATCCAAAATCACATTTTTGAGTTTTTTGAAGCGCGCTGGATCGTCCGTCGTCGGAAATACCTTGACCTCCCCACGCACCCCGTGTGTCGTCGTGATGACACCGACCTGCAATAAATCTTCCATGCATGTCCTCCGTTTCTGTCTCTGATATCCGCAGTAGCCGCAATATGAACAAAGGAGCTGCCACCCCATTATCTGGCGCGACAGCTCCTCTGACCTGTTACTGCATGATCTCTACAATAACTTTCTTCTCTTCCTTTGAGGCAGCAGCCTTCACAACAGAACGGATTGCCTTGGCAATGCGTCCCTGTTTGCCGATTACCTTGCCCATGTCGGACTGCGCAACGCGCAGTTCAAGCACGATGGCTTTCTCATTCTCTGTCTCTGTTACGACGACCTGATCCGGATAATCGACGAGTGATTTCGCAATTACTTCTACTAATTCTTTCATTAGGTCCACCTCGCGAATCCTATTTCTCGATGCCTGCGCTCTTGAAAATACGAGCAACTGTATCGGTCGGCTGAGCTCCGTTAGCTAACCACTTCTTTGCTAACTCCTCATTTACATGATACTCGCTTGGATCTTTCGTTGGATCGTATGTTCCGATCTCCTCAATGCACTTGCCATCTCTCGGGGATCTGGAATCTGCTACTACGATTCTATAGAAAGGAGCTTTCTTCTGTCCCATTCTTCTTAATCTGATCTTTACTGCCATTACTTTCACCTCCTTAAATTTGCTTAACTGATCTATTTAGAATGCGTTATACGCAATTTCTAACATTAAAACGGAAGCTTGCCGAACATTCCACCACCGCGTCTGCCCTTCTTCATCATGCCAGGCATCTGCTTCATCATCTTCTTCATCTGTTCAAACTGCTTCACCAGACGGTTGACCTCCGCAATATCGACACCGGCTCCCACCGCAATGCGGCGCTTCCTGCTCGGATTCAAAAGGGAAGGATTCTGTCTCTCCTCCGGCGTCATGGAATAGATGATCGCCTCCGTGCGCGATAAGCTCTTCTCGGCTGCTGCCTCGTCAATATCCGGTATCTTGCCTGCGCCCATCCCGAGTCCCGGCATCATACCAAGGATACTGGACAGACCGCCCATCTTCTTCATCTGACTCATCGACTCCAGATACATCTCAAAGTCAAATTCGTTCTTGCGCATCTTCTGCTCAATCTTCTTCGCCCGCTCCTCGTCAAAGTCCTCCTGGGCTTTTTCGATGAGGGTCAGCACATCGCCCATACCGAGAATACGCGATGCCATGCGATCCGGGTAAAACTGCTCCAGATCCGAAAGCTTCTCTCCCATACCCGCATAAAAAATCGGCTTACCGGTCACTGCCCGGATGGAAAGCGCCGCACCGCCTCTGGTATCACCGTCGAGCTTTGTCAGAATGACTCCGTCGATACCGATGCGCTCATCAAAGGTCTTCGCCACATTCACCGCATCCTGTCCTGTCATGGCGTCCACCACAAGGACGGTCTGATGCACTGTGACATTTTCTTTTATCTGAATCAACTCTGCCATCATATCTTCATCGATGTGAAGACGTCCGGCAGTATCGATGATAACGATGTTAAAATCGTTCTTCGCGGCATGTTCCATCGCCGCTTTTGCAATGTTCACCGGGCTGTTCTTATCGCCTATGGAAAATACTTCCACGCCCTGCTTCTGTCCGTTGATCTGCAGCTGTTCGATCGCTGCCGGCCGGTAGACATCACCTGCCACGAGAAGTACCTTCTTGCCTTTCTGCTTGAACTTTCCGGCAAGCTTTGCTGCTGTGGTCGTCTTACCTGCTCCCTGAAGACCGGTCATCATGATGACGGTGACTGCCTTGCCGGGCTGCAGTGTGATCTCGGCTGTCTCAGAGCCCATCAGCCTGACCATCTCTTCGTTTACAATCTTGATGACCATCTGTCCCGGATTCAGTCCGTTCATCACGTCCTGTCCGACGGCACGCTCCTCCACGTCCTTGACGAACTGCTTGACGACCTTGAAGTTGACATCCGCCTCTAAGAGCGCCATCTTGACTTCCTTAAGCGCTGTCTTGACATCCGCTTCCGTCAGCCGTCCCTTGCTGCGCAGGTTCTTGAATACATTTTGAAGTTTTTCAGATAAGCTGTCAAATGCCATCTATAACTCCTCTAATATCTGATTGGAAATCTGTTCAATCTCCACGATCACTGCCTCGTCATGGCTCTCATGAAACTGCTTCGTCAATGCATGAATCTGTTCCACGCTACGCTTCGCCGACATGAACTTTGCGATCAGATGAAGCTTCTCCTCATACCCCTCAAGGGTCTTCGTACACCGCTTCACCATATCGTGAACGCCCTGTCTGCTGATACCTTCCTCGTCCGCGATCTCTCCGAGAGACAGATCATTGAACACGAAATCCTCATAAATTCTTCTCTGATGTTCGTTCAGCAGTTCTCCGTAAAAATCATACAGATACGCCTGTTCAATCTTCTCTTCCATCTGAAATCCCACAATCACGCCGTATCCGGCATCTCTCACTCATTGCCACCGTGATAGAATAGCATAAAAGGGAAAAGGTGTCAAGTATTTTTTCTTGACACACTTTTTCCTTCTTTTTACACCGCCATCGCCGTCTGCACGATCATGCAAAACAGGCATGCCGCCGCACAGATTCCGTAGAGAATCTCGTTCTTTCCTTCTGTTGAGAAAAATCCCACGCCAGCCACCACGAACCCTGCCCCCGCGGCAATGACCGGCCACATAAAAAGACCGAAGGCAGTGCCGCTCCATCTGCAGATCACAAGCGCCGCAGCAATACCGCATGCTGCCGCAGCCAGCCAGACCATGATCTGTTTTATCCATCTGCGCATAGGGATACCTCCATACCTTCGGTTTTCATTTTATAAGAAGATGTATTTGCACACAAACAGTACCGCCAGCACATACATCAGCGGTGTGATCTTCTTTGCCTTACCGCATACGACATTGATGATGACATAAGAGATAACGCCGATCGCAATACCCTCGGAGATGCTGTACATGAGCGGCATTGCAAGCAGGCATAAGTATGCCGGAATTGCCTCTGTCATATCCGTGAACTCGATGCTTGTCACCGTAGACACCATAAGGAAGCCGACGAAGATCAGAGCCGGTGCTGTCGCAAAGCTCGGGATCGAGCAGAAAATCGGGGACAGTACCACAGAGATCAGGAATAAGAATCCGGTCACTACAGAGGAGAGACCTGTTCTTGCTCCTGCTGCCACACCGGAGGAACTCTCAACAAACGTGGTGGTTGTGGAGGTACCGAGCACAGCGCCTGCGGTGGTTGCAACCGCATCCGCCAGCAGCGCTTCCTTGATGCGCGGCAGCTTGCCGTCCTTGTCCAACATGTCCGCTTTATTTGCCACACCGATTAACGTTCCGAGTGTATCAAACATATCTACAAACAAAAATGCACATACAACTGCGATGAAGTCAAAGACACGCACATTGGAGAAATCCAGTTTGAAGCACTGTCCGAATGTCTGACCGATCGCGGTCAGGTCGGTAAATCCGAGCGCCGGGTATAAGGAATAAAAACCGGCTTCCGCATCCGGAACATAGATTCCTGCCGCCTGACAGATCATTCCAAGCACCCAGGTAATAACGATACCGAATAAAATCGCGCCTTTTACGTTCTTAATGTACATAATTGCAATCACAAACAGACCGATCAGCGCTAACAAAGCACAGATGCCGGCAGTCTTGAAATTGCTGGTAAAGTCAACATAGGAAACAAGTGTGGAGCTGTTCGCCACTACGATGCCGCCATTCTGCAGACCGATAAATGCGATAAACAACCCGATGCCGACGCTCACACCTTTTTTCAGGTTCAGCGGGATCGCATTAAAGATTGCTTCACGCACATTGGTCAAAGAAAGTACGATGAAAACCAGACCTTCCACAAAAACAGCCATTAAAGCTACCTGCCAGGAATATCCCATCGCACCGCAGACCGTGTATGCAAAATACGCATTCAGTCCCATCCCCGGTGCCAGTGCAAACGGATAATTTGCAAGGAGCGCCATCGCCATGGTACCAATAAATGATGCCAGCGCGGTTGCAATGAGCACTGCTGTCTTATCCATTCCCGCCGCTGCAAGCATGGTAGGGTTGACTGCCAGAATGTACGCCATCGTCATAAAGGTTGTGATACCTGCCATGACTTCGGTCTTGGCTGTCGTGTTGTTTTCCTTCAGTTTAAACCACTTTTCTAACATTTTCTTTCTCCTCTTCTTTGTTTACAGACTCGTGCGCACCAGCTTCGGCTTATAACCTTTCTTCTCCAGCGCTTTCATGATCTGTTTTTTGTGCTCGGTGCCAAAGCTCTCGAGCGTAATACGGAGTTCCACTGCCGCGCTGCGGTTCGTTGTCACAAACTGGTTGTGCTCCAGTTTGATGACGTTGCCCTGCTCTGCGGCAATCGCTGCCGAAACCTTGGACAGTTCTCCCGGCTTATCCGGCAGAAGTACCGACACGGTGAAGATACGGTCGCGGAAAATGAGTCCCTGCTGTACCACGGAGGACATCGTGATGACGTCCATGTTGCCGCCGCTTAAGATCGATACCACGCGTTTGTCGGAAACATCCAGATGTTTCAACGCAGCTACGGTCAGCAGACCGGAGTTTTCCACAATCATCTTGTGATTCTCCACCATATCCAGGAAGGCCACGACGAGTTCATCATCCTCCACCGTGATGATGTCATCCAGATTTTTCTGGATATACGGGAAAATCTTGCTTCCCGGTGTCTTGACCGCCGTGCCGTCCGCAATGGTGTTGACCTGCGGCAGCGTCGTTACTTTTCCTGCCGCGAAGGAAGCCTGCATACAGTTCGCTCCCGCCGGCTCCACGCCGATGACTTTGATCTTCGGATTCAGAAGCTTCGCCAGTGTGGACACACCAGTTGCCAGTCCGCCCCCGCCGATCGGGACCAGAATGTACTCCACCAGCGGAAGCTCCTTAAAGATCTCCATGGCGATCGTTCCCTGTCCGGTTGCCACTGCCAGATCATCGAACGGATGGATGAAGGTATATCCCTCCTTGTCCGCAAGCTCATATGCCTTCTGGCACGCCTCGTCATAGACGTCTCCGTAGAGCACGACTTCTGCACCGTAACTCTTGGTACGGTTCACCTTGATGAGCGGTGTGGTGGTCGGCATGACGATGACTGCCTTGCAGCCGTAGCATTTTGCTGCGTATGCCACACCCTGCGCGTGGTTTCCCGCCGATGCCGTGATCAGCCCCTTTGCACGCTCCTCATCACTTAACGTGCTGATCTTATAATATGCGCCTCTCACCTTGTATGCCCCGGTGAACTGCATGTTTTCCGGCTTAAGGTAAACCTTGTTGCCGGTCTGCTGACTCCAGTAATCGCTGTATACCAGCTTTGTCTCAAGTGTCACTTCTTTGACTTTTTCACTTGCTTCCTCGAACTTGTCTAATGTCAACATCCGCTTTTCTCCTCTCCTACTTCAAATAATGCGTTTACGAACTGGTTGGAATCAAACTTCTGCAGATCCTCGATCGTCTCCCCGACGCCGATATACTTGACCGGAATGCCAAGCTCCGAGTGGATTGCCACTGCGATACCGCCCTTTGCCGTGCCGTCCATCTTCGTTAAAATAATTCCCGTGATGTCGGCGCACTCGGAAAACTCTCTCGCCTGGTTTAACGCATTCTGTCCGGTCGTCGCATCGAGCACCACGAGTGTCTCACGGTACGCATCCGGATATTCTTTTTCCAGAATACGATTGATCTTTTTTAATTCCTCCATGAGGTTTTTCTTATTATGAAGGCGTCCCGCCGTATCGCACAGCAGAACATCCGCATTTCTCGCCTTGGCTGCCGCCACCGCATCGTAGACGATCGCCGCCGGGTCTGCGCCCTCCTGTCCGCCGATCATATCCACACCGGCGCGGTTTGCCCACTCCTGCAGCTGGTCTCCCGCCGCTGCGCGGAAGGTATCCGCTGCCGCAAGCACGACCTTTTTCCCCTGGTCCTTGAGCTTTCCCGCCAGCTTTCCAACGGATGTGGTCTTGCCCACGCCGTTGACACCGATCACGAGAACCACGGATTTCTCCGTCTCAAAGCGATATGCCGTCTCGCCGACATCCATCTGCTCCTTGATGCTGTTAATCAGAAGTTCCTTGCACTCTGCCGGATCTTTGATGTGATTCTCCTTCACTTTTTCCTTGAGACTCTCAATGATCGACTCAGTCGCATTGACGCCGATGTCTCCCATAATCAGAATCTCCTCGATCTCCTCATAGAAATCATCGTCAATGCTGGAAAATCCACTGAAAATGGAATCTATGCCGGATACGATATTATCTCTCGTCTTGCTGAGGCCCTCGACCAGACGTCCCCAGAAGCCTTTCTTTTCCTCGCCCATAATGTACTCATTCCTCCTGCTATTTGTCGAGATCGCCCTCGATCAGATTCACGGATACCAGGGTGGATACACCCTTTTCCTGCATGGTAATACCATACAGACGGTCTGCCGCCGCCATCGTGCCGCGCCTGTGCGTAATCACAATGAACTGCGTGCTCTTCGTCAGCTTATGCAAATACTTTGCAAAACGTCCGACGTTGGAATCGTCGAGCGCCGCCTCGATCTCGTCGAGCAGACAGAACGGGGACGGCTTTAAGTTCTGGATGGCGAACAACAGTGAAATCGCCGTCAGGGACTTTTCTCCACCGGACATCTGCATCATATTCTGCAGTTTCTTTCCCGGTGGCTGCGCGATAATGCGGATGCCGCACTCCAGAATATCCTCGTCCTCGACCAGTTCCAGCGTTCCTTTTCCACCGCCGAACAGCTCCTTGAATACCTTGTCAAACTCGGTCTGGATCTCCGCGAACTTCTCCAGGAACTGCTTGCGCATGCCGGTATCGAGTTCCTCAATAATGCCGACCAGCGTCTTCTCCGCCTCGACCAGATCGTCATGCTGTGTTTTCAAAAATCCGTAGCGCTCCGAGATCTCCTTATAATCCTCGATCGCGTTGACATTGACATCGCCCAGCTTGCGGATCTCATCCTTGATGGACGCGATCATCTTCTTCATCGCCGCAAGATCCGTATATTCTTCGTTGCGGAGCTCCATCGCCGCATGCAGGGTCAGTTCATACTCCTCCCACATGTAATTGTTCTGGTACTCGTGCGCCTCCTCCAGCTTTTCACGCTGGCTGTTCAGACGGAAAATCTCCTTGTCCAGATCGGAGATCTTCTTGGAAATGTCTTCACGCTTCTGGAAAAATCCCTTGTATTCCGAGGACATTTCTTCCCTGCGCGCCGTGTGCTCCTTAAGCGCCTGCTCCAGCTGCTCGGAATTGTCCTTTGACGCCAGGATCGTCTTTTTGATCTCCTCAATATCGTGGCGCTTCTTCTCCGCATCCGCCTTCGCTTCCTTCGCTTCCGTGACGAATCCCTCGCGCTCTTCCTCGTAACGTCTTATCTCACCGTTCACACGCTCGAGATTCTGCAGAACAAACTCTAACTTCTGACGCACACCGGCTTCCTTTAACTGTACATCGGACACCGCCTTCTGGGCTTCTTCCTCTCTGCCCGCATTCTCATCCAGAATCTTCTGGAATCCGGCGCTCTCCTCCTCGATCTGTGCCTCCCGCTCCTTTGCCGACTGCAGTTCCTCTGCAATCTTGTCCTTGTTCTCCGCAATCTCACGGAGCTGGCTCTCAATCTCACGGTTCTCCATCTGTAAGCCTGCAAACACGTTCTCGCTCTCGTTCTTCTGCTCCATCGCGCGCTCCACGTTCATCTTCGCGGTATTCTGCGCAATGTACGCCTCCTGCAGGCTCGCCTTATTGCTCTCGACGTCCTCCGCGAGCAGGCTCTGCGCCGTCTTGATGTCCTCAAGACGGTTTTTAAGCTCTGCAATCTGTTTATCCAGATCTTTTACGTTCTTCTCGAGTTCTTCAATCTCGCGGTTTCTTGCGAGCAGATTGCTGCTGTTCTTAAATGCTCCACCTGTCATGGAACCGCCCGGGCTTAAATATTCTCCCTCCAGCGTCACAATATGTAACGAGTAGCGATTCTTTTTCGCCAGCTTGATCGCATAGTCGATATTCTCCGTCACGATCACTCTGCCAAGCAGATAAGCGGTCACTCCAGCATATTTTTCCTCCGTCTTCACGAGGGTATTGGCAAGACCGATGACTCCCGGCTCCTTTAAGGCATCCGTGTTTTTAAAGTTGCCCTTGCCGTCCACACTCGTCAGCGGCAGAAACGTCGCCCGTCCGTACCGGTTCTGCTTTAAGTAGGAGATCATCTGTTTTGCCGTCTCCTCGTCCTCGGTCACGATGTTCTGGATATTTCCGCCAAGCGCTGTCTCAATCGCCGTCTCGTACTTTTTATCCACCTGGATCAGATCGGAAACAACACCAAGGATTCCCGCGTTGCGGCTCTTCTGCTCCATGACGCGGCGGATGCTGTTGCCGTAGCCGTCATAGCGCTCCGCAATATTTTTCAAAGACTCCAGACGGGACTGCTGCTTATGGTACTGTGCAACCGCGCTCTCCAGCTTCTGATTGGCTTCCAGGGACTTGCGCTTCCACTCCCGGTTCTGCTCATCCATTCCGGCAGCGTTTTTCTTCAGTTCTGCGATCGACGCGTTCACCGCATCGAGCTCCTTCTGATAGCTTTCCAGAACGGAGGTAAGATCCGCCTCCTCGGTCTTGCGCGCAAGCAGACGCTGCGTCAGCTGCGCCTTGCGGATGTTCACCTGCTCCATCATCGTGTCGTAGCGCTGCTGTCTCGCCTTGACGGATGCCTTGCGGTTCAACAGTTCGATAATCTCGTTCTTGCCCTTTTCAATGCCCTCGGTGCAGCGCGCGATCTCCTCCTGAATGTTCCGCAGCTGCTCTGCCGCCGTCTCCTTTTCCGTCGCCGCCGCTACAAGCTCTGTGTCGAGTTCCTGCTTTTCCGCTTCGTATGTACCGCGCGACTCGATGCGCTCCTGCTTTTCCCGATCGATCGAGTCCAGACGGCTCTTTAAATGCTCATCGGTCATCTCCGCCGTGTGGATCTGCTCATTTAAGACATTGATCTGTCCTTCCAGCTTTCCCTTGGTCACGGTGGACTGGCTCATCTCCTCACGAATGGATGCAATCTTGTCATCCATGGAAGCCATGTCCTGTTCCAGCTTCTCGTATTCACTCTTGATATTCTCGTAAGACTGGCTGGCTTCCTTCGATTCCTCGTCCGCGATGTGATATTTTCCTTCTACTTCCTTAAGCTGCGCCTCAATGCGCTCCACTTCCAGAAGGAACATATTCACATCATATTCTTTTAATTCTTCTTTTTTCTTCAGGTAGATGCGGGCTTTCTCCGCCTGACGCTCCAACGGCCCGACCTGGCGCTCCAGCTCGGCTAAAATATCATTCACACGAACCAGATTCTCGCGCTCATTCTCCAGCTTTTTCTGCGCTGTCGCCTTGCGCTTTTTATATTTTACAATGCCGGCCGCCTCGTCGAACAGCTCTCTGCGCTCCTCCGGCTTACCGCTTAAGATGCGCTCGATCTGTCCCTGTCCGATGATGGAGTAACCCTCCTTGCCGATACCTGTATCGTAAAAAAGCTCCGTCACATCCTTGAGTCTGCACGGACTTCCGTTGATCAGATACTCGCTCTCGCCGGAGCGGTACACACGCCGCGCCACGGTGACTTCCTCAAAATCAATGGCAAGCTGATGATCCGAATTGTCCATGGTAATCGCCACATAGGCATAACTTAACGGCTTGCGGTTCTCCGTACCCGCGAAGATGACGTCCTGCATGCTGGCGCCGCGAAGCTGCTTGGCACTCTGCTCTCCGAGCACCCAGCGCACAGCGTCCGCGACATTACTTTTTCCACTGCCGTTCGGTCCGACAATTCCCGTAATTCCGTTATGAAAATCAAATACGATCTTGTTCGCAAATGATTTGAATCCCTGCACTTCAATGCTCTTAAGATACATATAAACCTCTCTCTTTCATCCAGAGCAATGCCTGATATGCCGCCTCCTGCTCCGCTGCCTTCTTGGTATGTCCGCTTCCCTCGCCGATTGTCGTATTCCCGATCACCGCCTCCACCAGGAAACGTTTGTCGTGATCCGGTCCCTCCTCGCCGATGAGTTCATAGTGAAGCGGTTCCTCGTAATGCCCCTGTACCACTTCCTGCAGAATTGTCTTGCTGTCATAGAACAGCTTCTTGTGTTCAATATCCGTCAGAATGAAGCGGTGGATAAAAGCTTTTGCCGGCTCAAAACCGCCGTCCAGATAGATCGCACCGATCACGGCTTCCAGCGCATCCGAAAGAATCGACTTGCGTCCTCTTCCGCCGGTCAGGTTCTCCCCCTTGCCCAGATACAGATACTTTCCAAGGTCAATCTCCCTGGTGCACAGCGCAAGCGTCGGCTCACAGACGATGCTCGCGCGCAGCTTTGTCAGATCGCCCTCCGGGAGATCTGTATGCTCCTTATAGAGGAACTCACTCGACACGACCTCTAAGACCGCGTCTCCCAAAAACTCCAGCCTCTCATTATCCGAAAGCTTCTTCATGTGCTTCTCATTTGCAAAAGAACTGTGTGTCAGTGCCTGCTGCAACAGTCTCTGCTCGTTAAACTCATAACCAATCACTTGTTCCAGTTCTGTCAGTTTTGACATTTCATTATCCTCCTCGTCTCTTTCGGAGGTCTTTTCTTGCCCTACAGCCCTTGTATAGAGTAAGAAAAAGCCTCAAAATCTCTGTGCCCCGCGGCAACGCCGCCGTACGGGTTCCTCTTATCAACAAAAGCCCTTGCTTTCCGGACAAGGGCTTTATGACGCATCATCAAATTGTCTCTTATGAGTTTAAAGCATTCTTGATCTCTTCTACTGCATCTGATACGGTCACAATATGTTCTGCATCTTCATTTGCAATCTCAATGTCAAATTCCTCTTCAATCCCCATAATGATCTGAAAAATATCGAGGGAATCTGCTCCGAGATCATCTACGAATGTGGTCTCCATCGTAATCTCCTCTTCATCCACATTCAAAACCTCTGCAATGATTTTTTTCAGCTTTTCAAATTCCATAACCTACATTCCTTCCTGTTCCGCAGAACTTACTATATTTTTCCTGATCTTTCCATTGATGTCCTCTTCCTTGAACGTCACACACTGGAAAATAGAATTCGTAATCTCTTTTGCTTTTGCACTTCCGTGCGTCTTGACCACGAGACCGTTCAGTCCCAGAAGCGGCGCACCGCCGTACTGTGTCGCATCGAAAGTCTTTAACGTAGACTTTAATGCCGGCAATGCAAGTGCTGCACCAATTTTACTCTTCAACGTGCTCATCATGCCTTTCTTGATGGCACCGATTAACGTACTGCTGAGTCCTTCGTACAGCTTTAAGATGACATTTCCAACGAAAGCCTCGCAGACAATCACGTCCGCCTCTCCCTTTGGAATCTCTCTCGCCTCAATGCTTCCCACAAAATTAATGTCTTCACACGCCTTCAGCAGAGGAAATGTCTCCTTCACAAGGGCATTGCCCTTCTCCTCCTCTGCGCCGATATTGACAATCGCCACTCTCGGCTTCTTCACTCCAAGAACATTCTCCATATAAATGGAACCCATCTTCGCAAACTGCACCAGATGCGAAGCTCTCGCATCCACATTCGCTCCACAGTCAATCAGAAGAGAGACTCCCTTCTCCGTCGGAATCAAAGGTGCAAGCGGCGGTCTCTCAATGCCTTTGATGCGGCCGACAATCACCTGTCCGCCGACTAAGATCGCACCGGAACTTCCCGCTGACACAAATGCGTCTGCTTCCTTCTGCTTTACCATATTCATTCCAATGACAATGGATGACTGCTTCTTCCTGCGGATTGCATTCACCGGCGGCTCTGCAGTCTCTATCACCTCTTCTGCATGTACCACCTGAATCTGATCTTCGGGGTACGTATACTTTGCCAGTTCTTCCCGAACGACATCCTCCTGTCCTACCAGGAGCACCTGAATATCCGACCGTGCGTTCACGGCATCCACTGCGCCCTTGACCGGCTCCGCCGGTGCGTAGTCTCCGCCCATCGCATCCAATACGATTCTTGTCCTCACAGCCCCGCTGCTCTGCTGCATACTCCATCTCCCATCTGTCCTGCCGGAGTCTAGTTCTCCACGCCTACTAATGAATATACTATAACTCTTTCTATAAATCAATAATAAAAAATACGCTTATTTCTAATTGAAAAATTCCTGATTTCGTTCCTGCTCCGCCTCCAGATCTTCCGCCGACATATACTTGCGGAAAATGCGCTCCAGGATAAAATTCGCCACCAGGATGTAGACTGCCGGAAGCAGTATCATAAGCCACGGAAGCATCCACAAGCCAAAGGCGCTCGCTGCCAGAAGCACCAGAAGAAGCAGCGACCACGGAAGATTCGCCACCGCAATCAGCGCCGCGTTCTTAAACGACTGCCCCAGACTGTTCTCAAAGCGTGCCATGTAGGCAAACAGATATACCGCCAGCATCACGACAAGCACAATCAGTACCAGGAAAACCACATACAGCACGCCGCTCTTTTGTCCCTGCGCAGCAAACTGATACATAATATAGCAGTCCAGTCCCAGAAACAGAACCACTCCTGTCAGAATCAGCGCTGCGAGCGCCGCCTGCTTAAAGTTGCTCTTAAACGCATGCCAGTATTCCTTCCACAGATAGCTTCTTCCGTGCCGGATTACCTTATTGACCGCATAATAGAGCGCCGTCGTTGCCGGTCCCGCCAGAAACGATGTCAGCCAGCACAGAATCCATCCGAATACCGATGCGCTCTGCCATGCCAGGAAAAATGTCGTTGCCATCGGAATGCAGCAGAACACCCACAGCACGCTTAGGATCACACAGTCAACCACCTTACTGAGTCCCTGAAAAAACTTATTATCCAAATTAAAAAAATCACCCATATGAATCCTTCTTTCTGTCTCCTATGTTTCTCCTGTTATTTTCTCATAACATGACACGATCGCCCGAAGCGGGACGCCCCAGTCACGCTCGCCTCCGGCGTCCTGTGAACATCCGAATATCATGCTGACCAGCTTTCCGTTTTCATCAAAAACCGCCGATCCGGAATCCCCGTCAGTAACCGCCATGCGCACTTCCGTCTCCTTCTCTCCCTGTCCCCACAGGAATTCCGTCTCTTTCCGAAGAAGACTTCCCGTCAGCGTGTGGAGCACATTGCCTTCCTGTCCGATGCGCACGATTCCGACCGGCAACTCTGCATTGCCAAGTTCTTCCCAGCTCGAAAGATCATACGACACCGTCTTTAGCTTTTCCTGCACTTCCTTTGGAATCGCCGTCCGGTCAACCGCCACGACGCCCACATCATAAACATCGTCGGTACCCGCTTTGCTTCCCGGGATGCAGGTTCCATCATAAAAATACACATCCCAGTCGTCGTACTTTGCTATGACATGGCGATTCGTACACAGATACACCGTATCATCCGTCATTTCCATAATAAAACCGGAACCCGCGGTATGTCCTCCCTCCGGCGTCCCGTGATAAATCTGTACCACCGACGGCAATGCCTGCTCCAACACCGCTTCCATAGTGTCTTCCGCGCCGTCCGTCTCCACCCCGGTTCCTTCACTGCTCTGTACCGCTTGTTCCGTTCCCGTCCCGGTCTGCCCGCTGCCCGGTGCCATTTGTTCTGTTTCCACTCCAGTCTGTCCGCTGCCTTGCGGCATCTGTTCCGTGCTCTGCGGTATCTGCTCCGTTGTCCCGCTCTCTTCCCCGGCAGCATCCTGTGTCTGTTCTGCACAGCCTCCCAGTCCCATCAAAAGCCCTATACCCCAAAGCATCAGCACTGCCTTCATCCTGTATCTATGCACTCTACGCATTTCTTCTTCAATCCGTTTCCACCAGTTTTTCTCTTGTACCATATTCATTTATTATAGCTTTCCATAACGCCCCGGTCAAGGAACAAAAGGTATCGTGCAATGCGCTTTTGTGTAATAGAAACGAAGTTTCCTATTACATAAAGGGAAAAAAACAGCCGCGTCTCCGCGGCTGTTTTTCCCTAAAGAATCATTTTAGTAATTGTACTCGGATGCATACTCACCATACATTGTGGTCTCGTCTGCATTGTAGTTGTTGATGTCAACAACGCTTCCGTTCTCAATCTTAAATACATTCCAGATGTAACCTGCCTGATTCAGAGGTACATTGTACTCTTTTACAAGAACAGATCCCTGGTATACCTTTACGTTTGCGCCAGACTCAGACATCTTTGTGGATGTAGCGTCATAACGGTCTGTAAAGTCTTTTACAGAGTAATAGTAAGTAGCATCTGTACGTGCATTTACGATCGTTACCGTCTCCGGTCCGTAAGAAGATACATCATCCACATCCAGGGATGCGATCACGTTACCGTCTGTATCTCTCTCTACCTTATTGTAGTAAGCGATGTGGAATACAGAGTTGGCATCATCTAATCCAACCAGGTGAGAATCGAGATCTCTCGGTGTCTCACCCCAGGTAAGAACGATTCTGAATTCTGTGCTGGTAACCTCGCTTGTGCTGGTCGGGCTTAATACGCCTTCGCATGCACCAATTGCATTGGAGCTTGCTACGTTTACAAAAGTGGATACGAATCCGTCTCTTGCAAACTCAAGGGTGTAGTAACCTCTCTCAAGAGAGAAGCTGTAGCTGCCATCTGCATCTGTGGTAGTCGTAGCGATCACATCGCCGGACTGATTGTTCCAGTTCGCACGTACATTTACGGTTACACCTTCAATACCAAGACCTGTGGTTGCATTCTTTGCAACGCCTGCAACGGTATTCACACCGCTCATATCAGAGCTCAACAGCTGGAATGTCGGCAATGTGAAGCTTCCATTGTCAGCGTTGATGCTGATGGAGTTCACTGTCAAGGTTAAGTAACCAACAGCTGCTGCCTGAACGGAGTATACACCCGGTACGAATTCCGGAATCTCATAGTAACCGTCTGCGTCTGTGGTAATCTCATAGTAACCATCGCCTACAACCAGACCATTCTCCGGCTCCTCTGTCTCCTCTGTAGACTCTGTTGTCTCTGTAGCTTCTGTAGACTCTGTTGTCTCTGTGGCTTCTGTAGACTCTGTTGTCTCTGTAGCTTCTGTAGACTCTGTTGTCTCTGTAGCTTCTGTGGACTCTGTCGTCTCAGCCGTTGTCTCAACAGACTCTGTAGCTGCTTCTGCTTCCTCTGCCGTTGCATTGAAGCTTGTCAGTCTGAATGTAACTGTTGCGCCTGCAACCGGTGCGCCTGTCTCTGGATTTGTCAGACGACCGTTTGTTCTGATCGGTGCTGTGTTGGTAGAAGTATTGTTGCCGTTGTCAGCACTTCCTGTATTAGAAGATCCGCTGTAAGAAGACTCTGTGTAGCTGGATGTTGCTGCTACAGCTGCGCTCGCATCTCTTCCCTCTGCTCTACCGAACTTTAAGTAATGCTTGTAAAGCGCAAGCACATCGTAACCGAATGCTGCCTTTAAGTCCGGATATCTGTCTGCGTATGCTCTTGCATCAAAGGTGCCGAAAGAATTTCTTCCCTCATTAAAGCCGTATTTGATGTAGTGATTCACATATGCATCCCAGTTATCGCCGAATGCCGCATCCAGATCCGGGTACGCTGCTCTGTATTTCTGTACGTCGATAAGTGCGGTGCTTGTTCTGCCCTCTTTCTTACCGAATGTTTTATAATGCTTGTACAATGCTGTCTGATTCGTGCCGAATGTATCCTTGAGATCGCTGTAGGTCTCAGAATAATACTGTGCATCAAATACATCTCTCAATGTTGCCGCAGATACGGTTGCCGTACCTCCGAATGTCAGCACACCTGCAAGAACAAGTGCTGTAATTCTGCGAGCCATTCCGTTTCTCTTAGCGGAACGTTTCGTTTCTGTCTCGTTTAATTCCTTCTTCACTAACATTTCCTCCTTGTTGTTGTGACGTTACAGATATTATTGTAAATATCTGGAATAAAAAATGCAACCACTTCTTAGCATTTTCTTAATACTTTTGCTCTTTAACGAGATAAAGAGCAAACTGTGCGCATCCCCGCGGAGTGTTTTTGTGTAATTAGGAAACTTCCTTACTATTACAGTCGCCGCCACCCTT
>OKRW01001718.1_pt1 | contig 17592 bp, 12 predicted proteins | sample 1601151 | NCBI WGS metagenome assembly OKRW01 (sample SAMEA3541471, study PRJEB24748) | human gut metagenome | biome: human gut; feature: human-associated habitat; material: faeces | place: China | collected 2012 | reverse complement strand
CGGCTGAGTACGAGAAAGAAACTCGAGTGTACGGTTGAGGTCGCGAATCAACCTTTGAGAAAAAGCGACGTGAATATCCTGGATAAATGATGCGATGGCATGCGAGTTCGCAGCTTCTGGCTTATAAAGGGCATAGAAATGCCAGTCTAGTCGAGGATCCGCGAGAGGGATGGACACAGACCCTCCTGGCGGGGTCACGGCAAATCGCCTCGATGCAATACCAACTGACCCGCCCCTCCGCGTTCTCACCATATGAAGCATCGAGCTAGTGCTGGGAAGGATGCTGACACTCGAGCGGTTATATCCGATTGCGCAAAGCTGAGAGAATAGTGGTCCGTACTGGAAACCAGGTTCGGACATCAAAAGCAATTTCTCGTTTCGAAGCTCATCGACCGAAACGCTTTCCTTTTTCGCGAGGTCAGACCCCTCGTTCGCGATGACGTACGATTTCGACCTTCCGACTTCGACAACGCTGCAATCAGAGAATTCTCTTTCCATGCACATGATGATTGCGGCGTCTACCTCGTTCGAGCAGACAAGGCGATAACATTCCCCGCAGTCGCGTTCGAAGAATCTGAAGCTGCTTGACCTTTCGAGAAGAAGCTCATCCACCGCCAAGGGCATTCCAGCGAAGAAATTCGTGCTTACCGCAAGATTGAGCATTGAGCGCGCAGCAAGTCCATCTTGGAACATCGAGCCAAGACGGTCAACCCGCTCAAGCACCTCGTCGACAACGTAGGCAACCTGTCGCCCCTCTTCGGTGAGAACCATCCTGTTGCCTTTGCGCTCGAAAAGAGGCGTGCCCACCTCGCCTTCGAGAGCCTTGACCGAATGAGCGATATTTTGGCGACTGGTAAAACATTTCTTTGCCGCCTGAGCATAGCTCTGACTATTTGCCGCTGCTTGTAGATGACGCAGCTGTTGAATTTCCATCTTCTATCCCACTTCCCCCAAGTCGGTGATGCTTCAACAACTATTCAGTTATATCCCCAGCGCTGAGCGCTTTTTCTCCCTCTGAAACTTCAGATTTTTCGATTATTTCAAAATAGTCCTGTCAGGACTAGGAACGAATATAGCACAGGATAGCCTGTTCTTCATGAGCGATTCCATCAAAGCCTCGCTAGGCAGACGCATCAAAACGCTACGAAGGGAAAACGGCCTCACCCAAGCAAAGCTTGCACTGATGATCAACGTGGAACAATCGTACCTGAGCAAGCTCGAATTAGGGAGTCGCAACCCCAGCCTCAGCATGCTCTCAAAGATAGCCGACGCCTTTGGAATAACCTTATCTGAATTGTTCAGCGGACTACCGAAAGACGAGGGAGAACCCTCGAACCGCAAATGAATCGAGCAATCGGACGGAAATGCAAGTACTCACCTGCCAGGCAGAAATAGCGCGGTCTATGCCCTGTGAAAGTCAAGTCGCTCGAACACTTCGCCGACAACGGAACAACGCGCTTTTGGACAAAAAAGGCCGTTTTAGGGGGGTCATCTCCGCGGGAGTTCTTGTTCGAGGGTCTTTCGAAATCCGCAAGCCTGTAGGACGAGCTAGAGAAGCCCTCCTGACGCGGTGGCAACCCCCTAAAACGGCCTTTTTTGTCCCCAGTTCGACTTAATCGCTATCGACACCCTTACGCCTCGGGAACGAGCCCCTTCAGGGCGCTTGCCACCTTGCGTGCGGCAGCCGTAATCGTGAGGTCGTCAACGTTCACCGTGACCTCCGCGTACTTCTCGTAAAGCGGCTTGCGCTCGTCGAAGAGCTCATGCAGACTCATGCCGACGCCGTTCTTCAAAACTACGCCGCGCTCCTGCAAATCGGACAGGCGACTTTTCAGCTCGTCGTAGGAAATCTGCAGGTAAACCACGTGGCCGATCTCGGAAAGATGCTTCATGGCCTCGTCGGAGTAGACCGCGGAACCGCCCGTCGCGATGACCGAACGCTCGGCCTTCAAATCGGAGAGCACCTGGTTCTCAACGGCGATGAACCCTTCCGGACCGCACGCGTCGAGCAGCTTTTGCAGCGTCTTGTCGCACTGATTTTGAATCACCAGGTCGGCGTCGATAAAGTCGTAACCGACGATCTTCGCGAGCACGATGCCCAAAGTTGACTTGCCGGCACCCGGCATGCCGATCAGGACGATGTTGTTTTTCTCCGACATGGTTTCTCCTTCAACGGTAATGTCTCGCTGATCACTATAGCAGCAAAGATCAGCACAAAGCCCACCACAAGGCGCAACGTCATCCGCTCGCCATACAACAGGATGGAAAACACCACGCCAAACACCGATTCCAGGCTCAAGAGAAGCGACGCCTGGGTGGGTGGCACATGCGCGAGCGACACGTTCTGAATGCCGAACGCAACGACGGACGCGAACACCGCGAGGAACAGCATCTGCCCGATAATTTCAGGGGTGAACGCCGCGACACCCGGAAAGGTTTCGGTCGCAGCGCCGAAGACAATTCCGAGCGCGCCTTCCGCGATGAACTGGAACACCGTCAAAACGAGCGCGTCGCATTTCTGCGCGAACTTCGAGACGGCGACGATGTGCGCCGCGAATGCGACCGCGCAGCCAAGCGTCATCGCCTCGCCGAAACCGATGGAGAGCGTCTCGCCCGACGAGCTCACCGACACAAGCCAAATGCCGCACACGGCCACGATTGCCGCAACGATATTGAACGCGGTCGGGCGCTTACGCGCGATGAGCCACCAGGCGAACGGCACAAGCACGCAATACGTCGCGGTCAGAAACGCGTTGATGCCAGGCGTGGTGTATTTGAGCCCCACCGTCTGCAGCCAGAAGGCAGTGAAGTCGAGCACCCCGAGAATGAACCCGTAGGTCACGACCTTGCGCGAGCAGAACCGCATGACGCGCTTGCGCAGTATCACGAGCAGCAACGCGCCCGCAAAGAGAAAGCGCATGCCCAAAAGCCACGCCGGGGGCAACACGGCCACGACGTCCTTCATGACGACGAAGCTGAAACCCCAGATAATCGTCGCGAGAACGATGAGGAGCTTATAGACCCAAGATGGGATATTTGCCATGAATGATGCTCTTCTTCCTTCGAGTCAGGGCCGAGAACCTCCGCACATGGGCGCTTGACCCGCATGACGCCTTGAGACCCCGCTATTTCCTGCCGAATCCGCCGCCCGTCGCCTGGGCCTCCTCGCGCTTCGCAATCGCGGTATGCGCCGCCTGAAGCGAGTCTTTCAAGCACTCGTTGATCGCCGGGGCCGCAGCAAGGCGCCGCACGCGCGCCAACGCGGTTTGGGATTTCGTCTCGTACCACGTCTGCCAAACAGCCGGCTGAGGCGCACCATGGAACGACACCGCCTCGTCAGCCACGCCGAACTCATAGGCGAAAGGCAGGAGCTCTCCCCATTGCGACGGGGAAAGAGACACGGGCTCGTCGAGTTTCTCCAGGTCGCGCATCCAATTTCGAAGTCCCTTGCAACGCGCGATCAGGTTGTTGCCTCTCTCAGTGCGCCTGGGAAGATAGTTCGCGACGAGCGTAGTCGCTGCAGCGGTCGGAAGCGCGAGGGCGGCGGGAATCGGGTTTATCGTGATGATCGCAATGGCGATCCCCGCGACAGCAGTCACGCCGGCCACGATGAGGAACACTTTTTGCGCGCGCTTGCCCGCAGTCTCGAAGAAATCGCGCTCCTCGCACACCTTGCCAAGTGAGGCCTGCCATGCGCTCATCGACTCGACGAAAGTCTCGGGCTGATCAACCGCGCGTTGCTTCAGCTGGCTGAGCGAGCGGGAGTCGCCAAGAGCGCTGTGTCCCATGAGAATCTCCAGCGCAGAAGATTCGAGCGCGCTGAGGCTTCCCGTCGGCGCTCCGAAGGCAACCGAGAGATACCAGGTGGGAGCTGCGTCTTTGGAGGGATCGCTCGCCTCAATGCGCAGCACGCCCTTATGCGCAAGCCGCATCACCGTCGCCGTGAAGTCGCGCATGTCATCGTGATTCCAGCGCCAAAGACGCCCTGCCATCGCAGGCTCCAAGCCCTCTTCGGGAACTTCCCGATAGTACTTCCCCGGGAAATCAGACGGGTATTCTCGGCCCAAACGGGCATAAGCGATCGACGCCGCGGCTAGAATCGCCGCGCAGACAAAGGCTATCAGGGCAAAGGTCGTGAAAAGTGCTTCCTGCTGGAAGCTCCAGGAATCAGTCCATACCTTCTCCTCGGCAATCGCGTAGTCGAGCCGCGCCGTCGCACGATTTGCGAGCATCTTCTTGCCATCGAGATGTGTGAGCCACGATGCGGGGAACAGCACGTGGGCCGTTGCGTACTGACCGGGGTTCACCACGTCGTCGTGGAGCACGACCGTTCCCGCCGAATCAACCGAGACTGTACCGTTTTGGGGGCCATGGCCCCACGCACGCACCGTGTCGTTCGGGATGACAGTTTCTCCTTGAGCGACAGGAAGCGTGATTGTCGCCGTCACGTTTTCCGAAGCCACCGGCCAATCGAGGGAAACGTAGGTCCAGTACGCCTCGGAGATGTCCTTGTAGGCGAGAACAGCGTTCGTGATGGTGTAGTCGAGTTCTACGATTACGCGAGAATCGGACACCTGAGGAAATGCGTAAAGCGTGTTCTTCGCATTATCGTAAGCGTATGTTGCCCCGCTGGAGGCGCCCCCGGCGAGCCATTTGGCGGAAAACGAGGTGCTCGAAAGCGTCTTCCAATCGCCCTCGACGTTCCCGTCGGCGTCGGCTTGAGCGAGGCGCATACCGTTGATCTGCACACTCGCCGTTTCGGCAAGGCTGGTGAACGACCAGCCGACATATGCCGAATCGCCCTGGAAATCGAGGACGCGGTACTCGATGACCCGGTACGATCCGTCCGTCTCCACCTGCATGGTGATATCAGTTTTCGGGCTCGAGTACGAACCGGCAGCGAATGCAACGCGAGGCGATGCCGCCATCAAAGCGACAGCGAGCACGAGAAGGCAAGCCGCGAGTACGGCAACGAGGGAAACCACTGGGCGCACCGCATCGGCAGTGGGGGTAGATGGGCGCATGGCATCGTCCATACAAGCAGACGGGCACATGGCAGCGCGCGAGGTGCTCGTATTCATCTGCACGAGGCGCAGGCAAGCCGTTCGCCGCGCATCCTTTCTGTTTCTCACCGCAGTGCTCCTTGCATCTTTTTCCCGTTCACGGTATCATAGCAAACCGCACCTATTATAAGTGGAGAAGTGACCGAGAGGCCGAAGGTGCTCGCCTGCTAAGTGAGTATGCCCCAAAAGGGCATCTAGGGTTCGAATCCCTACTTCTCCGCCACGATTTGCACAGCCCCCGCAACCGTGGGGGCTTTTTTGCGCGCTCAACTGCAGGGGTTTTTGCACGCGCATCTCCAAACGCTAACGCTATCGAGCCTAGAAAAGTACAGCGCCAAGGACCGATTTTGGCACAAATAGATGCACTTTTTAATCGAAGGCGAATGCGAGCAGGAGTGGACGAGTGCTCGAAAGCAAAACCCGCATAACCGGAGGAAGTTCGCAAGGCAGTACACAGGCGCGCGCGGGCGGGCAAAAGGCGCGCAAACGCAAGCGGGCGCGGCGCGCGAACGCGGTCCTGAAAGGCACCACGCAGGCCACCGCAGGCGAGTGGGCGAACGAACGGGCTACTTCCTAAACTTCCACCACTTGAAGCCGGAGGCCTTCTCGGGCTTCTTGCGGTAATTCGGATTGTGCTTTATGAACGTGCGCCGGCATAAAAGCGTCACGGCAAGGCCGACAAGCGTCGTCGCCAGGAAGCTTGCCGTAAGCTCGAGAACGTCAATATTCCCCTCGAGCAGCGCATACAGCGACGCCAGCGCGAAAAACGCCGAGAGCACGCTCATCAAGAACATAAAAAGCTTGATGAGGATTTCTTTCGCCTTCGCCGGGGAATACAGAAACATCGCGACCACGTACACCACGCCCGCCACGAGCGCGAGCACGATGATTAGCGGAACGATTCTCGAAAGCCGGGCTAGCAAGGGCATGGGCGCACCTAACTCTGCTCGGGTACGATGGCGGCCTTAAGCGAGCCGAACATAGTGGTTCTCGCCCACCAGCCGCGCGATTGCGCCGCCGCAGCAATCGCGCATGCCACGTTGAAATCGCGGCACACGGCGAAGGTGGTCGATCCGCTGCCGCAAAGAAGCGACGCCTCGACCCCCGCTTGACGATGCAGCCAGGCGCGAACGTCAGCCAGCTCAGGAAGCACGCTTTCGGCCGCAATTGACAAGTTGTTCACCAGGGGAACCTCGCATGCCGTCTGCGCCGCCTCAGCAGCAGCCGCCGCAGACTCGTCAACCTTTTGGGGATTCCCATCGAAGGTACGGTATGCCTCAGCGGTCGACACGCCCGACTCGGGCTTGATCAGCACAAGCGGCTTTTTCATCGCTTCGAGCTCATGGTCGAACAGCTCGCCCGTGCCGGTGAAGCACGCGCAGCCGCCGTGAAGGAAAAACGCCACATCGCTGCCAAGCTCGTGCGCAGCCTCCTCGATCAGGGAGTCGTCCTCAGAAATGCCCCACAGACGTGCCGCGCCGACAAGTGCCGCCGCCGCGTCGGAAGAGCCGCCGCCCAAACCGCCCTCGTGCGGGATGTTCTTCTCGATGCGAACGTTAATCGCGTCGTCGTAAGAAATATCGGCCTTACGAGCGAGCAGGTCAATCGCCTTGAACACGATGTTCTCACGCGCGGGAACGTTGAGGGGCGCCACTCCCCCGCGCGCATCACAACTGATCGAAATGAGAATATTACCCGCAGGGCCAGCGCTCGCCGTATTCGTTGGCGCACCTTCTTCGGCGGATTCGAGCGCCGCCCGTGCGGCAACGATGTCGGCACGCTTCATGTACAGGACATCGTGAAGCGCCACAGCATGAAGGACTGTCGACACGTCGTGATACCCGTTATCACGACGATCGCCGATGCTCAGAAACAGGTTCACCTTCGCCGGCGCTACAAGCTTAAGCCCCGCGCCCTCGATCTGCGCCGTGCGCGCAATGGAGATCATATCGACCGGGACCTCGAGCGAGGCACGCTGACGACTCATGAATTCTCCCTGTTCAGGAGCGAGCGTTTCACGTGAAACGCTCTCGGCGGAGGCCTCGGCGGCCAGCGCCTCGGCAGCCGAGTCACCCGCAACAGGCGTCTTGGCGGGCGCATCGGCGGCCGTCACCCCAGTGCCAGTCACTCCAGGCAAGCCGCCCTCGATCGGGGCAGCCTCTTCATTGCAAGCGGTTTCTTCAATCATTTCTTCCTCTTGTTCGCGAAAAAGTCCTTCAAGAGCGCCGAGCACTCGTCGGCAAGAACCCCAGGCGTCACCTCAAACGTGTGGTTCAAACGCTCGTCGGCATTTACCTGGTAGAGCGTTCCTACGGCCCCAGCCTTCGGGTCGGGAGCTCCGAAAACGCAGCGGGCGATGCGCGATTGGTGCATCAACCCCGCGCACATGATGCAGGGCTCGAGCGTCACGTACACCGTGCAGTCCGAAAGGCGCCAAGCATCGAGCACGCGCGCCGCTTCCTGCATGGCAAGAAACTCTGCATGGCCTGCGGGGTTCTTCGTCGTCTCCCGCAGATTGCACGCTCGGGAAATCACGCGCGGCTCAGCCAGGGGGCGCCTCGTCCCCCGGTCTATCGGCTCGTATACCACCACGGCGCCAATAGGCACCTCGCCAAGCGATTCCGCGCGTCGAGCCTCAGCGATGGCAAGCCTCATGTAATCTTCGTCGTTCATGCGCCCATTATAAGGCACAACAAGGCCCCGGCCAAAGGCGTTGCGCACGCGTCACGAGGAAAGGAAAGAACCTGCGCACTACCTTATAGTCGGGGCCAAAGGGTGCCCCGCGGCCGCACGGGCCTCGATCGAGAGGCCCTACATCGCGTGATCGAATCGCGATGCTGGGGTGCTGCGGCCGCATCGGGGCTCATAGTCAATCAGCTACTGCTTCTCGTCTCCCTTCTCCCTTTTGCGAAGCGCACCGAACGCTGCGGCGCCGACTGCGCCCGCGGCAAGAATCGCCAGGGTTGCCACACATGCGATGGGCATCGTCTCATCGCCCGTCTTCGCGAAGCGCGCAGGGGGCTTGCCAGGCATGCCAGGAGTCACTGCGGGGACAGGCTTCGTGTACGTGTTCTTGAACGTCGGAGGCGTTCCGTTCGGCCAGGTCACATTCGCAACCAGGTTGCCCTTGCCGTCATCGGTCACGACAACGGTCACCTTGTGCGAGCGGCCGTCGTAGGTGATGCCAGTCTGCCCGTCGTTCATCTCGACCAGCGTGAAGTCGTACGTTCCGACCTTGTCGAAGTAGATCGCGGGGAACTCGATGCGGCCGTCAGCGGCGTTCTTCGCCTCGTACGTGCGACCGTCGGCGCCCGTCAGCTTGAAGGTGAACTCGCCCGCCGCGAGCGTGCGACCCTCGAGGGTCTTCGTCGCGCCGATGATCACCGTCGTGCCCTTGGCCTTATAGGCGTTCTTGAAGACCGCCCCATCGACGCCATCGATGGCAAAGTCAACCCTCAGCTCGTTGTCAATCTCCACAACATCGGCCGTGACCTGGTACGTCGTCGCGTCATAGGTGACACCGGCAGCTGTGGTTCCCGCACCGATCTCGCGCATCGTATAGATGTGCGTGCCCGCCTCGGTGAACTCGATGTCCGAGAACACCACGTTCCCGTCAGCATCGTTCGTGCCCGTGGAGACGACCTTGCCGTTCTCGAGCAGCTCGAAGGAGAACTCGCCCGCGACGAGTGCTCGACCCTCAAGGATCTTCTTCGCCACAGGAGCCGCGAAAATCGGGTCAGGATCGGGGATGATCGGCGGCGTGTAGGTATACGTGTTGGTGAAAGTGTGCAGCGGCGTGCCCTTCACGTAATCCTGCACGTTGGTCACATTCGCCGTGACGTTACCAGCGTTGTCCCTGGTCACCGTAACCTCGAAGGTGAAAGCGGGGTTCGGGTCGTTCGTCACGTCAACGTGTCCGCCCGCCTTCTCGGTGATGGTGTAGTGGAACACGAGCGTGTTGGCGTCAGCAGGCGGATTATCGGTCGTCGGGCCATCGCCCGCAGGCTTTGCCTCAGGAACCGCCGCGGCGTCAGAAGCAGGAGCAGCCCCCGCGTCGGCAGGTGCGCTTCCCTCGCCCTTGGCGGCATCGCCCGCATCAGGTGCCAACGCGCCGGCCTCAGGTGCCGCCGCAACGTCAGAGGCAGGGACGTCGCTCGCTACCGCCTTGTCAACTGCGCTCGGCTCGTTAGCGGCGGACTTAACAGCAGCAGGAGCGCTGTTAATCACGATAGGTCCGTTGTCGAACAGGCTCGCGTCGAACGTGATCACGCCGAAGTCGACCGACCCGTCGGCATCATTGTGCGCCGTCGTCGCCACAGGCATCGGAGCATTCGCCTCAGCAGCGGTCAGCTCGAAGGTGAACAGCCCCGTCATATCCGGCATTTCGACCGCGGAGTTGTTCGTGAAGCGCTTGAACGCGTTCACGGGAATCTGGTTGTCGTCGTACTCGAAGCCGGCGACGTTCGTGAACTCACGCGTGTTGGGCGTGGTCGTGAGCTGGGCGGTCGCCACAAGCTTGCCCGTATGGACACCGTTTTCGTCAAGGTCGGTCACCGACACCGTGAACTCGGCAACGTTGCTCGAGTACCGCACGCCACCGATGATATACCCGGCATTTTTCTCGGTCACACGATACTTGTAGACTCCAGCCTGGTTATACGTGATGTCTCCGAACGAAATCGGAGCATGACCCGTAGCGGGATCGACCATGTCGGCGCCAACCGTCACGATGGTATCGCCTGGCAGCGGGGCACCCATGGTCAGCGGCTCGAGAAGGAAGCTGAATGCGTCATTGGCTTCCCAATCGCGCCCCTCGAGCACCTTGTACAGCTCGAAGCCCGCTTGGGTATCGAACGTCGCAGGATCAGCTGCATAAGCATTCGTGAAAGAAACCTTGTTGCCAGCCGCGCCGTCGACCGTGGTCGTTATCACAAGCGCGCCCGCGTTGTCGGAAGCAACGCTGATCGCAACGCTGTGTATCGTCTTGTCATACGTCATGCCAGGCGCCCCGATGGAAGGCACGTTCTCGAACACATCGAAGGTGAACGTCTTACCCGCGTCGTCCTGCGTGAAGTGCAGGTCGGTAAGCAGGGTCGCCTCGTACGCGACGCCCGCGGCACGGGGCTCCGCGTTCACGAACGTACGCGTGCCGTCGCCGCCGAGCAACACCGCAGCGGCGTCATTGGTGCCAGCGATGTGGAAGGTGAATTCGCCCTGGTCCATATCGCGACCGTTGAGCGTCTTGCTCAGGACGAGTCCAGCGTAGTCGTCTTCCGCCGTATAACGGTTGGTGAAGTCAAGCGAGTTCTCGACCGTCCGCGTTGCCGCAAGCACGCCGTTGTTGTCGGTCACCGTCACCACGATTGTGGCGGTATGGCGATCGAACGTCATGCCCTGCGTACCATCAGCGGAAATCTCCTGGCTGTTCCACAAATTCTCGTGCACCATGAAGGTGTACGTACCCGGCTTGGTGAACGTCGCATCGCCGAAGGAGAAGCCAACCGCTTGGCCGTTCGTCCCTCCCCGCGCAACATCCTTGGTATTCGTCAGCTTGACCACGCCGCTCTCAATAGCGGACTGCGTCGCATCATCGCCAGAGCGCAGCTCAAACCCGAAGGTCTCGTCTGGAAGCATGTCGCGCCCGGTAAGGGTCTTGGTGCCCGCCGCGAAGTCCTCGGCGGGAACGCTCACGGATTCAGGCGTATAGGAATTGCGGAAGGTTGCGAACGGCTCGTCAGGAGAGCCCGGCGCCGCGTCGGCAAGCTGGTAGCTCGCCGCCCAAACCACGACCTGTTCACCGTCGACTTCCTCACTCGCAATGTCCACCGTGACAACCCACGTGGACTTATCGTAAGTCATCCCCATCTGCAGCAGGGATTTATCGGCTTCGGCAACGTTGATCCAGTTGCCAGCACCATCCTGCACCACCTCGGTGATGCGATACTTGAACGACTTGCTGATCATGTCGCCCGTGAAGACGATATCCTCGAACGTCACACTGCCATCGGCGTTAACTTGACCGATCGGATCTGCGGGCATCGGGGCGTTATTCGTGGCCGGCTCGATGCGGAAGTTGAACATACCGCGCGCAAGGGGATTCGTACCCGAGTTGTCGGTGTATTCCTTCTTCACCGCAGGGTTCCATTTCGCTTCCCGCGCGGCGAATTCGTTGGTGAACGTTGCGGCGTCGACGCCGTCACCGGACTGGACGCTCGCGCCGTCGTCGTCGGCGATTTGCACCATGACGCTCGACACATTCAGTATGCCCTGATGGATGGCATCGTCGCCCTGCCCCGCAAGCTCTTCGGTCACCGTGACGATCACGCGATAGCGTGCCTGCGACAAGGACATGCCAGCTCCGGCGCCCACGCTCTGATCCTCGCTGATCTCATAAACGTACGTACCGGGCTTCGTGTAAGTGATATTGCCGAACGTGCCAGCAGCATAACCGCCGTCAGCCAAATCCTGCTTGGTAAGGGTAAGCACGCCATTAGGCTCGCCGTTCTCGCCAAGCGGCATCGGAGCGTTGTCGGTCACCGGGGTAAGGATGAAGCGGAAAACGTCGTTGTCGGTCCAGCTACGACCGGTCAGCACCTTCTTGACGGCAAGGGCATCGTCGTTATCGAGCGTGCCGCTCGGACGATAGGCGTTGGTGAATTCAGCCTTCGCCTGCGTACCAGCAGCGATCGTTCCCGTCGCAGCTTGCGGGTCATTGTTCTCCGCAGGAGCTATCTGATCGAAACCAGTCGTAGGCTGCTCGCTGACGAGGTATTCCCAGCCCGCGCTCAAACCGCGGACGTAGAGCGTCTCGCCGTCCTTGAGCGAGTGCGTCGCCTTGCCGTTGCTGTCAAACGCGATGGTGAACGCATCGCCCACGGGCTCGTTGTTCGCATCGCGGACTTCGACGGGGAATTCCTGCCCCTTCGCCTTGTCAATTTCGATGGTAAAGGTGAACGTGTCGTTGCTAAACTCGGCGCGATCGTAACCCTCGGGGACGACCAGCGACTTGGAGATAGCCAGCGTACCCGGCTTCTCGATGACAAGCTTTCCGTTGTTGCCCAGATAGCAGGCAATGCTGCTCCCCGACCACAGGGGGTTGAGCACCGTCGCCGCCGTCACCGTCGGATTGCTATCCTTAGGCGTACGCAGCTCATCGATATAGGTAATGCGCGGAGTACCCGGCTTGAATACCGCGTTGCCGGAAGCATCGGTACCGATATAGCCGAACAACGACTCAGGAATATTGCCCGAGAACTGGATGGCGCCCGACCGCGGCGTCGCCTGCCCGTTGCCAATATCGTACCAGCTGCGCTTGTAGTAATAGGTGTCGTCTGCGCTCAATGCACCCTTGGCGGGCACCGTGCACGCCTCATCCGCATAGATCGGCGTTTCCTCGGTCATGTAGTAGTAGCTGTTGGACTTCGCCGGGGTGAACGCCGCCAGGACGTCGCCGTCTTCGCCGCCGCTCCACTTGTTCGCGTAGAACGCCACACCGTCGCCGGTCGTGTTTGCTTCGACGTAGGCAGCAAGGGTCTCATCGGGGTTGGCCAACGCGCTCTTCACGTCTTCCTTCACGCTCGACTCGAAGAACACGCGAATGGGGAACGTAATGTCGACATTGCCCGTGCCTGCCGATTCGTCAATCTGGAAATGACGCAGCGGGATGAGCGACGCGGGGATCTTCACTTCGACGAAATCGCCCGTCGCCAAATCGTCTGACTTGGTCACCGTGATGACGATCGAATTCAGGTCGCCCGAAGGATAGAGCACGTTACCCGCTTCACCCGAGAACGTGTACGTATCGACGTTTCCGTTCGTCTTTTTCACCTGATTCTGGAACAGCTGCTTCGCAAACACGATCGTCGTAAACGAATCGACCTTCATGTAGTCGCCAAGCTGGTCGGTGAAGGTGATGTATCCCGAATTCGAAGGGTTATAGCCCTGCTGCACTTCGGTGGGGTGGCCCGTCGAGCTTGTGATCTCCTGGGAAATCTCGTCGAAGAGGGTCTTCAGGTCGGCAGCATTCGAAGCTGCTTTGTAGAAGTCGGAATCGGTCGCACGAGAGCCGAAGTCCCAAACCCATCGGCCTGGCTGCCAGAATCCCTGGCCATCTTGCCATGCATAGCTGGCCGTAGGATAGTTGCTCGACACGGCGTGCATAAACTTGTTTTCTTTGCTGGTACCGCTAGCCGTAGGATCGGCCGAGGGGTTCGCGCCGCTGAAGATGCCGACGGAGTAAATGGTCGCTCCCGTATCCTTCATCGACTTAGCTTTGGAGACAGCCGAGCTTGCCACGCTGTCCTTGAAACCACTACTGCTCGTCGGCGAGCCGTCGGTGAAGAACACCACGATCTTCTTGGCGTTCTCGCGACCCGACGTCTGGTCAACCGCAAGCTCCAACCCATAGTCGGCCTGCGTCGCGCCGGCAGGCGTAATGGCATTGACGGTCGACTTCAAGTCGTCCGCCGATGACCCGACGCACGAGGTCAGGTTCTTCATCACCTGGCTGTAGTTGTAGGTGTACCCGCCATCGCGATAGGTATCGTTACCAACCTGATTGCTCTTCTCCCCCGAAAACTTCACGAGTGAAACCTGATGCTGCTGGGCAGGGTCGCTTATGCTCGCGTTCTGCTTCGCGATCTCGTCGATAAACGAGTTCGCCGCAGCCTTGAGCGCATCAATCCTCTTTGTGCTATCGCTCTTGCCCATAGGGTCGTCCATCGAGCCCGAAGCGTCGAGCACCAACACGATGTCGAGCGGCTGCGCGATCTTCGATTTCAAGTTCGACGTAGACGAAAGCGCTGAGAACGCTGTGAGGAAATCTGCCTCGGGGCTCTTCTCGATCGTAATCGTTCCGTCGGCACCCGTCAGGGCGATGTCCTCAGTCGACACCGTTTTGTCAGTCCAGATGCGGCCGACGCTCTGGGTCGAGTAGTCCAGGCCCCAATTCCTCCATGAGCTTGCCGTGTTGGGGTCGGCCACCGCGTCCTTATCACCTGCGGCATAGGGTGTGGCACCTGCGCCCGTCGCACCCGATTCCGCAGAAGCGCCCTCATCGGCAAACGAAAGCGTCGGCATGCCGACAGTCAGCGCGAGAAGCGCTGAAAGCAAGATGCTACGAATCTTGGTGCGTTTCATGATGGAACCTCCGTCCCCCTTGTCTCGGAATCCTCACGTGCTCGACGTTGTCTCGCGCCAGAAACGGCACCTCTCTTATTCCCGTCTTCATTTATTTCTCCTCTCCTCGTATACGCGCATCGACTTGCGCACTACTACCCTTTCATCATGAGGGGAAACAGGCGAGGGGGTAACGTTCGTAGATACGCAAGGGGGTTTCGTATATACGAAACCCCCTTTGTGAGTTCTCACTGTCTATTCGCATCGAGCGTCCGCATTTTCGAAAAGGAATAGGACGCGAAGTATCCCGATTTGCAGCGATTTCAGCGACTTGGCCAAAATGTCCCCCACAGTCGATTGCTCAAAACATCGCAACCACCCATCCCGCTTTCAACCTGTATAATGTCGCTCAGAGAAAAACTGTTCAATCTGCATCAAAAGAGGCCGTTTATGAACACCGTTGCGAAAAATACCTTTATCGCGATGGTTTCGCTCGCGCTTTTCTACTTCATTTTTCTCGAGAGCAACTCGTTTTACCTCACAAGCATGGCATCCTTCTCGCTTGAGCCCAGGTTCGTTACAACAATTATCCCGATAATGGGACTCAATGCCTTAGGATTACTCTGCTATCCGCTCTACAGCTTGAAGCTTTCTCGAAGAATACGGCGGGGCACGGCCTTCGTTTTCGCCATCCTTTGGGTTGCATGCCTCATCGTTGCGGCGACGGCCTCCTCGCCCATCGCGATTATCGGGGCTGGTTACCTCTCGTTTTTCATTATGGGCGTCCTCGGCGGCGGCGCTTATTTCGGCGTGGCGATGATGCTTGCGCGAAGCAACCGCCTGATCACCTGCGTCGCGCTCGCTCACGCCGCAGGCATCCTTCTGCATTTGATTTGCTTCCACATTCCACTGGGGAGAGTGGGAGACACTGTCTTTTTAGGCCTTGGCATCGTCGCCTTCTCGCTCGTGGCGCTCTTCGGCTGGCCGTCGCTTCGGGTTCCCCGTGAAGGGACAGCAGTCGACAGCGTGGGCAACCCGATATACCCACGCAAAATTCTCGGCCTTCAGGGGTTCGCCGCTTCGCCGAGCCTTCAAGAGCCGCGGCGCTTCGCCATCCAACTTGTCGCACTTACCGTCCTGCTCGCAGTGCTGTTCAACGTCCTCAGCAGCATAACCTCGCTCGGGGTTCCCTGGGTTAACCAATTCGCCGAAGTCTGGCCCCGACTCGTCGTCGCAGTCTGCGGGGTTGCAGCGGGCGTCTTCTTCGACATAGATCGCCAACGCCATATGGGAACGGCGGTTCTCTGCGTCGCATTCCTCGCTACGGCTACGGCGCTTGCAGCAGAGTCGGGTCTGAATATCACGGTCTGCCGCGTTGTGTTTTACGCAGGTTCGGGGATCTTCGCCGTGTTTTACCTATCCCTGTTCATCTGGCTCGCGGCCTATATGCAAATCCCCCAACTATGGGCAGGAATGGGGAAACTCATCAGCAATGTTGTCGCGCTCGTCGTCGCAATTCCTTCGGCCGCCCTCGCGCAAACTAACGACATGGCGCTCACCTCGCTTGCTTTCGTGATGTTTGCAGTCGTTCTCATCTTGATGACGCGCGCAGGCATGCTTGCCCCCGATTACGGCGAGCGGATCTCGTTGTATTCCAAAAAGTCGGCAGACACCGAAGAAGCGCCCGCCTACGAGAGCGCGGAGGATACCGACCAAGAACCCCCCCCGAGATGGCTCCCCCTCGAACCCCTGAGGAGACTCTTGCGGCATTCTGCGAATCGCATGGCCTCACGAAACGGGAAAGCGACGTTCTCGCTGCAGTGGTCTCGGACGAGCGGCCGCTCAAGCACGTCGCAGCAGAGCTGGGCGTAGGCTTGCGCACTGTTCAGCACCATCTCACCTCGCTGTACAAGAAGACGGGCACCCAAACGCGCACCGGCCTGACCGCGCGTTTCATCGAGGAGTCGCAAAACGGCGCGCAAGCAAGGGAGAGCCACGAGGAGCAGCCCAGCGAGGCAACGAGGAGCGCGAGCGCAGAAGGTGCCAGCGGCGAATAGCCAAGCGTCAGGGCGCCATCGCGGAAGCAATCCTTCGTCAAAAAAGGCCTGACAGCATTGCCCATCAGGCCTTTCGTTTAGCAGTCAGTCGAATACGAAGCGAATTCGCGCCCGTCGCACGCTAGCCGATCTTGCAAACCCAGCCGTGCTTGTCCTCGAGGGCACCGTCTTGGATGCCCGTGAGCGTTTCGCGAAGCTTCTTCATCACCGGGCCGATCTCGGTGCAACCAGCAGGGAAGACAACTTCTTGGTCGGCGCCGTTGACCTTGTTGTCGATCTGACCGACCGGGGAGATAACCGCCGCGGTGCCGCACAGGCCGCATTCAACGAACTCGCCGCCGGCAACCTCTTCCCAGGTGACATAGCGCTCGTCGACCGTCATGCCCAAATCTTTCGCAACCTGAACAAGGCTACGACGCGTGATGGAAGGCAGGATGGAGTCGGTGTGGGATTTCGGCACCACGAGCGTGCCGTCCTCCTTCACGAACAGCACGTTTGCGCCGCCCGTTTCCTCAACGTAGGTGCGCGACTCGGAGTCAAGATAGAGGTTCTCGGCATAACCGCCGCGGTGCGCCTCCATCGTCGGGCGCAGCGACATGGCGTAGTTCAAGCCCGCCTTGATGTTGCCCGTGCCATGCGGTGCGGCACGGTCGTACTCGGAGACGCGCAGCTTGATCGGCTTCAGGCCGCCCTTGAAGTACGGGCCGACCGGCGTGACCAGAATGCGGAAGGTGTACTCGGGAGCGGGGGCGACGCCGATGACCTCGCCCGAACCGATCATGAACGGACGCACATAGAGCGTAGCACCCGAACCAAACGGCGGCACCCAAGCGGCGTTCGCGCTCACAACGGCCTTCACGGCCTCGACGAACTTGTCCTTCGGGAAACCGGGCATCTCGAGACGCTCGGCAGAATTGAACATGCGCTCGGCGTTCATGTCGGGGCGAAAGCAGACGATCAAGCCATCTTCGGTGGTGTAGGCCTTCAGACCCTCGAAGACCTCCTGGCAATAGTGGAAAATGCCCGCACACTCGGAAAGGTGCAGGTCGTGATCGGTGGTCAGGCCACCCTCGTCCCATTCGCCATCTTTCCAATGCGCTTCAAAGCTGTAGTCGGTCTTATGGTAGCCGAAATCGAGGCTGCCCCAGTCCAGGTCTTTTTTCTCGACGGTCATCGTTTGCTCCTCATAAATACTGGCGCGAATTCATATACGCATTTTGCACGATACAACGAACTTTAGCCGCGTAAAGCAAAATTTGCCGAACGGACATATTGAACCGCTATGAATTGCAATGATGAAGCGAGCGTGGCGCAGGGCGTCCCGAGCGCGGGCGAGGGCGAGACGCTGGGGGGCG
>OKRW01001713.1_pt1 | contig 17612 bp, 22 predicted proteins | sample 1601151 | NCBI WGS metagenome assembly OKRW01 (sample SAMEA3541471, study PRJEB24748) | human gut metagenome | biome: human gut; feature: human-associated habitat; material: faeces | place: China | collected 2012 | reverse complement strand
TAATGGCTTGATGCATATCCCCGAACTGACTCCGGTGGCACTCATCAAAAATGATAACAACTCGCTTATCAAATACGGAATGCCCGGCATTCTTTTTGATAAAAGTCGCCAGCTTCTGAATGGTGGTGATAATGATTCTTGCATTGTCATCCTCCAACTGGCGCTTCAGGACTGCCGTAGAGGTGTTGCTGTTGGCAGCTCCCTTTTCAAAGCGGTCATATTCCTTCATCGTTTGATAGTCCAGATCCTTGCGGTCCACAACAAAAAGCACCTTGCCGATGTAATCCAGTTTCGTGGCAAGCTGCGCCGTCTTGAAAGAGGTCAGTGTTTTGCCGCTACCGGTGGTGTGCCAGATGTACCCGCCGCCTGCTACGGTGCCGTATTTCTTATAATTGTTGGCGATCTCAATGCGGTTCAAAATGCGCTCGGTGGCGACGATTTGATATGGCCGCATCACCAGCAGCATATTTTCCACCGTAAATACACAGTAACGGGTAAGAATATTCAGAATGGTGTGCTTGCAGAAAAAGGTCTTGGTGAAGTCTACAAGGTCCGGGATAATGCGGTTGTTGGCGTCCGCCCAGAACGAAGTGAACTCAAAGCTATTGCTGGTTTTGGACTTCTTGGCTTTCTGTGCTTTGGCATCCTTGATATGGTTGAAACGGGTGGTATTGGAATAATACTTCGTATTTGTGCCGTTGGAGATCACGAAAATCTGCACGAATTCATACAGTCCGCTGGATGCCCAGAAGCTGTCCCGTTGATAGCGATCGATTTGGTTAAACGCCTCCCGGATGGGAACGCCCCGGCGCTTCAGCTCGATATGGATCAGCGGCAAGCCGTTGACCAACACCGTCACATCATAGCGATTGTCATGGACTGCCCCCTCCTCTGCGGAGATGGCATACTGATTGATGACCTGCAAACTGTTATTATGGATGCATTTCTTGTCAATGAGCTGGATGTTCTTGCTCTCGCCGGTATCCCGGCGGAGCACCTGCACATAGTCCTCCTGAATCAGGCGGGTCTTTTCGAGAATGCCGGAGTTTGTGTTTGCCAGCACCTCGTCCCAGAAACGCTTCCATTCGCCGTCCGTAAAGCGATAGTCGTTCAGCTTTTCCAGCTGCGTCCGCAGATTGGTGATTAGGTCAGCCTCTTTATGGATGGTCAGACGCTCATAACCCAGCTCGCAAAGCAGACGGATAAACTCCTTTTCCAAGTCCGCTTCGCTCTGATAAGCCTCCGAGCGTTTGGACTGCGGCTTGTATTCGGTGACAACAGTGCTTTCGCTGCTTTGGGCAACGATGTTGAAATAGCTCACGGGCTACCTCCTTCCGGGTCAATCTGCCGGTGTGAAAGTCAGCAGCTTGTCCCTGTAATATTCGTATTGCTTCTGCCGTGCTTCAATTTCGGCGGGCAGACCCGATGAAAGGTCGGTGCAAAGGGTGTCAAAACGGTCGAGAATGGAGACAATGCGAGCTTGCTCCTTAAGTGGAAAAACTGGAACGGGAGTATTCTCTATTTGCGTTATTGTGTAATGGGCAATTGTGGCGTTGTGAGTAATACTTTTTAAGTAATCTCTAAATTTAGTAGAGCAAAAGTAATGATATAAAAATTTGCTTAGGATATGTTCGTTTCTTTTAATACAAATAAGATCTGCGTCTTTTACATAGATTGGCGCATCGTTGGGAATAAAATATGGAATCCCGATGGTTCCACCTCCAGTAACTAAAATATCATCTTTTTCAATTTTTCCAGACTTTGCAGACAATCTTTCATACAGCTCTCGAGAAATATATGCTTTTCCTCTTGTATTTTTTCCACCATTAAAAGCTGATACAACATCACTTGATCTAAAAAATGGAACTCCTTCGTTTGTCCATTCATCTTTATGTACACGTGATGCAGAAAACACTCTTGTAAGTTTACCTATTTTCTTTGTATCAACCTCCGAATAAGAATCAAACAGTTTATCCCTATAATACGCATACTGCTGTTTTCTTGCGGTAAGCTCTGCGGTAAGCTCTGCGGTAAGCTCTGTGAAATTGTCCAGTATTCGGACAATTTCGCGCTGCACCGGCAGCGGCGGGACAGGAATTTTGAATTCTGAGTATGTTCCAATCCAAAGTCGAGTATGTTCAGTCGAGGAGTAGTTAAGTGCGCCCATCCAGTGAAATAAAAATCGAATAAGCAATTGACTTTCGTTTGCTGTTATCATCTTCATGGCAGATGACTTGACCTTGAAAGGAAAATTAACCCATTTGAACGCTGCAGTAAAATCATCAAAGATAATAACGGGAGTTGCTTTTGATGCAGGATAAATACCGTCACTTTCATTTGTATATCCGAGAACAAAAGATTGCCCGCAGTCAAAACGGGGGTTTCATACTCATCACGATAATCAGTATTTCTGACAATATATTTAGATGGTTGTTCGTAATTGGTAACTTCACCGATTTTTCTATATTCAACCCCATCAGGGCATAGTTTCTGAATCAACTCATCCAGTTTGCTCATTTTATTCTCCATTAGTATTCTACATTCTTCGCATAAGATATTGCGGGTAGTCCTTCAAGTACTCTTGCGCCCGACTGCTTTTCATATCTATGAAACATAGCTTCGGGGGTTGAATTTTCATTTTTTCATTATGTTTATATGGCATAAACCAAATTACAAAATCTAAATCAGACTTAAATAAACATTCCATAAATCGTTTATCTATAAATGGTACATGAGGTATGGACAGAACCTGATAGACTTTATTTGGATCATATGGTGCTGCTGCGTCCATAATATATTTGTGTTGTAAATATGACTCTGTCTCATCCATGACCAAAAATCCCATCTTGTATCCAGGATGCAATTCACGGCATCTCGGAATTTGCGCAATATGTGAAGAAAACACCCTTTGAGCGTGATTATAATAGTTCTGATAATTATGAATTTTATCATAATCACCGTCAGGAACGGCATTTATAAAAATGTTGTCTTCGGACACATTTGGAAACACATCCTTTATCTCATGTAACAGATCCCGCTCTCGTTTGAGTGTTGGGTTATCGTATACCTTTTTCCCTCGCTTTGTTATTATGACAGTTTCGCTATCATTTACTCGCATAACATCAAACATTAATCTGTGGTCTAGTGAAAAATAGTCTGGAGGTTCATCTGCGTGGCCATTGTTTGCCGTCCATTTAGGCCACTCTTTCATTGCACAAATCAGGGACTTTTCAAATTTGCTATTCGTCAATAAGGTGATCTGATTGCGAGGTATCCTACGCACATCTTTTATTATGTTTTCCTCATTATCGAGCCGCCCCATATAAGTCACCCCTCAATCTCCCCAATAATTCGATCAATTTCCTCTCTCAATTTCTGTTCCCGTGCGACAATTTCAGCGATCTCGGCGTTCAGCTTTACGATGTCGATCTTCTCACGGGTATCCTCCTGCTCCACATAGGTAGAAACAGAGAGATTATAATTGTTCTGTTTGCTGCCGACCTCGTCGTTTGGCACAAGGCGGGCAAAGTGCTGCTCGTCCTTGCGCTCCGCCACGGCAGATACGATGCGCCGGATATTGTCATCGGAGAGCCGGTTGTTCTTCGTGACCTTCACAAACTCCTTGGAGGCATCCACAAACAGAACGGCGTTGTCCGTTTTGTTCTTTTTCAGCAGCATAATGTCCACAGAGATTGTAACATTTAAGAACAGGTTGGAGGGCAGCTGAATGATGGCATCCCCAAAGTTGTTATCCACCAGATACTTGCGGATCTTCTGCTCCGCCCTGCCACGGTACATAATGCCGGGGAAGCAAACGATGGCCGCCGCACCGTTGGAAGCCAGCCACGAAAGGCTGTGCATAATAAACGCCATATCGCCCTTGGAGGCAGGAGCCAGCACTCCGGCAGGCGCAAAGCGCGGGTCGTTGATAAGCAGCGGGTTCTTATCCCCCTCCCACGGCACAGAAAACGGCGGATTGGATACGATCAGCTCAAAGGGCTGGTCGTCCCAATGCTGCGGGCTGAGCAGAGTATCTTCCCGCACGATGCTGAATTTGTCAAACTCGATGTTATGCAGGAACATATTGATGCGGCAGAGGTTGTAAGTGGTCAGGTCGATCTCCTGACCGTAGAAGCCTCGCTCGATATTATCCTTGCCCAGCACTTTTTCCACCTTCAGCAGCAGAGAACCGGAGCCGCAGGCAGGGTCATAGACCTTGTTGATTTTCGTTTTGCCGATGGTGCCGAGGCGGGCCAGCAGCTCCGAAACATCGGCGGGAGTGAAATACTGACCGCCCTTTTTACCGGCATTGGCGGCGTACATTCCCATTAGGTACTCATACGCATCGCCGAACAGGTCGGGGTTAATACCGTCAGTGGAGAACAGCGGCATCTGCGCTACACCGTTCAGCAGCTCTACCAGCACCTTGTTGCGCTTGGCAACAGTTTCGCCAATTGCCTTGCTGTTCACATCGAAATCGTCAAACAGACCTGCAAAATCATTCTCAGCGTCTCCGCTGGCGGCGCTGCTTTCAATATGGTTGAATACTCGCTCCAGCGTTTCGTTCAGGTTGTCGTCCTTATCCGCACGGGCGAGGACATTGCAGAACAATTCGGAGGGCAGAATGAAAAAGCCCTTTTCCTGCACCAGTCCCTCACGGGCAGTCTCCGCCTCGGCGTCGGACATCTTGGCGTAGTCAAAGTCTTTGTTCCCGGCGGCGTGCTCGCCCTCGTTGATATAGGCGGTGAAGTTCTCCGAAATATAGCGGTAGAACATCGTGCCCAGCACATAAGATTTGAAGTCCCACTCTGCCACATGACCTGCGTGGACAAGGTCGGTGGCGATTTTATAGATGCGGCGGAACAGCTCGTCCCGCTCTTGATCTTTCTTTACATCAGCCATTGTAATTACTCCTTTTGGGCGATCCACGCCGCTTCGATCTCATCAAAGGGGATGTTGTTTTCTTCACAAAATGCCTTGATTTTTTTCATTGCCGTGATATTCGGCTTGGTTTTGGCGTTTTCCCAACGGTTTATCGTTCCAACGGATACATTCAGCGTTTTTGCGAAATCCTCCTGCGACAACAGGGCTTTCTTACGCATAATCCGGATCAGCTCGCTTAAAGGTGTCATCAAACAGTTCTCCTTCCAGAAGATTAACGCCACTATATCATCAACCTATCATTTTCTCAATATTTTTTAGCGAAATAGGGGAGGAACAGTCGTAAAAGCAGGTGCTGTGAGGTCATTAATGGCAGGCTGGTCGGACGAGAAATCCCATCAAGCAGGAAAGGTATATAGCAAAAATGTCATCCCCCCGCGATGCAGGGGGATGACATTTTTGGTACGCCAGACGGGATTTGAACCCACGATTAGAAGTTTGGGAAAACTATTGAAGAAGCGAGAAAAACGAGCGTTTTCAATGGTTTTCTGGATTTTTAGAACAAAAAAATAAGAACGCTGCGGGAACGCGGAAGTGCGTTTTTAGGCGTTTTTTGACGCTTTTTTACTAACGGATTTACTAATGGAGGCAGAGTAGAACTTGCGCATCTTCTTGGCAGAACGGGAAAGGTCTTTTTCTGAAAGACGGAGATAATGATCGTGGACGGTTTTCCAGTTGCTCCACCCGCCGACGCGCATGGTCTCCTCTTCCGGCCAACCGAGATGGTAGGCGAGGGAAGCAAAGCTGCTGCGGAGCCCTTGGAAGCCGACCTCTGGGAGATCGTGTGCAGCGCAGATGCGGTTGATCCGACGACGGGTGTTATCGTTGCATGGACACATACTTCCGGTATGATCTTGGAGCAGCTCCAGCAGGCGGGGAATCACGATGGGGACAACGCGCTGCGAGAGGGCGGACTTGTTCTCCTCGCGGTGGATCCATGAGCCATCGTCGGCGTAGACCGTGGAGCCGGAAACGCGGATCGTCTCGGACTTGCGGTCTATGTCCTCCATGCGCAAGGCGAAGATCTCCGAGCGGCGAAGGGAATGGAGAGCGAGCAGAGCGGGAAGTTCGACAGGGGTGCCGCGGATGAGATCGACAAAGACGAGGATCTGGTCATAATCGAGCCACGGAGTAACCGTTTTCGGTATCGCGCCGATGTCCACCGGATCAAAGGGAATCTTGAATTCTTTGAACGCTGCGGCAACGAGGCTTATCTCATTGTGCAGCGTCTTTTTTGCTACGCGCTTTGATTCGGCATCGATAGCCTGCGGCCAGTTGATGGAGCGGATATCTTTGTCCATATAAGCTGGGAACGCATTTCGGCGGATACCATAGTAGCCGCGAAGCGTGGAGGGAGAGCGGACGAGCCGACGCTCGATGTATTTGTCTAACAGCTCACCCAACGTCTGGCGGGGGAGCTTGCTCTCCTGCTCAATGAACCCGGCGCGGATGGCGAGGGCTTTGGTGCGGCATGCTTCCTCCGTGGGCTCGGTGACGTTCACGCCCTCGCGGCGGAGCTGCACCGTCCAGCTGCCGGAGGGGAGCTGCCGGGGAGCAGGGATCTTGAGCTTCTTTTCCTTTTCGCGGAGCTGCTTCTTTCCGCACCAGTTGCAGTACAGCGAGTTTTCCGGGATATCGCGGGAGCAGTTGCAGCACTTCATTCATTTTCTCCTTTGCGCTGCCGGTGGCGGCGGTATACACGGATGATGAAGAGGACGACCATAAACGCGGCGATCGCAAAACAGACCATCGAGAACACCGCGACGAAGTTCCACTCGCCGCGGAAGAAGCCGATATCTGCGCATCGAAGATCCAGCGTAACACACCAGATGACAACGACAAAGCAGAACACGCCGAGCATCAGAATGACGGTGCGGAGATATTCGATATCCCGGACGGCGGATTCATACCGCGACTTCCAGTGGGAGGCGTCCTGCCGGGCGAGCTCCGTTTCCGCGCGGCCGCTCGGGGCGAGAATGCCGAAGGTTTCATCGAGCGAGACGTGCAGCTCCCGGGAGATGCGCACGACCGTATCAATGCTGGGGTTCGTGGATTTCGGGGAAAAGGCGTACTCCACGGTGCTCGGCGACAGATCGGCGGCCTCGGCAATGTCCGGGAAGGTGCGTGTGCCCTTGGCCTCCCGCCAGCGGTTTTTCAGCACGTCCATTTCGTTCATGTTCTCCGTCCTTTCGTTATTTTCGGGGTGAACCGGGATATATTCGTGTCGAAAAAGCTGAACTCCGGCTCGCCCGCAAAGCGTTCGGTTTCGGATCTTGCGCCGGTCTGTTACGATGCAGTAACAGCAGGGCGAGCGGGACGCCCTGCGGCAGACGTCCGGGGCGGGTCTGTGGCACGGCTTCCCCCGGGCGTTCGCCTACACTATAGCACTATCCGCGGCAGAACGGCACGGAAAATATACAAGTTTGTCGGAATATACAAGAGAATAACCAGAAATGCAACAAAATGACAAGGGGGAAAGAAATGGAAGAGACGAAGATCAGAGAGATCGTGCGGATGCTGCGGAGGATGGACATAGGGCAGCTGCGGAGAGTGTACTTCTTCGTGCTGGGGATGATGTAGCGACGGGAGGAGCAGAGCCCCTCCCCTACAAGACCATCTTCGTGAGGTAACGAAAAAGGTAAAGAGAGAACCCGTCGGAAATTCCGACGGGTTCCTTCTGTCAGTCAAACAAATCGCTGTGTGTGCCGGTACGGGTGAGACAGAGCGTCAGCTCGCCATGGGATATCTCGTAGATCAGCAGCCAGTCCGGCGTGATGTGGCACTCGCGGCAGCCGATATAGTCGCCGGAGAGCGCGTGGTCGCGGTTCTTTTCCGGGAGCGGCTTTTCCTCGGCGAGAAGCTGCACAACGTTTTCCAACAGGCGCACGTCATAGCCGCGGCGGACGATGCGCTTATAGTCCCGGCGGAAGGCTGCCTGAAACTTAATCGTCAGCATTGAGCGCCTCCATCAGATCCGCGACGGAATGGAACGGGCCGCTCAAGCCGATGCCGGCCTCGGCGTCCTCGATCGCCTTTCTCGTTTCGGCGTTCGGGATCTCCGCGCCGATCTCAAAGGGGATGCGGTATTCGCGGACGGCCTTTTTCGCAAAGACGGTGACGGCGGCGGTGACGGAAAGCCCCATATCGGCACAGAACGCCTCGAACTGCTTCTTGAGCTCGCTGTCCATACGGATATTCATAACCGTGGTTGCCATACTATCAGCTCCTTTCAATATTTGTATATACATTGTATTACATAATATACACGTTGTCAACATAAAAAAGAGAACGGAGGTCAATCTCCGTTCTCTTTTTCTTTTTGCAGGGCGTTGTAGGACTCGTAGACATTGCAGACGAACTCAAGCGCGGCGCGGATGGCTGGTTCGGGTGTCTTGCGCAGGGCGTCGATGAACGCGAGCACCTCGGGCGAGGCGCTCTCTTTGGACAGGCCGCCGAAGAAGCGGGCGCGATCCTCATCCTCGGTGAGCTGCTCGAGCATCTCGCCGGTGCCATCGCGGAGCCAGGCTTCCCGCACATTGAATACGCGGCAGATCAGCGAGATCACCGCATCGGATGGGGCGGAAACATCAACTTCATATTTTCCGATAATTCCGCGCTGGATGCCGAGACGGTCGGCGAATTTCTGCTGCGTGAGGTCAAGAGAATTGCGCAGCTCTTTGATACGACTGCCAACGGACATAGGCAGCACCTCCTTTCGAGGACACTTTAACAGCCTTAGAACAGAAAGTCAAGAAAAAATGTTCCAATAGAGCAAAAAGGGACTTGACAAATGCACTAATAGAGCATATGATTGCACCATAAGAGCGGAGCGGTGCTCCGAAAAGAGCAAAGCAATGTGTGAGGCTCGCCTTAGCGACCACGTCTTTTATCTCGAAGCACGCTGATGATGCTCCATGTAATGAATGAGAATGGCGGAACGATGAAGATAAGAGCCAGACCGGCAACGATCTTTTCGAGAATCCGGACGATCAGACCCTTATCTTTTTCCGCGCGGGACGAACTGGCCGATGCTCTGGACGAGGACTGGCCAGAGGAATACCCGGACGAATACGACGAGCTGCCCGAGGAGTAGCCGGAGTACGACGAGCCGGACGAGCTGCCGGAGGAGTTGTTCGCTGCGATGCGGTCGGAAAGCGAGGGCTTTGCCGATGACGAGCCGGAATCCAGCGTCGGAGGGTGGCAGCGGCCGCAGGGACGGTAGCCGTCGGCGACGGCCTGAGAGAGCGTCGTCTCATATCAGGGAGGAAAGAAGAAGGATGGCTAACTTTTGGGATTGGGTGAACAAGCAGGCCAACAAGCAGCCAACGACCGGGGACGAGCTGCTGTACGCCGATGCGCTGAAAAACCAGGAGGCGAGAAACGCTGCGAATAACCAGTACGCCGCGGCTGCCGCAGCGGCGAAAAGCGGGAGCGCGAACAGCTCGTCTCTGCAGGGGACCATCGATCCCGACCGGACGGGCGCAGCGGCGCCGCCGCGAAAAGGGATCTATGACCAGACGGGCATGAACGCGACGGCGGCGAATGCGGCAAGCGGAGCGATAACCGGCGCTATGGCCGGAGCGGGACGTCTGCCGAAGCCGGACGGAGCGCAGCAGCCGACCACGACGCCGACGCAGCCGGGCACGTCCGGCGGCGGCAAGGTGACGTACATCGACCCCAACGGCGACGCGCAGAAGGGCACGACGGAAGGAACGCCGGAGGAGACGCCGGGCGAGCCGCAGCGGACGTATCTGGACGAGCTGCGCGACCAGTACCAAAAGATGTACGACGACGCGGTGAAGGCCAACAACGACGCGGCGAAGGCCGCCGCCGAGCGGGCGCTCGCGCAGGCGGAGAAGGGCGTCGGCGAGCTCGGAGACCAGTACGGCAGTCTCAACAAGCAGCTCTACCGGGATTACATGGAATCGCTGCGCGTGCTGCCGCAGGAGATGGCAGCGAGAGGCTACAGCGGCGGCATGAGCGAATCGGCCAGGCTGGGGCTGGATACGGCCTACGGCGAGCGGCTGAACGAGAACGAGGCCGCGCGTATCGCCGCCATTATGCAGCTGCGGCAGCAGGGCGCGGACGCAGAGTATCAGGCGAACGCCGCGCGGGATCAGGCGAACGCGCAGGCGCAGCAGAATCTCTACGCGAACATGATGAATCTCATTCTTCAGCAGCAGCAGGACGCCGCGACGAAGGCACAGAACATGGCGCAGTACGGCGACTTCTCCGGTTATCTCGGGCTCGGCTACACGCAGAGCGAGATAGACCAAATGCAGAAGGCGTGGATCGCGGCGAATCCGGAGCTTGCGAAGGCGCTGGGGTATGTCAAGACGCCGGAGCCGGTGTACAGCTCTTACAGCGGCGGCGGCGGGAAAAACAACACACCGAGCGCTGAGCAGCAGGCGAACGGAAGAGATCTTCTGAGCGAAGCGATACAGCTGAAAAATGGCGGGACACCGTACAGCCAGATCGCCAAGGCACTCGACGAGGAAGCTGCCGCGGGAACGATAACGACGGCACAGGCGGAAGCGGCAAAGCGAGCGGCGATAAGCAGCGGGCTGGATAACGCCTATGCGTCGATGAAGAAAAACACAACGCAAAAGGCCCCCGTCTCCGGAGGGAGACTGATCACTGAGGGCGACTTTTACAGCCAAATTCTCGGAGGTAGAAAATGAGCCTTACGGAAAGAATCTACGGAAAAGAGACAGCCGGAAAACCGGCTGTCTCTTCGGACACTCAGAAGAACCTGTATACTGCGGCGGCGAATAAAAAGCCGTCGCTCGCAAACCGCATTGCGCAGAACGGCGGGCAGCCGACGCTCTACGCTGACGCCGCAGCAAAGCAAAAGCCTTCGCTTGCAAGCCGCATCGAGGCCAACGGCGGGACACCATACGCCGACGCTGCGGCGCGGATGCAGGGCGGAAACGCGGCGAAGGGCACGAGCGTCGTTTTCAACAGCGTGTACGGCAAGGCGGATGACCGGGCGAGCTCGGCCGGCTCCGGGAAGTATGCCGGTATTCTCAAAGCGAGCGACTATACCGAGCTTTCCAGAAGCGGCGAGAGCAAGAGGAAGCTATTCGGCGACGCCCGGTATGACTACATCAACAACATCGGGAACTTCCGCGCGCAGTCCGACGTGCAGCAGGCGCAGGGACGCGGGCAGGACTACGGGAAATACGCCTTCATGACCGATGATGAGATCGGCGTATACAACTACCTATACGCTACGCAGGGGAAAAAAGCGGCGAATGCCTATCTGAGCGATCTTGAGCCGGAGCTGGATAAGCAGTGGTACACCGGCACGAACCGGGCGACGACGGAGGCGCTCGGAAAGAACGCGGCGACGCGGACGCTGGCAAGCGCCATGACCGTTGCGGCGCAGCCTACTTTGCCACAAAGGAGATGCACGCCGACAAGGACGAGAACGGCAAGAGCATTTCCGGATCGAAGAAGGCAAAAGTTGTGGAGTACATCAACAGCCTGGACATTCCGCCGGAGCAGAAGGACGCCCTTTACGTTGCGGCTGGGTACACAGCGAAGAGCGCGAGGAATCAGAAGTGGAACGGCGGATCGGGCGGCTCCGGAGGCCGGCGCGGGAGAGGAAAGAGGACGGCACTCAAGGCCCCAACGCCGAAAGCGCCGGAGATCATCATCCCGAAGTCCGGCACGGCATCCTCCGCGAAGGCGGGAGGAACGTCCAAAACGCCGAAGGTGAGCGGGAACGTGATCGCGGACTTCACGAAGACGGCGAGCGGGACGGACATTCAGAAAGCCGTGACGCAGGCCAAGAGGAAGGTGCTCAAGGCAGGGAACCGGACGGTGTACGTCGAGGAGGGCAGCCCGATCGACTACTTCCTCAAGTATGGGAAGCTGCCGAGCTTGAAGTAAAAAAAGGCTCCCCGAAAGGGGAGCCGGACAAAGCGCAGAAAACGCGCCTTGTGACGCTTGCAGCGTGTGCCACCACGGGCGCTCCGAAAGAAAGGAGCGGCTATGCAGTTAAGCGATCTTACGCGGCCGGAGGCGGAATACTTCCGGCAGGAATGCAATTTCACGCCGACAGAGCGGAGGGTCTTTAATCTCCGGGTATCAGACAAAAGCATCGTCGAGGTGTGCATGGCGTTGAGCCTGTCCGAATCGGCGGTGAACCGGAAGATCCGGTGCATCAAGGACAAAATGGCGAGAGTTTAGCGACAGTTTCCCGCAGCGAAAGAGGGAGCTTCCCGACAGGGCGGCTCTCTCCTTTTATGCGATGATTTCTTTAGACACCGGAGCGCTACGGTGGAAAATTTTTAAGGAGGAATCATCATGGAATACGCATCCAAAGCTACGGGCGGGACCGCCCTCGGTCTCGGCATCGCCGGTACGGCCGGTTGGCTGCTCAACGGCGGTCTCGGCAATCTCTTCGGCGGTCTCGGCGGTAACGGCGTGGTAGCTCCCGCCGTCGCCGGTCTCGCCGCGGGCATGGCGAGCCATAAGTGCGGTGACGACGCCAACGTTTCCCGCTATGAGCTCAACCAGACCCAGACCATCGCGCAGAAGGACATGGAGATCGCCTACTGGCGCGGACAGGACGAGACGAACCGCAAGATCACGGACGCCTACACCAAGCTCGAGAGCCGCATTCTCGGCCTTGCCGGCGAGGTGCGCGCGAACAAGGAAGAGCAGGCCGCTCTGAATCTCCAGCAGGCCGTCTACAACGGCACGAACACCGCTGCCGTCGGCTGCATCCAGGGGCAGATCGCGCAGCTCCAGAGCCTAACGAAGCTCATTGTCCCGAACAGCTCCTGCTGCCCGGGCTGGGGCGAAGTGACCGTCAAACCGGCGACCACGACCGCGAGCGCCTGACACATCGCCGGGCGGGGGAGGTGACATTCCCTCCCCTGCCTGATCTATAAGGAGGATATGACTATGGTTTCATATACAGAATTACAGACGCGGCTTGCGCGGTTCGTGGATGCGGAGATGCTGCCGCACATGACCGGCGGGAAAAGGATCCTGCTCGGCGGATACGCGGCGCTCGCCACGAAGAACGCTGCCGGTATGCTGCAGAGTGCGAAGGACAAGCCGCTCGTTGCGATGACCGGCGCGGTGAGCGCGGAGGGCGTTGATGTGGACGCGCTCTTTTCCGCCGTAAGCCCGTACATCAACGAGCCGGTGACGCTCTCGCTGCCAGTCGTCGGGGACTTCCGGCTGGACCGGAGCGACTTTGAGAAGCTGTACCACTATCTGAAAGGAGAATTGTGAGATGAAGAAGATCCAGCGCCTTATCAAGGATATGTGCTACGAGCTGGACGCGGCCGAGCACTACGCCAAGCACGCCCTGCGAAACAAAGACGAGGACAAGGAGCTCGGCGACGTTTACGAGCGCGTCGCGCGGCAGGAGCTCGACCACTGCGAGATGTTCCACGCGCAGGCCGTCCGGCTCATCCGCGACTATGCCAAAGAGCCGCCGGAGAGCATGCGCGCCATATGGGAATATGAGCATGACAGGATCATGGAGCGGGACGCGAAGATCCGCGTGATGCTCAACCTCTATGACGGGAGATAAAAAACAGAGCCGCAGTAGCGGCTCTGTTTTTGTGATTTTACTAACGCTTTTACTGACAAAAACGGAAAACGCTGTAAAATCAAGGGGTTTGTGGTACGCCAGACGGGATTTGAACCCACGACCTTTGGCTCCGGAGGCCAACACTCTATCCAGCTGAGCTACTGGCGCATTTATCAGCTTAATTATTATAGCAAGCCGGAACGGAAAAGTAAAGAGGAATTTTCCCATGGTTTTCGACAATGGCGCGAAACCGGAAAGAATAGAATTGACCGGCTGCTTTTCAGGGCAGCCGGTCTCGCATGGGGGATCAACAAAGAGAAAAGGATGGAGATGGATCGATATATAACAACCGGGAAAGGGGAGCCCCGGTGTGTTACCAGATTTATTTTACAAGCTCGCGGCCCAGTTCGCGGCAGGCTTCAAGCTCGATGTCGCCGGGGGTCTCGCAGCAGATGACGCTCTCGCACACGAGAGAGATGTTCGCGCCGCGGCAGTCCTGTTCCCAGGCACGCATCCATTCGCCGTCGCCCCAGCCGTAGGAGCCGAAGAGCGCCGCGCTCTTGCCGACAAACTGCTTCTTGCAGGAGGAGAACATCGGCTCGAAAACGTCCTCTTCGAGAACTTCGGAGCCCATGGCCGGGCAGCCGAGCGCCACGGCGTCAAGCCCGGCGAGATCGGCGGGGCTCACGGCGTCCGCGCTGAGAAGGGAGACCTCGGCTCCGGCGCCTTTCATGCCCTCGGCAACAGCGTTTGCCATGGCCTCGGTGTTGCCGGTGCCGCTCCAGTAAATAACAGCTGCTTTTTTCATAACAGAATCTTCCTTTCCGGCGCATCACACCGCGACGGCGAGCTCGGCGATACCGCAGCCGGCTTCGTACCGTTCGCAATAGATGTCCGTGCATTTTTTATATTTGGCAAAAAGCTCTTTCGCTTTCTTCTCGTCGCCGTAGACCTTCCACAGGCCGCTGAGCTTGTAGTTGGCGGCGCGATTTTCGATAAAGCCCTTTACATCCTCGGGGGGATAGCTGAGAAACAGCCCAATCTCGTGCGGGAACTCTTCGCCGCTGCGCAGCTTGCGCGTGAGCGCTGCAAGACATTTTCCGCAGCTTTCGCAGGGGTAACCCTCCTGCCGGAGCAGCTCGGCAGCTTCACTGTTTTGCAGATCGCGGGAAAGCTCCGCCGGGCGGAACAGATAAAGGAGAACGTTCTTTTCGGAATAACGCAGCGGCAGCAGGCAAAGCCCTTTCGGAGCAAAGCAGCGGTTAAGCTGCCGCAAAGATTCTTCCACGCTTTTGCGGGAAGTATACGCACAGGTGAACAGGCTTCCCGTCTTGATCCCCGCCAGTGTGGGTGCGCCCAGTCGGACGATCACTTCTTCAGACATTCGTGAGTCCTCCTTCCGGGCCGCACCGCACAAAGGGGTGAGAGATAATGTGACATGGTGGAAAAGCATACATTCGGGGAAGCGTTTCCCTGTTTGCATGGTTATCATACGCTAACCGCAAAGCCGTATCCGCTCCAAAATGAGCGAACGCGGCTCCAAAATGTTGTTTTTGTGGTGGAATTCGGATCAGACCGGCGCGCAGCTGTCGGCGGTCGCGCCGCTGCGGTAGGCGTTGGGGGATACGCCGATGACGCTGCGGAACGCGCGGGCAAATTTGCTGGCGTTGTCGTATCCGAACTGCCCGGCGATATCGAGCACCGTCCGGTCGGTGGAACGAAGAAGCTCCGCCGCGGCGTGCATTTTCTGAGCGCGCAGAAACGCCGCCGGAGACATGCCGTAAACGCCCTGGAAGCTCTGCAATATCTGCGTGGCCGAGGCGTGGAACTTTGCGGAGAGCTCCGCCGTTGTAGGGCGCTCCTCCGTGGCGGAGAGCAGATACTCGCTCACGGCGGAGGCAAGGCGCACCTGCGCGCCGGAATAGGCCGGGCGCCGCCGCTCGGTCGGTAGCGCGCTGAGGAAGAGCAGCAGCTCCAAAACCTTCACTTTAAAATACCCCTTGCGGATCTCCTCCGGCACAGAGTACAGCTCCGAAAAAATATGCTCCACGCTCGCGGACGAGCGGGCGGCAAAGTAGCCGCCGTTCGCGCAGAACTTTTCCATTAGCGCCGCCGGGCGGACGTTCACGTCCGAGAGCAGGCACGAAAGACACTCCGGCGCCTGCGCCGGGTCGATCGTCACGGTGATGCCGTGGTAATGCCCGGTGGGGAAGCGCGCGGCCTCGTCGGAGGCGTCGCTGCGTGAAACGGCCAGATCCCCCGGCGCGAGAAAATAATATTCGTTCCCCAGCTGCTGTTCAAGCCGCCCCTCACGGCAGTGGCTGATGCGCATGAGCGAGATCCCCGGTGTGTGTTCGAGCCGGCACTCGTGCGCGTGTATGTCGCAGTACGCGATCTCTATGCCCGGAAATACCGGATAGGCAGTCACAACGGCCTCGCCGTCCGCGCTCTCCGGATGCCGGACGAACCGCCCGTCCGCCTCCGCCGCGGCGCAGCCGGTGCAGGTGTTCTTTTTCTCTTTCATGGGTTTCAATACATCTCCTGTTAGCTGATGCTAACCGTAAAATAGCACGATTGGACTGAAAATGCAAGAGCAGCGGCTTGACGGCGGGCGGCGCGGCAGATATTTCGCCGCTTTCCCCCGTATTTCCTTGACTTTTTTACAGCAAAGCTTTAAAATAATAAAACTTTGTGAAAACAGGAAAACAAGCAGGTTTTCCGGTCGAGAGGGAATCGATGAAGAAAAAGAATGTAAAGAGCTTTTCGACCCGCTGGGGGTTCATCCTCGCGTCGGTCGGCTCGGCCGTCGGCATGGCGAACGTCTGGGGCTTTCCGAATAAAATGGGCAGCAATGGCGGAGGCGCATTTCTGCTCATTTATATTCTGTTCGTGCTGATCTTCAGCTATGTCGGCCTCCCGGCGGAGTTCGCCATGGGCCGCCGCGCCGCCACCGGCACGCTCGGCGCGTACGAAAACGCCTGGGCCACCCGCGGCAAAGGGGCAGGGAAGACGGGCGCGGTGCTCGGCTGGCTGCCGCTCGCGGGCTCGCTCTGCATCGCGATCGGATACGCCGTTATCGTGACTTATGTTCTCAAGGCACTCGTGGATTCCGTTGCCGGTACGCTTATGACCGCGGATGCCGCGGCGTGGTTTTCGGACTTTTCCTCGCGGGACTTTTCCGTGATCCCGTATCATATCATTGTTGTCGCCGGAACGCTTTTGACGCTCTTCCTCGGCGCGCACAGCATCGAAAAGACGAACCGGATCATGATGCCGGTATTCTTCCTCATCTTTGTCGTCCTCGCGGTGCGCGTGGCGTTTCTGCCGGGCGCGGCGGAGGGATACAAGTTCATGTTCACGCCGCGCTGGGAGATGCTCTGCGACCCGATGATCTGGATCTGGGCGATGGGACAGGCGTTTTTCTCCCTGTCCGTCACGGGCAGCGGCATGATCGTTTACGGCGCGTACCTCTCGAAAGAAGAGGACGTTGTCGGCGTGGCGCAACACACAGCGCTCTTTGACACGATTGCCGCTGTGGTCGCGGCGCTCGTCATCATCCCCGCGTGCTTCTCCTACGGGCTGGATGTCGGCGCGGGCCCGAGCCTCCTTTTTGTGACGCTCCCGACCATTTTGCAGGACATTCCGCTCGGCCGACTCTTTGCGATCATTCTCTATGTCGCCATGATCTTCGCGGGCGTCAGCTCGCTGCAGAACATGTTTGAAGCGGTGGCGGAATCGCTGCTGCACAAATTCCCGAAGCTCAGCCGCAAGGCGGTGCTTGTGCTGCTCGGCGTCATCTGCCTCGGCTGCGGCATCGGCATGGAGACGATCTCCAAATGGGGCCCGTGGATGGATCTCGTGTCCATTTACATCATCCCCATCGGCGCGACGCTTGGCGCGGTCTCGTGGTTCTATGTGATGAAAAAGGACGAGCTTCTCTCCGCCATCAACACCGGAGCGGGACGCGAGCGCGGCGCGGTCTGGTACGCCGTCGGGCGGTATGTGTATGTTCCCCTCGCCGTGATCCTCTGCTGCGTGGCCCTCTTCCGCCATGTGGCGTTCTGAAAACCGAAAAAATGTCAACCGTCCGGAGACGCTGCCTGCCGTCCCCGGACGG
>OKRW01001705.1_pt1 | contig 17704 bp, 15 predicted proteins | sample 1601151 | NCBI WGS metagenome assembly OKRW01 (sample SAMEA3541471, study PRJEB24748) | human gut metagenome | biome: human gut; feature: human-associated habitat; material: faeces | place: China | collected 2012 | reverse complement strand
CACTTGACTGGGGGTCAAGGGGTCGCAGGTTCAAATCCTGTCAACCCGACCAGCTAATTAGAACAGGTCAGAAAGTAAAACTTCTGGCCTGCTTTTTTGTTTCGTTTTTATTCATCATCGTTGTCTCGCCCTTTTCTCCGGGGCGTTTTCCTCTCGGCTTTGTATACGCTCGAAACAATCTGTAAAAACAAGGCTTCAAGTGGGAAAGCATTTCTTTCTTTTGAACAAAAAACTCGCTCGCTGGGTGTTACATTGCTCAATGCAGTTGCAAGAGTGGTTTTTTGAAAGGAATGACACATGGACAAGGAACTTCTTGCGGTAGCAGGCGGCAGCAAGCCAGCGGACGTCGTGATTTCGAACGGTCGCATTGTGAACGTGTACACGGGTGAAATCTATGATGGCGGTGTGGCGATAAGCGGCCAAACGATTGCTGCAGTAGGCGATGTGGACTACTGCGTCGGCGAGGGCACGAAAATCATCGATGCCGAGGGCGCCTTCATTACGCCAGGCTTCATCGATGGCCATATTCATCCCGAAAGTTCCGACTTGGCAATTCGGCCTTTTGCGGAAGCGGTGCTCAAGCATGGCACGACATCGATCATGACCGACCTCCACGAGGTGGGCGTGGTAAGCGGCCTTGAGGGCATCGAGGCCGTAATCGAAGAAAACCAGGCGACCGATTTGAACTTGTATTTCGTCGTGCCTTCCCATGTTCCTTTCTCACCCGCGCTTGAAACAAGTGGCGGCTCCTTCAACCCCGAGATTATTCGAGAAGCGCTCAAACGTCCCGACGCCGTAGGCATTTCTGAATGCGTTGGTCCTTATGTCTTGGCCGATTTGCCTGATCTTCTGGAATCCCTCGATGATGTTGCGGGTATGAAGGGCATGACTGCCCAAGGCCATTTGGTCGACATGAAGGGCGCCGATTTGAATAAGTGTGCGGCTGCGGGCATCTCAACGTGCCACGAGGCTCTTTCCGCCGACGAAATCATGGATCGCGCTCGCGTGGGAGTCCATGCGATGTTGCGCGAATCGTCGGCTGCGCGCACGCTCGCGCAGCAGCTCGAATGCATCGTGGGCAAAGACATCGACACTTCTATGATGAGCATCGTGACCGACGACTTGCATTGCTGCGACTTGAACGAGACGGGGCACCTTGATCATCATTTGAAGCTCGCCCTTAGCTGTGGCCTGCCGTTCGTGAAGGCCATCCAAATGGTGACTATCAATGCGGCGCGCGCGTTCGAGCTGACCGATATCGGCGCACTGGCGCCGGGCAAGCGCGCCGACATCAATATCGTGTCGGGCGATACGGCGGACGATTTCGGCGTGGTGAGCGTATGGTCGCGTGGCAAGCAGATTGTCGACCATGGCAAAATGCTCGTGCATTACGAAACCGCCCAGCATGACCCGTGCCTGTTGAACACGATGACGCTTTTGAATCCCATCACGCCCGACAGCTTCAAGATCGCGGCTCCCGAAGGCGCCACGCGTGTGAAGGCCACCTGTATGGACACGCTGCCGTGGATTCCCATCACCCAGCCGCGCGAGGTGGAGCTTGCCTGCGTCGACGGCTACGTGGCATGCGATGTCGATCAGGACGTGCTCTATATCGCGCAGGTCGAGCGTTATGGCAAGAACGGTAACGTGGGCAAGGCGTTCATGGGCGGCTTCCATATGACGAGCGGCGCCATTGCTTCGTCGGTGGGGCACGACAACCACAACATCATTGTTATGGGCACGAACTTCGAGGACATGTCGATTGCCGTGAACCATCTTGTCGAAATTGGCGGCGGACAGTGCCTCGTCGACGGCGGCGAGATCATCGAATGCGTCGAATATCCCTTGTGCGGCTTGCTTTCCGACCTTTCGTGCGAGGAGCTTGCGGCGAAGAAAAGCGCGTTGAATACGGCATGCGCCGAGCGCGGTTGCATCATTTCCATCCCGTTTATGTTCCTGTCGTTCATTTGCCTGGCGGCGTTGCCCGCGTGCGCCATTACCGACCATGGGTTCATCAACGTGCTGACGCTGCAAATCGAAGACCCCATCAAGGGCGTCGTGGAATAACGCGAGGGGGTTTCATGTCGAAGGAAGTGAAAAGCGCGTACTACGGCTCGTTTTTCCATGCTCCCGTGTATGGTGAATTCGAGTATTTGGAAGACGTGCTTATCGAGGTTGACGGTGATGGCGTCATCGTACGCGTTGTGACGGGCGACGACCCGTGCAAGTCTGACCTTCTTGAAGCGTATCGCAATCGCGGCATGCTCGTAGAGCTGGGGGAGGGGCGTTTTGGCCTGCCCGGCTTCGTGGATATCCATGTGCACGCGCCGCAATGGCCCCAGGCCGCGCTTGCGCTCGATGAGCCTTTATATTTGTGGCTCGAGCAGCGCACGTTCCCCTTGGAGTCGAAGTTCTCTGATATGGAATTCGCGCGCCGCGTGTACGGCGACCTTGTGGATGCTTTGCTCGCGCGCGGCTCGACGACCACGGTGTATTTGGGAAGCGCGCATTTGGAATCGAGCATCGAGCTCGCGGCGATTTGCGCCGAAAAGGGCCAGCGCGCACTTGTCGGCAAAACAGTCATGGACGACCCCGCCGCGAACCCTGAATATTATCGCGACGCCTCGCCTGCGCAGGCTGTGGGTGACACGGCGACGCTTATTAAGGAAGTCGAAGCCATTGGCCGCGCGAGCAAGCAGGGCATTTGGCCAGTTATCACGCCGCGCTTCATTCCAAGTTGCACCGATGAAGTGCTGCGCGGCCTTGGCGACCTTGCGGCTTCGACGGGCGCCTACGTGCAAACCCACTGCAACGAGGGCCAATGGGAGCACGATGTGGTGCTGGAGCGTTTTGGAAAAACCGACCCGTATGCGCTTCGCGATTTCGGCTTGGTAAACGAGCGCACGATCATGGCGCATTGCCCTTACGTCACGGAGGAAGAGGGCGAGATGTTCGCCGAGCTGGGTGTGGCGATTGCCCATTGCCCTATGGCGAATTCGTATTTCTCGAGCGCGGTGGCGCCGGTCCAACGCTTCCGTAAGCAGGGTATTCATGTGGGTCTTGGTACCGATATCTCGGGCGGCTATAGCCCGAGCATGTATGAGAATATTCGCCAGGCGGTACTTGTTTCGCGCCTTCTTGAAACGGGTGTGAATGCGATGCTGCCGCCTGATGAACGCGGTGGATTGGGCGAGGGCACGCGCGTGTCGATTGTTGAGTCGTTCTGGCTTGCCACGACGGGTGGCGCCGAGGCGCTCGGTTTGCCAACGGGCACGTTCGAGCCGGGTCGCGCGTTCGATATGCAGGTGGTCGACACCAAGCGGCCCGATTGTGACCTTACGGGCTTTGGCGTGTTCGACGCCCCCATTGACCGTTTGGCGCGCATTTTGTATTTGTCGACGCCCGATAACGTGCGCAAGGTCTATGCGCAGGGACGTCTCGTGTGTGACAAGGATGCTCGATAGCACGAGGAGGGTGCGAAGTAGCGCGCATGGGCGTTCTATTGTGCGACAGGGATGCGCGTAGCACGGCATGAGTGCTCGATTGCGCGGCAAAGATGCCGAGGGGTGCATAAGGATGCTCGATAACGCAGTGAGGATTGTCAGATAGCTGCATTCGAACGCTCTGATGCGAGGTAAGCCCAGAAAGCCTAAAGGCGCAGGAGGTTCAGGAGCTACTGAAGACCTGCAGAAGGCTTAGGCGGCTCAGGAGGCACGGGGGACATGTGGCGGTCTCCCGTGCCTCTCTTTTTCGGGATGATTGTTCGATGCGCTGAACGCTTTGGCTCTAGCGCATCGTCGGTTTCATAATGCTCGTTTACAGCACGAAGCACACGATGGCCGCGGCGATGGCGCCCGCGACAAAGCCCGCCACGGCACCCGCGATAACGGCCTGTTTGGTTGCGGGGCTTTCGAAAAGCGCTGCGACCGCGCTGCCAGATGCTTCATCGGTCGAAGCTTCGGTTGGTTCGCCAGCTTTTTTGAACGCTTCGTTGTCACTTTCGCCTTCGCCATACGCTTCGGACGTTTCGGTTTCGAAATGCGGCTGCGGCTTGGCATGTTCGTCGTGTTTCGAGAAAACGTCGCGCTCGTGATCGCTTTGCGCATCTTCCGCCGCAACGTCGATTGGTTCGTCGAATGCCGCAGGTTCATCGAAAGAGGCGGCCTCGCCGAACAAAGCGGATTCGTCGCCTCGATTTGTAGCGAAGCTGGGGTTGGTGAGCGAACGGCCGGCCGGCGTGATGTCCTCGAAGAAGAACTCGCCGCCTTCTTGCACGCCTTCGATAAAGTCCAAATCGGCGAGCGCGGCATACGCTGCCACGACTGATTCGTCGAACGCTCCTTCTTGACCGGTGGGGCACAGTCTCATAAAGGCTGCAAGCATGACGTCTTCGCCATTGTCGGCCGCCTCTGCGAGCGTGAGCAGCTCCTCGTATTCAACGTCGCTCAGTTGTACGCCGTTGTGCATTTTCATGGGTGAACCTCTTCTTCTGGAAACAGCGTCTGATTCTAACACCTCGGCAGCAAGGGAAAGCGTGCTTTCGAAAAAGGCACAAATGTTCGATTAATTGAATATGTGCAATGGATGCGTCCAATTATTAGGCGATGAAGCTCTCCCAATTATCAAGTAAATAAGTGAGCCCATTTCATAGGCACATCCGCATCCAAGCTGGCAATTGCACGCGTAGGCAAAAGGGAGCTTGTCTCCTAGATTCGCGCCAGTGACAATTCCGTAACAAATCGGAAATCTTCGTTTGATATAATACCTTCTTAACTTGGGACGGATGATAACGGTGTCCCAAGAATGCGTGCAAGGGCGATAGCGCGAAGCGCTCTGCACGCGAAAATGCCAGGAGGCATTCGCGGGCGTTTCGTTTGGGATGCGCGAGCGAATGTCAAAGGTCGCCACACTGCCTGGTGAAGTGACTTCGCGCTTGAGTCAAGGAGGTTTGGCCATGGCTGAAGAAGTCAAAGAGTCAACCAAAGAAAAGTCCAGCGTTGGACGCGTGCTGCAAATCGGCGGCGCCGTCGTTGGCACGCTTGTCGGTTCCGGCTTTGCATCGGGCCAGGAAGTCATGCAGTACTTTACGGCATACGGTATTCCTGGCGTGTGGGGCGCTGTGCTTACCATGGTGCTGTTCGCACTTATGTGCGCCGCCGTTACGTATTACGGCTGGAAGTTCGCGAAATCGGAGCACTTCTCCGCATTCCGCCATTACTGCGGCAAGTATTTCGGCACGTTCATGGATATTTTCTCGGTGCTGTTCTGCTTCCTTGTCGGCATTGTCATGACCTCTGGTTCGGGCGCGATGTTCGAGCAGTACTTCGGCATTCCTGCGGTTGTCGGTTCTACGGTTATGGCGCTTATTGCCTTGGGTAGCGCATGGCTTGGCCTGGAAAAGCTGACCAAGGTTTTGGGTTCCACGGCTCCTATCTGCATCGTGTTCCTCGTCGGCGTGTCTCTCGTGACTGCCGCAATGAACTGGGGCAACCTCGCTAATGCCGACGCAATGGTCGCTGCTGCCGACGCTTCGGGCAATGTGCTGCGCGCCGTTGATTTCGCGGCTCCCTTGTGGATCGTCATTATCGTGACTGCCTTGAACTATGTTGCCCACAACATCGTCGCTGGCGTTCCATTCATTTCCAAGGTTGGCACGCAGGCCAAAAACGGCAAGGAGGCCCTGTGGGGTGGCCTGCTCGGCGGCATTCTTCTGGGCCTGTGCGCGCTTGCGCTGAACTTCGGCATGCTCACCACATACGACCAGGTTTACATGCTTGAGGTTCCTGGTCTTGAGTTTGCCAAGATGCTCAACCCTGTCATGGGCGGAATTTACGCGGCCATTCTCATCATCATGATTTACAACACCATTGTCCCCATGATGATTTCGGTTGCGAACCTGTTTGTAAAAGACGAGAAAGATCCCGTGAAGTACCGCGCGATGCTCATTGCGCTTGCTGTGATCTTCCTCATTGGTGGCCAGTTCAAGTTCTCGGTGCTCATTAACATCATCTACCCATTCGTGGGTTATGTTGGCATCGTCTTCATGGTCGTGGTGCTTGTTCAGTTCCTTCGCTGGAAGTGCTTCGGCAAGAAGGAGCCCCAGGAATAAGGCTCGCTTCAGAGTATGAAATCAGGCGCTGGCTTCGGCCGGCGCCTTTTTGGTTGCATGAGAATCTAAGCGAGCGAGCTGCGTGCTAGCAAACGTTGTGGCGACGTGCTGGGAAGTGGCGCAGTGTCGTGTTGACGAACGGATTGGTTGTGTACCGACGAGCAATCTGGCGGCATGCTGGCAAATGGTTCGGTTGTGCGTTGACGAATATCGCAGCAAGATGTTGGCTGATCGCGCAGCAGCGTATTGGCGAGCGTCGCAGCTGTGGTGTCCTCGATTGTTTTGCCTGAGGCAACTGGTTATTTTCACGTATTGAGGGAGGGGACGTCGTGGAAGGCGTTCTTATAAAAGTTGCCGCGTTCGTGGCTATAATCGTTGCTGGCTATTGCGCTGGGCGATCGAACTCGTTCGGAAAGCGCCCTGGCGAGGTTGTATCGAAAATCGTGTTCACGTTCACGCTGCCGTGCTCAGTGGTGCATGCGTTCGGAAGTGCCCAGTTCACGCCGCAGCTTCTTGTTCTTGTTCCTATTGGACTTGCGTGCGCGTTCGTTCCGTACGTCGTAGCCGCGATTGTGAGCAGGCGCTGCGAGCGAGGCGATAGAGTCTTCTACATGCTTAACATATGCGGTTTCAACATTGGATGTTTTGCGCTGCCGTATGTTCAAGCGCTTTTTTCACCGGAAATGGCCGTCGCGGTATGCATGTTCGATGCGGGAAATGCCATGATGATGACAGGTGGCGCCTATGCGTTGACCGGCCTTATTGCGGGAACGGGCAAGGGACCAATCGAGCAACCCCTGAAATTCGTCGTGAAGCGGCTGTTTAGCTCATTGCCGTTCGATGCGTACCTCATTTTGATCGTACTTGCGGTTTTCGATATCCAAATTCCGCAGCAGGTTGTCGCGTTTACCGAGCCCATTGCGAATGCGAATGCGTTTTGTGCCATGCTTATGCTCGGTCTTATGATCGGCTTTACGTCGGCGGGCGCGAAGCTTAAGAAGGTTGCAATTATTCTTGGGGCGCGTGCGCTGTTTTCAATCGCATTCTGCATGTTGACCCTCGCGTTCTTGCCGTTTGATTTCATGACAAAGCTGGTCGTGTGCATTCTTTTGTGGGCGCCGGCAAGTGCTATGGGGCCTACCTTCACGTTATGGTGCGGCGGCGACGAAAAGCTTGCCGGACTTTCAAATGGCATCACGATTGTGGAGGCTATCGTAATCGCAACTGCAATCGTGCTCGCGACGGGTGTTGCGGCGTAGATGGGGCGGCAGCCCGATCGAGAACCTGTACTCTGCTGGCGAGTTCGGTTTCATCTGGGGCAACATTGGCGAGTGCGTCGTATTCGGCCGTATCGCTGCCCGCAACGCCATGGCGAAATAGCTTTTGCACCCCCCCCGACGCGAGGCGCCACCCCTCCCTTGGGCCTCGCCATTTCATCAGCGGCTCCTTCTTGCTCTCTGCGGCGTGAAGGAGCCGCTTTCTGTTGTTTGGCCCATAAAAGCGAGAGGGTAGAAGGCGGGGTATAGCGTGAATTGATGTTCGAAAAGATAAAAACCAAGAGGGGGCCTAATTCTCATTCCTGAACGCCTGGAACGTTGTGAAGGAATGGGAATTAGGCTCCCTCGGTAGGTTGAACGAACTCCGGAAAAAGCAGCTATTCGGTGGTCGCAGGAGCTGCGTCGGCATTTTCGCGCAGCATGCCGTCGAGGGTGCGCCAAGCGAGTTCAGCGCACTTCACGCGTGCGGGCATGTGGGAAATATCCTGTAGCTGCGCGGCTTCATCGAGGTCGATTTTATCTTGCTCGGTGAGCTCCTTGCCCTTAATCATGTCAATGAACAGTTGCGAGAGACGCAGTGCCTCTTCGACGGTCTCGCCGGTGATCACATCGGCCATCATGTCGGCGGAAGCCTGGCTCACGGCGCAACCGTGACCGGTGAAGGCCGCTTCCTCAATCACGCCGTCCTCGACGCGCAACGACAGCGTGAGCTCGTCGCCGCAGCTCGGGTTGATGCCTTCGTGCGTATGCGTGGCATTGTCCATCTCGTATTTGTAATCGGGGTGTGCGTTGTGGTCCATCAACGCCGTGGTGTAAATTCCGCTATTCGCCATGGAACATGCTCCAAACTCGATTCAGGCCAGCCACCAGCTTGTCGACGTCGCCCTTGTCGTTGTAGAAGGCGAGCGACGCGCGGCAGCAGGCGAGGTTTTCAACGCCAAGCCAGGTGAGAAGCGGCTGGGCGCAATGATGGCCAGCGCGAATGGCGACCTGGTCCATGTCGAGGATACTCGCCACGTCGTGCGGGTGAATGCCGCTCACATTAAAGCTCACGACGCCATGATGCATGTCTGCATTGGGGTGGCCGATGATGGTGACGAAGCCGAGCTTGCCGAGTTCTTCCATGCAATAGGCTACAAGAGCTTTCTCGCGGGCTTCGATAACATCGATGCCCACCGATTCGACGTAGGCGACGGCTGCGGCGGTGGCGTAGATGCCTGCCGCGTCTTGCGTGCCTGCCTCGAACTTCTCGGGGACAGGCGCCCAGGTGGCGTCTTGCTCGGTCACGTTGTCGATCATCTCGCCGCCGGTAAGGAAGGGCGGCATGGCGTTGAGCAGTTCGTCTTTGCCCCACAGTACGCCCATGCCGAAGGGGCCAAAGAGCTTGTGTGCCGAGAACGCCAGGAAGTCGCAGCCGATTTCGGTTACGTCGACCTTCACGTGCGGCACCGACTGGGCACCGTCGACCACGAAGTAGCCGCCCTGCTCATGCACGCGGCGACCGAGTTCCTTGACGGGGTTTTTGATGCCCAAAACATTGGACACGTGCACGCACGAGAGAATCTTCGTCTTCGGGCCGATTTTCGCATCCATTTCTTCGGGCGTGATAATGCCGTTCTCGTCGGGGTAGAGGTACACGAGCTTCGCGCCCGCCGCGCGACAGGCTTGCTGCCACGGGATGAGATTCGAGTGGTGCTCCATGATGGTGATGCACACTTCATCGCCCGGCTCGAGAATCGTCGGAGCGAACGCCTTGGCGACGATGTTGAGCGCCTCGCTCGCGTTGCGGCACATTACGACATCTTGGGCCTTGGGAGCGCCGATGAACCTCGCAACGCGGTTGCGTGCCACATCGATTGCTTCGGTTGCTTCGACGGATAGGCGGTAAAGGCCTCGCAGTGCGTTCGCGTTCATTTCCTCGTAGAAGCGACGCTGAGCGTCGAGCACGGTTTTCGGGCGCTGCGCGGTTGCAGCGCTGTCGAGGAACGCGAGGTCGGGATGGTTGGCGAGCAGCGGGAAGTCGCGCTTGTAGGGGTTTTCGGCGATGTTGGCCGCGCACACGATGTCGGGAGCGGTGGCGGAAGTCGCCGCAGCGTGGGCGGCATCGGCGATGGCGCAGGCGCTTGCGGCGGTGTTGGTGGTTTCAGTCATAAGCGTGAGCCTCGAATCTATTCGGCTTCGTCGAATTGGGCGGGAACGCCAATTTCGGCTGCGAGTTTCGCAATTGCCTGGCGCGTGTAAGCGTCGGGCGTGGTGATTGCGGCATCTTCAAACGTTGCGGTGGCGAACAGGCGCTCGGCGGCTTCTTGCGAAATGCCGCGGCTCATGAGGTAGTTGAGTTGTTCAGGGCGCATGTGGCCAATGGTAGCGCCGTGGTTGCCCGCGACGTCGTCTTCGCTGCACAGGATAATGGGAATCGACTTGTTCTTCACGCGCTCGTCGGCGAGGATGACCGATTCGGTTTCGGTGCCTTCCGCGCCCGCGCAGCCGCATACCAAATCAATGGTGCCGCGAAGGATTTTCGTGCACTCGTCGGTGAGCACGCCTTGCGCGTCCATGAGGCATGTGGTTTTCTCGCCGCGGTGGCGCAGTAGGTAATTGAAGTCGATCGCTTCTTCGCCATGGCCCACATAGCGCGTGGTCACGTGCACGTCGGAGCGCTTGCCCGACAGGTTGCCGGCCAGGCCCACAAACGATTTGCCTGCGCCGAGCACGGTGTGGCGCACGGTGATGCGTGCGTCGTCGTCGAGGAACAGCGCAGTGTCGTCCATGGTGGTAAAGCCGTCGCTGGCGGCATGCACGGTTTGAATGTCTACGTGCGCGTCGGCATCGGCAAATACGCCGAGCGTGGAGCCGATGACGCCTTCGCCTGCCTCCGGGGCGTCGAAACACACGAGCACCTGGGCGCTCGCGCCTTCTTCGACGACAACGTCGAGGGAAGCGACGCTTGCAGCGGCGTTTTTGCCATGCGCGTGCACGACGATGGGCTCGGCAAGTGCGGTACCAGCGGGAACACGCACGGCACGCGTTTTGGCTGCGTGCGCGGCGAGCCACTCGCCTGCGGTGCGGCCCATGCCATGCTCGAAGGCCTGAGGCATGTCGCGCGTGACGGGCGACGTTGCGGTCAAATCGAGGTTTACTTCGCCGCCGTTGAGAATCTCGTCGTCGGGCTGGGTGTTATTCTGGGTTTTCGCCTGCTCGGGGCGCGTAGCCCACGCGGCAAGCGCAGCGGTGGCAAATGCGCCGAACTCGGCTTCTTGCGCGCCTTCGGGCACGTAAATCTCGATACCGTCGGCAATGGAGTCGACAACGTCGACTTCCGCTTCGTTCATATCCAAGCGATGCCAGGTGGGGGAGATGAGCGCGTTGGCGCGCAGGGTCGTCGTAGTGGTTTCGACCATTATCCAATCGCCCCTTCCATTTCGAGTTTGATGAGGTTGTTCATTTCGACTGCGTATTCGAGCGGCAGCTCTTTGCTCACGGGGTCGGCAAAGCCGTTGACGACCATGGTGCGCGCTTCTTCTTCGGAAATACCGCGGCTCATAAGGTAGAACACGGTGTCATCGGAGATGCGGCCGATGGTGGCCTCGTGGCCCACGTCGACGTTCTTACAGCGAATGTCCATTGCGGGAATGGTGTCGGAGCGGCTGTCGGCGTCGAGCATGAGCGATTGGCAGCTTACCGATGCGGCGGAGTTCTCGGCCTTCTCGGTTGCCACGACGCTCGAGCGGAACGTGGACACGCCGCCGCCCTTCGAAATCGACTTCGTTTCAATCGCGGCGCTCGTGTCGGGTGCAGCGAGCACGACTTTGCAGCCGGTATCGAGGTTTTGGCCCTGGCCGGCGAACGTAATGCCTGTGAAAGTGCAGGTCGACTTGCGTCCGGAAAGAATAGACATGGGATAGAGGTAGCCTACATGGCTGCCGAAGCTGCCCGAAACCCATTCGATCGATCCGCCCTCGTCGCATACCGAGCGTTTCGTGTTCAGGTTGTACATGTTCTTCGACCAGTTCTCGATGGTCGAATAGCGCAGGTGCGCGTTTTTGCCAACGAACAGCTCAACGGCGCCTGCGTGCAAGTTCGCCACGTTGTATTTCGGGGCCGAGCAGCCTTCGATGAAGTGCAGATCGGCGCCATCTTCTACAATGATGAGCGTGTGCTCGAACTGGCCTGCGCCCTTCGCGTTCAGGCGGAAGTAACTCTGCAGCGGGAAGTCGAGCTTGGTGTCTTTCGGCACGTACACGAAGCTGCCGCCCGACCACACGGCGCCGTGGAGCGCTGCGAATTTATGGTCGGTGGGCGGAATAAGCGTCATGAATTTCTCGCGAATGAGCGGCTCCCACTTGGGGTCGTGCAGGGCTTCTTCGATGCCCGAATACACGATGCCCATCTTCGAGGCGGTGTCTTGCATGTTGTGATACACGAGCTCGGAGTCGTACTGGGCGCCGACGCCTGCGAGATACGCGCGCTCGGCTTGCGGAATGCCCAGACGGTCGAACGTGTTCTTCACGTCGTCGGGCAGGCTTTCCCAGTCGCTTTTCTGGTCCGTATTGGGCTTGACGTAAGTGACGATGTTGTCCATGTCCAAGCCCGCGATGGACGGACCCCAATCGGGGGCAGACATGCTCTTGTAAATCTCGAGCGACTTCAGGCGAAACTCGAGCATCCATTCGGGCTCGTCTTTCTTCGCGGAAATCTCGCGTACGATTTCGGGCGTGAGACCCGCATCGAGGCGCTCGAAGCCCTCTTCGCCGTAGCGGAAGTCGTAGAGGCTGCGGTCGATGTCCGCAACTTCGGAATGTTGCTTTGCCATAGTGAGCCTCCGCCTTTACGCTTGCGCGGCCTGGGCGGCTTGCTCGAACTGCTCGAAGCCTTCCGTGTCGATTTTCTCTATGAGTGAGGCCGGGCCTTCGTGCACCATGCGGCCCTTCACCATGACATGCACGCGGTCGACATCGACGCGCTCAAGAATGCGCGTGTTGTGCGTGATGATGATGAGCGTGCCGTCACAGGTGCGGCGGTATGCATCGATGCCGCGCGAAACGACGGAAAGGGCGTCGACGTCGAGGCCCGAGTCGGTTTCGTCGAGAATGGCCAGCTTTGGCTTGAGCAGCAGCAGCTGCAGCATTTCGAGCTTCTTCTTTTCGCCGCCCGAGAAGCCAACGCCCAGCTCGCGGTCGAGGTAGGCGGGGTCGAAGTCGAGTTCTGCGCACAGTTCTTGGGTGTGCTTGCGGAACTGCTTGCCCTTAAGGTTCAGGCCTTCGCGGCCAGCGGCCGCTGCGCGCAGGAAGCTCGACAGCGGAACGCCGGGAATTTCGACGGGCGCCTGGAAGCTCAAGAACATGCCTGCATGGCTGCGCTTGTCGGGCGAAAGCGTAGTAACGTCCTGGCCGTTGAACACGACGGAACCAGCGGTCACGTTGTATGTGGGATCGCCCATTACGACATGGCCAAGGGTGGATTTGCCGGCGCCGTTGGGACCCATGAGCACGTGGGTTTCGCCTTGAGCGACGCTCAGGTCGATGCCGTGCAGGATCTCCTTTTCGTCGACCGACGCGGTGAGGCCGCTGACGCGCAACAGCTCTTCCGTTGAGCTTTCTAATGCCATGGCAATTGCCTTTCTCTTATATATACCCCTTTTGAATACAAGAGTTGTTGGCAGGCGACGCTGCATGGCGCCTTCGTCTTCTGATTGAGGCGCCCGCGCGTGCAAGCCTATTAAACCAACCTATGTAACGGGATTAAGATAAACCAACCAGGCACCTCATTCAAGGCGAATTATCCTTCCATGGGACGAATTGGCACGAAGAGTCCTTACGCGGTTGTTGAATGGTGCGATGCCTCGAGCGCTATGCGGGCATATTGCTGGGTGACGTTGCCTTTGTCGCACTGTGTTTCATTTGCGGCTCGATGGCTACTGCGATTGCTCCATGGGGGAGCGCCTTTGGGCAAAGTTGTTCATACGACTCGGTCGTGCCTAGTCGGGCGAGGCCGTGTTGCCGCGATGGTGAGTTGGCGCGACCTGCTTGGTGCAATCTGCGTGCCAAGTGCGGGGTTGACACGATTTCGCCTTCTTCGTCCTCACATTTGGTTTACGTTCGCGCAACGGTTTTCTGCTTATTGACGGCATGGTCGATGCTTCTTCTTTCTAAAAGGCTATACTCTGGCAGTTACGAAAAACGGCTACGCTTCTGCTTGGCCGCTTCGAGTCGATATCGAAATGATTGGTATGCCGAATTCGAAACTGCTGACAATTGCCGTTCCCGCATATAATGCTGCGTCTTATTTGCACACGTGCCTTGATTCGCTCGTTCGGTCGGGCGACGAGGTTGAAGTGCTCGTTGTTAACGACGGTTCGAAGGATGGCACGCTTCAGGTGGCACGCGATTACGCCGAGCGTTATCCGGGCATTGTTGTGGCCGTTGACCAGGAGAATCGCAACTGGGGCGGTGCGGTGAACCATGCTCTCGAACTGGCGTCGGGAACGTTTTTCTATATCGTTGACTCCGATGATTGGCTCGATTCCGCGAAGCTTACCGAAGTCGTTTCTCGCCTTCGCATGTTGGAGGAACAACAGGCGGGTGTTGATTTGTACATGGTGAATTACGTGTACAACCGCGTAGAAAGCGGTGACCGACATACTATTTCGTACGAGAAGCTCCTTCCGAGCGATAAGGTCGTTGGCTGGGATGCGATGAACAATCCAAGCCTTGACCAGTACATCATGATCCACAGCGCGATTTATCGCGCGAGCGTGGTGCGCGAGAGCGGCTTGGTGTTGCCCGAAGGCATGTCGTATATGGACAGCCTACTCATGCTCAAGCCCCTGCGTTTCGTGAAGAAGCTCTATTACCACGATTGCGACTTGTATTGGTACACCATTGGCCGCGAGGGCCAGTCAATTGACCCTTCGGTGCTCAAGCGCCACATCGCCGACCAGATTCATGCGACGCATCTGGCGATTGACGGTTTTGATTATGAAAAGCTGCAGGCGATTAGCCCTCGTTTGGCTGGTTGCTCGATGCGGTATCTTTCCGCGATGCTCACCGTTTCGTCTATTCATCTGTTCCAGATCAATACGCCCGAATCCATCGAGGATAATAAGAAGCTCTGGCGCTACCTTCGCCAGAGCGATCCTGTGCTGTGCCGCAAGCTTCGCTTCACGCTGGCGGGTCTTGTTAATCGTAAAACGGCACTCGGTCGCTGGGCTGCGAAATGCGGCTACGGTATAGCGGCGAACCTGTTCAAATTCGCATAGCGCAACGTGAGAAGAGGCCATGGCGAACGACAATCAGAAAAAAGAGCCATTTGAAGAGGTGATTCTTGAGCCAAATTTGCTCAACGAAATCGCCCCCGAAACAGCCATGGAGCGACCTCATATCAAGGGGCGTTTGCTCAATGTCGTGCTGTGCATTTTCGCGTTCGGCATGCTCGTTGGTTACCTGTTTTTCGCGGGCGAGGGCGAAGACATGGCCAACGCTCTTTCGAGTATGCGCTGGCCGTGGCTCGTGCTTGCGGTGCTCATGGTTGTGGGCTACTGGTTTTTCGAATCGGTTTGCATGCAGATTTTCTCGCGTGACATGTTTCCGAAATTCCGTTTCCGCGATACGTTTTTGTGCACGATTATCGGCCAGTATTTCAATTGCATCACACCGCTATCGAGCGGAGGTCAGCCGTTTCAGGCGTATTACTACAACCGCTTCGGCATGCCGCTTTCCAAGAGTATGCCGATGCTCGTGAGCCGCTTTGTGACCTATCAAATTGCGACGAGCGCTTTTTGCGCATTGGTGCTATTGTTCCGCCTGCATTATTTCGTCGAGGAGAATCCTGCGCTCACCACGCTTGTCGTTATTGGCTTCATTGGCGGCTTGGGACTGCTTTTGATGCTGCTGGCCATCGCATTTTGGCGCAATGGCATCGTGAAACTCATGACCTGGGCGTTTAAGCTTGCGGGCAAGATGCATATCGTGAAAGACCCTGAAAAACGGATTGTCGATACCACCAAGACTATCGACGACGCGTACAACGAGATGCGCTACATGATGAAAAAGCCGCGTCTGTTTGCGAGAAGCATCGCGGTTACGTTCGTCCAGCTGCTTGAGTTCTTTGCCATTAGCTACGTGATTATGCGCGGTTTGGGCTGCGACGGCGATTTCCTTACCGTGATTTCGTGTCAGGCGTTTGTGTATATGATTTCGTCGTTCGTTCCCACCCCAGGTGCCATGGGTGCTGCCGAAACGAGCTACGCGCTTTTCTTCAGCACGATTTACCCCAGCGCGTCGTTTGTCGCGCTCTCAACGTTCATCTGGCGTTTCCTCACATTCTATTTCCCTATTGTGACAGGTATGTTCGTTACGCTCGCCGTGAATCGTGGCGATGCTGTGCGCGCCCAAGAGGCCAATAAGAATCTCGAATAAGAATAACGAGCGTTCGGGAATTGCCACGATGCTGCGCGGCGTGCGACGCGTCGTGCGTTGGCTGCGCTGCCGTGAATCGCGGTGGCGTTGCAGCGTTGGATTCGCGACATAGCGCCATGGGCTGTCGCGTCGCGGTGCTGTAGGGTCCATGAGCTGCCGTGGCATGTTGGGTTCGAGATGTAGGGTTCGCGGTTTGCTGCTTTCGGCAATGCGGCCTCATGTTTTGTGGTTTTGCGGCTTTGCTGCTTTGGAGCCCGGTTGTGTCGCTCATGTTCCATTGGCCGTCGGGTTTGCGACTTTCTTTACGGGCATACTTGCTTCATTGGATAGAATCAAATTACGAATAGTCGTGATTTGACCGCCCTAGGCCTATCGCTGGTCAAAATCGCCGCTAATCGCAGCATCGCCTAACTGTTGGAATAGAAATTGCGATCGATATGCCCGGATTATCGTTCTAAGGGGCCTTTGAGTGTTTTTTGTCGATATATTCCCTCGCGTCTCTCGGGTTGAATCCATTTTACGAATTGCCTAGGTTTTGACCATATGCGCCGATTTTCTGGTCAAAACTAGGACGATTCGTAAACCGTGCTATCGCTTGTGGACTTGTTTCCCTTCTGAGATCGCTTGCTCGAACCAGTTTGTTGGCATGATTGCTCGTCGAAGAAGACGCGACTTCTCATATGCATTGGTGGCGCGAACGCGATTGCGGTGGTTGATGGCCTTGGCGAGGGCGTCGCAAAAATCGCTAAAATCGACCTCGTTATAAACAATGTCTTTTGTGAGCTCGAAAAGCGTTATGCCCTGCTCCGCAAGCTTGTTGTTTTTCATCGCGTCGCGTAGGAGAGCGCTCTCGCTTGTATGCCATTCTTGCCCCTGGTATTCAACGACCACAGTACACTTGGCGTCCCAAACAAGGTCGCACTCGAGCGAATCGATTATTCGCGGGTATCCCCATTGGTCGGTTGCTTGTATTGGAACTTTCAAATCGATTTTCGAATTGAGCTTTGGGGCGGGGAGCTTTGCTCCGCCCCTTACGTGGCTGAGGGTCAAAAGCATGAAACATTTCCATTCCATGGGAGACCTGGCCCCATCGACAATAAAGCCGCATGCCTCTTTTGCTTTCGCGCAAGAGCGTAGATTGCGGTTCATATCCAGAAATTTGCCCAGCTTTGTCGAACTCATAATCACTTTTCGTTGTGATATTTGGTCCCGAGAAATGGCGTATTGCGAGCAGAGCTCATTTCCGAGGGCGATAAGCTGCGTGCTTTCAAGCAGTGAGGACATTTGCACAAATGTGAGTTCTGGGCTCGAGACGGCTATTTCTCCATCAATGAGAAGGCATGAGGCGGCGATATCGCTTTCTGTTGTGTGCGCTGCGATAGCCGAACTTCGTGTTGCAGCTGCGCCATTCAGCGTCGTTATATGAGCTTTGCCGTTCGCATCTACGAAGCCGTTGGCCTGCGCGAAGCTGACGATTCGGTCGCGTTGGCGTTTTCGATTCTCTGGATTTCCGTTAATTATTGCAAGCGGTTCCACGCGAAAATTGGCACCATCAAAGCTGCGCCAGAATAAGAATGCGGATATGTGGGAGAGATATATCATGGGTGCATCTTGCCAATTCCAATACGTCTTGAAAAGGGTTTGATGATTTTTGAAAACAAGCTGTTGAGCAGGAAATATGTACTTCAGATTATTGCGAGAAAGCTGCGAGAAAAACGAAGGGAAACGTGCGGAACTTGGCAGGAAAAATGCTTGAAACGCAATGATTAGTATTGCAGGACGTGCGATAACGAGGTCGGACAGCGCACGGCGTGGGGATGGTGATAGATGCGCAGTCTTCGGAGCGCATGTTGCGAATGGTGCCGGTTTTGACCAAGAAACGTGTTTACGTGGTCAAAACC
>OKRW01001700.1_pt1 | contig 17751 bp, 16 predicted proteins | sample 1601151 | NCBI WGS metagenome assembly OKRW01 (sample SAMEA3541471, study PRJEB24748) | human gut metagenome | biome: human gut; feature: human-associated habitat; material: faeces | place: China | collected 2012 | reverse complement strand
ATTTTATACGCAAACAGGCTTGACTTTGTGAGTGGCCGGTGTTAATATCCGTCCATACTAAATAATAATTCATTTGGAGGAAAAAACAATGAATACCGTTCCCAAGTACATGTCCACCGCCGTCACCGTCATTCAGTGCGCAACGATCGTTGCCCTGATCGCGATCTTCGCCCCGCTGTTCATGTAATGCACTGAAGGTCGTATAAAAAGGCCCTGCACACAAACCCCGTCTGCTTTCAAAGAGGCAGACGGGGTTTTTCAATGTTCTGATGAGTCAATAATTCGCCGCAAAACCGGCACAGCTCAGTTTTTGAGATGGATCAGCCCGCAGCGGTCAGTTCCTCCCAAGTGATAAAACTGCCGCACGCCGTGGTTTTTGATCCATGATTCAGCAAAATGGGCCGCTGTGCCGCATCGCCCAGCAGCGAGAAATCTCCAGTAACAGAATAGTTTCCGCCGGAAGAGTTTGCCCGAACCCGAATCGTGTCGTTATCTATATACTCCCATTTCATAGTGGAATACTTGGAATTGCTAAGGTTTTCAAATGAATCAAATACGATTCCCTCTCCATTCTCCCCAAAGACCATAAACTGATTTGCAATGACCCATATCCCGTTATCTTGTGCCAAAAGGTACTTTTCGACTTCCGCGCGGACCTCCGCGCCAGCAGCTTCGTAGTCATCCCGTCTCACATAGGGATATCTTTTCGTGTCGGTAACAAGTTCTGTTCGTCCCCCGAGCTCCAACCGCAGAGTAACATTTTCCTCCACGCCATCTTCCGAAACGATAATCGCCATGTTATTCTCATCTTCGCTCCGCGTGTAGGTGCAGGGAACATTGTCATGTGTCCCTTCTCCGGTACACTCGAAATCATAGATGTCACCGTCTGCGGAATTTATCCACTCATAGCTGAACGGTCGGTTACTGGCAGTAAAAGCCAGAAAATCGTATTTTTCTCTGGCGTCTCTCAAATCAGAGAGATTCTCCACGCTCTCTTTTTCCTCATCGGAGAGTGCATCATACATTTTTTCCGCCTCTTCAATGGCTTCAAAACTAAGCAAAGATATTTTTCCCAAAGAAGAAATTGCCTCTTCCACGCTTTGAACCTGCCTGCTCTTCCCGCAACCGCATAAAGACACGCATAAAGCCAGTACTAAAATCGCAGATAATCTCTTTTTCATTCCATTTCTCCTCCTTAAAATAGAGACCGATATTGGTCATTATTGCTATATCACAAATTCGGTTATCATGTCAAGAGGTAAGGGAGGGACTTGGCATGATTTCGTATGATAAATTGTGGAATACCATGAAGAAACGCAAGATTTCACAATATGCGCTCAAGAAAAAATACGGCATCAGCCCCGGACAGATTACCCGCCTAAAGCGGAACGAAAGTGTCAGCACGCACACAATTGAAATGTTCTGCAAAATACTTTCCTGTGATATCAGCGATATAATGCAGTATATACCGGATGAAACGGACGAGAAATAAGGCCCTATTTTTGTTTTGATAAGACTAGAACGCAACCCTCCAAAGCAGCATTCGCCGGGGGGGCTGCGCCATATGTGTTGCCACAGGGAGCTTTTCTTAACAGAAAAACGCTGTGCGAACTTTCGTTCGCACAGCGTTTTCTTTTCTATCGGTTTACCGGCAGACGAGCTCGTCGTTTTCGACGTCCACCGTGAGCGTGCTGCCCGCGGCGATATCGCCGGAGAGGATGGCTCTCGCCAGCAGCGTTTCCACGCTGCTCTGGAGATACCGGCGCAGCGGACGCGCGCCGTAGAGCGGATCGTAGCCGCGCTCGATGATAAGCTCCTTCGCCTTGTCGGTAATGCAGAGCTTGAGCGAGCGGTCGGCCAGGCGCTTCTTGAGCCCTTCGACCATGATATCGATGATGCCGGTGAGGTTGTCCTTCGTGAGCGGCTTGAAGAGGATCGTCTCATCGAGACGGTTCAAAAACTCCGGCCGGAACGCGCGGTGCAGCTCACCCATGACGGCTTCCTTCGCGGAATCGGTGATGTTGCCCTCCATATCGATGCCTTCAAGCAGGTACTGGCTGCCGAGGTTCGAGGTGAGGATGATGATCGTGTTCTTGAAGTCTACGGTCCGGCCCTGCGAATCGGTGATGCGGCCGTCGTCGAGAATTTGCAGCAGGATGTTGAACACATCCGGGTGCGCCTTTTCGATCTCGTCGAACAGCACGACGCTGTAGGGTTTACGCCGCACGGCCTCGGTGAGCTGGCCGCCCTCGTCGTAGCCGACGTATCCCGGAGGCGCGCCGATCAGACGCGAAACGGAGAACTTCTCCATATACTCGGTCATATCGATGCGCACGATGTTGTGCTCGTCGTCAAAGAGGCATTCGGCAAGGGACTTCGCGAGCTCGGTCTTGCCGACACCCGTGGGGCCGAGGAACAGGAAACTGCCGATCGGGCGGTTCGGGTCGGCGATGCCGGCGCGGGAGCGGAGAATGGCCTCCGTGACCTTCTGCACAGCCTCGTCCTGACCGACGACACGGCGGTGGAGATAATCGTCCAGATGCAGGAGCTTTTCGCGCTCGCCCTCGACGAGGCGCGCCACGGGGATACCCGTCCAGCGCGCGACGATGGCGGCGATTTCCTCCTCGGTAACGGTGTCGTGCACCATGGAGTTCTGCTTCTTCTCCTCCGAGGCTTTCACGGCCTCGGCGAGCTTTTTCTCCAGCGCGGGCAGCTCGGAGTATTTGAGCCGGGCCGCCGTTTCATACTCGTAGCGCAGCTGCGCGTTTTCGATGTCCGCGTGGAGCTTTTCGATCTCGCCCTTGAGCTTTTTGACCTCGTCCACGCTGTTCTTTTCGCTTTCCCAGCGCGCTTTCATCTCGTTGAACTTGTCCTTGAGATTGGCGAGCTCTTCGCGCAGCTTGGCGAGACGGTCCTGGCTGAGCTGATCGTCCTCCTTCTTGAGCGCCATTTCCTCGATTTCGAGCTGCATAATCTTGCGGCGGATGCCGTCAAGCTCCTCGGGCATGGAGTCGATCTCCGTGCGGATCTGGGCGCACGCCTCATCCACAAGGTCAATGGCCTTATCGGGGAGAAAACGGTCGGTGATGTAGCGGTTGGAGAGCGTCGCGGCAGCGACAAGCGCGTTATCGTGGATACGCACGCCGTGATAGACCTCGTAGCGCTCCTTCAGACCGCGGAGAATGGAGATCGTGTCCTCGACCGTCGGCTCATCCACCTGCACGGGCTGGAAGCGGCGCTCGAGCGCGGCGTCCTTTTCGATATACTTGCGGTACTCATCGAGCGTCGTGGCGCCGATGCAGTGCAGCTCGCCGCGGGCGAGCATCGGCTTCAAGAGGTTGCCGGCGTCCATGCTGCCCTCGGTCTTGCCCGCGCCGACGATGGTGTGCAGCTCATCGATGAAGAGGATGATGCCGCCCTCGCTCTTGCGGACTTCCTCGAGCACGGCTTTGAGCCGTTCCTCAAATTCGCCGCGGTACTTGGCGCCCGCGATCAGCGCGCCCATGTCGAGCGAGAAAATGGTCTTATCCTTGAGTCCTTCGGGTACGTCGCCGCGCACGATGCGCTGCGCCAGCCCCTCGGCGATGGCGGTTTTGCCGACGCCCGGCTCGCCGATGAGCACAGGGTTGTTCTTCGTTTTACGCGAGAGAATGCGGATGACATTCCGGATCTCGTTATCACGGCCGATCACGGGGTCGAGCTCGTTTTCGCGGGCGCGCTTGACGAGATCGGTGCCGTATTTGGCGAGAGCATCATAGGTGCTCTCCGGGTTATCGCCGGTCACGGGACCGGTCTTGACCTTGGAAAGCGCCTCGGTAAAGGCGGTCTTCGTGATGCCGTGGTCGGAGAAAATACGCTTGATCGCCGGCGTGGCGGCGGCGAAGATGCCAATCATCAGATGCTCGACGGAGATGTACTCGTCGCCCATCGATTTGGCGGCTTTCTCGGCGGCATTGATGGCGCGGTCGCACTCCGGGGAGAGATACACCTCGCTCACATTGCCGACCTTCGGCAGCGCGGCGATGGCGGTATCGAGCTCGGAGAGGACGGCGTTGCAGTCCACCTTCATTTTGCCGAGCAGGGACGGGATCAGCCCGCCGTCCTGATCGACGAGAGCATAGAGCAAATGCTCGGGGGTGATATAGTTGTTGCGGTTTTCCTCCGCCATGGATTTGGCGGTGCGGACCGCGTCCAGACTTTTCTGGGTGAATTTTTCAGCGTTCATGAAAATCCCTCCTTAATAAATTAAGAGAAGAAATGGTATACAGGATTAAATCAGCACAGCGGCGCGGCGCATCTGCGTGAACCACTCGCGCTCGATGGCGCGCGCATCCAGCTCGCCGCTCACATAGCCCTTCATCAGCCGGTCAAAAAGCTGGATGTATTCGCTGATGGCCTGCGCCAGCTCGTCAGCGGTGCAGTCCTTGGTGGGCGGTGCGATGGAACGGACGAATTTGCCGTCGTACAGCGCATACTGCCGCTCCGTTCCGGCGGGCAGGTGCGTATCTTCGATACGCTTCCAGAGCCGGAAAAACTCCGTCATCGCGCGGATGAGCGCTTCGGACTGCGTACGGAAAAGCACCGTCAGCTCGCCGATGGAGTTTTCGTCGCCGCCGTGCAGTTCCAGCTCATATTTGACCGTCGGGCGGTATTTATACTGCAGAGAGCTTTTGAGCGACATCGTGCTGCTGTTCGGCGAGAAAAACGGCACAAGCTCACGCGAGGGGCTGATGAGCTGCTCGAGTGCGGAGAAAATGTCGTTGATGCGGCGCTCCGGCGTCGTATAGTTCACATATTCAGCGAGGATCTGATTGATGAGATTCGACCGGCTCGTCCCCAGCCGGTGCGCGAGCGCGTCCACCTCGCGGACGACCTCCTCGTTGAGCATCAGACTGTACAATGTCTTTTTCAAAAGGAACCATCTCCTTTGACCTATTTTGACCTTTTGATCATAGTATAGCACAAGAAAAACTTTTGTCAATAGTTTTATATAAATTATTTTTCAAATTATATTTTCTTTGTCGCGTTTTTCAGCATTTACTTTCCACAGGAGGTTCGTCTCCCCGCGCGAAAAACCCCTCCGTCTTTTGCCTGCGGCAAAAGACACCTCCCCTGTTAGGGGAGGCAAGCAGGTTATCAGAATACTATCTTGGCTCCCCTAACAGGGGAGCTGGCAGCCGTCAGGCTGACTGAAGGGTTTTTCTCACCACGCGAACCAAGCAGAACGCCCCGGCCGCAGCCGGGGCGCTTTCCTTTATTTATAGGGACTGTAATCCGGCAATATAGCCGAGGCGGCGTAGGTGTCGATCATGTAGACCGAGGCATCGCCCGCCATGGTAGCGTAGCCGGGAAGAACGTTGGCTTCAATATCGCCGCTCATGCCCTTCAGGAGCACGCGCGCCATCCAGACGATGTTGCGCACCGAGAGGTCGGTCGTGAGATTCTCCTGATATATGCGCCAGAGCCCCGGCAGGGCAGCGAGCGTTTTCGGCCGCAGCCACTGCTTCATGGCGGTCTTCATCACCGCGCGCTGCACCTCCGTGCGGCCGATGTCGGCATTGGCGTATCCCGAGCGGAAACGCACGACCCACATGAGCTGCTCGCCGGTCAAGTGCTGCTCGCCGGCTTTCAGATGGATGAAAAGGTTCTGGTCGGGATCGTCGTAGTCCATGTCCATGGGCACGTCAAAATCCAGCCCGCCGAGCAGATCGACCGCCTCCACAAAGGCGCTGAGATTAACGAGCGCATAGCCGTCCGGCATGAAGCCGACGACGTTTTTCACCTGCTCCATGAGCTGCTCCATGCCCTTTTCCCCGCCGCCGACCGCGCCGTAGGCCGAGTTGATCTTCGGCACATAGTAGGCAGGCGCATAGGTGTCGCGCGGGATGCTCAAGAGGCGGATGCTGCCCTCGTTCCGGTCGAGCGTCAGGAGAAGGATCGTGTCGGTTCGCATGCCGTCCTCGTCCGTGCCGCAGAGAAGTACCGTGCTGCGGCCCGAAATACGCTCAAGGTTATCCGGATTTCGCACCGGCGCTTTGCCGATGACCACCAGCGCGACGATCGCAAGCAGGATGACCGTGACAAGAAACCGCAGAAGGCCCCCCTTGCGGCGGCGCTTTTTCTTTTTCGGCTTCTCTTTCGGCTCCTCCAGCGTTTCGGCGCGGTCCTCGGGGGCATAGGAAACGTCGTCCTCTTCCTCCTCCGGCTCGTCCGCGTCGTCGGCATAGTCTTCGCCGTACTTCTCTTCGTATTCTTCGCCTTCCTCGTCCGCGGCGCGCTCCTCGCGCTCGCGCTGGGCGTAGTAGGCATCGCGCTGCGCATAGTAGGCGTCCCGGCGGGCGTAGTAGGCGTCGCGCTCGGCATAGTATTCTTCCCGCGCTTCCGGCGAGAGATGCCGTCCCGCGGCGGGATATTCCTCCGGCGGAGTGTTCCAGTCGGCGAAATAGTCCTCCTGCGGTGTGCCGTCCCAATTGGCAGGCGTTCGGTTTGTATTGTCGCTTTGTTTCATGGTGTTTCGTTCCTAAAAGCATTTTATGATATTCGTTAGACGGTTTTCGCCATCCGGGGGTTCATTGTAGCAGGGTTTTTGCCATAGAGCAAGAAAAAACGCGCGTACCGGAGAACCGATACGCGCGTTTTTATTGGATCGGGTCGATCAGCCGATGCCGCCGAGCGCCGCGCCTGCAACCAGCGCGATAACGCAGAGGATGCAGTACACATACTTGGCAAGCGGATAGAACCAGCCGCCGATCGGGGATTTGAGGCCATGGTTGACCTCCTTGAGCGCAAAGTCCTTTCCCGCGACCCAGAAGAACATCACGCCGGCCAACAGCGCGCCAAGCGGACAAATGTAGATGGAGACGACATCCATCCACTCGGAGGTGATCTTCTGGATAAAAATGGCAACAATGCCGCCCACAGCGAGAATGATCGCCGTTGCAGGGACGCGCTTGAGCTTCAGGTTGTCCTGCAGCGTTGCGACCGGAGCCTCATACAGGTTGATAATGGAGCTCAAGCCGGCAAACAGGACGCAGATGAAGAAGATAACGCCGATGATACGGCCGCCGGGCATACCGTTAAGAACGTTGACGAGCCACACGAACATGAGCCCCGGGCCGCCTTTCTCCAGAGGAGCGCCGCCCGCCGCCATCGCAGGGATGATGACGAATGCCGCAAGGAGAGCCGCGAGCGTATCGAACACGGCAACGTTTCTCGCGGAGGTCACGATGTTCTCATCCTTCGGCAGATAGGAGCCGTAGATGACCGAACCGTTACCGGCGACGGACAGAGAGAAGAACGCCTGGCCGAAGGCGAAAATCCACACCAGCGGGTTGAGCAGCCCTTTGGGGTCGAGCGTGAAGATGTACTTGTAGCCGGCGCCGGAGCCGGGAAGAAACGCGATATAAACGCCGAGAACCACAAACAGGACAAACAGCGCCGGCATCATGATCTTATTGGCTTTTTCAATGCCGCCGGATACGCCCAGCGCCATGATGGCAAAGGAAGCGAGGATCGCAACAATGATGCAGGGGACGTTATTCACCGCGACAACGTCAAAGTGGCCGCCGATGGACGCCATGTCCTGTCCCATTGCATGCATATCGCCGGTGATGGAGATAAAGGTGTACTTGAAGATCCAGCCCATGACGACCGTGTAACCGATCGCGAGAGCCATAGAGCCGATGACCGGGATAAGGCCGATGCCTTCGCCGATCTTGCGGTTGCCGCGGAGAGCCGTGCATTCGCCGAAAGCGCCGATGGGGCCGGCGCCGGTCGCACGGCCGAGAGCGAACTCGCCGATAACGCCGGTAGAACCAATCAGGAGAACGCAGATGAAGTACGGGATAAGAAACGTCATTCCGCCCCATACCGAGACCATGATGGGGAAGCGCCAGATGTTGCCCATGCCGACGGCGGAACCGATGCAGGCGAGGATGAAACCCCACCGGCTGGTAAAGCCGTCACGGTTTGAGGTAAGCTGTTTGTCTGCCATTGATTTTCCCTCCAATAATTTGATGGATTCGACTGACGCACGACGCCGGTGGGGACCGGCGCCGTGCCGTCCGGGTTCGCTGGTATGCGCTTTCTCAGTTTCTCCGGGGTTTTGCTTTACTTCTTCTTACTTCTTACTTCTCTTCGTTGGGGTAGGGCTCAAGGAACGCGTGGAAGTGGCGCATCGGGAGATTGTGGCCCCAAATGATGCGCATGTTGGGGATGGATTCGCGGTCTTCATACAGCGCTTTGACAGCGGCGATGACGTAGTCCAGATGCTCCTGGGTGAGACGGCTGCGGTCGATGGCAAAGCGGACGACGTTCGCCAGCTCCGCCTGCTGCTCGGGGGTCTTGAGGTCGTATTCCATGGAGTAGTCGCCGAGCTCGGAGACGCGGATGCCGTAGCGGCGGATCAGCTCGAGCGAGAAGCCCTCGCCCGCGAAGGTCTCGTGGCCGCGCTTGCCGTCGAAGAACTCGTCCATGTTGATGTACACGGCGTGGCCGCCGGCGGGAAGAACGACGCCCTTGACGCCCGCTTTGTAGAAGCCCTGCGCGAGATATTCGCACTGGGACACGCGCTCGTGCATGTAGTTGAAGTCGCAGCTCTCGTACATACCGACGGACAGAGCCATGATGTCACGGCCGGACATGCCGCCGTAGGAGTCGTTGCCGTAGCAGGAAATCTGCTTGACTTTCAGCAGAACGCCGACGTCGGTCTTGACGGTGCCGTCCTCGTTGAAGTCGGAGAATTTCTGCCAGAACAGGCCCTTGTCGCGGAACGCGACCATGCCGCCCATGTTGGCGTGGCCGTCCTTCTTCGCGGACATGCAGAAGCCGTCGCAGTAGGAGAACATCTCGGTGGCGATCTCGGCGATGGACTTGTCGCGGTAGCCCTCTTCGTTCATCTTAATGAAGTAGGCGTTCTCCGCCCAGCGGGCCACGTCGAAGATCAGGGGGATGTCGTACTTGCGGGACACGCGGTTGATCTCACGGATATTGCCCATGGAGACCGGCTGGCCGCAGATCGGGTTATTGGTGATGCAGGTGAAGATCAGGGGAACATTTTCCGGACCGACGCCCTGGATGAGCTGTTCGAGCTTTTCAATGTCCATGTTGCCCTTGAACGGGTTCTTCTCGTACTTGCCGCCTTCGGGAATTTCGTAAAGGAGTTCCTTGTGGTAGAGGTTTCTGGGGATGGAGCCCATCTGCTTGATGTTGCCCTCGGTAGTGTCGAAGTGGCCGTTGGAGGGGATCGTGAACACCTTGCCCGGATGACGCTGGGCGAGGATCTTCTTGACGATCTCCATCAGGACGGACTCCGCGGCACGGCCCTGCTGGATGATGAAGGTGTTGGGGCGCTCCATCTGGGCGGCGCCGCCGTTGAACAGTCCGCCTTCGTACTCGGGAAGGTAGACGTTCTCCATCATGGTCTCCACGTCGCGGCAGTCGGTGCGGACATAGTCGATGATCTTCTTCCAGTTCTTCTCGCCGCCGCGCTCGAAGATGTCGCGGAAGGTGTCGAGAAGGACGTAGTAGCCGGTGTTGCGGCCGTAGGCCTCGTCGCCGAGGAACAGGGACGCCCACTGCTGGTTGGTCATCGCGGTGGTGCCGGAGTCGGAGAGCATATCAACCGTCAGCATGCCGGCGGGGAAGGCAAACTCGTTGTAATGCGTCGCCTTCAGGACGCGCTCACGCTGTTCGACCGTGACGTCGGGAATGTCGCGGACGGCGAACGTGAAATGATGGGGCGCGGGAACGTTCAGGGGATACTCTTTACTCATAATACTGACCTCCATAATGTTGGCGCATTGCGCCTTTTGTTTTGGAGATACCCCGGTCGTCGCAGACAGCTCGCTGCCGGCGCCTGGCGGACAGTATCAGATCGACGAAAGAAATTAAAGGACGGCGATGCACTCGATCTCAACGAGCGCGTCCTTGGGGAGGCGGGCGACTTCGACCGCGCTGCGCGCCGGATAGTCATCGGCAAAGAACGTGGCGTAAACGCCGTTCATGGCAGCGAAGTTGTTCATATCGCTCAGGAAAACGGTGGTTTTGATGACGTTTTCCATGGTTGCGCCGGAAGCCTCGAGGACGGCCTTGCAGTTTTCAAGAGACTTGCGAGTCTGCTCCTCGATCGTGGCGGGGAAAGCACCGGTGGCCATATCAATGGGAAGCTGGCCGGACGTGATGATCAGGCTGCCCGCCCGGATGCCCTGCGAATACGGGCCGATCGCCGCAGGGGCCTTTTCGGTTGCGATAACGTTTTTCAATTCTGGTTTTCACCTCCTTGGTGTGAGAATAGTTTATCATTGCCGCAAAACGCTGTCAATATAAATCACAAATCTTTTCAAGGTCTAAATATATTTTTGTTTATTGCTTACAAATTTTAGTGGAAAAAACTTATATAACGAGAAATTTTCTTCTCATTGTGAGAAATTTCTCGAAAAATCGCGGTTTTTTTCTTGTCCCGGGCGTTTTGGTATGGTAGTATGAGAATCACCGCACTCCAAGGGAGGTACAAAACCCATGACGGAACAACTGCTTTTGCACTATACAAGGCTTGTTGAGTTTCTCGGTCATGTTCTCGGGCCGGATTATGAGATCATTCTGCATGAAATTTTGCCGGAGCAGAGCCGCGTTGCCGCGATCGCCAACGGCGGCATCAGCGGACGGGACGTAGGCGCGCCGATCACCAACGCGGCGCTGCGTATGATCATGCAGAAGCAATACGAATCCAACAACTATATTATTAATTACACGGGCCAGTTATCCAACGGAAAAACGCTCCGTTCGAGCACGATGTTCATCAAGGACGGCGGAAAGCTCGTGGGGCTTTTGTGCGTCAACTTTGACGACAGCCGCTTCCATGAGGTCAGCGACACCATCCTCCGGCTGGTGCACCCGGACGACTTTGTCCACCGCCACTACTTCCCAGACGACGCGCCCGCCAAGCAGCCCGCCGCGCCGCAACATGCCGCCGCGCAGCCGGCGGAGCATTTCCAGTCCGACATGAACGGGCTGATGGAGGATCTGTTCGCGACCGTGACGAGGGACGCCGGCGTGCCGCTGCGCCGTCTGACGCAGGCCGAGCGCGCCGAGATCGTCGCGCGGCTCTATGAGCAGGGCATGTTCGAGCTGCGCGGCGCGGTGCAGTTCACCGTGGAAAAGCTCGGCTGCTCGCAGGCGAGCGTCTACCGGTATATAAAAAACGCCAAAGCCGCGGAGGAAGAAAAAAACACCTCCCTCTGACGAGGGAGGCGGCAAAATTGATATTTTGACGGAGGGCGAGAAAGACGTTCGACGCGGAAAACGCCGTTTTTCTCTCCCCCCGTCTCGCTTCGCTCGACAGCTCTCTCGTCAGAGGGAGCTGTAAGCGGCGCAGATGAAAATGCTTATCACGCCGTCGCTTTCTTCCCGGCGGCGCGGAGAATGAAGCCGATGACAAGACCGGCTACGGCAGGAATGAGCCAGAAGAGGCCGATGCCGAAAAGCGGCAGGCTCTCCTTGCAGAAGGCGACAAAGCCGTTCACATGCAGGAAGGCACGCGCCCCGTCCGGCAGCGCGGCGAGCAGATCCAGTACCGCCGCGGCCAGCGTGAACGCCGTGACCGAAACGAACACGCGCTTGTCGTAGTCAAAGAAATGTCCGAACAGGCTCAGCAGCATGAGCGTGATGGTGAGCGGATAGAGGAACATGAGCACCGGCACGGAATAATCGATGATCTGCGTCAGGCCGACGTTGGTGATCAGCAGCGAAACAACGCTGAACACGATCGCCCACGCCTTATAGCTCATGGACTTCGGGAACAGCACGCGGAAGATCTCCGCGCAGCTCGTGACAAGGCCGATGGCCGTCTTGAGACAGGCGAGCGTCACCGTAACGGCGAGGATGACCTGTCCGGCGGTGCCGAAATAGTATCCGGCGATATCCGCAAGCGCGATGCCGCCGTTGGCGCTCACAGCGAACGCGCCGCGGCTCTGCGCGCCGATGATCGTCATGGCGAGATAGATGAGCCCCATAAACACGCACGAGAACACGCCCGCGCGCACGGTGTTGCCCGCGACGGCGGCGTCGTGCTTAATGCCCAGATCGCGGATGACGCCCACAACGATCACGCCGAACGCCAGCGAGGCAAGCGCGTCCATCGTATTATAGCCGTCCAGAAAACCGGCGGAGAAGGCGCTGGAGGCGTATGCGCCCTCCGGCGAGACCGACGAAACGGCAGCGACAGGCTTTACGAGCGCCGTGACAACGAGCACGGCAAGGAACACAAGGAACAGCGGGTTGATGATACGCCCGACCCATGTGAGGATCTTGCTCGGGCGCAGCGAGAAGAACAGCACGAGCGCGAAGAAGATCACGGAGAATATGGCAAGCTCCGTCACCGCGCCGCCGGTGAGCATCGGCTCCACGCCGATGGTAAAGCTCGTCGCGGCACAGCGGGGGATCGCAAAAAGCGGGCCGATCGTCAGATACAGCGCGCAGGTAAAGAATACGCCGTACCCCTTCCCTACACGGCTGCTCATGGCGAGCAGATCGTCCGAACGGCTGATGCCGAACGCCGCCACGCCTATAAGAGGCAGACCTACCGCCGTAACGATGAAGCCAAGCGCCGCAATATAGGAGTTCGCGCCCGCGAGCTGACCCATATGCACCGGGAATATCAGGTTCCCGGCGCCGAAAAACAACCCGAACAGCATGCTCGCCACGGCGATGAGCTGCCGGAAATTCAATCTCTCTTTCATATCTCTTCCCTCATAACATGTTGCAAAATTATTTTGCAATTTAAAATATGAAATTAATTGTACATCTTTTCCGACGCATAAGCAAGTCTTTTTCAGTGAAACATTTGTGTTTTTCTGGTGTACTTTTGTGGTGTTTTTCTGTTATAATAGCTTCTGCAACCGCCGGTTGCGAAAGTTCCAAGCCGGAACGGTGGCTTCGCAACCGGCCTCCATGTCATACTGATGCCATAAATTCAAGGAGGACACCTTTATGAATCTATCGGAAAAAATTCTGTACTGCCGGAAAAAGGCGGGCCTTTCGCAGGAGGCGCTCGCGGAAAAGCTCGGCGTGTCGCGGCAGGCGATCAGCAAATGGGAGACCGGTGAGTCCGTGCCGGAGCTCTCGAAGCTCGTCCTGCTCGCCAGAGCGTTTGACGTGACGACGGACTGGCTGCTCTCGGAGAGCGAGCCGGAACCGGAGACATTTCCGGAATCGGAGATCCCGGCCGCACCGGAGGCCCCGGCGCAGAGCTCCAACTGGGTCGAATCCATCCCCGGCGTGATCGGGCGGCTCATCCGGCGCTACGGCTGGCTCTACGGCGTGTATACCGCGCTCGCGGGGCTCGGCTTCATCGTGATCGGCGCGGTCGCGCGCGGCGTCAGTCTCAGCATGGAGCGTTCGTTCTTCGGCAGCACCGGCATGGATCCCTTCGGCGGATACGGCGGCTTCTCCGACTTTGCGGGAAGCGGCACGATCTGGTATGACAGCGCCGGGAACGTCATCTCCTCCCCGTTCGGCTCGTCCGGCATGAGCAGCAGCGGCTTTACGAACCCCGTCGCCATCCTCGGCACGGTCATCATCGTGATCGGCGTCGTGATGCTCATCGCCGGCGTCATCCTCGCGGTGTATCTCAAAAAGCGCGGGAATACGAAGTAAGATCTTGTTTCGGGTGGAACACACTCCCCGCCCGCAGGAGAGACCCAGCCTCTGTTAGAAAAATCGCTCTGCCTGACATCAGGCAGAGCGATTTTCTCTTATATAAAGACTTAGCGTTTGGCTTCTTCCTTGTCCTCTTTTTTGCGCTTGGCGAGGATGATCCAGAGCAGGATTGCCGCAACGCCGACGCCGATAACGATCCAGAGCCAGACCGGAGCGCCGGTGGAGGCGACAACGGGAATGACTTCCGTTTCGGTCTCACCGCAGTTCTGGCAGGTAAGCACCTTTTCGCCGGTCTCCTTCTTCGTCGGCTCCTTGGTCACGGTACCCTCATCCCAGTCGTGGCCGAGCGCCGGAACGGTTTCGGTCTTGGTTTCCGTGCAGCCGCTGTTCATGCAGGAGATCGTCTTGACACCTTCTTCGGTGCAAGTCGGTTCGGTTGTGATCTTTCCGTCGTCCCACTTGTGACCAAGCGCCTTGACCGTCTCGGTTTTGGTCTCTTTGCAGCCGCTGTTCGTGCACTTGACCGTCTTGACGCCGTCCTTCGTGCAAGTCGGCTGCGTCGTCACAGTACCGTTGTCCCACTTGTGGCCCGTTGCGGGGATCGCCGTGGTGGTCGCCGCGCCGCAGCCGCGGATGCAAGTCACGCTCTGAACGCCCGGCTGCGTGCAGGTCGGCTCCTTGGTGACCTTGGCATTGCCCCAGGCATGGCCGAGTGCCGGCGTGTTGACGGTATCCTCCGCGCCACAGCCCTCACGCTGGCAAACGACCTTCTTCGAGCCGCCCGCCGTGCAGGTCGCCGCCTTGACGACCTCCGCGTCCTTCCAGCTGTGGCCGAGCGCCTTTACGGCCTCGGTCTTAGTCTCCTTGCAGCCGGAGTTCGTGCACGAAATCGTCTTCACGCCGTCTTTCGTGCAGGTCGGATCGGTCGTGATCTTGCCGCTGTCCCACTTGTGGCCCGTCGCGGCGATCTCTTCGGTCTTCGTCGCGGTGCAGCCGGAGTTTGTGCACTTAAATGTCTTGACGCCCTTCGCCGTGCAGGTCGGGGCAGTTGTCACTGTACCGTTGTCCCACTTGTGGCCCGTCGGCGCAATATCCTTCGTTTCCTTATACGTGCAGCCCGTGCGGCGGCATGCCGTGGTCTGCTCGCCCTTTTCGGTGCAGGTCGGGGCCTTCGTCACCGTCGCCGCGCCCATGTCATGGCCAAGCGCCTTCACGGTTTCTGTTTTGGTCTCTTTGCAGCCGGAGTTTGTGCAGGAGATCGTCTTCACACCGGCCTTCGTGCAGGTCGGCTCGGTCGTGATCTTGCCGCTGTCCCACTTGTGACCCGTCGCGGCGATCTCTTCGGTCTTCGTCGCGGTGCAGCCGGAATTGGTGCACTTAAATGTCTTGACTCCCTTCGCCGTGCAGGTCGGAGCGGTCGTCACGGTACCGTTGTCCCACTTGTGGCCCGTCGCCGGGATTGTGGATTTATTTCCAACCTCTGTGCAGCCCTCGTGCTCGCAGTATGCGCCGCGGACACCGGGCTCCGTGCAAGTCGGAGACTGAATCACTTCTGTTTTCCCGAAAGAGTGTCCGAGTTTCGCGACGGCCTCGGTTTTGGTTTCCGCGCAGCCGCTGTTCGTGCATTTGAACGTCTTGACGCCATCCTTCGTGCATGTCGGCTCGGTCGTGATCTTGCCGCTGTCCCACTTGTGACCCGTCGCGGCAACCTCTTCGGTCTTCGTCGCGGTGCAGTCGGAGTTTGTGCACTTAAATGTCTTGACGCCCTTCGCCGTGCAGGTCGGAGCCGTTGTCACCGTGCCGTTGTCCCACTTGTGGCCCGTCGCCGGGATGGTCTCGGTTTTAGTTTCGGTGCAGCCGGTCACGGTGCACTTGTACACCGTGGAGCCGTCTTTCTCACAGGTCGCTGGAGTGGTCGTGCCGGCGTCCCAGACATGGTCGTGGGCAGAAACCGGCACCGTGATCGTTCCGTTGCCGCCCGAAAAAGCAATCTCATCCAGATCGTAGTTTGCACTTCCCGTCATCGAAACGCTGATTTTCAGAGAATCACCGGGCTTTGCATCCTTGGATACTTCAAAAACGAGCGTTGCAAGTCTTCCGGTAACGGTTGAGTCCGCGCTTGCTCCGGAGTCCTCCCAACCCATACCATACGGATTTGTCGCTAGCGTTCCGCTGGCCTGATAACTCGGAAGGAGTCCCGCGTTGGACGCGGAAACAAGCGTCAGGTTACTGTCATATGCAACGGCCACCGAAAGGGCAATAATTCCCGGATTGCTGTCGAGATTTACATATACCGTTACCCGCTCGCCGGGGCTGGCCTGACCCGAAGAAATAGAGATGCTCCCGCCTGCCGCATATGCATTCACCGTCGCAAAGGAGCACAGCATCGCGACGAGCAGAAGAATTGACAACGCTTTTTTCCGTCTTGCAGTACTTTTCATGGTCTCATCCTCTCTTTTTTACTTCAAAATGATGTTCCAGCCGCCAAGCAAATAGCGGCGAATCAGAATGGAATCCTTCACGGTGATCTTTCCGTCCTTGTCAACGTCGGCAGCATCCTCGTTGATCGTGATATTCCAGCCTCCGAGCAGATATCGGCGAATAAGGATCGAATCCTTCGTCGTCACCTTGCCATCACCGTCCACGTCGCCAGGGATATAATTTGCAACGGTCACGCAACCGTCAACCGTTCGGAAAGATACGCTGTCCAAATCCACATTGCATGTGTTATCAAAATCGCAGGAAATGCGCACGGGCAGTTTGCTAGGCTCACAATCCTCCGCAACCAGAAACTCCAGTGTTGCGATATGAAAGGGCGCTCTCGTCGGTAAAGTCCGGCTGCGGGGCGAGCGTGACCGTCTCCCCTGCCGCAGTTTCCACGCGGTAGTGGTACGCAAGCGTTTCGTCCCGGCTGTCCGCGCCGAGGAAGGCGATAAGGCCCGCTTCTGCCGTCTCGTCTTCCGAGTCTTCTTCCGCTTTTTCTTCTGGTGTTTCTCCGGAGTTTTCTTCTGGATCAGACTGCGCTCCTTCCTCGATTTGTGTCACTTCCTCCGCCGAAGGATCACCTGCCGCGTCTCCATCCGCCAGCGCGGAAACGGGAAACAGCATAAAAACCATCAGCAGTGCAAGAAAGAGCGACAACAGCTTTTTCAATTTTCACGACCTCCCACTTTTCGGCATCCGCCGTATTCTTTCCTGATACAAGGTCATTAAACCACAACGATCTTTGATTGTCAATTTTAATTAACCAAAATGATAATGCAATATCATTTTGGTTATTTTACCATACATCATATTACTCCACGACAGGAGCCGGGAGGTACAGTCATGATTTACGAAAGAATAAAAAAGCTCCGCGAGAAGCAGGGCTATACTCAGACGGAGCTTGCCAAAATGCTTGGGGTGACGCGCTCGTGCGTGAACGCCTGGGAAATGGGCATTTCCGTTCCCTCCACGCAGTCGCTAGTGCAGCTGGCGCAGATTTTTGATATGTCCACCGATTATCTGCTCGGTCTGGACGTGGCTTTCGCCATCCGCACCGACGGGCTTTCCGACAACGACATACAGCTCGTACATTCGATCGTTCAGCGGCTGAAAAACGGCGACGTGCAGGCCGGCTGACAGCTGGCAGTGAATAAAGCATCCTCCGGCTTCTCTCTGGGTTGAAGCCGGAGGATGCTGTTTTATGGACGCTCCTTATTATATTTAACACCCTACATTGCCCTCCGCATCGGCCAGCGGCGCGTTCAGCGTTGAGTTTCCCGCGAAAATATGCTACAATGCTTCTGTTCCCCGCGGGAAACAGAAGCATTCTTTATCGGAAAGGATGAGTGCCTATGCCGACACAGGTGACCAACTACCAATGCCCGTCCTGCACCGGGCCGCTGCACTATTCCGGCGCGTCCGGGAAGCTGGAATGCGATTACTGCGGCAGCTCGTACACCGTTGCAGAGATCGAGGCGCTGTATAAGGAAAAGGAAGCAAAAGCCGCCGAGGCGTTTGAAACGGCGGATACTGCCGCGCAGAGCGGCGACGACAGCAGCGCGTGGGACACCGGCTCCATGAGCTCCGACTGGGGCGCGGACGCCGCCGGGA
>OKRW01001695.1_pt1 | contig 17799 bp, 17 predicted proteins | sample 1601151 | NCBI WGS metagenome assembly OKRW01 (sample SAMEA3541471, study PRJEB24748) | human gut metagenome | biome: human gut; feature: human-associated habitat; material: faeces | place: China | collected 2012 | reverse complement strand
TTCATTAATTTGTACTTTTTAATTTTCCCAATTTGTAAAATTAAACCAGAAAAAAAGCATCTCGTATTAGACGAAATGCTTTCAATAAGTATAAATAAGTTTTAACGTTTACTAAATTGTGACGCTTTACGGGCTTTTTTCAAGCCTGGTTTCTTACGTTCAACCATACGTGCATCACGAGTAAGAAGTCCAGCGCGTTTCAATGAATCGCGGAAGTCTGGATCTACTTGAAGAAGTGCACGAGCGATACCGTGACGGATCGCACCTGATTGACCAGCGTATCCACCACCTACAACGTTAACGTGTACGTCGTATGAACCTTCAGTTGAAGTAACTGCAAAAGGTTGGTTGATAACGAGACGAAGGTCTGCGTGTGGGATGTATTCTTCTACATCTTTTTTGTTAACTGTGATTTTACCAGTACCTGGAACCAAACGTACGCGTGCAACGGCGTTTTTACGGCGTCCTGTACCTGCATATTGTGCTTGTGCCATTATATTAGTGCTCCTTTCCTCTTAGAATTAGATAAGTCCTGAGATATCAAGTACTTCTGGTTGTTGTGCAGCGTGAGTGTGCTCACCGCCAACGAAGACTTTCAATTTCATACCTTGTGCGCGTCCAAGAGTGTTGTGTGGAAGCATACCTTTAACTGATTTTTCGATCAAACGAACAGCATTTTTAGAACGAAGTTCACCTGCTGAGATTTGTTTCAATCCACCTGGATACATTGAGTGAGTGTAGTAGATCTTATCAGTTGCTTTTTTACCAGTCAATTTAACTTTTTCAGCATTGATAACGATTACGAAGTCACCTGTATCAGTGTGTGGTGTGAAAGTTGGTTTGTTTTTTCCGCGAAGTACGCTAGCAACTACTGCAGAAAGACGTCCAAGTGGCACATCAGTTGCGTCAACGACATACCATTTACGTTCAACTTGGCCTGGTTTAGCCATAAATGTTGTTTTGTTCATGATTTCTCCTATATATAGTTCGATTTTTGTTTACGAGTGATGGGTGTTCCTTCCCATCGAAAAGTATTTGGAAGGTTCCGGGGCCTTTCAAATGGGGTAAACAATACCGTTTAACATAATATCAAAAAAACACATCCAAGGCAAGTCATTTGGAGGTGTTTTTCTTTTATTTTTTGTATTTTTTTAGTCTCTAATTTTATAAAGCGTAAGACTAGAAATCATGCCTAAATAACCACTAAAGAGATCAAAACTAATCCTCAGATTCCCAAAAAAGCTGGTCTAAAGTTTTGTCCAGAGTTTTGCAGATAGCAATACACAGATTTATAGTAGGGTTATAATCACCTTTTTCAATAGCTGAGATGGTCTGACGAGAGACTCCTATAGCATCTGCTAAGCCTTGTTGAGTGAGGTCTTTTGCCACACGCGCTGACTTCATTTTTAAATTTTTCATTCAAAATCCTATTCTTCGTCTTCTAGTTCTTCCAGACGGTTCTTCCTGATTCTTTTGATGATAGCCCATCCTTCATAGCATACAATCAAACTCGATGTCAAAGCTGTTACACTGCCCATAAGATTCTTACCCAATCTAAACGACTGTACTAAAATTAGTAGATACATTAGCGATACAAAAGCTCCACCAAGTAACATTACCCAGGAAAATACGAACACTCTCTTCTCAATTTTTTTGTCCAGTAACCATGGATGCCCATTACGTGATACGCTATGCACTACGACTACGCACATCGAACCAAAGAAGGTGATGAATAATAATGACTGAGCTAATTCTAGGGAGTGTGTCTTACTAGCAACCATAATCGTTACAAACATACCAAGCATGGCTACCCAATAACCTCTAGCAGCAGATTCTCCGCTGATCAACTGAGCACGTTCATCCATCGTGCTAGCTACTTTTTTCTTTGACTTCTTCATTTTGTTTCCTCCATTTTCTAGATTCATTATAGCATTATTTTACACTATGTCAAATATATCATTCATTTTGTATAGATTATCTTTTTATATTCTATTAATCTATCATTTCAGAAAACAAAAAATCAGATAGGAAATCCTATCTGACACTATTTCTATCTAGCTTCTTTACCAATCGTAAAGACAGCTAAGGTATCTGGTCCGACGTGGGTAGAAATGACTGGTCCAAGTGGCATAATAAGTACTTGCTCAATGCCGTCAACTGCTAACAATTGTTCTTTTAGATTCTCCGCCGCTTCAATATCATTGGCATAAGCAACAATTGCTGTGCTATGTCCAATATCCTGGGTAGCTTGTAGGACCATTTCTTTAATGGCCTTTTTGCGTCCACGGATTTTGGCCAGAGGAACCAACTTGCCTGAAGCGTCCAACCAAAGAAGGGGTTTGATATTAATCAAACTACCAATAATGGCTGAGGTCTTAGAAAGGCGACCCCCACGCATGAGATGATAGAGATCATCAACTAAGAAATAGGTCCGTAAACGTGGCAGAATGTCCTCAATCATGGCTTTTGTTTCAGATAAGCTCTTACCTTGGTCACGAGCTTCTGCCGCCAAGATAGAGAGATAACCTTCCCCACCTGCTGCCGCCAGAGTATCTACAATCTCAATGATAGCTTCTGGGTATTCATCCAAAATCATGTCACGTGCCATAACAGCACTTTGATAAGTACCTGAAAGCACTGATGAGAAGGCAATATAGAGAAGAGCATCACCATTTTTAGCATGACGACGAAAAACCTCTTCAAATTGACCAACATTCACCTGGCTTGTGGTTGGCTGACTGCCTTCTTGCATACGTTCTAAGAGACGGTCACTCGTTAAACGGTTAGGGCCAACTGTCTCATAAGCAATAACATCAAGCGTGATGGTCAAACCAACGAGCTCTACCTTATTCTCCTGAGCCCATTTTTCATCTAGATCTGCTGTGGAATCTGTCAAAATGTTAAATGTCATATGTCCCTCTATTCTATTTCATTTAAAAGGTCCTGTAATTTCCCTAATTGCGCATCGTCCCATGGACGTAGTTTTGGTGTCTTTAAGTCAATATGTGCCGACATCTTGTCTAGATCAGACTTAACGGTATTGACACGCTCTTCCAACTCACGCGCCGAAACACGTAAAGCTCCTTGTGAAAAGATAGCCCACTGTTCATTTAAGTCACTAGTTGCTACTTCAACTAGATTTTGAACAGTATTCATCTCAGCCGCTGCGCGCTCAATATAGCTATCTGCTGTCTCATCTTCCTCAGTAAAAATAACACTGATACGATATTGATCATAACGTTGACGACTCCCTGGAACAAACTGAGCATCAAACACACAGATAATATCAATATGTTCAAAGTTAGCATAATGATTGAGCTTACGAAGCAAGGTTTCACGAGCTTGATCAAGCTGATTGGTCTTAAAGAGTTGACGGGTTTCTTGCCAAAAGGCAATCATATTATAACCATCAACTAGAAGTATTCTTTTTTTCATAGTTACAATCGGTTTCGATAAACCTCATACATGAGAACTGCAGCTGCCACACTGGCATTAAGGCTCTGCACATGACCACTCATAGGAATAGTAATCATCTCATCCACTTGTTTCTTGATGTTAGCAGAGATTCCCTTACCTTCATTACCAATGATAAGGGCAACCTTTCCAGCTGTGTTCCATTTATGAGATGGGGTGCCATCCATATCCGTACCAAATACCCAGAAGCCTGCTTCTTTAAGCTTATCAAGAGTTTGGCTAAGATTGGTCACTCGGGCAATGGGAATATGCTCCACAGCCCCTGTTGATGTCTTGGCAACGACAGGTGTTACCCCCACAGCACGATGCTTAGGAATAATAACTCCTGTCACCTGAGTAGCATCAGCTGTACGTAGGATAGAACCAAAGTTATGAGGATCGTTGAGTCCATCTAAAATGAGGACTAGAGGATTCTCCTCTTGTTCAGCCTTATCCATAATAACTGAGAGCTCAGAATAAGCGAACTCTGACACACGAAGAACAAAACCTTGATGCACAGCTCCACCTGTCATATCAGACAAGGTTTTCTTAGGTGTCCAAGAGATGGAAACCTTCTTTTCAGCTGCCAAGGCCTTAATGGCATCAACATTTTTTCCTCGAAGATCATCTTGAATATAGAGTTTATTTCCAGTATTTGCTTCCAGACTCTCTGTTACGGCATGCACACCATAAACAATGTCTAGACTTAATTCTTTAGTTGTTTTCATAAGCTAATTCTATCATAAAAAAAGCCCTCTTACGAGGGCAAAGCATGTTAAATAAATGTAATTGCTGCTAGGTAAAGCACTAGAAGAACGAGAACAACAGTTGCAGCAGCCAAAGCTTGCTTACCAATTGTATCTGGATCTGAGATTGATTCTGCAATCTTTCTCGCAGCTTGAGTAATGGTTTTACCTGCTGCTTGGAAGATATCAATTGAACCTGTGCTTGTTGAACTATTTCCAGAAATCGCTGAAGACCAACCACTCAAAACCTCAGCAATTTGTTCTGCCAATTGCTGTGTTAGCGCTCTAGTTGTCTCAGCCAACTCATTGACAGCCGTAGCTTGTATATGATTGGCGGTTTCAGTGTAGCTATTTGCACTGGTATTATAAGTAACCGGTACAGTCGTTGTTGTTGTTGTTGATGAATACTGATTCCTACGGTAACTATCCGGTGTCACTGGACGCTCACCTTCATTAAAGACACTGAAAGTTTGTGTCAGGTAATGAATATTATTATTCGTATCAATCAACTCAAAGGTCATTTTATGAATACCAGTTGTTTGCTCTGCCAAATGGTAGGCACTCAAACCAGCATTGACCTCATCCAGAGTTCCTTCAACAAAGTAGCTATGATGAATTTGTTTGCCATCAAGGACTAGATTAAGGCCCTTAATCTTCTTACCTTCCATCTTGTTAACATCAAAGTTGACGTTAAAGATTTCACCACGTGCTAAATAAAGAATATCTGTATTCCCTGTAACAGCAGGTTGATTTTCAAGAAGTGCTCCAGTACTGTCTCGTTTTGGAACAACGGTGTATACTTCAGAAGTGATTGGAGTCGCTAAGATTTCTGAGATGAGTCCATCCGTAAAGGTTACCTCTGACGAATAGGTCAAACTCTCACTTTGCAACATAGAAACCACTTCAGAAGTTTTAAAGACCTCAGAAGTTGATGATGAATCTTTCCAGCCAACCGTAAGGACAGTTAAGCTATCTTCTGAATTATTATTTAACTGACTCGTTTCTGGAGCCGTAGATGCAAGAGAGCTTGCAGTACTTGCAGACTCAGAAGCGACTTCAGAAGTTGCAATAGCTTGGCTAGTAGGAGTCGCACTTACAGATGTCGTATGAGAATCCAGTGAAGAATACTCTGATTTTTCAATAACTGCATGTGTATTTCCAGCAAGTTCAGATGTATATAGGGTGCTTTCACTCTTATACATTGAAGTCACAGCTTGAGACTCTGCAGTCGCTGTAGCCTCACGAGACTTATCATAAGTAAGCACAATATTTGGTTTTGCTTGTTCAGAATCAGATGTTGGGTTTGCATCTCCTCGTTCAGATGCCACTACTGATCGATCCTCACCAAAAGCCTGGGCACGAGCCTCTTCTGAATGAGGTGTCGTCGTAGAAACGCTAGTCTCCACGATATCAACTTGAGAATGTACCTCAAGAAGCCCCTCATCTGTCTCACTTGAAGAGACAACCATCAGTGACGTTGAGGTCACTACTAAACTTACTTGACTCGCTGGCTCTGCCTTAGCTCCTACTGAAGAAAGATCAGCCTGAGGAGCAACTGGAGCCGGTGCCTCACTATTAACATAATCTATTTTAGCTTCATCAGGTTTTACCTGAACCTCATCTGCTTTACCTGTTTGAAGCGTAAAGCTAGATAAAATCAAAGCAGCAAAAGTTGTATAGAAAACTTTTTTCTTAGCTATTTCCATTCACCTCCTCATTTTTTTATGGCCTCATTTACTAATATTATAGACTTTTTTTTTACTTTCTGTCAAATTAGTTTTATTAAAAAAACGCTATAATATCGGGGTTTTACACGTGTCAGACATCTCTTAACTTTCTCATTTTTAAGATGCTAAATATTAGTTTCATCTTATTTTTCATTGTCAAGACGCCGAATTACTTTGATTATCAAATAATCTAAATTTTGAAACTCTGGCTAACTGTTACAATTTTTATAGCCTTTAAATAACAAAAAATCCTGCTCTCGGCAGAATTTTTAGATTTCTTTTTCAACTTCATCAATACACCAAGCAATCAGTTCCTCTAAGCGAGCGATATCCTCGGTCATATGAAGATAGCCCATGACTGCTTCGAAGCCTGTTGACATTTTATAGGTAATAACATCTGTATTTTTAGCCTTGGTGTGGCTATTCGCATTACGACCTCTTTTATAGATGTCTAGCTCTTTTTCAGTCAAAAGCTCTTGCTCCAGCATTTTTTCAATGAGACTAGCCTGGGCCTTAGCTGAAACATAGCGTGTAGCTAGACGGTGCAGTTGGTTTGGCTTGGTCTGACCTTGAAAAATCAGGTGACGACGAATGTACAAGGAATAAACAGCATCTCCCTCAAAGGCGAGAGCAATGCCGTTAATAAGGTTGACATCAAGATGTTTAGTCACGTGTCCACCTCACGCCCTCCTTGGTATCAAGAAGTTTGATACCTTGAGCAGCCAACTCATCGCGAATGCGGTCTGCTGTCGCAAAGTCCTTGTTGGCACGCGCCGCTTGACGCTCTTCAATGAGTTTTTCGATATCTTCATCAAGGACTTCTTCTTCGAAAACAATACCGAAGACTTGGAGCATTTTTTCAAAAGCATCCTTAACGGTTTGATCATAATTGCCTGAATTAATCCATTTAGCCATGTCAAACAGAACAGTCACTCCGTTTGCCGTATTAAAGTCATCATCCATAGCTTCTTGGAAGGCGTCAAGATAAGTTTGCAACTCAGATTGATTCACCTGTTCTGTCAACGGAAGACTGTGGGTATTTTTCAAATACTTAAGATTAACTTCAGCATCATGGATAGCTTTTTCTGTAAAGTTAATTGGTTTACGATACTGTTGTGTTGCTAGGAAGAAGCGAAGCACTTGACCATCAACCGTTTGAAGCATATCATGAACGGTCACGAAGTTACCCAAGGATTTTGACATTTTTTCATTATCCACATTGACAAAACCATTATGCATCCAGTAGTTAGCGAAGGTCTTGCCAGTTTTGGCTTCGGATTGGGCAATTTCATTGGTATGGTGTGGAAACTCAAGGTCTGCCCCTCCACCATGAATATCGATAGTATCTCCAAGGATTTCAGTCGCCATAACAGAACATTCGATGTGCCAACCAGGACGACCAGGTCCCCATGGGCTGTCCCAAGAAACTTCTCCCTCTTTGGCAGCTTTCCAAAGGGCAAAATCCAGAGGATTTTCCTTACGTTCTGTTTCAGCATCCGTACGTCCGCTTGCACCAATTTCAAGATCTTCCAAGGTCTTGTTAGCCAATTTAGCATAGTTGTTTGACTTAGCTACTCGGAAGTAAACATCACCTTCAGAGACATAGGCAAATCCTTTGTCAACCAAGGTTGACACGAATGCAATGATTTCATCCATGTAGTTAATAACACGTGGATTTTGTGTCGCTGGTTTGATGCCAAGTTGTCCGGTATCTTCCATAAAGGCTGCGATAAACTTGTCCGACAATTCCTTAGTTGAAATACCAGCTTCATTAGCTGCCTTGATGATCTTATCATCTACATCCGTAAAGTTGGAAATATAGTTGACTGTATAGCCACAATACTCAAAATAACGACGAATAGTATCAAAAGCTACTGCTGAACGGGCATTTCCGATATGAATATAATTGTAAACTGTTGGTCCGCAGACATACATATTGACAACATTTTCTGTCAAAGGTACAAAATCACGGAGCGAACGTGTCATCGTATCATAAATTTTAATCACTTGAGATTCCTTTCAATTAACTGGAAACTATTTTTTATCTTTGATATGGTTTAGGTACAAACACAAGAGTATAACGAGAATGATAATCCAAATAGCCGCAACTAGCTGACCTTGAGCCAAGAGAGACATAGCTGAAAGAAAACTCCCAACTATATAGAAGACCAAAAAAGGATTGTCCTTGAAGAATTTTTTCATTACTCAAATCTCACTTGTGTCGTTGCTTAAAAACAAGACCGGCCCATAACAGAGCAATGCAAAACCATAAGGCGGCCATACTATAGTCTGCTCTATGTAAAGCAATGTAAACAAGAGCAAGAGGACCCACAACCGTCAATCGAGTCACCTTTGAACTAAAGAGTTTCATCATTCCCTTTCCTTATAGACGTGATGAATGAAAGCTAGCTGCTTTTAGAAGGTCTTCTAGCTTTTCGCTATAGTATTCACGACCCTCTTCAATATCGTGGATAACTTCTTCATCCTTTTGACCATGAACACGCACAACCTTAGCAGGAACACCAACGACTGTAACATCTTCTGGGACATCTGCAACAACCACGGCTGCCGCACCGACCTTAGCATTCTTTCCAATCTCAATAGGGCCTATGACCTGAGCATGGGCTGAAACCAAGGCACCCTCACGAACGGTTGGGTGACGTTTTCCCACATCTTTACCAGTACCACCTAAAGTGACACCGTGATAAAGCATAGCACCCTTCTCCACAACAGCTGTTTCACCAATGACAAGGCCAGAGCCATGGTCAATAAAGACACCTTCAGCAATCTGAGCCCCTGGGTGAATCTCAATTTGAGTCCAAAAGCGCCAAAACTGACTATGCATACGCGCTAAGAGTCGACAATGGTGGCGCCAGAGAAAATGTGAGATACGATGGGCAGCCAAGGCTTTTAATCCAGGGTAGGTTAAAAGAACCTCTAGACTCGTCCGAGCTGCTGGGTCATTTTTCTTTACTATATCAATACTTTCTTTCCACCAACCCATTTAGGTCACTCCTTACATCATTATTGTTATTATTGTTTGCTGTGGCCTATTATTCTTTAAAGTGGAAAGCTACCAACACTAGGTCTACTCGCTATCCCCTTCAAAATAAGACCAGTCGACTAACTCAGGCTGCTCATCAAACGGATTGATGACAATACCTTGAACCTTATCCAACTCATTTTCACCTGTTGAAGGCTGATAAATTTCTGACAGTGGCCATTGCAAAATCGTCCCTTTAGCCTTACGGAAAGGTAGGCCAAAAGTCTCGTTCCCGTACCATTTTGCAAAGCTCGTTAAGTTCGTAAACACAGGCACATAACTTTGTCCCTCTGCATTCGACATGGTCGCAAAGAGACGGTCATCCTGGCCATCTTCCTCACGTTTATGAATGAAGGCTGGAACAAGATAAATCTTATCTTTAGGATCTGCCTTTTGATTTTCCTCACCCAAAAGATTATTAAGGGTCTGAGTGAAATAGTTGATAAACTGGATGAGTTCACTGCTTGCAAAAAGAGTGGTATTCGAGAAGTCACCATCCTCTTTTAAATTGAAAGCAAGACCAAAAAGCTCTGCCTGAACCAGTTGTGTTAAAACATCTAAGCTCGAACGTTCTACCCAAGTTTGCTCTCGAGCACTCTCTTGAGTAGCTTTGAAAGATTGTAGGTCCTGTTCGTTGGTGAAGACAGGAACAACCTTCTTTCCTTCCACTTCAACTGCGTAGAGGTCTTGGGCAGCCAAGACGGGAGTACGTTGTAGGTGATTAACCAAAGCCAGACTGGTTAAAAAGTGGTCTGGTTCCTTTAAAAATTCTCTTAGAGTTTCATCAAAAGCTTGCAATTCTTGATTTTCTGTCATTCTTCTGTCTGTTCTTTCGTTTCTGATTTATCAGGATTTTTCGGTGTTTCACCACTTTCATTATGGTGGCGTGGTTTATGATGAGAACGACGGCGGTGACGATGCTCTCCTCCATTTTCCCCATCCTCAAGTTTTTCAGGCTTAGGAAGCAAGGCCTTGATTGAGGCATCGATACGTCCTTTTTCATCGATTTTGATAATTTTAACAGTTACCGTACCCCCAACTTCAACCACATCTTCGACATGCTCAGTACGTTCCCAAGCTAGTTCTGAGATGTGGATGAGAGCATCTGTCTTATTGAAAAGGTGGACAAAGGCACCGAACTTTTCAATACGCACAACGGGTACAGTGTAAACCTCTCCAACCTTAGCTTCACGTACAAGATCGGAGATGATAGCTTTAGCACGGTTAATGGCATCCTGATCACTAGAGAAAATCTGAACAAGACCTTCTTCATCGATATCAATAGTGACACCAGTCTCAGCGATAATCTTGTCAATAGTTTCGCCACCTTTACCAATGACAACCTTGATCTTGTCAACAGGAATCTGAATACTATCAATCTTAGGTGCTGTTGGTGCCAATTCTGGACGTGGCTCAGCGATTGCTGACTCAATAACATCAAGAATTTCAAAACGAGCTACCTTTGCCTGAGCCAAAGCCTCTTCGAGAATGGCCGGTGTAATACCTGAAATCTTAATATCCATCTGAAGAGCTGTAATTCCTTGACGTGTACCAGCTACCTTAAAGTCCATATCTCCAAAATGATCTTCCAAACCTTGAATATCAGTTAGGACAGTGTAGTTAGTACCATCTGAGATAAGTCCCATGGCAATACCTGCAACAGGTGCCTTAATCGGTACACCACCAGCCATAAGCGCCAAGGTTCCTGCACAAATAGAAGCTTGTGATGAAGAACCATTTGACTCCAAGACTTCTGCTACCAAACGGATAGCATAAGGGAACTCTTCAACACTTGGGAGAACCTGAGCAAGGGCACGTTCACCCAAGGCTCCGTGACCAATTTCACGTCGACCTGGTGCACCATAACGCCCTGTCTCACCCACTGAATACTGAGGAAAATTATAGTGGTGAAGGAAACGTTTCTTATACTCTGGATCCAAACCATCAACAAGTTGTGTATCACTCATAGGTGCCAAAGTCAGGACTGACAAGGCTTGAGTTTGACCACGTGTAAAGAGACCCGAACCATGAACCTTAGGAAGAAAGTCAATCTCTGCGTCCAAAGGACGGATTTCATCCACACGACGACCATCTGGTCGAATCTTGTCTTCTGTAATCAGACGACGCACTTCAGCATGTTCCATCTGCTCGAGGATTTCTGCTACATCACGCAGAATAGTTTCCTTATCCTCATCTTCCGCAAAGCGTTCCTGATAAGAAGTGAGGACCTCTTCTTTTACAGCCTGGGTTGCTGCTTCACGCGCCAGTTTTTCTTCCACCTGAACAGCCTTAGCTAACTGATCATAATAAGCTGTTTCGATTTCGACTTTCAAATCAGCATCAACTTGCAGAAGTTCAACCTCAGCCTTTTCCTTACCAACAGCTGCAACGATATAATTTTGGAAATCAACCAACTCTTGAATAGCCTCATGTCCCTTCAAGAGTGCTTGCAACATAATATCCTCAGACAATTCCTGAGCACCTGACTCTACCATATTGATAGCTTCCTTGGTACCTGCCACTGTCAAATCTAAAAGTGAAACTTCCTTATCCGCTGCACTTGGATTGATGATGACATCTTCTGAAGCATAGGCTACTTGAACCCCAGCAATTGGACCATTGAAAGGAATATCAGAGATAGAAAGAGCTAAAGAACTCCCAAACATAGCCGCCATCGGAGCACTAGCATTCTCATCATAAGAGAGAACCGTGTTAATGACCTGAACTTCGTTACGAAAGCCCTCCGCAAACATAGGACGAATAGGACGATCAATGAGACGAGCAGTCAAAGTGGCGTCTGTTGAAGGCCGACCCTCACGCTTGTTAAAGCCCCCCGGGAACTTGCCAGCTGCATACATTTTCTCCTCGTAATTAACCTGTAAAGGAAAGAAATCTGCCGTTGCCATCTTTTTAGACATAACAGCTGTTGATAATACCGTTGTATCTCCATAACGCACGACGACAGCACCATTAGCCTGCTTAGCTACCTGCCCAACTTCAACGACAAGCGGGCGTCCTGCAAAGGTCATCTCAAAAGTTTGTTTAGCCATGTTTGATCCCTCTTTTTATCCATGACCAGCCCTTAAAAAAACGAACCGGTCAACTTTATGTCATTCATTTGATATAACTTTCATTTTACCATAATATAGTCAAAAATGGCAGAGCTCCGGCATAAGTTAGCACCCAAGTCTCCCTTTCTCTCAGATATTTAAGTCGTTTTGTGATATAATAAACACTTATGAGAGACAAAGGAATGACTATGAAAAAATTACAACACATCATTATGATTGCCTTAATCTTACTAGGCCTAGTAACACCTGCTCTAGCACAAGAACAGACAGATAACTTCAATGTTTCCGCTAAACATGCGATTGCTATCGAAGCAACTACAGGGAAAGTCCTCTATGAAAAGGACGCCACTACTCCTGATGGTGTGGCTTCAATGACTAAAATCCTAACAGCCTACATGGTCTATAAAGCAGTTGACCAAGGAAAAATTACCTGGGACACTGAAGTCGATATCTCAGACTATCCTTTCAACTTAACCGTTGATTCAGAAGTTTCAAATGTCCCACTAGATTCCCGAAAATACACTGTTAAACAGCTCCTAGATGCCACCCTCATTTCCAGCGCTAACAGTGCCGCTATTGCTCTAGCTGAAAAAATCTCAGGATCAGAGAGTGCCTTTGTTGACACTATGACAGCCCAACTCAAAGAATGGGGCATTACAGATGCTAAATTATTTAACGCTTCTGGCCTAAACAATAAATACCTTGGGGATAACCGCTATCCTGGCTCTAAAGCAGATGACGAAAATACTATGAGTGCTCTAGATGTTGCCATTATTGCAGACCACCTCATCAAAGACTATCCTCAGGTACTTGAAATCACCAAGCAAACCGAAACTGATTTCGAAGGTGACAACAAATTAACGACGCACAACTACATGTTGGAGGGACAAGACAACTACCGTGAAGGCGTTGATGGACTCAAGACTGGAACAACTGAACTTGCAGGAGCATCCTTTGTGGCCCACTCCAATGAAAATGGCATGAGTTTGATTACCGTTGTCATGAATGCAGATAATGGTGGAGAAGATGAAGCTGCCAGATTCACAGCCACAAATGAGTTGCTAGATTATGTGACTCAAAACTGGGAAATCAAAACCCTCAACACCAAAGGACAAATCGTCAAGAAAAATGATATTAAGGTAGCCGATGGAGACAGTCAAACCATCTCTGCTAAGCTCGAGTCAGACCTTACAGTCGTTCAAAAAATAAACAGCAAAAATGATACTGTTAAAATCAAAGCAAAAACTATAACAGCACCTATCAAAAAAGGTGACACTATTGGAACAGCGACCTTTGATGATAAGGATCTCGTTGGAACAGGTTACATCTCTGATCCACCTCAAATTTCTGTAACAGCCAACCAATCTATCAAGAAAAGTTTCTTCTTAAAAGTTTGGTGGAACCATATCGTTAATTTCTTTACAGGAAACAAGTAAACACAAAACTACCTTTTAGCTATCAAAAGGTAGTTTTATCTTGCCTTAAAAATTAGTCCTGTAAGTAAAAGCCCCTTCTCAACACCTTAAGTTCCTCTCAAAATGTGGTATAATAAATATCCAAAACACATGAAGGAACAAACCATGAAAAAACTGATTACGCTTATGATAACCTTCTTACTCTGTCTGGGAAGCGTAGCCCCTGCTTTTGCAGCAGATAAGAAAAAAGGATATGATGCCTCAGCCAAACATGCCATCGCTGTCGAAGCTAATACTGGCAAGATTTTATACGAAAAAGATGCAACCACCTCTACAGGGGTTGGCTCTATTACCAAGCTCCTAACAGCCTATATGGTTTATAAAGCGGTAGATCAGGGAGACCTCAAATGGAACAGCAAAGTTGACATTTCTGACTACCCCTTTGAACTAACTGTCAGTGCCGGAGTATCTAATATTCCACTAGATGCCCGCAAATACACTGTCAAACAACTTCTTGACGCAACTCTTATTTCCAGTGCCAACAGTGCATCTATTGCTCTAGCCGAGGAAATCGGAGGAACCGAAAGTAAGTTTGTCGACATGATGAAAGCCCAACTTAAGGATTGGGGTATCACTGATGCCAAGATTGTCAATGCCTCTGGTCTCAATAATTCTTACTTAGGTGACAATATCTATCCAGGCTCTAAATCAGACGAAGAAAATACCATGAGTGCTAAAGATGTTGCTATCATTGCACAACACGTGGTAAAAGAATATCCTGAAATTCTCGACATCACTAAAAAAACTGAAGCTGATTTTGATGGTGTCAACAAACTCAAAACCTTCAACTATATGCTCAAGGGACAACCTAGTTACCGTAAAGGTGTAGATGGCCTAAAAACAGGGACCACTGATTTAGCCGGTGCTTCCTTCGTGGCCCACTCAAATGAAAGCGGCATGAGCATTATCACAGTCATTTTGAATGCTGATAATACCGATACTGATGATTACGCCCGTTTCACTGCAACCAATGACCTACTTAACTACGTAGTCTATCATTGGGAAAGCAAGACCATTGCCAAAAAAGGACAAGCTATTGGTAAAAGCCAAGCCAATGTCCTTGATGGGAAATCTAAGCAAGTCACTGCTGTTGCTAAGTCTGACTTTAATATCATCCAAAAAATAGATACTAACAATAGTAAACATATTAAAGTTACTACAAATCAAGTCCAAGCCCCTGTCAACTCAAGTGACAAGGTTGGAACTGCTACCTTTGAAGATAAATCACTTGTAGGAGAAGGTTACTTGCCTAACCAGGGTATGCCTAGCATGGAACTGGTTGCTGGTAAAGAAGTTAAGAAAAGCTTCTTCCTCAAGGTCTGGTGGAATCACTTTGTCAACTTTGTCAACGAAAAACTCTAATTATTACAGTCGAGCTTTGCTCGGCTTTTTCTTTTACCCCATCTTTACAGAAAGATTGACTCTATCTTGACTCCTATTGACACAAAAAAAGACAGACTACACCTGTAATCTGTCTTTTTGTTTGATTTTTACACTACTGTAAAGGTTAATTTATCTTTCGAGCAGCCGATTTTAAGAGTTTGTCCACTAACTACTTGGCCACCTAGTAAGAGCTCAGATAACCTGTCCTCCACTTGAGTTTGAATCGTACGACGTAATGGGCGGGCACCCATCTCAACATCATAGCCATCTTTAGCTAAATGCTTAAGGGCAGCTAGTTGGAATTTCAAGTCAATCCCTTTTTCAGCCAAAGCTGATACCAACGGTTTCACCATAATCTTGACAATCTCACGAAGTTGCTCTTCCTCAAGACTATGGAAGACAACCTTCTCATCAATACGGTTGATAAACTCTGGACGGTAGGCCTTCTTAAGTTCTTCCATAATACGTGACTGCATAGCTTGGTGATTATGAGCAATGTCTTGGGCACCAAATCCAATAGTCTTATCATCACGAAGAGCAGTCGCTCCCAAGTTCGAAGTCATAATGATAATGGTATTTGAGAAGTCGACTTTACGACCTCGACTATCTGTCAAGACACCATCATCCAAAACCTGTAAGAGGATGTTGAAAATATCTGGGTGAGCCTTTTCCACCTCGTCAAAGAGGAGAACTGAGTAAGGCTTATTGCGAACTTTCTCTGTTAATTCACCACCCTCATCATATCCAACATAACCTGGAGGAGCACCATTAAGGCGGCTAGCCGCAAATTTTTCCATGTATTCTGACATGTCGAAACGAATCATACTGTCAGCTGAACCAAAGAGTTCAATAGCCAATTGTTTAGAGAGTTCAGTTTTACCGACTCCTGTAGGATCTACGAAGAGGAAGCTACCAATTGGGCGATTTGGTGCACCCAATCCAACACGATTACGACGGATGGCTTTGGCAATCTTATCAACTGCGGCATCTTGTCCGATAACATGTGATTTAAGATCATCAGCAAGACTAAGAAGTTGTGATTGTTCTTTTTCTTTCAAATCACCGACAGGAATATTGGTTTTTTGTTCCACAATGGCTTCGATATGTTTTTCTGTGATGACAGGCATATCTTGGTCTTTGATGGTTTGTTTTTGCATTTCCTTGTATTTGGCAATTTGATCACGGAAATAGGCAGCTTTTTCAAAGTCTTCGTCACGAGTAGCTTGAGCCTTGAGGTTTTCAGCCTCAATCAAACGTTTGTCGATATCTTTAGGATCAACAAAATTGAGGGTCAAGTTCATCTTAGAACCAGCTTCATCGAGAAGGTCAATGGCCTTGTCTGGCAAGAAACGGTCTTGAATGTAGCGGTTGGACAATTCTGCAGCTGCAGTAATCGCTTCGTCCGTATATTTGACGTGGTGGTAGTCTTGATATTTAGGCTGAATCCCACGCAAAATAGTGATGGTTTCCTCAACCGTTGGTTCGTCAACCTTAACTGGTTGCATACGACGCTCTAGGGCAGCATCTTTTTCGATGATGCGGTATTCGTTGAGTGTAGTTGCTCCGACCAGTTGAAGTTCCCCACGAGCAAGGGCAGGTTTTAGGATGTTTCCAGCATCCATATTGCCATCCCCGGCATTACCAGCTCCTACGATTTCATGGATTTCGTCAATAAATAGGGTAACATCCTGACGTTGACGAATTTCTTCCATGAGTTTTTGCATGCGTTCTTCAAATTGGCCACGGATACCAGTCCCTTGAACCAGACTGACCACATCAAGACGGATGACTTGTTTGCCTTGGAGTTTTTGTGGCACGCTACCGTCAACGATTTTTTGAGCTAGACCTTCAACGACAGCAGTCTTACCGACACCGGGTTCACCGATGAGGACGGGGTTGTTCTTGGTACGGCGGTTAAGAATTTCGATGACACGAATGATTTCCTCGTCACGACCAATAACAGGATCAATATCTCCACGACGAGCGATGTCAGTGATGTTAATGCCGAACTCTTCAAGAAGACCTTGTGGCTGTTGAGGAGCTTGTTGGCGTGGTCCTCCTGGACGGCCTGGTCCTTGTGTATTGCCACCGTTTCCTCGGTTACCACCTTCTTGTGTTGGAGGTGTATTAGGAAGATCGCCGTTAGAAGAACGGAAGTTATTTAGGTCGCTGAAGAAATCGTCGAAGAAGTTGGAACCTCCTGTTTGATTGAATTGATTGAGGGGGTTCTCTGGGTCAGATTTCATGATTTTATAACAATTTTGACAGAGGTCAACTTGTTGCTGATTACCATTTACATTGGTATACAAATGAATACTAGCTTCATTAAGGTTACAGTTTTGACAGAGCATATCAGTACCTCTTTTCTATCTGAATTGGGAAAGACCTTTATTGAAAATAATCTTGGTCAAAAAAGGTCAAATCTATGACTCCATTATAGCATGCGGAAGGTAGATTGCAAGTAAAAAGCATCTAGGTTTGGCACTCTCTTAACAAGAGTGCTAACGTTGAATTTTAATTCAAAATCACTTGTCTAAAATGTATAAATATTATATAATGGTTTTATATTATTCAGAACGAAAGAGAGATACCTATGACACAAGCTAAATCATTTTTGAAAGAAATCGACTTTACCAAGCAGGAACTTGAGGAGTTAATCGATTTATCTATAAAATTTAAACAGCTAAAGAAGGAAAGAATTCCGCATAAATATTTAGATGGCTTAAATATTGCCCTGATTTTTGAAAAAACATCTACACCTTTTTCATAATGAGAAGCAAATTTTATATCTTTATACTTAGTTCCTAATAATTTAAAAATGGCTAGCAAAGGATATGCTGCTAGTGATTCTACACTACCACCAGCTATTCTTATCTGCTCTTGCAGGTGTTCTCCTAACAT
>OKRW01001691.1_pt1 | contig 17836 bp, 19 predicted proteins | sample 1601151 | NCBI WGS metagenome assembly OKRW01 (sample SAMEA3541471, study PRJEB24748) | human gut metagenome | biome: human gut; feature: human-associated habitat; material: faeces | place: China | collected 2012 | reverse complement strand
GATCCTATGGGCACGGCGGATGGTATCGGCATTCACCTCACAAAGCCCGAAATGTAATACCTTGCCTTCTCTGATCAATTCGTTCACAGTCTCAGCGACGACCTCAATCGGAGTGTTCGGGTCCGCACGATGCTGGTAAAACATACCGAGAGTTTCTACTCCAAGGTTGCGAAGCGAATTCTCACATACCTTACGTATATTGTTGGGAGAACTATCTTCCTCTGTCTTGATTTGTACGCCATCCACAAACTTATGCCCAAATTTAGTAGTTACAAATACCCGGTCCGAATAACCTTTCAACGCTTCGCCAACTAATCGTTCATTCGTTTGATAACCATAGCTCTCTGCCGTGTCGAACAAAGTAACGCCACGATCGATGGCCTCATGTACCAAAGCGATTACTTGCTTCTTGCCGGGATGCTGGCTGCGATGATAATTCAATCCCATACAACCGAAGCCAATAGCCGATACGACCATGGAAGCCGTACCGCTTCCTAAGGTTCGTTTTGCGCTAATTCCAGCCGCGACCTTACTACCTAAAGCCAAGGGCTCTTGCTTATCCCGGCTCTCATTAGCTACCATTTCATTGGATATAGAAGAAACACACATCGCGGCTCCCGACAGCATCGCCGACCTTAAAAATCCCCGACGATTTATTCCATTGTACTTTCTCATAACTTATGATCTTTTAATAAATAATCTATTTGTCGCAAAAATACCATGTTCCGACATCCGGACATGTACCAAAAATACGGATAGATATACCAATTTCATCGCTCGGAAGACAAAAACATAGGAAAAGAAGTACATTTGCGAAAACTAAAGAGATTAAGCCATGAATGAGATAATGAATATCAACACAGTACAACAATACTAGAAACAGGCTGCCGGTTTTGATCCCGGCCAGGGTGGGCGCGCACTGACGCACCACCGTCTCCTCCGCGGGCCTCATCCGGTGTGCTTTTCCAGGATCCCCCGCAGAGCGGACAGGGAGCTGGTGTGGCAGCGCTCGATGATGGTGTCCTGGCCCTTCAGCTGGCTCAGGGCCCCCTGCACCATTTTGTGGGACATGGTGCCGGTGAAAAAGATCATCAGGTCGGGATTGCCCAGCTTGTTCCGCAGACCCCCGGCAGGCTTGGTGAACACCTTGGCCTGGCACCGGTACGTCTGACAGAGCTCCTTGTACCGGCGCTCCATGCACTCGTTTCCTCCCAATATCACAACGCTCATAGCGGTCTCCTTTCTATGGTTAAGGCTCTTTAACCATCGTATTGTAAAAACAGCGTCGCCTGGACGCCTTGTATGGTCTTATTATATGCAGAAGCAGGAGCCGTATCCACTCCAAAACGGCGGATACGGCTCCAAATTGATTTTTTTGCGGAAAGGGATCAGATGTCCCGGGCCGTGCGGTTGCAGTCGCAGCCGGTGGGGCCGAAGAAGTTCAGCCGCTTGTCACTGAGGCGGATGGTCACATCGTCGGAGGTGATGCACTCGCCGTCGAGACAGGTGACGATATCCGGCTTTTCAGACCGGATGCGGACAACCTTGGGGGCAACACACCGGGCCACATGGGGGAATTTATAGTACTGCCCCTTGGAATAGGGGCCAACGAACTTGATGAAGGCGCCCCGGCTGACCTTTTTCACCACCAGGGTGTTCAGCACGCCGTCGTCCATCCGGGCCTCGGCCACCGGCATGAACCCACCGCCGTAATACCGCCCGTTGCACACGGACACCAGGGAGAAGTCGTCCTCGATGGTCTCGCTGTCCAGCTCCACGGTCCAGTGGGAGCCGATGCCCTTGAACAGGAAGTTCACCAGCAGGGAGGCGATATAGCTGCTTTTGCCGTCCAGAATGGGGCTTTCGCTGTATTTATGTACGTCCCGGGCCACCCGGGCGTCGATGCCGGAGCAGGCGATGGTCAGGGCCACCCGGCCGTTGACGTCGATGGCGTCCATGGGGAACTGGGGGCCGTCCCACAGGTTCTCGGCGTCCCGGAACTTGTCCATATCGCCGCCGAAGTTTTTCAGGAAGTCGTTGCCGGTGCCCACGGGAATCACGCTCATGGCGGCGTTGTCATAGCCGATGATGCCGTTTGCCACCTCGTTGACGGTGCCGTCGCCGCCGCAGGCGTAAAACCGCAGGGGCTCCCCGGTCTGACAGAGCTTTTGGGCGATCTCGGTGGCGTGGCCCTGTTTTTTGGTGAGGATGCACTGCACGTCCAGACCGTGAGCCGAGCGCAGGTGCTCAGCCATTTCATAGATCCGCTGGCGGCTGTCATATTTCCCCGCGGTGGGGTTGATGATAAAGATGTGCTTCATTGCAGCACCCTCCCAGCAAAGTTTAAGATTCGGTTACAAACTGCAACCTATTGTAGCACGGCGGCAGAAAAGTATATGAACAATTTGAAAATTTCTGTAAAGTTTTCGTCAGGATTCGGCCGCCGGTTCAGGTTCCTGCCCATATTGTACACCGGTCCGGCCAAAATATCTACTGCAATTTTTGCAGGACACAGGCGGGATTTTGCTTGACACAGGCGGGACATATCGCTATAATAAGCGTATGAATACAGCTAATACACATGAAAGGAGGCATAGCAGGTGATACGCTTGGATTACCGGGACGCCCGGCCCATTTATGAGCAGGTGCGGGACGGCCTGCGCAGTCTGATGGTGACAGGAGTCCTGGCGGCGGGGGAAAAACTGCCGTCAGTGCGGAGCCTGGCCACGGAGCTGGCCATCAACCCCAACACCATCCAGCGGGCCTATTCCCAGCTGGAGACGGAGGGGTATGTATACACCGTGTCAGGCCGGGGCACCTTCGTCTGCGAGGTCCGGGAGCAGAACCGGCAGCGGCGGGCGGAGGTCACCGCCCGGGTGCAGCCCCTGATGGAGGAGCTGCGGGACCTGGGCATGACCCGGGAGGAATGGACGGACCTTTGGAAAGGAGGGGACAGCGATGCTTGAGGCAAAAAACGTGGTGAAAACCTTTGACGGCTTCCGGGCTCTGGACGGCGTCAGCATGACCGTGCCCCAGGGGGCGGTATACGGCCTGGTGGGCCCCAACGGCGCGGGAAAATCCACCATCATCCGGCACTTCACCGGCATATACCGGCCCGACAGCGGCGAAATCACCCTGGACGGCCAGCCGGTATACGAAAATCCCGCGGTGAAGGGCCGCATGGCGGCGATCCCCGACGACTGGTACTTCTTCCCCCAGGCGAGCATCCGGGAGATGGCCCGGCTGTATGCCGGGACCCACCCCTTCTTCAGCTGGGACCGGTATCACAAGCTGCGGGAGGTGTTCCCCCTGTCGGAAAAGCAGCCCCTGCGGCGGATGAGCAAGGGCATGCAGAAGCAGGCGGCTTTCTGGCTGACCATGAGCTGCATGCCGGAGGTGCTGGTGCTGGATGAGCCGGTGGACGGTCTGGACCCGGTGATGCGGCGGCAGGTGTGGTCCCTGCTGCTGGGGGACGTGGCCGACCGGGGCACCACGGTGCTGGTGTCCAGCCACAACCTCCGGGAGCTGGAGGACGTGTGCGACCATGTGGGGATCCTGAACAAGGGAAAGGTGCTGCTGGAGCGGAGTCTGTCCGACTTGCAGGACAACACCGTGAAAATCCAGGCGGCCTATGCCGCGGCGGAGGAACCGGCCCTGCCCCCGGAGCTGGAGGTGCTGCACCGGTCCGCCGTGGGAAGGGTGTATACCTACATCATCCGGGGCAAGCGGGAGGACATCCTGCACCGGATGCAGGCCCTGTCGCCCCTGCTGCTGGAGGCCATTCCCCTGACCCTGGAGGAAATTTTCATCTATGAGCTGGGAGGTGCTGACTATGCGGTCCGCGAAATCATTCTTTAACGGGGCCATTGCCCGCAGCGACCTGCGGCGATACTGGCCGGTGCTGTTCCTGTATGTGGGGCTGTGGCTGCTTTTCCTGCCCATCCCGGTGTGGAACCGGGCCGCGGAGCGGAATCCCGCCCTGGTGAACCTGACCGAGCTGTGCGCCGATACCTACGCCACCGCCGTGGTGCTGGCGCTGATCTTCGGCGGCATCATGGCCACGGCGGTGTTCTCCTATCTGATGCAGACCCGGTCCGTGGGGGCCATGCACGCCCTGCCCCAGCGGCGGGGAACCCTGTTCTGGACCCACTTTCTCACCGGCTGGGCCATGCTGGCAGCGGGGAACCTGCTGGTGCTGGCGGTGACGGCCCTTACGGCCCTGCTGGGCGGCCTGGCTTTGACACCGGCCCTGCTGACGTGGTTCGTGGTGGCCACCCTGCTGGACCTGATCTTCCTGGCCCTGGGGACCCTGTGCGCCATGGTCACCGGGTGGCTGCTGGCGGTGCCGGTGCTGTACGCCGCCGTCAACTGCCTGGCGGTGGCGCTGACCTGGCTGGGCCAGCAGCTGGCGGAGCTTCTGCTGGACGGCTTCACCATGCCGGACGTCCAGCCCGTCATTACCCGGTGGCTGACGCCGGTGTATCAGCTGATCTGTGACCTGGGCCAAAGCGGCCCTAAATATTCGCCGTTTCTCACCGGCAAGCTGCCCGAGAACTACATACAGAACGCCGACTGCGCCAGCGGCCTGACCCCCCAGGGCTGGCGGACCCTGCTGATCTTCACCGCCGTGGCCCTGGTGCTGACGGTCCTGTCCCGGCTGCTGTACGGCCGGCGGAAAAGCGAGCTGTCCGGCGATGCGGCGGCCTTTTCCTGGATGCGGCCGGTGTTCCGGCTGGGCGTGGGGCTGGTAGGCGGTCTGCCCCTGGGTATGCTGCTGTATGTCCTGGTGTCCGTGGGCCGCAGCGGCGACTTCAGCCCCGCCCGGCTGTGCGTATGCATGGCCGTGATGGGCATCGTGTGCTATCTGGCGGCGGCCATGCTGGTGGGCAAGACCCTGCGGGTGCTGCCCAAACGCCTGCCCGGCGCGGCGGTGACGGCCCTGGTGCTGGTGCTGCTGTGCGTGGTGCTGCGGGCGGACGTGTTCGGCTACGCCGACCGGACGCCCCAGGCGGAGGATGTGGCCCGGGCCCGGGTATATTGCCTGGACACCAGCTTCACCCTGGAGGATCCCCGGTCCCTGGAGACCCTGGTAAAGGCCCAGGCGGAGCTGGCGGAGAATCGCGCCGCAGATGCGAACTACCGGAGGACCTTTGAGGTGCACTATGTTCTGAAGGATGGCACCTCCATGGCCCGGTGCTACCGGCTGGCGATGACGGAGCCGGTCAAGGCGGCTCTGGAGCAGGTGGCCCGGCTGGAGGAGGTCCAGACCTATGTTATGTTCAACGGCAACGTTCCCCCGTCCGGCTGGCAGCCCACCGGCGGCGACCTGTGGCTGAAGACCACCATCGAAACCCGGGAGCTGACGGCGGAGGAGGCCCAGGCCCTGTATGACGCTGCCTGGCGGGATATCCGGGCGGAGAACGTTCTTCCGGTGGATGGCGACTACGCCTGGCTGGGAGTCGAGATCACCCTGTTCCGCGACGGCGACAGGTACACCATCAGCAGCACCAAGTCCTCTTACAAGGAGCTGACCCAGGCCCTGCTGGACCTGGGCATCCCGGCGGAGGATATCGGTGAGATCAACATAGACTGATAACGCACCAAGGCCCCGGGGAAAGCCCCGGGGCCTTTGGCTTGTCCAAAAAGGGCGAAGCCCTTTTTGAGCAGTCTCTCTTATTCCACTACCCGGTAATCCCCCTGGGCGGCACGGGCCAAGCGCTGGATCTTCTCCCGGTTCAGCTCCTCCTGCAGGTCCCCGATGATGCGGTTGGACACCAGGAAGCCCCGGGGCGTCAGGCACCAGCCGGTTTCCGTCTGCCGGGCCAGGCCGTGGGCGGCGCAGCTCTCCAGAATGGCCGCCAGAGGGGTGAAGCGCTGGCGGAACCGATTTTCGAACTCCCGGATGTCGATGCCCCGGGCGGTCCGCAGCCGCAGCATGATATACTCCATCTCCCGCTCCTGGGGGGAGATACGCTCGCTTTCCGCCAGGTCCAGCCGGCCGGCTATGTACCCGTCCAGGTCCCGGGTGTACCCATACCGCACGCCTCCGAAGTCGGAGTAAGCCCCGGGGCCGAAGCCCGCGTACTCCTCCAGCATCCAGTATTTCAGATTGTGCCGGGACTCATAGCCCGGCTGGGCGAAGTTGGAAATCTCGTACTGCTGATAGCCGTTCTGGGTCAGCAGCTCCACGGCGTAGAGGTACATATCCGCCTGCAGGTCCCCGTCCGGCAGGTTCAGGCTCTCCTGCCGGTCATACATGGGCGTCCCCTCCTCCAGCTTCAGCCCGTAGCAGGAGATGTGCCGGGGGGCCAGCACCAGGGCGTCGGCCAGGGTGTTTTCCCACTGCTCCAGGGTCTGGTCCGGCAGACCGTAGATCAGGTCCAGGCTGATGTTGTCCAGCCCGGCCTTGCGGCAGGCGGCCACGGCGTCCTTCACCTGCTGCCAGGTGTGGACCCGGCCCAGGCGGCGCAACTCCTCATCGTCCGAGGACTGCACCCCCAGGGAGATGCGGTTGAAGCCCGCCCGGCGCAGGGCCCGCAGAGTCCGCCAGTCCCCGGCGCTGTCGGGGTTGGCCTCCAGGGTGATCTCCGCCCGGTCCCAGACCCGGCACTGCTTCTTCACGGTTTTCAGCAGGGCAATAAGCCGCTTGTGGCCCAGATAGCTGGGGGTGCCGCCGCCGAAATAGACGGTGTCCACCCGGTGGTTCTGCATCTGGGGGGCCACCTCGGTGATGTGCCGGGCCAGGGCCGCGGCATAGGCGTCCATCTTCTCCTCGCTGTGGGGCAGGGAGTAAAAATCGCAATAGGCGCACTTGGCCTTGCAGAAGGGAATGTGCAGATACAGGCCCAGGGGGCGGTTGCGGTCGATCACAGGCTTTTTCATATCAGTTCTCCTTGGGCGGCAGGATGGTCACCGCGTCAAACGGACAGTTAACCTTGCAGGACCGGCAGCCGATGCACCGCTCCAGGTCCACGGTATACAGGCCGTCAGGCCGCAGCACGATGCAGTCCATGACGCAGAACATGGTGCAGTAGCCGCAGCCGGTGCAGTTAACGGGGTCGATAACGGCGCGGCTGTAGCGCTTGCGTCCGAAGGGATGCGCGGGATCGTACATAAAGAGGCACCTGCCTTTAAGGTATTTTCTATAGTATAGCGGCTTCGGCGGAATTTTTCAAGCCGGGATATGAAAGGCGGCCCGGCGGGGAGAAAACTCCCTGCCGGGCCGCTTGGGTCAATTCACATAGTCCGCCGGGTCGATGACCTGGCCGTCCTTGGACACGGAGAAGTGCAGGTGCGGGCCCATGCTGCCCTCGGCGGAGGCGGTGCTCCCCACCAGGCCGATGACGTCACCGGCGGCCACCTGATCCCCCTCCTGCACCGGCGGGTCCTTCTGCAGGCAGCTGTACTGGGTGGTATAGCCGCCGCCGTGCTGGATCACCACGGTGGTGCCCATCAGCTCGTCGTCCTTCACCGACAGCACCGTGCCGCCGGCGGCAGTGCGGACGGAGTCCCCCTCCGAGGCCTGGATGTCGATGCCGTTGTGGGTGCGCTAGTCGGCCATGGTCTCGTCATACATCAGCTCCGTGACGCTGAACACCGTTACCGTGGTGCCGTCCAGCGGGGACATGACCTGGGGCAGCAGGTCCTGGGGGTCGGAGATGGGCGTCTCCTCCGCCGGAGGGGCGGCGGGGACATTCTCCTCCGGCTGCACCGCCGGGGCCACCCAGGCGTTGTCCCGGTCATCGGGGACGTTGGAGGCGGGGTTGGATGCGGGCTCTGCCGGGGCCTGGGGCCGCAGCAGGGTGTAATAGCCGACAATACCGGCTGCCAGCAGGCAGAGGGCAAGGGCTATGTAGAAGCCCTTGCCGCCGAACACGGCCTTGACCTTTTTTCCGTCGAATCTGCTCATAGGTGCCTTTCCCGTCCGGCCTGGGGCCGGAGCCGCATATACCGGCCTGCGGCGGGCCGAAATCCTGGTGAACGTTTCTGCCCTCAGTATGGCCGGGCGGGGGCGGATTTATACGCAGGCCCTCAAAAAATGCAAAAAATCCGAAGGCGGACCGCCCTCGGATTTTTTTTGCTTTGGGGGAAATTACCGGTACTGTCCCCAGAAGGCCCGGAGGCAGTTGGCGGCGTCAGAATTTATGTCATATTTTTCTCTATTTTCTGACATTCTCTTTTCCAGAAGTATAGGATTTTTGTAAAAATTAGAAATTGGATTTGTGGGCGTAAATCCGCAGAGTCGTTGTGGCACAAGGGCTTTCAGAGATAAAAAGAGAACTCCAAGATTTTTCTTGGAGTTCTCAGCATGGTACGCCCGAGGGGACTCGAACCCCTACCCTTGCGGAATGGAACCTAAGGGGTATGTCACCTTAGTGAAAGATTTTCAGAGCCCTCCATATCATGAGGGAAGGGCATCTTTTCCAACGCTTCAAAAGATATTTTGGTCGCGACCGGCCGAATACCTGCTAAATCATAGCACACTCTGACGGAAAAGTATAGCATGATTATAGCTTGCTGAGAAAATTTCTGCTGCTGCATGACACGGTTGGTAATGTGAGTATGATGCATTATAAATCTGAATGTGATCCTAAAGTCCGAGGTCGCTGCCCTGCATTTCATTCATCTTTTTCGCGTAAGCGACTGCGATGCAAATAGTATTCTTCCCCTAATCCTTCGGCTCTAAAATATGCACGAGCATAGTCCAGCAGCTTTTGCTTGGCATTTAGAAACCAACGATTTTCCGGTTCGATTTGCAAGACATACTGCACACTTCCTATTAGGTGTGTCATATATGTAGGGCAGCGAATTGGTTGACCGTCTTCGAGAAAATTCAACCGATTACCGTGTACGATGCTGTCCTCTATGCCAAACTTCAAAGTATAGTAAATTTCCTGCCGCAGGTTTCGTTTATAGCTGCCGGGGATGGAGAGCTTTTCATTGACAACCAAGCCTGTTACTGTCTGCCGGTCAGCATTGCTGATGAAATGTGTTTTCGCTTCATTCAATTCAAAGCCCATCTCAAACAACATTTTTTTGACTTTTTGATAGACTCCGTAAAGCGGACGGTCGGAGGAAAAGGTCATATCATCGCAATAGCGAGTATAGGTGATTTGGCGTTGGTTACACCAGCGACCGATCTGGTCATCAAAACGACGCATGACGATATTGGAGAGCGCAGGAGATGTTGGAGAGCCTTGTGGAAGAGCATCATTTTTGCAACACAGGGAAGTCAGCAGAAAGCCGACCTGCTTCGATACATAGCGGGTGTTGAAAGCTGCGCAGAGGACTTGCTCAAAAGAGATGCTTCCGAAAAAATCGGTAATATCCAGTTTTAGAAGGCTCTTTTTTCCAATGTGTGGCTCTGCATTTTTGCGAGTAGAGCTTCCTTTTTGATAAGCAGTTGCAAATTTTGAAACAGGGAGCTGTGAAAGAATTCTATCCTTGATTGGGACCAAACAAAATTGAAGTCTGATACTTGGTATGTATAGGCTGCGATAAGTACCATCTTTTTTGGGGAGAAATGCCTTTTTATACTCTTTTTGAATGTGATTGACAATATGGTTTAATTCACCACAGCTTATGCCAAAGAAACCGGCCAGCTGCTCGGCATCATAAAGAAATGGCATATTGGGGTGGACAGAATGGTAATCCAAAACCATATTTGCTGCTTCTAACGGTCCGAACTTCTTCACAAAAGCCGCATCGCACGGCTCAAAGGTCACACAGCTTCCTTCTATTTTCATGTGTAGCGTCCTCCCCAAAATCAGCCCTTTGCAGTACAAAATGGTCTGATTAAGCGGAGACGAATCGAGAATCATGAAGTGATTGGCTATTCGCCGGAGCGTATCAGATTTGGGCATCGCTATGCGATGCGGATAACCTTGAAATCCAGAACAGCGACTCGCTGTCCCTCCTAAAGAAATTGGCTTTAGGCTGTACGCTACTGCAAAGGGCTGATTTTATTAATATGATATGTCTGCGACACCTACCATCGGTATGGCAAAGAACACTGCTCCTCTCACATGGTGGACGAGGAAACATTGGACAGATTGATCGGCGCGGAGATCCTGCGAACAAAGAAAATGTATGAGGAAAACTGGTCGCGGATGGAATGGCTCATTGAGAGATGGACGCCGAAAGCTTCCACGGCCAGTGCCAAAATAAGTAAACTGCAAGAGCACATTCTCTTACTGGAGGAGGAAGTGGAGGTGATCCTGATGGAACGCATTCGGGATAAGGCCAACGCGGAACGCTACGACCGTATGATCGCCAAGCGCGAGGAGCAGATCGCAGAGGTCAAAAAGCAAATCGAAGAATTGCAGAATACTTCAGAAATGCTCCGCAGCCGACAGGCCAAGCTGAAGCGGGACATCAGCCTGATCGACGACATCCTGCGAGAGAGTAAAATGTCAGAAGCACATCTGAGGATGCTGGTGGAGAAGATACTCGTTCATGAGGAGGATGGCAGGCTGGATTTGGAGATCCGGCTGAAAGCGCCCTTCCGTGACCATCTGGACGTCTTCGAAAACGGAGCGCAGACAGATTGCTTCCCCACCGCAGATTTTGACTATGACAGGCTGGGTGCGGCAATCTACGGCGATTACTATGCGGGGTAGGTGATAACAGGTGCGGATATGGCTCTATGCGCGGCTTTCTAACGATGATGACCGTGAGATGAACTCCCTGCTGAATCAGCAAGAAATCTGCCAGGCATTTGCCGAGCAGCACGGGTACATCATCGTGGGACAATCATTCGATGATAATGTAAGCGGCATGAAATTTAACCGCCGTGGGCTGGACGAGCTCACGGCGGCTGTGGATGCTGATAAAATTGACGCTGTCATCGTAAAAGACTTATCCCGGCTTGGCCGCCATAGGACCCAGACCGCATTGTTTATTGATTACCTGCGAGAACACCAGGTGCGCGTGATCTCTGCCACAGAGGGCGTTGATACATTCCGCGACGAAGATGACTTGATCATTGGCGTCCGCGGCCTGATGAACGACTATTATGCGAAAGACATCGGCAAGAAAATCCGTGCTGGATTCCGACAGAAGCAGAAAGACGGCATCGTGATCACGCCGCCCTTCGGCTACTGGAAAGACAGAAACACAGGGCAGATTAAGATAGATGCAGAAGCAGCGGTCACGGTGCAGCTCATCTATTCTCTGTACTTACAGGGGTGCGGGCAGAAAGAGATCGCCCGGCGGCTTAATGCTGCGGGGCGAAAGACACCGGCGCAGCTCCAGTATGAACGGTACGGCAGAGAGGTCCGGCATACGCACAAAACCCGTGATGGGCAGTTCCTGTGGACATATACCAGTGTGAAAAACATCTTGGTGGAAGAAGCGTACACCGGCGTGCTGAACAACCATCGCAGGGAGTATAATAACGGAAAAGCCAAGCATATAGACAAAACCGACTGGTATCGTCATGAGGGGTTCTTTCCTGTGATCATAGAAAAACAGGAATGGGAGCAGGTACAGCGCTTGCTCAAGCAGCAGGCCCGCCCCGCAAACGGCAATCAGGCCAAGCACCGCTATGCAGGACTGCTGACCTGCCAGGAATGTGGGAATACGTTCATTCCTATGATCCGCTGCCGGAACGGCAAAAGTCGTGTGGAATATGTGTGCCGTGGGTATCACCGGAATGAAAAATCTTATTGCTCCTCCCACCGTATCCATGAGGAGGTGCTGGATGCAGCGGTGCAGGAGTATGCCGAAACTGTGAGGAAGCAGTGCGCTGAGGAACTAAAGAAGCTGGTACAGATGCAAAAAATGTGGGCGTTGAGGAAACCAATCCTCGACGCCCACATTTTGTCGTTACGGGAAAGAATCCAGGAGTTGGAGCAACAAGTTGATGAAATAATTATAGAAAAAATAAATAGTAATCACTACAGTGGCCGCTAAAACAGGGAATAGAAACTTACCGCTTAGCAATGCCAACAATATGTTTACATGCACCTCTGTGAATTACCAATTGCGGATCAACTGCGTTATCAAAACGCGCCCACGGCAATTGGTATGCCTCATCAATTGCTTTTACCTCACGGTAATGCCAATGCATATTTTTTCGTTCGTAACCCACTACCTCTGTCCATCCAATGACATCAAGAGAAAATAAAAAGTCTATTAGCTCTCGATGATTCTTGAAGATGTCACGGAATTCGGGATAATGACTGCAATGTTGTTTATAGAGTGATTCAAATCTATTTTCCGCGATAATATCTGTGTTTATGGTCTTTACAAGTTCAAAGATACTTTTGATTGTATCGTTGGAAAATCTAAACATCATTTCTGATTTTACTTGGTCTGTATAGTAATTAGAATACTGAGTGATAAGTTCAGAAGAGTCTAAAAGTGTGGAGTTTGGGTTTGCAATTCCTCGCTTTTTGCACTGTACTTGAATTAATTGCAACAGCTTTACAATATCTCGCGGACGCAATCTTGATAACCGTTGGATATACATATCTGCTTTTAGGGGGCGGTTCTTTGGGTATGGCATAGTAAAGCCTAAATAGATGTCAGATGGTTTCTTATCACTTAGCCCATCCCAACCCAAAACACGATTCATCATGTTATACAGTGCAGAATAGCGGAACTCATTTTCGTTGCTATACGTCCAATCCAGTTCGACGCAGTTATCATTGATGCAACTTGTGACATTCACTAAATTTGAATTCAGAAAAATATCAGTTCTTGTAAGTGCAACAATTTTTAAATTGCACTTATCTTTTCGCTTGATATTGCCCAGCAGTTTAGTGTTTAACTCAAAAACAGCACGAACCAGTGCACCAATACACTCGCCATATTCAATTGGATCAATTCCGACTGGACGCACGTCAAGTCCATCAACGAATAGATAATGGTTATACTTCAACGAGACTTTTTCAATCGTTTTTCGAAATGCATTTATCGCTCGTAACCATGTATCCTTGTAGACTAAACTTGCTTGTTCTATGGAGCTTCCGTTTTGCTCGGCAATTTTGTCTTGAGCGTTGCCGCCATACGAAAGGGAAAGCGGTGTATTGCGCTCAGTGGTGCCAAAGTTTACTTGACTGTTGATATAATGCGTAACCTCTGCTTGCTTGGAAAAACTATCTATTACAGTTACGGGATTAAATGAATCACTTGTAACATCGTCTCCAAAGAACTCGCTAATTGTATCCTGAATTTCTCTAAAATTTTTTGCCCTTCCCCAAAAAGTTATCTCTTCAGCATCAATTCCTAACAAAAACTTCTGCAAAAGAATTACTTTCCACATGGTAAGATATTCGGTAAAATCCAGATGATGAGCTACTTTCATTCGAATTAATCTGCCGTAGTCACCAACATCAATAGTATATGATTTGGAAAGTGTATTTTTGCGAATGCCTCCGCACATATAGGCGGCATAGAGAGTTTTGCCGCTTCCCTTTGAACCGAGAATATAATAGGTGCTTGGCTCAAATATACGATCGTACCATTCTTTATCGATGTATATAAAATCGTCTATCTGAGCCTTTGTCTGGTTTTGATAGTAATTATCTGCGGCTTCTTTTGGAAATTCTATATCAATAAAATTTTTCATTTATTCACTTCCAAATTATAATCAAGATAGAGATGAGCAAAACGCAAGTTTTACAAAATTGTGAAACAACATATTGAATTGCAAATTGTCGCAGAATCTATATATTGTATGCCGCTGCGAACAAATCAGAGTTTTGCTCATCCCTATAATCAAGAAATTGGTACGGGTAGTGGGGGTCGAACCCACACGAATCACTTCACAGGAACCTAAATCCAGCGCGTCTGCCAATTCCGCCATACCCGCATATTCAGTTTCCCTCTATTTTTACTCGGGGAGGGGATGCCCGAGGCGGAACGTATCGCTTGATCCGCATCTATAAAAACAGGATATGCCCGCTTTTATGTAGGGAAATAGAAACAATTATTTCTTCTTGCTCACTTTTTCCAGTTCTTTTCTAAATTTATCACTTCGCATATCGCGGCCATTAGGATGCCTAAATGAGCCGGCAGGGATGCCTAATTTCTTTTCTAAATTTCCAATTTTAATATCGCTTCTAATTTTTCTGGCCATACAGCATTCTCTCCCACTTACTATAGCAAATGTAAAAAACGCTACACTGAGGTGACATCACCTAAATCCATCGCGTATACCAATTTCGCCACGGGCGCATATACAGGCGAGCGGCGGCGCAAGCGTCCGCCGGCCGCCTGATTTTTTACTTCAAAAACGGAGCCGGGTCAAAGGTATAGACGTCGTCCTCTCCGCAATAGTCGCACACGCCCATACGCGGAGAATTTACGATTGGAAGCGCAGAATCGTGCGGATGGCTTTCCATGCAGTCTTCGCAGAAATACGGATACTGATCCTCCCATTCGCATTCACAGCAGATCCAATCGGCTTCCTTTCCGCATTTTCCGCACAGGAAGCGGATCGGCTCGTTTCTCCCGAGCAGACGAACAGCTTTGCGCTGCTTCGGGCGCAGCAGTGTTCCCACTACCGTGATCGTCAGCTCCGTTGTAGAGCCGAAATCATACTCATAATGGAGCTTGCTCCCATCGCGCAGCATCCCGACCATGGTGTTTTTCGAGAGTTGCTCATAGTTCCCCACAAAAAACGCGCTTTCGTGCCCACAGCATTCCAGCCAGATATCCCGCAGGAACCAATCGAGCGTTTTTAGCGTGGCGCTCATCGGCATATCCAGATACAGCCAATACGCCTTTTCGTCTGTGCCCTCCACCTTCAGCAGCTTGCACGTCTGCGCATCGTCGGCAGCATCATTGTGCTTTTCCAGCAGATGCTTCTTAAACGCTGTTTTGGAAATCGTTCCCCCGCAAAGATAGCAGTTTCCTTTTGATGCCGCTTGCGCCATAAGAGCCTCCCTCCAAGTGCTTGTCAACGGCGGTACACAAATCCCGCGTCAACACACAACAAAACCCCCTCACTGAGGTGACATCACCGAAATCCATCGCGTATACCAATTTCGCCACGGGCGCATAACCGGGGGTATTATACCACATTTCCCACCCACCGGCAAGGGAAACCTTGCAAATCCCGGCGGGATGTGGCATGATAGGAGAAAACCATCAGAGGAGGATGCCCCATGGACACCGAGAAGCTGTATGACCGGGACGCATTTTTGAAGGAGTTCGACGCCGTCGTCACCGACTGCCGGCCCGGCAAGGGGGACACATATCTTGTGACCCTGGACCGCACGGCCTTTTACCCGGAGGGCGGCGGCCAACCGGCAGACCGCGGCGATCTGGGCGGCGCGGCGGTGCTGGACGTCCAGGAGCGGGACGGCCTGGTGCTCCACACCTGCGACCGGCCCCTGACCGTGGGGGCCTCCGTCCACGGCGCCATCGACTGGTCCCGCCGCTTTGACCATATGCAGCAGCACTCCGGCGAGCACATCGTCAGCGGTATGCTGTGCGCTGCCTTTTCCTGCGACAACGTGGGCTTCCACATGGGGGCGGACGTGGTCACCATCGACTATAACGCCCCCATGACCTGGGAACAGGTGCTGGAGGTGGAGGCCCGGGCCAATCGCTACATCTGGGAAAATCACCCCTTCCGGGCCTATTATCCCGCCCCGGAGGAGCTGGCCGCCATCCCCTACCGCAGCAAAAAGGCCCTGGAGGGGCCGGTGCGGATCACGGAGTTCCCCGGGGCCGACTGCTGCGCCTGCTGCGGCACCCATGTAGCCGCCAGCGGCCAGGTGGGACTGGTGAAGTTCCTGTCCTGCCAAAAGCTCCGGGAGGGCGTGCGGCTGGAGCTGCTGTGCGGCGGCCGGGCCATGGACTACCTGTCCCGGGCCTGGGACCAGAGCCGCCTGATCGGCCAGGCCCTGTCGGTGAAGCCGCTGGCAGCCTTCCCGGCGGTGCAGCGGCTGGAGGGGCAGCTGCGGGAGAGCCGGGAGCGCTGCGCCGCCCTGGAGGAGCAGTCGTTCCGGCAGCTGGCGGAGCGCTATCAGAACGCCGGGAACGTGCTGCTGGTGCAGCCGGACCTGGAGCCGGACAGCGTCCGGCGGCTGTGCGACGCCGTCAGCGGCACCTGCGGCGGCCGGTGCGCCGTTTTCGCCGGCAGCGACGGCAGCTATCGCTGGGCCGTGATCCACCCGGGGCAGGACCTGCGTCCCCTGATCCGGGACATGAACCAGGCCCTCCACGGCCGGGGCGGCGGCCGGGACGGTTTCGCCCAGGGCAGCGCCGCCTGCACCGCAGACGAAATTCACGCCTTCTTCAGGGAACGGCCCTGAGCATAAAAAACGTCCGGCTCAGCCGGACATTTTTTACAGCTTGTCAAGAAAGTCTCGCAGAGTTTGCCGCCCGCAGGCGGCAAATCAAGTGCAATCCATTTTTGCCGGGGCGTGTACCTGGCAAAAAATACTTCTCAGTCTGCAAGTGTGGAATTTGTTTGCTGCCGGCAAACAAATTATGCGCGCGGCAGACTGCAAGCCTTTTGTTCAAAAAGGGCTCCGACATTTTTGGACAGTCTCAAAAAACGTCCGGCTCAGCCGGATGTTTTTTCTCAGAAGTCCACGGTGCCCTCCAGCACCCGCAGGTCATAGGGCTCAAAGGTGACGTGGCGGTATTTCTCCACGTCCATCTTCACGCCGGTCCAATCGGAGTGGATCTCGCCGTTCTGCTTGATGAGAATGTCGTACAGAATGTCATAGGTCACGCCGTCGTCCCCGGTTTCCTCAATGGTGGAATAAGGCAGGGTCTTGTGATAGGTCATGTGCAGGCCCTTATACTCAAAGTGGAAGCCGTTGCGCATGCGGCAGCCGTCCAGCCCCCGATAGGTGAACAGCCGCTTCAGGTCCCGCAGGATGGGGTCATGGTCCTGGTCATACAGATTCTCCGGCGTGGTCTCGGTATAGTCATACCGGAACTGGATGGGGATGCCGTAGGGCAGGAACCGCTCCACATACTGGGGGAGCTTCTCCGCCGGGTACTTCTTATACAGCACGCAGTTGATGCGGGTGGGACAGGCGATCTGCCCCAGCACCTGGTCGGGGCTCTCCTCCACGTATTTCACCAGGTGGCGGGAGACGTTCATGCAGGTGATCTTGTCCCGGTTGCGGCGGGTAAAGTCCAGCATCTCCTCCGCCGTATAGAAACCGGTCTGCACCGGGAAGGTGGTGTTGATATACACCTTGTGGGTGGTGGGGATGGCGTCCAGCATCTTCTGCAGGGCCTCCAGATTGGCCAGAGGCTCGCCGCCGGTGAACACAAAGTCGCACCGGGGGGTGATGGCGTCCATGGTGCGGATGCTGTCCAGAATGGCGTCCAGGCTGAAGCCGGTGCAGTCGGCGTATTCCTTCTTGTTGATGCAGAAGGGGCAGTGGTTGTTGCAGTCGTAGGGCACGAACACCGTGACGGTGGCCCCGCCCTCGCGGGTCTTATAGGGGTTGCTCATATATTGATCCAGTCCTCCCAGAAAATCTTCCCGAATATTTTATACCTTTTTCACCAAAAAAGCAAGGAATTTTTGACAAAATTCACATGATTTTTTCTAATGCGACCCGGTATGACCGCCTGCGAATGCATCCCCGGCACGGCGCAGCCGCAAGGGCTTGCGGCAAAGAAAAAAACAGGTCCGCCGCAGCGGACCTGTTTTTGAATAAGCAGGGACTTGCTTACTTGGCCATAGCCTTGCCGGCGTTGGCCATTTCCTGGAAGATACCGGTGTGCTTCTTGGCCACGATGGCGCGGATCACCAGCAGGGTGCCGATCATCAGAGCCACGGCGATGATCATGCAGACCACAACGTTCTGCACCAGACCGGCGATGATGAAGCTGACGAAGGACACGGCAGCCACGG
>OKRW01001680.1_pt1 | contig 17951 bp, 16 predicted proteins | sample 1601151 | NCBI WGS metagenome assembly OKRW01 (sample SAMEA3541471, study PRJEB24748) | human gut metagenome | biome: human gut; feature: human-associated habitat; material: faeces | place: China | collected 2012 | reverse complement strand
TCCGTACTGCTCCAGATATTTGTCATCAATACCTGCTTTTTCTGCGATCGCTGTGATCGGCTGCATGGTACATTCCTGTGCAATTTCAATGTCTGATTTGTAACCCATTGTTTTAAAATCCCCTTTCTTTTTTCCGCTTTGTCCGCCGATTGATAGCCATATTTTACCATGTTTTGTAAGATGATTCAATTGATAATTATTTATTTCACAATCTTTATACGTTTTGTACCAAAAAATGCAGAAAATTCCGCCAAAAGGCGGAGCGGCACAATTCTGCATTAAAAAAAGAAGGATTCCCGGCTTTTTGCTGCCGAAAATCCTTCTCTTTTTTATTTTTTAAGAATACTGCGACTCATCCACCTCAAACGGTTCGTCGCACGGTCCTTCGAGGAGGCGGTAGCTGCCCTGTGTGGAGAAGTAATACCATTTTCCGTCGATCAGTTTCCATCCTTTTACGGCGTAGCCGTTTGCGTCAATGTAGTATCTCTGCTCGGTGTCGTTTGCATAGCGGTGCGGGTTCAGGGAAACCCATTCGCTTTTGGCCCAGCGGTCTTCGTCTTCGATGTAGAACCTCCAGCCCTCATCGGTTTTGGTCCAGATGGAGGTTACCTGCTCTTCCATTTTTTCGAAGAATTTGGATTTCTGGGAGAGATCATCATTGAGCTGGTCGAAAGTCAGCTTCTCTGCAAGCGTCTGTTCACCTGAAAACAGGTTCGTTCCAAGACCGAGGCGGTCACCCTCGATGGTAGCTCCGAGACTTGCGATGGTGGTCGGGAACATGTCCATGGTGGTGAAACTTCTGTTTTTCTCCTGCTGCGGCTGGATCGGAGAGTTGATAATCACGTTGTATACGGTTCTGATGTAGTCCGGATCAATGTTCTCACAGAAATCGGAATCCATCGTCAGATGGTCGCCAGAAATTACGATCGTTGTGTTCTCGTAGAAATCCTGCTGCTGAATCCAGGAAACGAACTCGGTGACCTGCTTGCTGGAGCAGTGCAGAACCATTCCGTACTGGTTGTCACCGTCGTTTTCTTCATCGCAGAGCTCACACGGATAGCCATCCTCAAAATGGGTGTCTGCGGTCAGCATGGTGAAGTTGAACGGCTCTCCCTCTGCTGCGATTTCGGTCAGACGGTCTTTGGCAAAGGAAAAGAGTTTTTCATCCTCATAGCCCCACCATTCGTAATATCCTTCCGGGATCAGGCCTTTTTCCATAGCCCAGTTGTAATCGTCTACTTCGTAGTCGCCGTGCTCTTTAAAGTACTCTTCCCGGCCGCCGAACTGTCCGATTGAACCGATGAAGAAATACTGCTTGTAGCCTTCATCCGCCAGGACATCACCCAGGGTATTGATTTCCGGGAAGAAGCTGGCCTGATATGCCATCTCATTTCGCTGGATTCCGATGCTGAGAGGCAGACCGGAGGTCTGTGCGAAAATTCCGGCAATGGTCCAGGTTGCGTTTACGGTAGGCTGGCCGCCGCCGAGCAGCTCCGAATTGGAAAAACTGATGTTGTCTGCGGCAAGCTGGGTCAGCTCCGGGATATAGTTTTTATCGAATGCTCCGCCGGAAGCTTTGTCTGCGTAGGTGCTCTCCATGGATTCCAGATAGAGATAGATCAGATTTCGTTTCTGTTCCGGGAACGTGATATTCACGCGGTCCGGATCTACGTAGTTGTCTTCTACCACGGTATTGTACGTGCTCTGATTTTTCAGATAATCTTTTACGTCCAGTGCTGCCCACACGTCATTGATGGAATAGACGATGCTGGCGGCTCCTGCCGCGATACAGATCATCCCGAACGCCACATGGGCTTTGCGTTTTTCTCGAAGAAAAATGCTGACCAGAATCAGAAGGATGAGTGCTGCCGCTGCGATCAGCGCACTTGAGCAGATATAACTCATCAGAAGATCATGGCTGGTTCCGGCAATCGGGGCCTTTAACTGGTAAACAAGCTCTTCCATGCTCAGATTCGGCCATGTTTTCCGCATCCAGCGCTCGGACGTAAACAGCAGCACGCCAAGCGTTCCGATCAACACTGCAAACACAGCCAGCAGAATGCGCCCTGCTTTTTTCGTTTTTTTCTGTTTCTTGTGTTTCATCTTCCTGCCTCCAAAAAGCATTACAGCTTACAAAATCTTAACTTTTTTTACAATCGCCTTACGTATTATAGCAAAGACCGTTTTAAAAAGATAGAAAATTTTTATAAAATTTTTGCACAAAAAGTACAGCCAAAAACATATTTTTTGCATGACACATAAAAACCCGCCCGGCACCGCAAATCTCTTCGCGGCCCAAGCGGGTTTTTCATCTCTATTCCGGGAAAGCCTTATCAGCTTGCCTTGTTCTTTCTCTGTTTGATGACCTTCAGTCGTGTGAACTCCTCGCGCTCCTTCTCCTCCAGTGCGTCCGCGATATCCTTGGACAACTGGGTGTAATGCGGAATCGTGATGTTCTTCAGCGCATTGGCGCGCTTCTGTGTTTTCTTGATTGCCGCAGCAAGGCGGTATGCCGAGTTCTCAATCATGGAAAGGTTTAAGGTCAGGTCTTTTACTTTTTCAAAGGCCTGTCTTGCCTGATCCAGGGACTCCTTCGTGCTGTAGTAAGCATAAGTCGGGGCCTGTCCGGACGGATCAGCCTCTACCAGCGGAATTTCCACGCCCATGATACTCCTTGTCTTGATCCGGATAGATTCCTCCACCGGAACGGTATAGGACACGGTCTGTACGTTGGTGATACCGATCTCCATGTTCGCAATCTGTAGCGCCGCATATGCTTCGCGGAATGTCACATCAATCTGACGCTGAATATCTTTTGCCTCATCGATCAGGCCCATGAGCTCGCGGATCAGAATATTCCGCTTCTTGTCCATCAGCTCGTAACCCATGTGGGCAAGTTTCAGAGAGTTCTTTGCAAGAATCAGGTTTCCCTTGGTAGGAAAGGTATTCGGGTCCATTCCGATCTCACTCCTCTCGCTTACTCATTCATGGCATCGGCTTCTGCCTTTGCTTTTGCTACTGCATCAATGGTGGTCGGATGATAATACTGATCCAGAACCTTGGTGTTGACACGGTCGAGCTCTTCTCTCGGAAGCAGTCCAAGAAGCTCCCATGCCTTGTTCAGCGTATCTTCCATGGAACGGTTTTCATCCATTCCCTGGCCGATGAATTCATGCTCGAATTCATTACCGAATACCAGGTACTGTTTATCGATCGGAGAAAGCTCATCCTCACCGATAACGGATGCCAGGGAACGCGCATCTCCTACCTTTGCATAGCAGGAGAACAGCTGGTTCGCTACGTCCTGATGATCGGCTCTTGTGTAGCCCTCACCGATACCATCCTTCATCAGACGGGACAGACTGGGCAGTACATTGACCGGAGGGTATACCCCTTGTCCATGCAGCGCACGATCCAAAACGATCTGCCCTTCTGTAATATAACCGGTCAGGTCGGGGATCGGGTGTGTGATATCATCATTGGGCATGGTCAGAATCGGAATCTGCGTTACGGAACCGTCGATTCCTTCTACAATACCCGCACGTTCATAAATCGTCGCCAGCTCGGAATACAGATAGCCCGGATACCCTTTTCTGGACGGGATTTCACCCTTACTCGAAGAAACCTCACGCATTGCCTCTGCAAAGGAGGTCATATCCGTCAGGATAACAAGGATGTGCATATGCTTCTCAAATGCCAGATATTCTGCTACCGTCAGCGCTACCTTGGGTGTGATCAGACGTTCTACAACCGGGTCATTTGCCAGGTTCAGGAACATGACAACGTGATCGGATACCCCGCTTTCTGCAAAGGTATGGCGGAAATATTCTGCAACATCATATTTTACACCCATCGCAGCAAATACAACTGCGAATTTCTCATCGGAGTTATCTCCCAGAGATGCCTGACGCACGATCTGTGCAGCCAGCTGGTCATGAGGCAGACCGTTTCCGGAGAAAATCGGCAGCTTCTGTCCGCGGATCAGGGTCGTCAGACCGTCGATCGCAGAAATACCGGTACGGATATAGTTACGGGGATATTCTCTGGATACCGGATTTAACGGTTTTCCGTTTACATCTGCATATTTTTCTGCTGCAACTTCACCAAGATTGTCGATCGGGGCACCGATACCGTTAAAGGTTCTGCCAAGGAGCTGATCCGTCAGCCCGATTTCCATCGGATGTCCGGTCAGTCTGGTATGGGTATTTTTTAAGGAAAGGTTATCTGTGCCTTCAAACACCTGTACAACCGCCTTGTCCTCGTTGATCTCTACGATACGGCCAAGCTTTTTTTCCTTACCGTCTGCAACGATCTCCACGATCTCATCATAAGCCGCGCCCTTAACACCCTCCAGCACGACGAAGGGGCCGTTGACACTGTTTAATCCCAAATATTCAATTGCCATCGTTTTTCCCTCCATTATGCATTGCGTGCAATCACGTCATCGTAGAACTTGTCGATTGCTTTTTTGTAATCATCAAATTTGTCCAGCCGGTCATTTTCCACATCGTATTTAATGGAAATTACCCGGTCAAAAATTTTATCCTCTTTCAGCACGGACATGGGCATTCCCATAGATACCAGTGCTTTGGATTTCTCGTAAAGATACAGGATCGTCTCCATCATCTTCTGCTGCTTTGCAAGAGGCACAGACGTATCCTGCGGATGGAATGCGTTCTGCTGTAAAAAGCCCAGACGGATAACTCTGGCGATTTCCAGAGTCAGCTTCTGATCATCCGGCAGAACATCGCTGCCGATCAGCTTTACGATCTCCATCAGACTGCTTTCCTGGTTCAGGATCGCTACCATCTGATTTCTGTCATCAATAAAATCAGAGCCTACATTATCTGCATACCAACTTGCCAGATCGGGCAGGTATTCGCTGTAGCTGGTCAGCCAGTTGATCGCAGGGAAATGACGGGAATATGCCAGGTTTTTATCCAGCCCCCAGAAGCAGCGGACGAAACGCTTCGTATTCTGGGTAACGGGCTCAGAAAAATCGCCGCCCTGCGGAGATACCGCACCGATGATCGTAACACTTCCCTCAGTGCCGTTTAAGTTTTCTACCATACCGGCTCTTTCATAGAACGCAGACAGACGGCTCGCCAGATATGCCGGGAAGCCTTCCTCTGCCGGCATTTCTTCCAAACGTCCGGACAGCTCACGCAATGCCTCTGCCCAACGGGAGGTGGAATCTGCCATGATCGCTACATGGTAGCCCATATCACGATAATACTCTGCCAGTGTCAGACCGGTGTAAATGCTCGCCTCACGGGCAGCCACCGGCATGTTGGAGGTATTGGCGATCAGAACGGTTCGATCCATCATGGGATTTCCGGACTTGGGGTCGATCAGCTTGGAGAAATCCTCCAGAACCTCCGTCATCTCGTTTCCTCGCTCACCGCAGCCGATATAAACGATCAGATCTGCATCAGACCATTTTGCGATTGCGTGCTGAGTCATGGTCTTACCGGTACCGAAACCGCCGGGGATCGCCGCAGTGCCGCCCTTTGCGATAGGGAACAGGGTATCCAGGATACGCTGTCCGGTTACAAGCGGGCGGGATGCCGGATGTCGTTTCTGATTCGGTCTGGGAATTCGGATCGGCCATTTCTGGGTCATGGTCAGTTCTTTTACACTGTCATCCTTTAACAGCAGGGTTACGATCGTATCGTTGATCGTATACTCACCGTCCGGAACAACCGTTTCCACAATACCCTCCACGTCGGGAGGCACCATTACCTTATGCACAATGGCGGGAGTTTCCGGTACCTCTGCAATAATCGTACCGCCGGACACTCTGTCTCCAGGCTTTACACACAGCTTCGTCTGCCATTTCCTGTGCGTATCCAGAGAATCCATAGAGAAGCCTCTGTCGATATATTTACCGGATTTTTTCTCAATTTCGGCAAGGGGGCGCTCAATACCATCAAAGATATTGGACACGATGCCGGGTGCCAGGGTAACAGAAAGTGTTGCGCCCGTCGGATACAACAGCTCTCCGGGCTTTAAGCCGGAGGTCTCTTCAAATACCTGAATCGTCGCCAGCTCCGGAGAAAGACGGATCACTTCGCCGACCAGCTTTTCTTTGCCGACGTATACCATCTCGCTCATCTTTAAATCTGTCTTACCTTTGACAGTGACCAGCGGGCCGTTGATCCCATAAATGCTTAACGAGTTTTCCATCTAAGGCTCGCCTCCTTTCCATCAAAAGCTTCCTTCAGTTTCGTATCAAAAGACTGGTCGATCAGTATGCCGCGTTTGGAAATTACCGCACGCACGCCCCCGCCAAAGCTGTATTCGCTCACGATAACGGCTACATTTGCGCCGGCAGAGATCGCGCTCTTATGGCAGATATCCTCCGGATCGATATAAACGGTCACGTCATCTCCATCTGCAAATTTCACAATTTCACGCGCCTGATTTACCAGATAGGTTTCATATGCGCTGGTCGCCATATAGCGTTCCAGCTTTCCCTTTACTTCGGAAGAAAGCTTTTCATCCAGCTCACGCAGGAGCTTTCCGGTCTGTTCCCGGATCGCGATCTGTTCTGCTGCCAGATCTGCGTTCATCTGCTTCTTTAAGCTTTCTTCTTTTAACTTCAGTGCAAGCTCGGATTTGCGCAGGGCCGTCTCTTTGTAATCCTCATAGACCTTTTCCAGTCCCTGCTCATATTCTTGCATCTGTTTGGCATTTTCTGCATTGACCTTTTCTGTGGTCACATCCATAAAATGCTGCAGCTTTTCGTCTATTGTCATGGTCTCCTCCGAAATATCTCCTAAAGGATGCTGCGCCTATGCAGCTCTTTTTCAGATATTGATTCCGATCGCTTCATTCACATAAGATGTGATGAAATCCGGTGCACGGCCTGTGCCGTGTCTGTCCGGGATTTCCACAATCAGCGGTAACTTCCGCTCCAACCTGATATGATCGATGATATCCGGAAATTCCTTTCCGAATTTTTCCGTCAAAAGCAGGATGCCGATTTCCTTATCGGCAAGCACCTTGTCGATTTCTGCCTTCAGCTCCTGTTTCTCGTGGACCACCGCACCTTCTACTCCTGCCAGCCGCATTCCTGTCCAGGTATCAATGTTGTCGCTGATCAGATACATTTTCATTAAAGCTTACCAATGATCATGAAGGCGATGATCAGACCATACAGGCAGACACCTTCGGCCAGACCTACAAAGATCAGGGACTTACCGAGGATAGAGGAATCTTCACTGATTGCACCAAGTGCTGCGCTTGCTGCACTCGCTACGGCGATACCACCGCCGATACAGGACATGCCGATGGAAAGTGCGGCTGCAATATAACCAAGACCGGTTGCTGTGCTGCTTGCTGCAACTGCTGCAGTTTCAGCAGTCTCTGCTGCAAATGCGTTGCCGGAGAACATCATAACGCCGGTAAAAAGCATCAGTCCAAAGAACATTACGCCGTTTAATGCCAGGGTTGTTTTATATCTGTGCTTTGTCTGTTCCCCTTTTACAAATACACGGAACGGAACTGCGATACAAGCTACAAGTGCTGCGAATAATAAAACTTTTGTCATGACAAATGACCTCCTTAAATGTTTTCTTCCTTTGATAAATAGGGTTCAAATTTTCTGCCGTCCCCTTTGTAGAAGCGGCTGAAAAATTCATAATACTGTAAACGGAGTACCTGAATGCCTACGATCAGACCTTCCATACCCATTACAACCAGATTGCCGACGATCACAACGATCACGTTGGGCGCCTGTCCGTTTTCTGCGCCTGCCAGCATCATAACCACCTGCATCATCGCCGCATGGCTGACTGCAAATGCACCGATACGGACAAAGGACAGGGTGTTGGAAAAATAGCTTAAGCATACTTCAAATAATTCGAAGAAGCCCTGCACTACGAACATCACCGGTCCGTTTTCATCCTGATACTTTTTCTTTTCCACAAGGGCACTGAGCGGCTCCTTGCATACGATGACCAAAAGCGGTACTACAAACATTACAACCAAAACACCTGCTGCCGGAATGGTATGTCCGGTCATGAACAGCATGATGACTGCAACAACTGCACCGTAAAATACAAAGCCAGCCAGTCCGTTCGTATCAAACAGTGCTTCTCCGGGCCTTTTCTCCCTGAGGGAATTGATCATATGGAAGATCATCGTCAGAAGAATCAGTCCCATACCGATGGTGATCGTCACAACAAATACGGTGTTGAGTGTTCCGATCACCGGCAGATTCGTCATTGCCTCCGTCGGGCGCAGCCACAGCGCCGGGATCCAGTCCTCAAAGCCAAATACACTGCCATAGAGGAGTCCGAAAATTGTAGAGAAGAATCCGCAGCTCGAAAGAACTGCTGCCAGGTTGATCTTTTTAAAATGGTACAATAAATATCCGCCGATCAACAGCACCAGACCCTGTCCCGCATCACCGAACATTGCACCGAAGATAATCGAATAGGACAACGCCACGAACAGTGTCGGGTCAAATTCCTGATAGTTCGGCAGGCCATACATCTGGATAAACATTTCGAACGGCTTGATCAGCTTCGGGTTTTTCAGACGAGTCGGAGGGATTGAAACTCTTCTGTCCGGATTTTCTTCCAGTGTACAGAAAATATCCGGATCCTCTTCCAGCTCCTTTTTCAGCAGATCTGCCTCCTTGTTTTCCATCCATCCACAGAGGATGAAGAAGGTTTCGTTTTTCGCCTTGGTAAATGCCGCCAGCTTGCGGACATCAAACAGCTTGGATTCATACGCAAGGGTCTTGCTTGCAGCAGAGATCGATTCAGACATCCCATTTAATTCTTTTGCAAGCTCTGCTCTCACTGCTGTGATCTGCTGCTCCAGGGCATCTGTTTTTTCCTTTAATTCCCGGCAGGCCTCATCAACGGTACCCTCGTAGGCATCCTCCAGATGAATCCGTTCAAAATGGAGAGAAGCATAAATCGCATCCACCTTTTTGGCTTCTGCCGCCGGAACGAAATAAACGCCCCAAACATAATCCTCCGTCTCCTTGCATTTTTCAAAAATCGTGCAGGCATCGTCGTATGCGTAGGTTTTTAAACGCTCATAGTAGCCGACTGGAAGTCTGCCGAAACGGAATCTTACTTCTTTAAAGTGAAGGATTCTGGAAATATCAAAATGCAGCTCCTGATAGGGGCTGACCGCATCCAGCAGTCCCCGCTCCTTTTTCAGTTCCTTTTCCAGTGCATCTGTCTCTCTGTCTGCCTTTTGAATTCTGCTCTGCACTTCAGTGATCCGTTCCATGGCTGTATCCACATCCATGTCTCTCACTGCCGTTGCTTTGCTTCCATAAAGCGCAGCGATCTCTGCTGCTCTTCCTGCTGCTTCCCGGTAAGGGTTCAACTCTGCGTTGGGTGTGATGTTGTTTAAATGCTTCAATTCGCCCATCGCATTTTCCAGCTGTATCTCATACCGGCAAAGATACTGCCTGGTTACTGTGTCGAGCTGATCCTTTGGCCCGATCACACTGATAAATTTCATTTTTTCAATCAATTTTGCCGCACCTTCCTTTATGCCAGGTATTCTCTGATTTTTTCAGCCGGCAAACCGTATCTGACGCATTCCATCGCCGTGATGATCCTGTGCACTTCCTGTTCTTTCCTATATAAATAGACTTCCAGGCATGCAGCTGAATAAGGGTTCTGTCTCATCAGCGCACGGTGCACGTTTTCCTGGATCATACTGCCGACCCGTTCCAGATTCGGTTTTTCCATTTCCTGCAGATATTTTCCATACCTGGTTTCTTTTGCGAAGTTCAACATTTCTTCTGTGCTCTCCGCCTCCGCCATTCGTTTGACCTGCTCCAGGTTCAGCCGGTAATGCACCGGAATGATCAGGGCATAGACATCTGCCGCTTTCATCCCGTAATAGCGTTTGGCACGGTAAATCCACTGCAGATTCAGGGTATCGATTGTAACACCCACCGATTCCAGCACTGCTTCCCGGTCTTCTTTTTTCAATTCTTTTCTGACACGTTTCCAGAGATCCCTGAAATAAAACATATCCAATGCAAATTCATAGTCAAACAGGGTTGTGGACCCGCTGCCTGCCACCTTACGCAGCACATCCCCGTAAGGAGTATCCGAAAGGACGCTGACCAGCGTCTCCATCGAATCTGCAGACGCTGCCTTCTTTAACGGAAATGCCGAATGCTTCGCAAAGGCTTCCTCATAATCGGAAACATCCGCAAGTGTCGGGCTGTCTGACAGGATCGCCTGTACAATGTTTTTTAAACAGGTGATTTCGTAGCGTCTGAAATACGTATCCAGAAAATTTCTCTGCTCCATGTTGGAAAACCGGTACAGCTTGGAAAAATCAGCGTAGAAGGAACGTTTGATCCTTCCTTCCGCCTGTCCTCTATGCATGGTGTTCTCATTTTCATTTCCGAGCACCTTTCCATAGGACGGCTTCTTTTTCAGCCATGCGACAACCTCAGGAACATTGCCAAGGGTGCTGATCTGGTCAAAATCCTCTTTGCTCAAAAGCGCACCGCTCATGGCCCGTACCTTCGTTGTCAGACCGCTGTAACGAAATAAACTCATCTGCTCACATCCTTAATCATGGACTGCAGAATTTCATCCGAAATCCTGTCGTGCTCTGTATCATACTTGTGCTGCATTCCGGCAAGCTGTTTTTTCGTTTCCTCCCGGAGTTTTTCCAGCGCGGCTGCCTTCTCGTGCTCCATGTTTGCTTCCAGTTCTTCGGTCTTCTGTTCTGTCTTTAACTCCAGCATACTGTCAAACTGTTTTTTCTTTTCTTCCATCTGAGCAGCGAGTTCCTTTTTCTGTGCATCCACCGCATCCTGCATCTGCTGAGCGGCGTCTTCCACAGCCACAAGCCTGTTTAAGACTTCTTCAATGGACTGCCCCATGTTCACATGCCTCCTTTTCTACTGTTTTGAGCATGTACGTTATAAATGCTTTTCAATTTGCTCCGTGCGTATTATACTAGATTTACCCTTTTTTTAAAAATATAAATCTGATATGTGTGTAATACCAAAAACGTATTACAGAATTGCTTTTATGTCTGCTTTTGAATAAAATCTGTGATTTTTTTCACGATCCCAGGAGGATTTTCCATGTCTGCAAGCTTTGATTACTACAGGACCTTTTATTATGTTGCCAAATATAAAAACTTCACGCGTGCTGCTACCATGTTGCTTTCCAGCCAGCCGTCCGTGACCCGGAGCATCCAGAACTTAGAAAGCGAGCTGGGCTGCCGCCTTTTTATCCGTTCCCGTCACGGCGTCACCCTGACTCCGGAGGGCGAGATGCTTTACCGATATGTTGCTCCCGCCTGTGAACGCATCCTGCGAGGCGAAGAGGAACTCGGGCTTTCCCTCGGTCTGCACGGTGGAGCAGTCAGCGTCGGAGCAACCGAAACCGCTCTCCACTGCCTGTTGTTGGATCGGCTGGCGCTGTTCCAGAAGGAGCATCCGGATGTCAAAATCCGCATCAGTAACGGAACCACTGCCCACATGCTTTCCGATTTAAAGGAAGGGCGAACCGATGTCGCTGTTGTTCCAACCCCTCTGCAGATTGAAAAGCCTTACAGCACAGTCCGGCTCCGTCCCGTTCGCAGCATTTTAGTCGGCGGCCCCCGTTTTTCTGCGCTCATGGATAAGCCCATCTCCCTGCAGGAGCTGATACAGTATCCTCTCGCCGGTCTGACGGAGGCAACCATGTCCCATCAGTTTTATGAGAACTTCTTTGCCGCCCACGGACTTCCCCTCAACTACGATATCGAGCTTGCCAGCGCCGACCTGCTGCTGCCTGTTGTCAGCCATAATCTGGGGCTTGCGTTTATGCCGGAGGATCTGGCAGCGCAGGCACTTTCTGAAAAACGCATTGTTTCGATTCCCCTTACAGAGGAAATTCCGAACCGCTACATCTGTCTCGTGCGGGATCCCAGCCGTCCTCTCGGTGCTGCCGCACGCTGCCTGATCGACATGCTGCTTGCAGATCGGATCGGGTGAGGAAGCATAAGCTGCAGACCGATTGGGGGATGGTTCCTGACGTATCGTCCCCGACCAGGCAGCGTAACCCGAAGCCTGTAGATATCTGTCCACTATAAAAGGGGAACAGTCCGTTTCTGGCGCAACTTGTGCCAAACGCTGTTCCCCTTTGAACGTTTTTATTCAATTAGATCTGACTTTCCGAAGGAAAGAATCGGGGTAACTGTGAGGGTACGGAACAGTTACGAATCAGGAATATAAGAGATGATCCTGCCGTTCCAGACAGTCAATCATGCGTGCGATAAACTCCGCGTTTGTCGGACGGTTTCCACTTTCCCTGTCGTATCCAAACACCATGCGCTGCTGTCTGACATCTCCCTTTTCCCAGCTCGTATGAATGGCATGCCGGATTGCATGCTCTACTCTGCCGGCGCACGTCCTACATTCTTTTGCGATGGCTGGATATAGTCGTTTCGTTACGCCTTCCAGCTCTTCCCTGTCCTCAAGACCGATTCTCGCAGCTGCCTTCAAATAGACAACGCCCTTCAGATTCGCCTTAAACCCGAGCTTTGTCAACAAATCGCCCGCCCTGTTTTCTACGGTTTTTGTTTTCCTTTCCTTTTCCATAAAGGGAAACGCCCTTGAAACAATGATCTGAAAATCCTGTTCCCTGCAAAGCATTTCCGTCAGTTGAAGAAGTTCCTGGCTGCCGCATTCCTGCGTTGATAATAAGATGCTGTTCATGCAATCTCCCTTCTGTCCATATTTTGGACATCCTCAAAATCACGAGCCTTCGGCTCAATCCCCATGCAGTTTTATGCGTCATACAAAACTGCTTCTTTTATTATATAGAACTTTTTTCCCTCCGAAAAGAATTTGAAATACATCATTTTGTAGTCTCCTGTCGACTTCCTGTGTATTTTGCGTCCCCTTTTCAACGTTTTTAGCACGGTCTTAACATCATACACCAGTTCACCTGTCCTTTCCTGCGGTCTGATTTCCTGCTTGAACAGCGCCTGTATGTATGTTACAATAAAAGATAATTGACGCATTATAATGTTTTACCGAAAGTACAAGATCAGAGAAAGGAATCCTGTTTCATGAAAAAAGCCTTTATCATCGGCGCGGGCCCTGCCGGCCTTACCGCGGCATACGAACTGTTAAAGCAGTCCGATGAGTACGAAGTAACTGTATTTGAAGAAAGTTTTCATATGGGCGGTATTTCCAAGACCGTCAACTATAAAGGAAACCGTATGGATATGGGCGGTCACCGCTTTTTCTCCAAGGTTCCGGAAGTAAATGCATGGTGGGAACAGATGCTTCCCATGCAGGGGGCTCCCGCAGCGGACGATATCATGCTGCAGCGCGACGTTCCGCTGGAAAAGGGCGGTCCTGATCCCCAGAAAGAAGACCGCGTTATGCTAAACCGTAACCGCGTGTCCCGTATTTATTTTGACCAGAAATTCTACGATTACCCGATTCAGTTAAAGCCTGAGCTATTCATGAACATGGGCTTTCTCCAGACGATGCAGGTCGGCTTCAGCTATCTCGCGAGCCTGATCCACAAACGCCCGGAAAACTCCCTCGAGGATTTCTATATTAACCGTTTCGGCAAAAAGCTCTATTCCATGTTCTTTGAACACTACACCGAGAACCTCTGGGGACGTCATCCCAGGGATATCGATCCCAGCTGGGGTGCACAGCGCGTAAAGGGACTTTCCATTATTGCGATTTTAAAAGACATCCTCTGGAAAATCGTACCGACCAAAAAAGCACATCAGGTAGAAACCTCCCTGATCGAATCCTTCCGCTATCCCAAGCTCGGTCCCGGCGAGCTGTGGGACGTAACCGCTTCCGAAATCGAAAAGCTGGGCGGTAAAATCTTAAAGGGCTGCAAGGTTGTCGGTCTGGAAAAAGATGCAAACGACCACATCGTCGCTCTGACCTACGAGCAGGATGGCAAGAAGATCCGCGAAGAAGCTGACGTCTTCATTTCCTCCATGCCGATCCGCGATCTCGTCGGCGGTATGAACGACGTTCCGGAAAAAGAAGCCAAAATTGCGGCAGGACTTCCTTACCGTGATTACCGCACACTGGGCGTTCTGGTGCGCAAGCTCAATCTGAAAAACAAGACCAAGATCAAAACCGTCGGCAACATCGTTCCGGACAACTGGGTTTATGTCCATGACCGCAACGTACAGCTCGGCCGTTTCCAGATTTATAACAACTGGTCGCCTTACATGGTTGTCGATCTCGAGCATACCGTATGGATCGGTCTGGAATACTTCTGCAACGAAGGCGATAAGCTCTGGAATATGTCCGATCAGGAGTTTTCTGACTTTGCTGTGGACGAGATCATCAAAATGGGCATGATCGACAGCAAGGATGACGTGCTTGATACGCATTCCGAATCTGTTAAAAAAGCTTATCCCGCTTACTTCGACACCTACGAGGAAATCGATACTCTGATCCACTGGCTCAACGGCATCGACAACCTCTACTGTGTCGGCAGAAACGGTCAGCACCGTTACAACAACATCGACCATTCGATGTGCACCTCTTTCGAGGTCGTACACAACATCGTAAACGGTATCCGCGACCGCTCCAACATCTGGAACGTCAATACGGAAAAAGAATATCACGAAGCGAAAAACTGAGACAGAAATGAACAATAGAATGCTCAATGCACGCTCTGCGAGCATTGAGCATTCTATTGTCATGAATTACACGGCGAAAGAGAACCAGGCGCAAAGCGGTTTTCTTTCGCCGTTTCTGCGTCCTGCTAAAACCAAAACAGGCTGCAGCCTTTCTGACATAGTTTCCTGTCAGAGGCTGCAGCCTGTTTTTTCTTTTTAATTTCAGTGCAGTTCGCCCGTGTCATCCGCAAAGCTGCATCTTCGATGCGCTCTGCTGCTGCGCAGCTGCTTTTACGCAGGAACCGACGTTTATTTCGCGTATTTGCCGTATCCTGCTTCTTTCATTGCTTCTTTCGCAATGTCCGTGCGCAGCTTCGTGTCAATAAAGTCACAGTGTTTACAGAACTCCCAGTTCTGTCTGCCGTCCTTTACTGCAGTACGCAGCCGTTTGTACAGGGCACTGTTCCATGCGTCCTTCAACGCGATATTGTTCAGGTTACCGAAATCCGTCACTTCAAAGTTATCGCAGCAACAAATACCCAGCTTGCCGTTGGGCGTGATCCACATATCGGTAAATGGCATCAGGCAGGTTTCTTTGATAATCTTGCTGGTCGCCTTTTTGTTCGGTGCGCTGCCTGCACGGTTGGTCAGGACTTCTTTCAGATAGCGCATCTGAATCAGGATATCAACGTCCTTGAATTCATCCGGATGCGCATTGACATAATCATAGATCTCCTGAATGTTGTCATGCAGCTTCATGTCCAGACAGTAGTTATTGATAATCAGCTGGTTGACATACGGAATGATCGATTTTACCTTATCGATGTCCAGGATCAGTCCGTTCGTGGACATAAAGATAAAGCAGTCCGGCAGCTGTTTTCTTGCGTATTTGTGGAACTCTACGATTCTGGTATCCAGCCAGGGCTCATTGTTTCCGTACAGGGTCAGATGTCCCTTGTAGTTCCAGTCCCTTAACTGATCGATAATGCTGTAGTAAAGCTCCTCCGACATGCGGGCATAGGGACGCTTTTCTGCATTTTTGTTCGCCGTACAGAACTCGCAGGTCGAGTTGCAGCGATTGATTGTCTCCAGGTTTACTACATGCGGATGCGGAATTTCCGGTGCATTCAGAAAATAGTCGATATAGTCCTGCTGTACCTTTCCTCTGGTCGTAAACTGAAGCTTCAGGTAAAGTTCAGATGCCAGTCTGGGAAAATATTTTCTCGCGTTCCATCCAAATTTTCCAGCATAATTGCTGATTCTGATCGGCATTTTACATGTCCCCCTTATCCTTATCTGTCAGCACCGCTCTCTGCGGTCATTACTCACAATCATATCATGTATCAAATACTTTGTCAAATTTCGTACAGGTAAATTGTATACGGCGCGCTTTCGTTCGAATAAATCCCCCGCAGTGTGAAGCCCAACTCTTCTGCATTATCCAGCTCATAACGGGAAAAAAGATATTTTCCGCCCATTTTTACAAACTGTTCACTGTCTAAATATAAATGGTGATCCGACAGCACCTGATTGCGGTAAGGATTGTAAATACTCTCGCCGCTCCCGGCAAACAGGTAGGCCCGTGCGCCCCATTCCCCGTAATAGGTCTGCCATTGTGGCACTCTCTCATAGGCAGGCCAGATCAGCTTCGTAAATTCTTCCTTATAGCTCTGTGGGTAAAAACCGAGATAGCCGTCCAGCGTGGAAATCCCGCTGTATTCCAGCACAGCGGTGTTCAATCCGTAGCCGGCCGCATATTCTCCATCATAATTGATATCCGCCTTGATCTCCTCCATCAGGTCGGTGCTGTAGTATTCCCGGAAGTTCAACAGATTGACCTCTGTATGCTTCACTGCACGGTACGCCTGATGATAGCAGGTCCAGTAAAATTCATTGTAAACCGCAGGTGTGAGCAAAATTACAGCAGCTGCAATGCACGCTGCCAGATTTGCGATCCGTTTCCAGAAAAGCTTTCCGGTATCGTAGAGCGCTTTTAACGCCAGAAACAGCGCCGCATACCATAAAAACGGATTGAAAAATACGGTTCGATTGAACTGGAAACCTTTTAATGGAGGCAGAAGCGTTTCAAACAATCCCCGGAAGTCCCCCTGAAAGTACAATCCATACACCAGACAATTGAACACGATCAGCAAGAGCACCCACAAAAGCGCGCTGCTTTTGAACTTTTTCAGATTTTTCTTCTGAACTGCCGCCACCAGCTGCCAGACGAGTACAATTACGCACACCGGCAGCACGAAAACTGCATGGTCGGAAGCCGCATGGAACACCGGCGTCAAAAACGCTTCCCTGATCTGACCGAGTACCTCGGAAAAGTTCAAATTGTTCTCTACCATCGTTTCCCGTATCGTCTTGACATCCGAAAACAGCATCTGTCCAAACAGACGATATTCAAAGCAAACATAGCCAGCCGCCAGCACCGGCACAGCGACTGCCAGACGACCGCAGAATTTTTTGTCTCGAATCGACACAATCACAACCGCACACACCAGATACGCCAGCAGAAAAAATCCGAAGTAGGAAAAATACGATAAAAACGGGTAGACAAAAAGCAGTGCATACCACCATTTTCCCTCTTTCCGATAGATCCGCCGTAAAATAAACACTGCGAGCGGAATCGATGCAAACGCGATTCCATATGCCGGGAACAGCGGCAGAAGTCCATAGCACAGCCCAGCCGCCCAGGCGATTCCCCGGTACCGCGGATACGCTTTCTGATAGACATCCTTTGCCAGCAGCACAAAAGAGCCTGTCCCGATCAGGATTTTCAAGAAATACCCCGTCAGGTACGCCCAAAATACCGGCATAAATGTATACAAAATATTGTATAGGTTCCATTCGCTGCTCAGGCTGTCCCGGCTGATGCCGCCCAGCATCGGAACCGTCGCGCCGTGTGCAAACCAGCTGTTTGAGTGGCTCAGTACCTGAAAGTGCGCGACAAACAGATCGAGGTTATCCTGCACTGTAAAATAGCTGTTCTCCCGAAAAATCAAAAATACCAGCAGCTCTGCGCCGATACAGCCGCCTGCCAAAAACAGGTACCAACGGCGATCCAACCATCCTAAAAATCGTTTCATTCCAGTCTCCTAATTACAAATTCTACCAGCAATGGCACTTTGAGGCTTTTGTTTATAATTGCTCACACTTACGCGCTTTTGGCACATTTTTCACAGTATCGTGCCTGTTCCCGCTCTCTTGCGCTCATTATATCATGAACTTCGTTCATGATCGGCATTCGCCGTTCGCGATGAGCAGGCTTCGCCTGTTCCCGCTCTCTTGCGCTCATTATATCACATTTGCAGACTTGTGCACAAAGTCATGCATTTAAGCGGTCA
>OKRW01001678.1_pt1 | contig 17963 bp, 17 predicted proteins | sample 1601151 | NCBI WGS metagenome assembly OKRW01 (sample SAMEA3541471, study PRJEB24748) | human gut metagenome | biome: human gut; feature: human-associated habitat; material: faeces | place: China | collected 2012 | reverse complement strand
TAATGACTTCGTCAAAACAAAGAAAACAGGCTAAAACCCGGACAACGGAGCCGGAGGGTATTGTCCAGGTTTATTTCGCGCGCATTTCCTTCCGCTGTTCTTCTCGCTTCAAATGGGCAGCCCATGTTATCTTGAGAGTGTTGAGAGCATTGTCGAGAGTGCTTGAACAAATAACTCCGGGTACACCGCGCAACTCATTCACGATGTCTTGAATCTGCCCATTCCCGGGGTAACTCTCATCCGGAACGGAAATGAGATCGACTTTTAATTCAGCTTCTTTACGCACTCCACCCATTACTCCTTCGTGGGCAACTGCATTTTCGTCTACTAAAGTTTCAACGCGCAGTGGCGCAGCATTGTCGTAGTATGAAAATTCAACACTCCCCTTATCACCGTAGATAAGAAATTTATCAATCGCTTTATACGTTGCATAACACCACAAACCAGAAACCATTACCTGACTTTCGGTTACACCAGCAAGCGAAACGGTATCTTCCGCTTGGTAACAATGAGTCTCATTACCCACTTCAAGTTTGAAACTCGTAATTGTTCCCACTAAAAAGGCGATAAGATCAAGCATATGGGCATCGCCTTCGTAAAAATGACTTCCACCCGAAATATCTTGACGTACTCGCCATGGCTTTTCTTTTTCAGGAAGCATTTCTTCGGCAGTTTGCCGCTGCGTTCGAATAACCTGCACACCTCGAATTTTCCCGATAGTTCCCCCATCAAGGATTTGCTTTAGCGTTTTGTATCGCGGCATTCCCCTACGATAATGAGCAACAAAGCAACGCGTTCCGCTTTTTTCGAAAGCTGCTTTAATTTCCTGAGCTTCATCCCAAGAAAGAGCAATGGGTTTTTCGAGATAGCAGTGTTTGCCCGCCTCGGCAACCGCAAGAGCGTATTCCTTGTGACAATTTGGAGTTGTTGCAACATAAACAATATCAACAGACGGGTCTGCGAGAAGCTCCTCAACTGAATCGAAGACGCTCCCATGCTCATGGCGACGTGTCCATTCTTCCGCCTTAGATTTTGTACGATTCCAGATACCCACAAGCTCTGAGCCTTCGGCAAGATACGTCCCTGGACCATTTTTGGTTTCAACCACGTCGCCGCAACCAATAATGCCCCACCCAACTACGTCTAAAGCATCAGAAGTATCCAGAACTAGATAGTTTTTCTCGAATTCATTCATTTCTCCCCCTTGCCAAAGCACATAACTCCACCAAAGCTATCGTATCGCACAACAATTCTTTAAACGCACTTTTTCTTCCACGCTTTTACGGTTAGCCCTTTTTGCCAAGCGTGACCTCTTCCACGGACAATGCAGCCTAGCTCCGTTGTCTTGTGCGCAGTCTACCTTTGACTGGACAACGCAACGGACAACGGAGTCGGAGGGTATTATCTGGGGCACATAAAAAATGCCCCTCCAAGGAAGGAGGGGCATGTAAGCATCTAGCAACTAAGCGAAAAAGCGAAGCGGAAATTACATCATTCCCATTCCGCCGCCCATGCCACCAGCAGCACCAGCGAGAGCAGAAAGGTCTGGGCCTTCAGCAGGAATCTCGTTGATTGTCGCCTCAGTGATGAGAATCAAAGCAGCAACAGAAGCAGCAGACTGAAGAGCGGTACGGGTAACCTTAACAGGATCGTTAACACCCATTGCAATCATGTTGCCCTGAGAACCATCAGCGAAGTTAATGCCTTCACCCTTAGGCATTGCCTTTGCCTTCTCAACAACAACAGAGCCTTCATAACCAGCGTTGGTTGCAATTGCACGCATAGGAGCCTCAAGAGCCTTGCGGATGATATCAACACCAACCTGCTCGTCCTTGTCAGCAACTTCCAAATCGTCGAGTGAGGAAATTGCGTTGATCAAAGCAACACCGCCACCAGCTACGATACCTTCTTCAACAGCAGCACGGGTTGCCTGCAAAGCGTCTTCAATGCGGCTCTTCTTTTCTTTGAGCTCAGATTCAGTTGCAGCTCCAACCTTAAGAACAGCTACGCCACCAGAGAGTTTAGCCAAGCGTTCCTGGAGCTTCTCGCGATCAAATTCGCTCTCAAGGCGCTCAAGCTCAGCGCGCATCTGTGCAATACGTGCATCAACGGCAGCTTTGTCACCTGCACCGTCAATGATTACGGTAGCGTCCTTAGTAACCTTAATGGTCTTAGCGGTTCCCAGAGCATCAAGGGTAACATCCGCCAAAGTCATACCGAAATCTTTAGAAACAACCTTGCCGTTAGTTACAACAGCGATGTCTTCCAAGATGCGAGCACGACGATCACCAAAGCCAGGAGCCTTGATTGCAACAACGTTCAAGGTGCCGCGAAGCTTATTCAAAAGCAAGGTGCCCAAAGCTTCACCCTCAACGTCTTCTGCAACAATCAAAAGTGGGCGACCAGATTTCATAACTTGCTCCAACAAAGGAACCAAATCCTGAATTGAAGAAACCTTAAGGTCGGTAAGCAAAACGTATGGATCGTTCAAAACTGCTTCCATGCGCTCGGTATCAGTTGCCATGTAAGGAGAAATGTAGCCGCGATCATACTGCATACCCTGAACAACATCGATATCAATACCGAAAGTCTGGCTTTCCTCAACAGAAATTGCGCCGTCTTTACCAACTTCGTCCATTGCTTCAGCGATTTTTTCACCAATTACGGCGTCACCTGCAGAAATGGTACCAACGTTAGCAATCTGTTCTTTGGTGGTAATTTCTTTAGCATCTTTTTTGATTGCCTCGACAACAGCATCAGTTGCCTTCTCGATACCACGACGAATACCCAAAGCATCTGCGCCAGCAGTAACGTTGCGAATGCCTTCGCTTACGATAACGTCTGCGAGCAAAGTAGCAGTAGTAGTGCCGTCGCCAGCAACGTCGTTGGTCTTAACAGCAGCTTCGCGAATGAGCTGAGCACCCATATTCTCTACAGGGTTTTCGAGTTCAACCTCACGAGCAACCGTAACGCCATCATTGGTTACCAGAGGAGCGCCATACGAACGCTCAAGAGCAACATAGCGGCCTTTAGGGCCAAGAGTTACCTTGACTGCATCAGCAAGTTTTTTTACGCCTGCAGCCATACCGCTGCGTGCGTCGGCCTCAAAAAGAATTTCTTTAGCCATGAATATATCCTTTCATCAAAGTATTTCTATAAGAAAAATCACCTTAACTGCGCGCGCTGCACGTACGCTGTGCTTAGCAAGCAAGCCAAGCAAGCGCCCTTTTGCATTACTTACTCAGTAAAAGCAGCGTAGATATCGTCTGCGCGAAGAATAAGAACTTTCTCGCCGTCTACATCAACTTCAGTTCCGCCGTATTTACCGTAGAGAACACGGTCGCCAACCTTTACAGGCATAGGAAGATGCTTGCCTTCGTTGTTGACTTTTCCTTCTCCAACAGCAAGAACAACACCAGTCTGAGGCTTTTCCTTAGATTCAGCAGCAATATACAAGCCGCCAGCAGTGGTTTCTTGAGCCTCATCCTGCTTAACAACAATGCGATCGCCGAGTGGCTTAAGGTTCATAACGTACTTCCTTTCATAGGTTTGTTTACGTCATACGCGTTTGCATAAACATGCATTGCGCTTGTTACCAAACTGATTAGCACTCTCATTGTTTGAGTGCTAACAGTTGTTCATCTTAGCAACTTTCATACATAAAGCAACCCAAGAAACAGAAAATATGAGTCTATGACACTTAGATGTTGATTTGTTGTTACTTCGCATGTTTTTGCATTTCCGTATTTCACTCAACACTTGGCTCGGTGTAGGGCAAATCAAGTTCCTTTTGCTTCGCGAAATTTACAAGCCCTCTAGCGACAGGAATGGGCCTTTTTCAGATGAAGAAAGAATTAAACCTATGAGGAAAAGTTCGAATTGAAGCCTTAATTAACAAAGAAGACTCAGAGAAATATCTTGAAACTAAAGAGATTCTCGAGTCTTCATGCGTGTAATAAGCCAAATTCAAATTAAGCTGTCTTCAAAAAAAACAATTTCCGTAGACAGCTTAATCAAAGCATTAAAACCAACCATTAAACATAGAACGGGTTTTGCGGAAATGGCGGCTCCATAGCGCGCTTATAAGCATACGAATCTGCACGGACAATAATGCTTTGAACTTGCTCAAGATCAAAGCCTAGTGCCGCAACTTCTTCGGCGGTTTTACCCTGATCGTAATGCGCAATAAGAATCTTATCGAGCGTTGCGTAGTCTACGCCTAGCGTTTTCTCATCTTCAGCCCCAGGAGAAAGCTCCGCACTTGGCGGCTTGATAAGAACATGATGAGGAATAGGAGGAATTACGCCCTGTTCTTCGGCGCGTTCATTGCACCAACGGGAAAGCGCAAAAATATCCGTCTTGTAAAACCCGCCCAAGGGAGCGTATGCCCCAGCGGTATCACCATACAGCGTTGAGAAGCCCATCATGGCCTCGCTCTTGTTACCTGTATTAACGAGCATCCAATTAAAGCAGTTTGAAAGCGCCATAAAACATACCATGCGGCAACGAGCTTGAGTATTCTCACACGCCAAGCCTTCAAGATCGCCACCCATCACCTTGTGAAGAGCGCGTTCAAAACCCTCATAAGGCTCAAGAATTGAAATGACTTGCGTTTCAATACCTAGGTTATCAGCCAGATCGCGAGCATCTTTCAAGGAGTGGTCGGTTGAATAGGGACCAGGAAGCATAAAGCCATGAACATGGTCAGCACCAAATGCCTCAACGCACATAACTGCCGTAAGGGAAGAATCAATACCGCCCGAAAGTCCAATAACTACATCAGTAAAACCAGCTGCAGAAGCATACTCTTTCAAGGCATGTAAGCCTGTTTGGTATTTTTGCTCGAGATCCATAACCCCTCCTATGATCTTTTAGCGGGCGCTGAACTCAGTATCTTTAGTAAATGTTTCTAAATGGTTGCGAAATACTCGCAGTAACAAAGGTTTCACTAAAGAGCCTGAATTTTTTCAGCAAGCCATGAAGCCCATTCATCAACGCCCTCGCCAGTAGTTGCTGAAATAGGGAAAATGGGCGCATTAGGATTAAGGTTTTTGATATGGTCATCAAACAATTCCTTGTCAAAATTGAACACAGGAAGCGTATCTATTTTATTGAGAACAATAGCCGAAGAAGCCTGGAACACGCCGGGATACTTCAGAGGCTTATCGTCTCCTTCGGGAACGCTCAGAATCATAGCTTTCATGTTTTCGCCCAAATCAAAATCAGTCGGACAAACCAGATTGCCCACATTTTCAACAATAATGAGATCGATAGAATCAAGATCGAGCACATCAACCGCACGACGAATCATGTCGCTTTCAAGGTGACATGCGCCACCCGTATTAATCTGCACAGCCGGAATGCCCTGTGCCTTAATTTTTTCCGAATCAACCGAAGACGCGATATCGCCCTCAATAACCGCGATATTGAAGGTGTCTCGCAAAGCTTCAATGGTTGCCAAAATGGTCGAGGTTTTTCCTGAACCAGGCGAGGCGAGCAAATCAAGAACAAATACTTTCTTCTCAGCAAAAAGTGCTCGATTATCAGCTGCAAGACGGTCGTTTTTGTCTAAGATGGGCTGTTTCATATCTATCTGCATGTTTTCCTCGCTTCTCTAAAGGGCTTGGCTTTTTAATCCCTTTACTTCTTTAGGCTTCAGACAATTGGCTAGGCTCTTCGGCATCTTCCCCATCATCAGGAAGATCAACCTCGATGGAGTCAATCTGAAGTTCCTTTCCCTGAATGAGCTGCGTAAAGCTACTCCCGCATTCTGGACACAACATGTGAAAACGATCGTGCTCGTATTCATTACCACATTCTGCACAAACGCTCACAGGAGGAATCATCGTTATTTCAAGTTCAGCACTTTCACACATAGTTCCTTCCGAAAGCGCCTCGAAGGCAAAACGCAGAGCATCCTCGATAGCCTCAGTCATTACACCAACGGAAAGACTAATCTTGAGAACCTTTTCAGACCCTGCCTGTTTTGCGGATTCTTCAACAGCCTGCAAAACACCGGTCATAATTCCGAGTTCATGCATTACTGCTCACCATCCTCGTCACCCCAAAGGTGTTTATCGAAAGATTTTTTAAGCGAGCGCAATTCTTCTTTTGCTTCTTGGCGCTCTTTTTCTTCCTGAGCTGCCTTTTCAGCCTGCGACTTAATACGCTTCTTCAAACCAATGCGCGCGGCAAGCAAACTAAACTCATACAAGAACACCATTGCCGCAAACATAAGACCCATGGTAACAGGCGAAGCGTCAGGGGTAACAACGGCGGAAAAAGTAAGCAAAACGATGTAAACCACACGCCAGCTTGAGCGCAGCTTTTTGTACGGGATAACATTGAACATAACTAGGTAGAACACAACCAGCGGAAGTTCAAATGCAAAGCCAAATCCCAATTCAAACTTGATGATGATATCTATCCAGCGGCTTGCTTCAGGCAGTATCTCGGCAAACCCTGAAGCTTGGCTTGTGAGCCATTCAAAGGCAGGATTCAAGATGATGCAGTAGCAAAAAACCGTACCAAACAAAAAGAGCGCGACAGCCGTACAAAATGTTGGAATAAACCATTTTCTTTCCTTTGGCTTAAGTGCCGGCAAGAAAAACGCCAGTACTTGCCACAGAATTACAGGCATACATGCAACAATAGATGTCCAAAGCGCAATGGTCATGCGAACAGAAAACGCATCGAACGCGCCCAAAACGTTAAGGGCAACCGTGCCATCCTCTGTCTTAGGCATAAAATCGGCGACGGGAAGCAGCAAAAAGTTTGCCACCGTAGGAGTTGCCAAGTAAAAAACGATAATCGCAACAATCAAACACACAATAACACGAACAAGGCGCATGCGCAGCTCGCCTAAATGCTCCATGAGGGACATTCGCGCAGGTCCGATAGGCATAGCTTATTCCCCCTCTTCCTTGGATTGCATCTTGGCTGTTTTCTCTGACTCCCCTACACCCTCAGACGCGGCAGGTTTTGCCTTTGGCGCAGGCTTAATGGGAACATTGCCATAAAGCTGATCTGCCGTAATAGCTGGTTTTGCTGCTGCTGAATCTTTACCAGCAGCGTGAGATTCCCCTGCTTCAGCCTGCTGCTCAAGTTCGCGTGCGTGTTCTGTCGAGCTTTTACGCATCGCCTCACGGTTTGCCTCAAACTGCTGCTTGCGTCTGCGTTCTGCACGCTCTTTGTCATAACGAGCCTTGCTCTCGGCAAAGCTTTCTACCGCAGAAGCGTCTTCTGAACTGCCACTCGTTTTTGATTTGGGTTTCTTATCTGATTCAACGCCGGCCTCCATAACTTCCGATTTCAAGACCGCGCTCATTTCATCCTGAGCTTTCTTGAACTTCGATATAGCAGTACCAACGGTTTTTGCAATTTCTGGTAACTTGTCGGGCCCGAAGATCAAAAAGCCAAACAGGAGGATAATGAATAATTCAAATCCACCAATTCCGAACAAAGCACACCTTCACATCTCTAACCCTGCATGACTCCGCGCTAAACGTGCACCTTACATGCAAGAATTTTCTTATGACTTGGAAGCTAATCCTGTCACATTTCGTACATTTAAGCGTTTCCACCAAGGACTAATAATCCCATGGTTGGAAGAGTGAGCGCTAAAGCCAAAATAACGCAAACAACAACAATGAAAACTCTCTTCAATTTATCTTGACGAGCTTTCTTTGCTTCTGCCTGCGCCTTTTTTTCAAGAAGTGCCTGCTCGCGCGCCTGACGCTGCTTTGCAGATACTTTTTGCTTTCCTTTGTTTGCCTTGGCCATAACTTACACTTTCCGATTATCGTGAAACAACCTTAACGCACCCGCGACAGATGAAAGCGGGTTTTTCGATAAGATGCCTTGCTACTTTGAGGAACGGAAAACGCCTACGAACGAAGCTTTCCGCGAATTTCAAGGACGTGAGCAATGTTTTTAGCTACTTCTCCTACCACGTGCCACTGACCACGCTCAAACAGAATGTTGCCGTTGACCATAGTCATCATTACGTCGCTATCGCCCGCAGAACTCAAGATTGCCGATACAGGGTCACTCGTAGGAGTTTGATGTGAACCCGAAAGGTCAATCGCAATAATGTCAGCCTGTTTACCAACATCAAGCGAACCAATCTTGTCTTCTAAGCGCAATACTTCAGCCGCACGAAGCGTTCCCATTTCCATTAAGGTTTGAGACGTGATGAAATCGCCCTTGTTGACCGCACGCTGCAAAAGCAGCTCAACGCGCATCTCTGTGAACAAATCAACAAAGTCAAGCGCTCCGGGAGCATTGGTACCCAAACCAACACGTAAACCTGCACGCAAAAATTCACCAACAGGAGCAACGCCCATGCCTACCTGAGCGGAAAAGCTTGGACAAACAGCAACTGCAACGTCGTTTTCTTTGAGTTTTGAAATATCCTCGTCGTTCACGTGAATGCAGTGAACTGCAATAACATTCTTCGCATCGAATCCGCCCCAGTTAAGAACATAGTTAACAGGAGTAACCGCCGTAGGCAACCAAGGTGGAATCTCCATAAACCCGTGAAGGTCGAAACGCTCATCGCTGCCAACCGCAGCACCATATTTAACGAAGCGATACTCTTCGCGGCTTCCCGCCAAATGAAGCGCAATAGGAATATCACCATTTTCATTTGCGTATTCAGCAATGTTTTTATAAATCAGAGGGTGACAACTGAACACAGGAGCAGGAGCAAGACCGAGCGTGATGCGATCAGAATCAATTTCTTGCGACCATTTCTCTAAGTCGTTATCGGCCTTTTTCATTGCATAACCCACAAGACGCTTATCAATTGCCGTTGCCTCGCGGAAAAATACACCACGCAAACCCAACTTCTGCGCTGCGGAAACACAAGCACCAGTAGTTGTTACGTCACAGATAGTAGTAACGCCTGAAGAAATTGATTCAAGGCCACCAAGAAATGCAGAATCATAACACTCTTTAGCCGAAAGCTGAGAGCGAAGTTCGTCAATCTTCTTTGTCCAAGCAACATAGGGAAGATCAGGAACCAAACCACGCAAAACGGCATCTTCGCTATGGGCGCGCAAATCAATGAAGCCAGGAGTAATTGCTGCCATGCCAAAATCGCGCACTTCTTCTTCTGGATAACGAAGCTTCATCATTTCCATTGAACCGATATCGGTGATTTTGTCGTCCTTGACCAAGACGGCGCCTTTTTCGATAGGATCCGAAGAAACGGGCACAACGTACTGCGCGCATAAAAGCATGATAATCCTCCTGTACTATCCTTGAGTTGCCATCATATCATTGAACTAATTAGTTCAACGTTTATCAGACAAATAAACCTATAATCAAACAAGCTAACGAAGCATACGGCTAGCGGGTTAAAGCCCGTCCGCCTACACAACGGTTAAAAGGATTTTTATATGAGCGATATGAGCGACACAAGCGAAGCTTCTCATGAGCCTTCTGCATCTTCTTCAGAAAAAGACGCTTCGTGCCAGACCGAAGGTCAGACCCAACGCCAAGCTGAAGGCCAGACCCAAAACAACAACCAGCATAAACAGGTCACGGAACAAGAAGAGCACTCCATCGACACCGCTACAGGAAAATCGGCACCCGCCAACATTTCCTCCGAACGCGTGAAAAAGATATTCACCGATATTGCTTGGGACTACGAGCGCTTCAACAAATACTCCAGTTTTGGTCAATATCGCAGCTGGCTTAAAACGCTCATTGACAAAGCTCCCATTCGCCCAGATTCTTTAATGCTCGACATTGCAGGCGGAACAGGTGACGTAACCTTCATGGCTTGCGAGCGCAAACAGCCCGCTCACATCATTCTTTCTGACTACACCCCCGCCATGCTCGATGTGGCGCAAACGCGCCTCGACGCAGGTGAAGCAAACGGAGTTCCTATTGTTTTAGCAGTCGTAGACGGCCAGAACATTCCGTTTGATGACGATGTATTCGATATCGTTACGATGTCTTATGGTATTCGCAATATGCCCGAACGCGAAAAAGCACTTTCAGAAATGTATCGCGTTTTGCGTCCTGGTGGCGCGCTTTGTGTCCTTGAATTTTCCACCCCACCAAACCCTCTTATGCGCCTTGGTTACGATGTCTACTTGCGCTGGGGTATTCCCGCCTGGGGCAAAATTGTCACAGGCGACGATTCAGGATTTGTGTACTTAGCAAATTCCATTAAAGCCTTCCCTGATCAAGAAGGTTTTTCAAAAATGCTCTATGACGCAGGCTTTTCACGTGTTGAATACACCAATGTCACCTTCGGCGTTGCAGCCGTTCATATTGCTTACAAATAACATTTGAAGAGTAAGAGGTAATCATGAAAAAACAGATCGATGTCTTTGAACACTCAACCGAAATTGTGAAGGCTCTTAAAGAAGGTGTTCTTCTTACCACTAAATCGGGTAACCGCGTAAACACGATGACTATCAGCTGGGGAACGCTCGGTATTCAGTGGGGCAAACCTCTTTTTACTGCATTTGTTCGCCAACATCGCTTCACTAAAGAATTCCTTGATGAAACCGGTGAATTTACCGTAAATATGCCCGTAGGCGAATACGACAAAAAAATCCTTGCTGTTTGTGGCTCAAAATCTGGACGCGATATGGACAAAATTGCTGAGCTAGGATTAACCCTTGAAAACCCTGAAGTTGTTGCTTCACCAGGAATTCGCGAACTTCCCCTTACCTTAGAGTGCAAAGTTCGCTACATTCAGGATCAGGATCTTTCCTTGCTTGATACTGAAGATGTTGAAGCTTGGTATCCTGCTAACGAAAACGGTTTTCGAGATTTTCACACTGTATACGCCGCAGAAATTGTTGCCGCTTACATAATCGAGTAACAGCCCCGCATCAAACACCTAAACCACATATCCACATAGCTAGCGCTTTATTTTGGCTTTATACCCAGCTTCAACAACGGCCTTAACAAGTTCTTTGTCGGTTGCGGGAGATTCTTCCGTAAGTGTTACCGTTGCACGCTTTTCGTCAAGACTTACTTCTACCGAAGCAACACCGCTGAGTTCTTCTAGCGCTTCTGTTACGTGAGCCACGCACTTAGGACACATCATCCCCTCAACACAAAGCATTCTTGTTTCACCTTTCGCAGACAATGATTCGTTCATTGAAGATTCATCCCCTTTAATAGCATTATTCCTACTTTCTTCTGGTTCTGTTTCTGCCGCTTGAATGGAAGCAGAACGCTCACTTGCTCGAGAGGAAGCGTCAACAACTCCCGTATGACCAGCCCCTACTTGAGGTTTCCAACCACGCAAACGAAGCGCGTTGCTCACCACAAAAAGCGAACTTAAACTCATAGCTGCGGCGGCAATCATGGGGTTGAGTGTTATTCCTAAAACCGAAAGAACACCAGCAGCAACAGGAATGCAAATGCTGTTGTAAAACAGTGCCCAGAACAGATTTTGCTTAATCGTACGCACGGTTGCCCGCGAAAGATCAATCGCCGCAGGAACATCGGTGAGCTGGTTGTGCATCAAAACCACATCGGCACTTTCAATCGCAATATCCGTTCCCGCGCCAATTGCGATTCCCACATCAGCGCGCGCAAGGGCTGGTGCATCGTTAATTCCATCGCCGACCATAGCAACCGCACCTTTTTCTGAAAGCCTGCGAACTACGCGTTCTTTGTCCTGCGGAAGAACTTCGGCAATAACCTCATCTAAACCAACTTTCTTTTGGATAGCAGCCGCACTTCGGCTATTATCACCTGTCAGCATAACGGTTGAAATACCTGCACTGCGCAGCGACTGAATAGCTTGAGTGCTTGTTGGTTTTACCTCATCAGCAACCGCAACAAAACCCAGCACTCTTGAGTCCAGCGAGAAGAAAAGCGGCGTCTTGCCTTCATCGGTACAAGCCTGGGCAGACCCCTCAAATTGAGCAATCGAAAGCCCTTGTTCTCTCATAAAACGCGCATTTCCAACACTTGCAGGCTTTCCTTCAACTTGAGCATGAAGCCCTTTTCCTGCAAGTTCTTCGAAATTATCCACCTCATAAGCAACGATATTCTGTGCTTGAGCAAACCTGCTCACCGCTTGAGCAAGAGGATGAATCGAGCGCTTTTCTAAGCTAAACGCAAAACGCAAGAAGGAATCAAACGAAGCATGAACATTTTCAGGCGTTTTCCGCTTGCTTGCTTCTTGCGAGCTTGCTTTGTTTTCGGCGCTTGAGAAAGCCTTAATTTCCTCGTTGCTCACTGACGCACAATACGTTTCCGAAGGAGCACCTTCTGCTTGATCGGACGAAGCAGCCCAAACTACATCCGTAACCTGCGGAACACCTTGAGTAATCGTTCCCGTTTTATCAAACACCACCGTTTTTAACGCGTGAGCACGCTCTAAAGCTTCCGCCGATTTGATAAGAATGCCATACGCGGCACCCCTGCCCGTACCCACCATGATGGCAGTTGGCGTTGCAAGACCGAGCGCACAGGGACAAGAAATAACCAAAACGGAAACCGCATACACCAACGAAGTTCCCACTTCGCCCGAAACAATCATCCAAACAATGAAGGTAACAAGAGCAATGGCGATAACTACAGGAACAAAAACACCACTGATTTTGTCAGCGAGTTTTTCAATGGGAGCCTTCGTACTCGTGGCTTCATCAACCAATCGAACAATGTTTGCAAGGGTGGTGTCTGAGCCAACACGTTCCGCACGCATCTTAAACCAACCCGACTGATTAAGCGTTGCTCCTGTCACCGAAGAACCTGGCGTTTTTTCGACAGGGATGCTTTCGCCCGTAATAAGGGATTCGTCAATAACAGCATTACCCTCAAGCAGCGTGCCGTCAACAGGAACTGCCTCCCCTTGTCGCACCACCAAAATGTCCCCCACGCGAACTTCACTCGTTGGGATTTGCTCTTCCGTATCTCCCTTGACCCTCGTGGCCATATTTGGAGAAAGGTCCATAAGTTTTGCAAGCGAATCTGTTGTTTTGCCTTTAGCGCGTGCCTCAAAATACTTCCCCAACGTAATGAGGGCTAAAATCATTGCCGCAGACTCGAAGTATAAATCCATCGCTAGCATGTGAGCGTGATCAAGGCGCCCCTCACCCAACGCCACCGCCAAGGCATACAGAATATAGACTCCATAACCCGTTGATGCAGCCGACCCTAGAGCAATAAGCGTATCCATGTTGGGTGCACCATGAATGAGAGATTTAAAACCACCGCTGAAATACTTACAATTAACGAATATTACGGGAATGAGCAACAGGAATTGCGTAAGAGCGAACACCATAACATTCTGATCATCCAAGAAAACACCAGGTAGTGGCCAACCGAACATATGACCCATCGATAGATAAAACAGAGGAATAGTAAAAACAAGCGAAACAATCAAACGAACTTTCACTGTTTTTTCTTCCTGTTTTGCGCGGACGGCGGGAGCTGAATCTGAAATTGGCGCCGCACTGCCCGAATTTTCGTCTCTTTCCCCACGAGGAAAGGCCCCGTAGCCTGCCTTGTCTATCGATTCGGAGATCATAGCTATTGTTTCAGGCGAACCATCATATTCAACTTCCATCGAGTTTTTCAGTAAGTTAACGGCAACCGATGAAACACCTTCAACTTTCTTGGCAGCTTTTTCCACCCGAGCAGAACATGCCGCACATGTCATTCCAGTCACATCGAATATCTTCTTCATACTAGTTCCCCTGCACTTATCGAGAAAACTTCTTGATGAGCTGCACCATCTCATCAATCACTTCGTCATTTCCTTCACGAATTTGCTCTGCAACACACGTTTCCATGTGATCTTTTAAAAGCATGAGTGCCACTGTACGAACCGCGCCTTGAGCTGCTGCCACCTGTGTAAGTACATCCCCGCAGTAGCAATTTTCATCAAGCATGCGTTTCACGCCATTAAGCTGACCAATCGCTAAGCTCAAGCGTTTTTGTAAGTCTTTCTGAAATTGTTCGCTGCGCTCAGTTGCTTTTTTTCTGCAGCAGGGGCAAGGATGGTCGTTTGAAGAACAGCCACTTCCAGAAGCGGCTGTTTCGTCTTCTTTGAGCCCTTTGAGTCCCTGTTCGCTTTTCGCCTGCAACTCACACTGATCCTTTTTATTACTCATGTATCCACCAGCCACTCTTTATGTATAGCTTTATTCATGCAATTGGCATACAACAGCAGACTTTCAAAAGTATTGTTACTTTCTAGCCTGTTGTTCTACCGTTGCCGTCTCTAACGTCGTTGCGAATTCACCAATCCTATGCACAGATACCCCCTAGGGGTATCTCCTGTCTTTCAAGACTATATACCCCTAGGGGGTAGTATGTAAACCCTTTTGATTTTGATATCAAAAGCCTGATTTTTTGATCACCTTAAAAGAAAACTATTTTTCTTTTAACAAAAGGAAAAGTACAGTAGCATGAACAGGAACAAGCGGGAGGATCATGCCTAACAATCATCCAAAAAAGCGCGTAAACCAAGATACGCTAAAAAAGCGATTCACTATCAAACAGAGCCAATCAACAAGGCGCAAACCACTCATTACCGCGCTTGTTGCCGTTGTCGCAGTGGTCGTTCTTAGTTTTGGCATCTATTCTTACGTTCAAAACGCACCCATCGAAGTAACCATTAACGACGAGCAAAAAACAATCCAGGGACCTGAGCGCTCCCTTGATGGCCTTTTAGAAAATGAAGTGGTAGTAGTTGCTCCTGGCAACTACTTAGCAGTAGATGGCTCGGTTATACGCCACGGAGATGGAACGCGCTGCACTGCAACACTCAATGGCGAAGCAACCGATGATCTTTCTGTTCATCTCAAAGAAGGCGATGCAATCACTCTTGAAAACGGTGAAGATATAACTGAGCCTTACACCGACAGCGATCCCATCACCATTCAACCAGGCGTTGATATAGCTGGCGTGGGCGCTGTGCATATTTTCACAGATAAAGGTGCGCCGGGCGAAAAGATTGAGCGTACGGGTAACGAATCAAATATCACCATTGAAATAGTTACCAAAGAGCCAATCGACAAACAGCTCATACGCTACAACGTGGACACAAAGGGAGAAAAAGTAATTGCTCTCACGTTCGATGATGGCCCCTGGGAAAAATGGACCAAAGAAGTGCTTGATGTCCTGGAAGACAACGGCGCATTAGCTACCTTTTTCACCGTCGGAAATCGTATCCCTAACGATACCGAGTCTATCCAACGCATGGCAAAAACTGGCCACGAAATCTCAACCCACACCTATGATCACGCAGCAGGTTCCGGCCGAAGCGTAAGCCTTGATTTGATGTCCACTGAAGAGCGTCGCGACGAGGTTATCAATGGCCTTCAAGCTATTACGGACATAACAGGCAAGCCTGCCTCTACTATTTTCCGCGCACCGGGTGGGAATTTCAGCAAAGAAACCGCTGCTGATCTTTCTGATTTAGTTACCGCTGAAATTGGCTGGAATATTGACACCACCGACTGGAAACGTCCCGATGCCAATACCATTGCCAATCGAATTAAAAGTGCTGAACCCGGCGATATTATCCTTATGCACGATGGTGGCGGAGATCGCGCCAACACAGTTGAAGCACTAAAAATAGCCCTGCCCTATTTGAAAGAGCAAGGCTATGAATTCACTACCGTCGACGACCTTATCAAACGGTTTCCTTATCAAGAGGCGGACTAACAACAGTCCTACACAATCCACCTCACCTCGTCAGATTTCATCCAATAATTGATCGAGGTTTCATTGGCTCGCAAGTAGCGATTCCTACGGAAACTAGTCTTCGACACGAACGAGTGAAGGCTCTCCTCCAACAACTACACCATCAAGGGCGAGAATCTCTTCAATAACTTTGCGAAGATTGCGCTCCTCGGCGGTGTGCGTAAGGAATACTAAATCAACCTCATTACGCGCTTTGGTTCCGCGCTGTGTGACCGATTGAACTGAAACATCATACTTGGCAAAAATGTCCGCCGTTGCAGCCAAAACCCCACTACGATCAGCGACAACAAAGCGAAGGTAATACTTTGTTTTGAGATCTTCCATTTCGAGAATGGGAACGACATCGGTACAGGTACAACCAACAATGGGCTTAATACCTGCCTGAATATGACGTGCAACCTCTAAAACATCGCCCATAACAGCACTTGCAGCAGGACCAGAGCCAGCACCTTCGCCGAAGAACATAGTTTCACCAACGGCATCTCCCACAACATAGATAGCGTTGAATACCCCATTGACTGTTGCAAGTTGATGCTCTGAAGGAATCATGGTTGGATGAACACGAACACCGATTCCTTTTTCGGTGCGGTGAGCATGAGCAACCAACTTAACGGCATAACCCATATCACGCGCCATAGCTAAGTCAACAGGCGAAATACGACGAATGCCTTCCGCGTAAACATCATCCATGGTTACACGCGAGTTAAACGCAATAGAAGCAAGAATTGCAATTTTTGCCGCCGCATCAAAACCATCAACATCAGCCGTCGGATCAGCTTCGGCAAAGCCTTTTTCTTGTGCCTCTTTCAAGGCTTCATCATAGCTCATGCCATCCTGCTCCATGCGTGTGAGCATGTAGTTCGTTGTGCCGTTCACAATACCCATGATGCCTGAAATCTCGTTAGCAATAAGCGCATGTTTCAGTGGCTGAATAATAGGAATACCGCCACCAACACTTGCTTCAAAAGCAACTTCGAGTTCTTTTTCGCGCGCAAGACCGAGTACCTCTCCTCCAGCAGAAGCCATTACCGCTTTGTTAGCAGTAACTACATGTTTGCCCGCATTCAAGGCATCCAAAATAACTTGCTTCGCGATGCCCGTACCGCCGATAAGCTCGATAACAATATCAATTTCTGGGTCATTAATAATTTCGGTGTAATCCTGAGTGAATATTTTTTCTACCCCATGCTCGATAGCCTGCTCGGGATTACGCGAACACACACGAACCAACTCAAGATCAACGCCAAAGTGACGCTTGAAATCCTCTTTGTGGTTAGCGAGGATGTCAAGACAGCCACCGCCTACCGTGCCTGTTCCAACTAAACCAATTTTGACAGTCATAAGTTTCCTTTCTTATGAGAGCTACCTTTCGTTATTAGCTAACGCCACCACTACCGATAAACAAGGCCGCCGTTAGTCAACATCGCATGCCATAAGATCGCCATACGTTTCGCGACGCGTTACCAACCGAGCCTGACCATCCTTAACGAAGACAATACCAGGACGAGGCTGACCGTTGTAATTGCTTGACATGGAATGGCAATACGCACCCGTTCCAAAAACGCACAGAATATCATCAATATCAGGGTGCTGAATGGGTCTATCAAGCGCCACAGCGTCGCCGCTTTCACAATGTTTACCGCAAACCGTTACGATTTCAGTGCGGGGCTGACCAGCCTTATTTGCAATAACGGGCTCATAATCAGCATGATAAAGAGCAGTACGAATGTTGTCGGACATACCTCCGTCAATGGCAACATACTTACGAATTCCGGGAAGTGTTTTCAAAATACCCACGGTGTAGAGCGTAACTCCGGGAACTGCCACCATACTACGACCTGGCTCACATAAAAGACGAGGCTCTTTCACATTGTACTTAGCGCAAGCAGCCTTCATTTCACTCGTAATAACTTCGGCAAAATCATCGATAGAAGCTGGCTTATCCTCTGCAGTGTAGGCAATACCTAAACCGCCACCAACATCAATCTCATCAATTTCATAGCCGTAGGTTTCCTTGATGTGAGCAGCAAATTCAACAATTACTTCGATTGCTTCGCCAAAAGAATGGAGCGCAAAGATTTGCGACCCAATATGCATGTGCAACCCCGCAAGATGAACGTTTGGTGCTTCGAGTGCATCTTTAACGCACTTAAAAGCGAAATCTTCGCGCATAGTGAAACCAAACTTAGAATCCTCGCAACCTGTGCGAATATATTCGTGAGTATCAGCCTCAACGCCAGGAGTAATGCGCATGTATATTTCCTGAGTCA
>OKRW01001673.1_pt1 | contig 18018 bp, 10 predicted proteins | sample 1601151 | NCBI WGS metagenome assembly OKRW01 (sample SAMEA3541471, study PRJEB24748) | human gut metagenome | biome: human gut; feature: human-associated habitat; material: faeces | place: China | collected 2012 | reverse complement strand
GGCCCCCGCCGCCGCGCTGGATATGCTCGGCACGCTGACGCAGGACCCCGGGCAGGGCGCTGCCGGTGCCGCCGTCCGCACCGTGCTGGACGAAAGCCCGAATCTGGCCCCCGGCTATGAGGCCGTCCGCCGCGCCGCCGACACCGCCGGTGCGGAGCAGCGCGTCGAGGACACCGCTGCGCTGGAGGCCCTGCTCGGCCCGGGGCTGCACATCAGCCCGACCCGGTTCGAAAAATACCAATACTGCCCGTTCGGCTACTTTTTGCAGTACATTTTAAAGGCCGCGCCGCGCCAGAAGGCCGAGCTGGCCCCCAACATCAGCGGCACGCTGACCCACTGGGTACTGGAAAACGCCCTGCGCCGCCAGGGTGAGGCGTTTAAGGACCTGACACCGGAGGAATTGGAGACGCTCGTCAACGATTTGGTGGACGAGTACACCGCAGCCAACCTGCCCGGCATGACACTGCGGATGGAGTACCTTGTCGGGCGCATCCGCCGCAATCTGGTGGGGCTGCTGGGGTTCATCCAGCGCGATTTGCGGCAGTCGGGCTTTCAGCCTGTCGCGTTTGAGCTGCGCATTGATGACCGTCCCGACCCCGACGCGCCCCGCGTTGACCCGGTGGAGCTGGACGACGGCGCGGGTCATATCGTGCGCATCGTCGGCACGGTGGACCGCGTCGATGCCATGCCGCTGGAAAAGCTGGGCCGCACCTATCTGCGCGTCGTCGATTACAAGACCGGCGGCAAGGAGTTTAAGCTGAAGGAGGTCTACTGCGGCCTTGACTGCCAGATGCTTTTGTATCTTTTCACGCTGGAGCGCAACGCCAAGCGGCAGTTCCCGGGCGCGACGGCGGCGGGCGTCGAATACCTGCTGGCCGACCCCGCGCCAAAGAGCGTGGACCGCAGCGAGCTGGGCGACGATGCCGACCCCGCCCCGACCTACCCGATGAACGGCCTGCTGCTGGACGAGGAGAGCATCTACCGCGCCATGGACACGAAGGGCACCGGCGAGTTTGTGCCGCTGTCCTTCAGCGCCAAGACCGGCAAGCCGCTGAACGCCAAAAGCACGCTGGCCGACACGGCCAAGCTGGGCCGCATTCGCGACCATCTGGACGGACTTCTCATCGATATGGCGAAGAATCTGTACAGCGGCCGCATTGACGCCGAGCCGCTCTGCACCGGCGGCAGATCCCCCTGCACCTACTGTGAGTTCCGCTGCGCCTGCACCCACCGCGACGGTGAGCACGAGCGCACGATCAACATCAAGGATGACCCGTTTGCGGAATGAGAACGCCTTCCCCCTTGGGAAAGGTGTCTGCGGCCCCGACCGCAGACGGATGAGGGGCGGCGCGGCCATGGCAGCCCGTGAATGGGAGGCCGCGGCAAGGCTGCCCCTCATCCGTCGCCTGCGGCGACAGCTTCCCCCGCAGGGGAAGCCTTTTCATATAAAGGAGACACCCCCATGCCCGAACAACCCAAAATTCAATTTACCCCGGCGCAGGCGGCGGCCATCTCCGCGCGGGGCGGCAGTCTGCTGGTCTCGGCGGCTGCCGGCTCCGGCAAGACCCGCGTACTGGTCGAGCGCGTCGTCGGGCTTATCACCGACCCGGTCCACCCGGTGGACGCGAACCAGCTGCTCATTATGACCTTCACGAATGCCGCTGCGGCCAAGCTGCGCGCCGACATCACGACCCGCCTGGCGCAGGAGGTCCGCGCTCACCCCGGCGATCTGCATCTGCGCAGCCAGCAGCTGCTGTTGCAGCGTGCGTCCATCGGCACGGTGGATGCGTTCTGCCTGCATTTTGTGCAGCAGCACTTTGCGATGCTCGATGTACCGCCGGATTTTGAGACGGCGGACGAGGCCGATCTGGCCCGTATTGAGCAGGAAACGCTGGCCGCGACGCTGGAGACTGCCTATCAGGACCCTGACTTTCGCGCCTTTGCCGACCTGTATGACCGGGGCCGCACCGACAATACGGCGGGGGACGCGATCCTCGACCTCTACCACTTTACCCGTGCGCTGCCCCACCCGGCGGCATCGCTGGCGGCCTTTGCCGCAATGTGGCAGCAGGACGCCCCGCCGAAGGATACGCTCTGGGGCAAAGAACTGCTGGGCATTGCGCTGGCCCGTGCACAGGGTGCCAAAACGCTGCTGGAAAGCGGCGCAGCCATTGCGGCCCGCGACGAGGCTGCAGACCGGGCCTACACCGCCGTCATGCAGGACGACGCCGCGCGGGTGAAAAACCTCTGCTACTATCTAAAGAAAGGCGACTGGGACAAGAGCCTGGCCGCGCTGGACGCCGTCCTGACCGGCTGGCGGCGCGCGGGCAGCGTCAAGGGCGGCAAGGATGCCAACCAGTGTGCGTCCGCTGCGTCCCAGCTGCGGGACCGTGCCAAGGACCAGATGACGAGCCTGCAAAAGGACGTGCTGCTCTGCACGGCGGAGGAGTTCGCCGCAGACCGCCGCCGCGCCGCGCCGCTGGTGGCCGCGCTGGTGCGGGCGACCCAGGCGTTTGCCGACAGCTGCTTTGCGGCCAAGTGTGCCGAAAAGGTGCTGGACTACGCGGATTATGAGCACCTGACGCTGGACCTGCTGCTGACCGAGACCAACGAGCGCACACCGCTCTGCGCCACGGTCAGCGCACGGTACGCCGCCGTGCTGGTGGACGAGTACCAGGACACAAATGCACTGCAAGACGCGATTTATTTTGCGCTGGCACGGCCCGAGGCCGACAATCTGTTCTTTGTCGGCGACATCAAGCAGAGCATCTACCGCTTCCGACTGGCCGACCCCGGCATCTTTGTGGACAAGCAGCAGCGCTGGCAGCCCCACCCGCAGCCTGCGCCGCTGCCGTCCACGCTGGCGCTGGACGCGAACTTCCGCAGCGCGCCCGGCGTCATTGCGGGCATCAACTATCTGTTTGAGACCTTCTTCTCCCGGGGGCTGGGCGGCGTCGATTACGGCGACGGCCAGCGGCTTGTGGTGGGCGGCGATAAGGACGCGGCCTACCAGGGCATGTGCGAGATCGACGTCATCGACGGTGCAGACGTGGACGGCGACGCCGCCGTCATTGCCCGCCGCATTGCCGAGATGGTCGGGCAGGGCTTCCCCGTGCGCGGCAAGGACGGCCCGCGGCCCTGCCGGTACGATGACTTCTGCATTCTGCTGCGCGGGCGCAAGGGCTTTGCAGCCTACGAGGGTGCGCTGCGCACCGCGGGCATCCCGGTGTTTGCGGACTCCGCCACCGACCTGCTGGATGAGCCGCACATCCGCCCGTTTGCGGCACTGCTGCGCGTCATCGACAACCCTGCGCAGGATATCCCGCTGGCGGCGGTGCTGCTAAGCCCGATGTTCCCCTACACGGCGGACGACCTTGTGGCGCTGCGCCGCGCCCGGCCCACAGGCAGTTTGTACGGTGCGGTGCTCTACAGCGAGCCGCAGCGGTTTGCGCTGTTCACCGACGCCCTGACCGAATACCGCCGCCTGGCCCGCACGCTGCCGGTGGACGAGCTGATCGAGGAGCTGCTGGCCCGCACCGGCTATCTGGCCGCGGTAGGCGCACTGCCCGACGGCCCGCGCTGCCGCGAGGACCTGTTGAGCTTTACGGCCTGGGCTGCCGGTGCAGGCCGGGCGGGCCTGCCGTCGCTCATCCGCGCCATGGACGCTGCTGCGGCCAACGGCGGTTTGAGCCAGAGTGCAGGCGGCCAGACCCGGCCCGGGTGCGTCTCGATCATGACGGTGCACCGCTCCAAGGGGCTGGAATTTCCCGTGGTGTTCGTGGCCGACACCGACCACAAATTCAACCAGAGCGACGCCATCCGCCCGGTGCTGACCCACAGCCGGCTGGGCGTCGGCGTCATGCTGCGCGCGCCCCGTGCGGCCAAGCGGTTCAAAACGCTGCCTTACGCGGCGCTGGCACAGGCCATCCGCACCGAGACATTGAGCGAGGAAATGCGCGTTTTGTATGTGGCGCTGACCCGCGCACAGGACGCTTTACTTATCACGGTGCCGCTGAAAAAGACGGCGTCCTCCCTCAAGCTCCCGGCACTCTGCGCTGCCGCCGAGGCCACCGGCCCCGAGGCCATGCGCAGCATGACGAGCTGGGCGGGCTGGATCTTGACCGCGGCGCTGCTCCACCCGGACAGCAGCGCACTGTGGGAGTACACGAGCTTTCTGCCGCATTACGGGCTGCACCGCGCGCCGCTGGCCATCCGCGTGCTGCCCCTGCCGGAGGAGACCGAACAGCCGCCCGCACCGCCCGCCCCCGCGGCAAACCCGGCAGTGGTGGAAATGCTGAAGGCCAGCTTTGCCTGGCGCAGTCCGCGCGCGGCGCTGGAAAAGGTGCCCGCCAAGGTCAGCGTCAGCGCCGTGGCCCACGCGGCGCGGCCCGTAGCGCTGGAGCGCCCCGCGTTCTTGCAGAAAACCGGCATGACCGGGGCCGAGCGCGGCACAGCCATCCACGCCTTTATGCAGAGCGTGCCGTTTGACGGCCCCGCGCCCGATCTGGACGCCGAGGTCAGGCGGCAGACCGACTTGCAGCTGCTTGACCCTGCGCTGGCGGACAAGCTCGATTTGGACGCCGTGCGGCCCTTCTTTGCAAGTGCGGTCTGGCGGCGCATCCGGCTGGCAAAGCAAATTTTGCGGGAGGAACCGTTCATCACGGCCCTGCCCGCCGCCGAGGTCACGCCCGCCGCAGGGCAGGGGAGTGCCGCCGCGGCGGAGGTGCTGGTGCAGGGCATTGCCGATCTGGTGCTGGTCTTTGACGAGCACGCGGAGATCCTTGACTACAAGACGGACCGCAGCCGCGACGCCCAATATTACATTGACGAGTACGCCGCGCAGTTAAGGCTCTACCGCCGCGCATTTGCCCAGCGGCTGGCCGTACCGGTGACAAAGCTGACGATCTACAGCTTTGCCATCGAGGATGAGATCGACGTGCCGCTGGCGTAAACCGGGAACGGCTGCCTCCCGGGAGGTTGTTCTTCCTTTTGGCAGCAAAAGAAAGAACCAAAGAAAACTGCCGCTGTTTCGACGCAGTGCGGGGTTGTGCGCGTGGGGCCACAGTTGAGCGCAGCGAAACTGGGGAGCGCACAATGATTGCCCCCGCGGGGCAATCAACCGCAAGAGCGTGTTTGCGAAGCAAACTGGCGGCGCTCGTTGTGCGCCGCCAAGCGGGACCCGCGACTTAGGGGCTGCACGCCCCTAAGAACCCCAAAAAGGAAGTCGGAAGGCCCACAGGCTACGCGAACGCAGTATTACTGTTCGCGCTTAACGCCTGTGGGCCTTCCTCCACCTTAAACTCGGGAGTTCCCCCGAACCCCCGCAGGGTTAAACGGCTGCTGATTTTTGGTGCCTTCTGCATGACAGACGGCAGCAGCCCGAACCCCCGCAGGGTTAAACGGCTGCTGATTTTGGGATGGACTCTGCTTTAAATCATTGCTCTGTAGGGGCGGCATATATGCCGCCCGCAGCCTTGCCATTATTGCCCCCTTATCTTTTGCATCATGGGGCGGGATTCCTCCCTCCCGGGCCGTATCCCGGTATCACAAACAAAAAAGGTCGTGCCGACGATCCATCGTCAGCACGACCTTTAGTATTTATACCAATTTACGCCTGCCGGAACCGGCTCAGGAACTCCACGGTCTTTGCATTCTGCGGGTGCTCAAAAATGTCGGCGGGGGTGCCTTCCTCGCAGATGACGCCGTCGGCCATGTAGACGACGTGGCTCGAAACGTCGCGGGCAAAGGCCATCTCGTGGGTGACGACGATCATCGTCAGGCCCTCTTTGGCCAGCTGGCGCATGACGGCCAACACTTCACCGACCATCTGCGGGTCAAGGGCGGACGTCGGCTCGTCGAAAAGCAGCACCTCGGGCTGCATCGCTAGGGCGCGGGCAATCGCAACGCGCTGCTTCTGGCCGCCGGAAAGCTGGCGCGGCTTGGCGTGGATGTAGGGGGCCATGCCGACCTTCTCCAGATTCTCGAGTGCGGTCTTTTTGGCGGTCTCTTTGTCCTGGTGCAGCACATAGCGCAGGCCCGCGGTGCAGTTGTCCAGCACGGTCATGTTATTAAAAAGGTTGAAGCTCTGGAACACCATGCCCACCTTGGCGCGGTAGGCGCAGGGGTCGCTCCCCGTGGCCGTGATGTCACTGCCGTGGAACAGCACCTTGCCGTTCGTGGGCGTCTCCAACAGATTGATGCAGCGCAGCAGCGTGGATTTGCCGCTGCCGGACGCGCCGATGATGCAGGTCACGTCGCCCGCGTTGACGGTAAAGTCCACGTCACGCAAAACAACATGGGTGCCGAAACTCTTGGAGAGGTGGCGCACCTCGATAACAGGCTCAGACATGGGCTGCGCCTCCCTTCATATCCAGATTCTGGGACTCATGGTTCGGGTCCGGGGCATTGTACATGCCGCTGGTGTAGGCCAGCGAGTCAGTCGTATTCAGGTCGTAGTTCTGCGGGCCGTCCAGCGCTTTTTCCCACAGGCGCAGCAGGTAGCTGGCGAACAGCGTCATCGTCAGGTAGATGACCATGACGATGGCAGCGCTCTCAAAATAGGTGTACAGCGCGCCGACCACGCTCTTGTGGACAAAGAACAAATCGGTGATCGAGATAACCGACAGCACCGAGGTGTCCTTGATGTTGATGATGAAGTTGTTGCCGATCTGCGGGATGATGTTGCGCAGCGCCTGCGGCAGGATGACGTGAAGCATCGTCTGCCAGTGGTTCATGCCGATGGCCTTCGCGCCCTCGGTCTGGCCCGGGTCGATGGAGACAATGCCGCCGCGGACCGTTTCGGCCATGTACGCGCCGGTGTTGATGGACACGATGAAGAAGCCGGCCTGCCACATGCCCATCTTGATGCCGAACACCTGCAAAAGGCCGTAGTAGATGAACACGGCCTGCACGATCATGGGTGTGCCGCGGAACAGCTCCACATAGCAGCGCAGGAAGATGTGCAGGATCTTCAGCAGCACGCGCTTCCACACGGGGTCACGCTGCTTGTCAACGGGGATGGTCTGCAAAGCGCCCACCGCAAAGCCGATCAGGCAGCCGAAAAACGTGCCGACCAGCGCCAGCAGCAGGGTCGTGCCCGCGCCGCGCAGGTACGAGAAGCCGTACTTTTGCAGCACTGTGGCACAGTTTGCGAAAAAGTCTTGCATGAGATTCTCCTTTATGATTCCTCAGCTTCACCAACACCAAGGCCCCTGCCGCGCAAAACGGCAGGGGCAGGCGGGCAAAATTACTCGCTCAGGGGCTGTACGCTGATGGCTTCGTCCATCATGGTGTTGTAGTCGTCGGTGGTCATGGTGGCCAGCACCTCATTGATGGCGTCCTTCAGGGCGGTGTTGCCCTTCTTCATCGAGATGCCGATGTTGATGTCCTCGTCGCTGACCTGGAAGTCACCGTCGCCGCCGCCGAAGTCCAGCATGACCAGGTCGGGATAGGCGGTCAGAGCAGCCTGGCCGGTGGGGTGGTCGGTGACGACGATGTCGCACGCACCGCTGTTCAAGGCTACCAGCATGGCGGGGGCCGTCTCCTGCGCGGGCAGGATGTTGGCGTTCTCGATCTGCGGCAGGCAGGTGTCATACCAGATGGTGCCCAGCTGGCTCGTGGCGGTGGCACCGGCCAGATCAGCCACGCTTGCAGCATTGGCATAAGCGCTGTCCTTCTTCGTCAGGGTGACGATGGAGGCATAGTAGTACGGGTCGCTGAAATCGACCTGCGCGGCGCGCTCCGCCGTGATGGACTGACCGGCAATGACGCAGTCCACGTCGCCGCTCATGACGGCGGGGATCAGGCTGTCCCAGTCCAGCTTGACGATCTGGACCTTCTGGCCCAGCGCCTCGCCGATCTTCTTGGCCATCATTACGTCGTAGCCGTAGGCGTAGTCGCTGGAGCCGCGGATTTCCACAGCGCCGTTGGCATCATCGTTCTGGGTCCAGTTGTAGGGGGCGTAGGCGCACTCCATCGCAACGGTCAGAGTGGTGGGGTCACCGTCGCCGTCCGGGGCGGCGGTGTCAGCGGCGGCCTCGGTGCTCTCGGCTGCGGTGGAATCCGCAGCAGGGGAGGCGGCGGAGCCGCAGGCGGTCAGACCGGCGGCCATCACAGCGGCAAGGCTCAGGGCCAGCGTGTTTTTAAGCTTCATGGTTCATGGTCTCCTTTATAAATTTCCCTCATTTTTATGCAAAAAGCCCCGGTGTTCCACTGTGCGGATCACGGGGGCCAAATGCCTTATGACTGCCGAATGGTGCAGTGTAATGCCGCGCCATTGCGGCCGAATAAATATTACCTCAATACGGTATATTTGTCAAGTGCTGTTTGGATTAAACAGCAGCCTTTTCGCTGTTCTTTTCGCTGGCCTTGTAGCTCTTGACACTGTGGAACACAATGTTCAGGCCCAGGACAATCAGCAGGATCGCAAGGATCAGCTGCAGACCGTTGGCGATAAAGACAGCGCCCCAGGTGGTCTCACCGGCGGGAATGGCAGTGGCGGCAGCGGCAGAGATAGCCTTGACCATTGCAATCAGTCGCTGCACCAGAGCGGTGAAGGTGACGCAGAGCATGATGACCAGCGGCGGGAACAGCATCTTGTTGTTGCGGCCCGTGACCTTGAGGAAAACGCACAGGGTAGCCAGGACCAGAGCGCTGAGCAGCTGGTTGGCGGAACCGAACAGAGGCCAGATATTGGCATAGCCGATCTGGGTCAGCAGGAAGCCGAACACCAGCGTGACAAAGGTGGAGAAGTAGACGTTGCAGAACAGCTTGCGCCAGCCCTCGGCGTGCTCCATGTCGTCCACGCTGAACAGCTCCTGGAAGCTCATGCGGCCGATACGGGCCACGGCGTCCAGACTGGTCAGGGCCAGAGCGGAAACGCACATCGTCATAAAGACGGTAGCGATGGAAACGGGCACGCCGAACATCTCAAAGAAGCCTGCGACGCCGCGGCTGAAGATCTGGAACGGGGTACCGGAGGCGGGGGTGCCGTCCGCAGCAGCGGCAGCACCGGCAACGCAGAGGGCCAGGACAGCCAGCAGGCTCTCGAGCACCATGGCACCGTAGCCGACCTTCAGCATGTCCTTCTCGTTCTCAACGGTCTTGGAAGAAGTACCGGAGGAAACCAGGCCGTGGAAGCCGGAGACCGCACCGCAGGCAACCGTGACGAACAGGATGGGGAACATGGTGCCGAGCTTCTCATTGTTGAAGCCGGTGAAAACGGGCAGATTCATGGTGGGGTGGGCGACCAGCAGGCCGACAATCGCACCGGCGATCATAGCGCCGAACATGAAGGTGGTCATGTAGTCACGGGGCTGTTTCAGCAGCCACATGGGCAGGACCGCCGCAAAGAAGATGTAGATGAAGGTGATGTAGCTCCAGGCAGCCTTGCCCAGGATGATGGGGCAGTTCATGCCGACCACGAAGGACAGCACGATAAAGGCGATGCCGACGACGGCCTCTTTCCAGCCGGAGAAGTTGAACTTCTTCTGGATCAGGCCGAAGATGACGGCGAACACCATGAACATGATGGAGACCATGCCCGCAGAGCCGTTGGTAAAGGCGGCCTCGACCTGTGCGCCGTCAGCGTCAAAGGCGTTGAAGGTGCCGGCAACCATGTCTGCAAAAGCAGCAATGACGATGCCGCAGAACAGCCAGCAGAACAGCAGGAACAGCTTGCGGCCCGTCTTGCCGATGTACTTCTCGATCAGCAGGCCCATGGACTTGCCGTCATTCTTGACGGAGGCGTACAGCGCACCGAAGTCGGTGACAGCGCCGAAGAAAACGCCGCCGATCAGGACCCACAGCAGGACAGGCAGCCAGCCGAACGCGGCAGCCTGGATGGCACCGGTGACAGGGCCTGCACCTGCGATGGAGGAGAACTGGTGGGCGAACACCGTCCAGCCGTTGGTGGGAACGTAGTCTTTGCCATCCTCCAGCCGCACAGCAGGAGTCTTGGCGTTGGGGTCGACACCCCAGGTCTTGGCGAGCCAGCGGCCATATCCGGCGTACGCACATACCAGGACAACCGCGGCAATCAGAACGATTACAAGCGTATTCATTACATGAATCCCTCTTTCCTATTAAATTTTACAATCGCTTGTGCCTACTACTTTACCGCGATGTTCGTAATTTGTCAATGAAACGTTCACAATTTAGCAATATGTTAGTTTTTAATGCAAAATGTAGAAAATTTGTGGTTTATTTTGTCTGCTTTGCTGCGTTGACAAAGGGAGAAGAAGGGGATAGTATAGGGGTAGAAACGGATGAAACGTTTCCATACTCATGAAGCGGCAAACTGACAGGGAGCGCCGCAGGGGCGGATTTCCTATCCGCCCGTGGCCGTGCGCGGCGGGAAAAACCTCCCGAGCGCACAGGAAATGCGCCCCTGCGGGCTGCCGTGGATATTCTATCTGTCTATTATAGTAAAGGAGACATCTCATGAAACAGTGGCTGAAAGACGCAGTGTTCTATGAAATCTACCCCCAGAGCTTCTATGATACCAACGGCGACGGCATCGGTGATTTGCAGGGCATTATTGCCAAGCTCGACTATATCAGGGACCTGGGCTGCAATGCCCTGTGGATCAACCCTTGCTTTGATTCGCCGTTCAAGGATGCGGGCTATGATGTGCGCGACTACAAAAAGATCGCCCCGCGCTACGGCACGAACGAGGACGCCGCCGCGCTGTTCAGGGCCGCGCATGAGAAGGGCATCCGTGTGCTGTTCGACCTGGTACCCGGCCACACGAGCGAGGAACACCCGTGGTTCAAGGCCAGCTGCAAGCCCGGGCACAACGAATACTCGGACCGCTTTATCTGGACGGATTCCTGCTTTGCCTCCGGCGACGGTATGCCGTTCATCGGCGGCGAGACCGAGCGCAACGGCACGTATATCCTGAACTTCTTCAAGTGCCAGCCCGCGCTGAACTACGGCTATGGAAAGATCAACCAGAAGTGGCAGAAGCCCACCGACGACCCCGCCTGCGTGGCGACGGTGGAGGCCATGAAGGACGTCATGCGGTTCTGGCTGGACATGGGATGCGACGGCTTCCGCGTCGATATGGCGTCGAGCCTTGTAAAGAATGACACTAAGAACAAAAAGTACACCTGCAAAATCTGGCGCAATATCCGGGATATGCTGGACGTCGAGTATCCCGAGGCCGCGCTCATCGCCGAGTGGAACGGCCCGCGCATGTCGCTGAAAAACGGCTTTGACATGGACTTTTATCTCAATTGGCAGGGCAACGGCTACAGCTGGCTCATGCGCAACTATGACGGTGCGATGGACTCGAACCCGCACAACATCGGCAAGGCGTACTTCTGCAAGAACTCCGGCACCGGCATTGACAAATTCCTGGACGAGTACCTGCCGGCCTACAAGGCCACCCACAAGGACGGTCTGTGGTGCTTCATCACCTGCAACCATGATACGATCCGCCCCTCGGCGGGCCTGACGACTGATGAGCTGCGGCTGGCCTACGCGACAATTTTCACGCTGCCCGGTGCGCCCTTCGTCTACTACGGTGACGAGATCGGTATGCGCTATCTGCCGCTGCCCACCAAGGAGGGCGGCTACTTCCGCACGGGCTCCCGCACGCCGATGCAGTGGGACGACACGGCCAACCACGGCTTCTCCACCGCCGACGCGCAGGATATCTATCTGCCTGTGGACACTGCCGCCGATGCGCCCACCGTGGCCGCTCAGGCGGACGACCCCGACAGCCTGCTGAACAGCGTGAAGTCGCTGCTGGCTTTCCGTCATGCACACGCTGACCTGAACGCAGACGCGCCGTTCAAGGTGCTGTACGCACCCAAGGCGAAGGACGACTATCGCCCGTTCGTCTGGCAGCGCGGCGATCTGATCTGCGCCGTCAACCCGGCGGGTGTCTCCATCGAGCTGCCGCTGGAGCTGGCCGAGGATCTGAAAATTCAGTACACGATCGGCAAGGCGGAGATCGTCAACGACACGCTGTCCCTGGGCGCACAGAGCTTTGCTATTTTGGGATAAGGCTGAAAGACGCCGCTTCTGACGGATACAAAAAATCGCAGCCCCGATTTCATCATCGGGACTGCGATTTTTACTTTTACAGCGTTTTCAGCAGCACCTCGTCCATGCTGCGCTTCGGCACGCAGTAGCCGCGGTTTTCATCGAGATAATACTTGACGCTGCCGTCCTGCATTTCGACCAGCTTGCTCGCGTGCGTCGGGTAGCCCAGCGCGACCATGTAGCACAGGCGCACGCCATCGGGCAGGGCCAGCAGCCTGGTCAGGGCCGGGCGGTCAATCGCGCCCATGATGCAGCTGCCCACACCGTGTGCCCAGGCTGCGGCGGTCAGGCTGCCCAGTGCCAGGCCGACATCCACATCGGACGCGCCGGGCAGGTTGTCGTCCTGCAAAACCGCAATGAACGCGGTGGGCAGCTCGTCGGGCTTCGGCTGGCCCTGCTCTGGCGGCAGGTAGGCGGCCCAGTGTACCAGCGGCTGCACGGCAGCCACGGCGTCGGCACTCTGCACAACAATGTACCGCACGGTCTGGCGGTTGGCACCGCAGCTGGCTATCCGTGCTGCATCGACGGCTTCGGTCAGGATCTCCGGCGCAACAGGGCGCTGTTCAAAGCGGCGGTAGGTGCGGCGGGTGCGCAAAAACTCCAGCATATCCATGTGGGAACACTTCCTTATATAATATAGTGCAGCTCCTTGGCCCCCTCTGGGAGGAGGCAAGTTTATTATACCAGCAGATAAATCAAGAATCAATAACCGTCGCCGTTTTGCCGATCCCCACCGTCGCCTCGGCGATCTTTTTCCAGCTGGCGCAGCCGCATACGCCGTCGGCAGTCAGGCCGAACCGCCGCTGGCACGCCTTGAGCGCGTTCTCCGTCGCATGGCCGAAGATGCCGTCCAGCGTGTTCGTCGAATAACCCAGCGCGTTCAGCGCGTCCTGCAAAATCAGCACGTAGGTGTTGCGGCTGCCGCGCCGCACGGTGGGGTAACCTGCCGTCGTGCTGCGGCACGCGGGCTTGCCGTACCGCCGGTCAAAGTGTACCCAGGTGGGTGTCATCGACAGCGGCTCCACGTAACCCCACGCCCCGGTCCGCACAGCGGCGTTGTAAATTTTGCGGCGATTTGCGGCAGTGCTGCTCTGCCCCACGTCGAACGCCACGCCCGCATAGTGCTGGCTCGTCGTGCCGTGGCCGCCCTCCCAGATGCGCTTGAAGGCGTACCCCACCGGGATACCGCTGCCGTAGGTGCGGCGGGTCAGGTTCCACGCCTCCATGGCAGCGGTGGTCGTCCAGAGCACGTTGCTCTTGCTGGACCCGCGGAACTCCCGCACCCGCAGCGTTGTATCGGTGCTGTAGGGCATCGGGTCGTTCTCACGCAAAGTATAGCGGAAAAACTTGTTGTCATAGGAGTCGTACACGTAGACCTTTGGCATAGCTTATCCCTCCTGACATTCGCGGCAGAGCCCCTGCGCGGTCAGACGCAGGCTCTCCCATGTGTCGGCGTCCACGACACCCAGCGTTTCCAGCCCGGCGGTCAGCTGGTAGCTTTCCAGCGCGGCCTGGGTCTCGGTGTCGAACAGGCCGGTCTCGGGCACAAAATCGGCGGTCTGGTCCGCAGCGGCAATAATGTTCAGCCACTTCTGCACCTGCAGGACCGCGGGCCCGGCGCTGCCCAGTGCCAGCGCACTGGCGGGCCAGACGCCGCCCGGTTTGGGGCTGGGCCCGGCGGGGTTCGCGGCTAACAGCTGCTCGGCGGCATCGCGGAACACCTTCCAGTCCGCCGCCGTCACCGCGCCGGTCTCGGTCAGCCCGAAGTACCGCTGCGCACTGCGCACGGCAATTTCCAACTCGAGGTCAAAGGTATTGTCGGGCGTGTCACTGGCCGTAAAGTTGATTTCCGGTATCCACTGACTCAAAAAGAGCAGCAGCCGATTCAGCCGCAGCACCGCCGCGCCGGTGTCGCCGGGGCGCAGCGTGGCGGCGGGCGCGGGCAGGCTGACCGTGCGCACAACGGGGCCGCTGGCTTCGAGTGCCTGCGCGGCGTCGTACAGGCTTTGGAACGTCAGCCGCCCGACGACGCCGTCCACCGTCAGTCCGGCGCGGGACTGCCACGCCTTAACGGCCCGCGTCGTCGCCGCGCCGAATTTTCCGTCCACGGCCACGCGCGGCACATCGCTGTAGTAGGCCGCCAGCCGCCGCAGATAGTATTGCACGGCCCGCACGGCGGTGCCGCTGCTGCCCGCCCGCGTGGTGGTCGTGAACTGCCCGGGCGCGACGTTGGCGGCCACAATTTTGTTCGCCACGGCCAGCCCGACCTCCTTCAGCTTGTTCCACGTGCTGCGCCCGACGACGCCGTCCGGCGTCAGCCCAAACAGCGTTTGAAATGCCTCCACCGCGCTGACCGTCGCTGCGCCGTAGCTGCCGTCCACGGTCACGGTGCGCAGTGCGCTGTAGTTGTCCGCAGCCAGCCGCAGCCAGAACTGCACAAGCCGCACCTCCATGCCGGCAGCGCCCCGCCGCAGCGCCGTGCCAGGCCACGCTGTGCCGCCCAGGTCGCTCTGCGCGTCGACCCACGCGGCGTACAGCGTGTTCCAGGTGCGCTGCCCGACTGCGCCGTCCGCCGTCAGGCTTTGCTTCTGCTGGAACGCCCGCACGGCCCGCTCAGTCGCCGCGCCGTAGCTGCCGTCCACCGTCACGTGCATCAGCGACGAATCAAACTGCGCTAAATCCGAAAGCCAGAATTGTACCTGCTCCACGCTGCTGCCCGTGCTGCCGCGCCGCAGAACAGTCCCCGGCCAGCCGCCCGTGCTCTGGGTGCCCTCGGCAGTCTCGCCCTCGCTCGTCAGCTCAGCCAGGTCCTTGACGCTGACATAAATAAGGCTCACCTTGTTCCACGTTGCCCTGCCGACCACGCCGTCCGCCGTCAGGCTGAACTGCTTCTGGAATTTCTTCACGCTGTTCTCGGTGGCCTCGTCGAAGGTGCCGGTCACGGCGGGCTTGCCGAAGGACGGGTAATCCTTGGCAATGCGGGAAAGCTGCTTTTGCAGGATGCGCACATTCGTCCCGGTGCTGCCGCGCCGCAGCGGGCTGCCCGGATAACTGGACGGGATGGCGGCAATGTTGTAGGTCGTGACCAGCTGCACGCGGTTTCCGTAGTAGTACCGCAGGATTTGCAGCGCGTTCATGCCCTCCCGCGCGCGGTCCACCGTGCCCCACTGCTTCATGCCGGGGCAGGTCACGGTCTTGCCGTCGCAGTATTCGGTGAAGTACGGTTCGGCGTCGCCGCTGCGCTGGACAAAGGTGTTGAACAGTTCGGCGGTCAGCCGCTCCATGACCGCAAACACCGTGCGCCCGTTGACATAGGCCTGGTCGTACCCCGGCGACCCCGTGATGTTGAAGCTGTACCCGCGGCTGGGGTACCACTCGGTCCAGATGCGGTTCAGCGCCAGACTGACCTGCGCGATAATGTTGGCGCGCAGGGCCTCTTCCGGCCAGGAAAGCGCGCCCACCCCATTGCAAGCCGCCGCGAAAAATGGTATACTGATTTCATATTGGTTTAAGCACAGGAAAAGGGGAATGTTGATGAAGATCGGATTTGATAACGACAAATATCTTGCGATGCAGTCCGCCCACATCCGGGAGCGTATCGCCCAGTTTGACAATAAGCTCTATCTGGAATTTGGCGGCAAGCTGTTTGACGACTACCATGCGTCCCGCGTGCTGCCGGGCTTTCAGCCTGATTCCAAGCTGCAGATGCTTTTGCAGCTCAAGGAGCAGGCTGAGGTCGTCATCGTCATCAGCGCCGAGGACATCGTCGCCAACAAGATGCGCGGTGACTACGGCATCACCTACGATGTGGACGTGCTGCGCCTGATCGATGCCTTCCAGGGCGTCGGCCTGTTTGTGGGTAGCGTCTGCGTGACGAAGTACACCGATGCGCCCGAGGTCACGGCGTTTGAGCAGAAGCTCAACGGCCTGGGCATCCGCACCTTCCGCCACTACAAGATTCCCGGCTACCCCAACGACGTGGCCCACATCGTCAGCGATGACGGCTACGGCAAGAACGATTACATCGAGACCGAGCGCCCGCTGGTGGTCATCACGGCCCCCGGCCCTGGCAGCGGCAAGATGGCGGTCTGCCTGTCCCAGCTCTACCATGAGTACAAGCGCGGTGTCAAGGCGGGCTACGCCAAGTTCGAGACCTTCCCCATCTGGAATCTGCCCCTCAAGCATCCCGTCAACCTGGCCTACGAGGCCGCCACCGCCGATCTGAACGACGTCAACATGATCGACCCGTTCCATCTGGAAGCCTACGGTGAGACGACGGTCAACTACAACCGCGATGTGGAGATTTTCCCTGTCGTCAATGCAATGTTTGAGCTGATCGCAGGCAAGAGCCCTTATCGCTCTCCGACAGATATGGGCGTCAACATGGCAGGCAACTGCATCATTGATGACGATGTCTGCCGTGAAGCGTCGCTGAATGAGATCGTGCGACGGTATTTCAAGTGCCTCTGCGACCAGAAGGCCAGCGGTGTTGTCAAACCGGAACGTTTCAAGCTCGAACTGCTCATGAACCAGGCGGGCATTGCCCTGGGTGAGCGTGAGGTCGAAAAGCGTGCCCATGCCATGTCCGAAGCCACCGACGGTCAGCCTGCCGCTGCGATTGAACTGGCCGATGGCACGATTGTCACAGGCAAGACCGGCCCGCTGCTGGGTGCGGCATCCTCGGCCCTGCTGAACGCGCTGAAAAAGCTGGCCGGCATCGATCAGGAGACCGATCTGGTCTCCGCCCGCGCCATCGAACCGATCCAGACGCTCAAGACGAATTACCTCGGCAGCAAGAACCCGCGCCTGCACACCGACGAGATTCTGATCGCCCTGTCCAGCTCGGTCTCCGAAAATGAATACGCCGCCAAGGCCATGGAGCAGATCCCCAACCTGAAGGGCTGCGACATCCATTCCACCGTCATCCTCTCCAGCGTGGATGCTGACACTTTAAAGAAACTCGGCATGTACCTGACCTGCGAACCGACCTATGAGGAAGACGACAGGATGTACCATAAAAAGTAAGCTATATAAATAAGTAGAGGAGAGGCTCACCTCTCCTCTTTTGTTGTGGTGGGAAAATTCACCCCTCCCGCGCACCCTTCCGGGAAGCAACTAATTAATCAATTCACCACCCTGTAGGGGCCGGGCATGCCCGGCCCGCAACTTTACGTCGCCACCCGTTACTGTTTTGCGCACCCCGTCTCACCCCACACCGTAGGGAGGGGTCTTGACCCCTCCGCGGCACGTCGAGGACGCCGCCCCCTACAGAGATGGCCCGAAACCACCCCACACCCGCGCACCTTCCGGCCGGCACCCGCTCACCCTTCCGCCACCCCGTAGGGGCCGGGCATGCCCGGCCCGCAACCTCCCCGCCGCCTGCCGTCAATCTTCCACCGCTCACCCATTCCCCCAAACCACCTAATCCCGCAACCCTCTTGCCACCCACCACCCCCATAATTTGTGCCCGCGAACCGCCGTCACCCCAATATACACCTTGCCCAAACTTCGCCCTCAAACTTTGTCGAAAAAATCAAAAAAACTTGCAAAAACCTGTTGACAAAGGTCATACTACTTGCTATAATAATCAAGCTGTCTCGCGAGCCCAGCCCGCGGCGGCAGCCGCTGGAGCCTTTACCTACAGCTTGTACGCCGTTTTTTGAAGAAAACTTCTTCAAAAAACTTTCAGAAAACCTCTTGACAAACGAGAGAATCTGATATATAATATACAAGCTGTCACGGAAACGCGACAGCGCAGCAGGACCTTGAAAATTGAACAAAACTGAAACTTGTGGAACCTTGATCGTGGGTTTGGAAACCCACGTTAATCAATTCCAAATTTACAAGTAATTCATACAGGACGCAAGCGATTGTGTCTGAGTGATTACAGAGATTTAACGCTTTTAAATGGCGATTAAATACCATTTATAAAGAGTTTGATCCTGGCTCAGGACGAACGCTGGCGGCGCG
>OKRW01001669.1_pt1 | contig 18056 bp, 15 predicted proteins | sample 1601151 | NCBI WGS metagenome assembly OKRW01 (sample SAMEA3541471, study PRJEB24748) | human gut metagenome | biome: human gut; feature: human-associated habitat; material: faeces | place: China | collected 2012 | reverse complement strand
ATCACCACTTACAGTATAACACATTTATCTCGTTTTTAGAAGAAAAATAGTATAAGATACGAACTGCTCCAAACCTTTGAAGCACTACTATATCCTATAGTTATGTTTTCTGAATCCTTTGATGTAGCTTTACAAAAGACATGCCCAGCAGAATATATTTTTCCGGTGCTAGGATCGATTGCGTCACTCACATCGGAACCAGCCATAATTCTGTATGACTCTCCAGATTCATTATGACGATTGACCATTCCCGAATTAAATATTTCAAAATTAGTCAGCTCACCTAGGACTCTATTCATTTCTGATTTTGGTACGTTCTCATAAATCGTGCAAAACGACTTGACAATTTCGTCATATGTTGATTCCGTGTGCGGGTGCGCATATATATGTAGAAGACCTAAATCCTTTTGAAAATGCACAATATACAAGGAATGCTCTTTATTTATTTTATTGTCACCGTTCATCCAGAGCGGAGCCACATATTCTACGCCGATACCAACAATCGTATTATCTTCTTTCCGGCGAAAAACTCTTTTCCCGATGTTGAACATCTCTGGAAAATCTGCGTCAAGAGAGAAATCTTTCACTTTGTATATTCTATCATGGCAATTAACTGCTATAGCCTGCAGTGAAATACGATTTTCCCCGTCATCGTTATCTCCACCTGAAAAATCTTTATAATAGCGTCTCTCATCAATTTCTTGCTGATTTTTGCCTTCGCTCATATTTATGATGATATCTTGCCAAATGGCATCACTTGCATACAAATGAGTGTTCTCGATCTCAAGTTCTTCATCATTGACTGCAATAAATTTCGCCGTACCTATTTTTGCTGCATTTGTCCGGGCAAACCTACCTATGAATTGAAGCGTACTGGCCAGTGATTTGTGCGGAACATGTACAGCTGCGATTTTCAAATTTGGAAAATCGAATCCTTCGCCAAGCATATCAACACAGATAATTCCGTCTAGAGTACCATTACGTAATTCTTTTATGGCATCTTTTACGATGCTGTTATTCATTGAACTATCGATGCGACGAAGTTTTAATTCTGTATTTTCTTGATACAATTGTTCCAATGATTCAGCATTCTTCTTGGAATCTGTTCTAACCATAAGGAAATGCTCTAAGCCGGCTTCTCTATCAGAGAGCAGGACTTCTTCTGCTTTTTTCGCAATAAGAATATCCTTGTTTTCACCATAATTACACTGTACTGGAACATATTTAATCTCGCCAAAGATCCCATCTGCATACGCCAAAGAAAGGGGATAGTTGTATATTATTTCCCCCACAATTTCTTTTCGATCCAGCCTAAAAGGGGTTGCCGTAAATAGAGCGTGTGTTGCCATAGACAGATTTATTAGTATCTGCTGCCAAGTTTTTGCCGGCGTATGATGTGCTTCATCAATTTCAACAAGCGATATATTTTCTATAGCCCATATCGACTCGCTTAAGCTTAAAGCACATTGTGGAGTTGCAACAATAACATCTGATTTTTCCAATTCAGGAATCATTTCATCTTTGTATTTATTGATCATTTCATAAACCGTTGGCTTAGGCATTGATTGCTTAAAAACATTAGCCTTGCATAGTGTTGAAAGAGTCTGGAAATCCTCTGCTATTTGTCCTCTTACCATAACACTAGGTGTAACCACTAGAACTTTATTTTTTGACAATAAGAACGGGGTCAGCATTAAAACGGCTGTTTTTCCCGCCCCTGTTGGCATCACAGTAATAGCTGCTTGGTTTTGCTGAAGTGTAAAAAAGGAAGCGATGGCATGTATTGCACCTATCTGAGCATTTCTTAAACCTTTGGTCTTGGCGGAATCCAATGGATATTTAATTTTTTTGTAATTGTTAGAAAAATAGTTACCCATTTATTCTCACTCCTTTAAGATTTATATGCCCCTTTATGTTATGTGCACATCTGAAAGCATAATTCGTGTGTGTACACTTACTTCACTAGCGCATAGGCGCAAACTGATTATTCATATTTTAACGTATGTTCTTTTGAACGCCAGCTGCGTAAATACGTCCCCAATCTACTTTGCTAAATCTTTATAAGACTTTGATTCTAAAGGCTCATAACTTCTTCATCAATTCCATAAACTCCCTAACCGGATACGCGCCGTCAAATCCGGTATCATTTTCGTCAAACACCATATAGTAGCGGTACTTTGCGCCCGCCATATCTGCCCATTTACGACCAAGCTGCAATTTGATACGGCTGTCGCTGTTGTCACGGTCATCGCCCTTGGTTTCGACGAGGACAATTTTACCGCTGGTTGTGGCGACGATGAAATCCGGGTAGTGGTTGATAAACCCGTTGAGAACAAAGCTGGCTTTGTTGCTGTCGATGACGCGGTGCCACCAGCGAACATTGGGCAGGCTGGCGATTTCGCTGATAACGCGATGCTCAAAATTGTTGACGTCGGCTTCCTGCTCGTAGAGCGATTTGTTGATGGGAAGCATAGTGGACGTCGGAGAAATGGATTTCGGAAAACGGTATTGAGGTTCAACGATGATTTCTCCGGATTCGATTTTTGCGATGAACTGTTTTTCCCGATAGTCATCGATCATGCCGTTGATTTTCGATTTGATGGCGTCGGCATAGAGGAAGGGATTGGATTCCATGCGCGCCAGATCGTCGGAACTCATCGGCTCGACGATGCGTTCGATATACTTCTTCAAATCGCTTGCGCCGACCGAATCCATGCGATTCAGTTGAGCGTAGAGCAAATCACGACACATCTCCTTCTTCTTATCCGGCGGATAGCTCTGAATCAGAAGCGTGTACGCCTGCACGGATTTTTCGGAAAGGGGAATATAGCGGGGCAGACCTTTGTTGCTGTCCAGATCAAGCATGGTTACGTTGTTCTGGGACGGGCTGAATGTGATCTGCGTATCCTTATCGGCGAGTGTGAAGCCGTCTGCAAGGGATTCCTTGGTGACGGGCTGATGATCGTGATCGAACAACAGGGAAGCGCCGATATCTTCCATGAATACAGGCAGGCGCAAATCAAGTACATCCGCATATTCAGGCTGCATTTCGTAAAATTTGCGCATATCATTGCCTCCAGTCAGGGGAATACCTGCTTCTTCCGCTTGTCTGATTTCTTCGTCAAACGCTGCGCCGCGCTGTTCAGCCTCATCCATCATTTGGGAAATTGCGGTGGAAGCGGTTGCCGTTGCATCTGGGTTTTGCACTTGAGCTTGAAAACGCTCACGAAGAGCCTGTGTATCAAAGCCGAGGAACTCCTCTTGATCGTCCGACAGATTCTGCGGCGGGATGTCCTCGACGGTCTGCTGCACGGGCGGCGCGACGGGCTCTCCGGGCGCGTCCTCGCCGATTCGATAATCCTTTTCGGAGAAACCGGCGCGATTTAATCCTTTCACAATGCTTTCGACCGTTTCGCGGAAATCGGCGGAACAGGTCATGACATATGCCATGTTCAGCAGCGGACGGGCATGTTTACGGGCATAGGGCAGGCGGAGGACACGACCGACGATTTGTTCCACGTCAACCTTGGAGGTGCGGTTGGCGAGTGTCGCCAGAATATAGGCGAACGAACAATCCCAGCCCTCTTTCAGCGCGTTGACAGTGATGATATAGCGAATCGGGCAGGAAGGAGAAAGCAGCCTGACGTTTTTCAGCTCGTTGATCTCGGAGGTTTTGATGGCGATTTGCTCCTTCGGCACGCCGATTTTAATCAATTCATTTCGGAGCTGCTCAAACGTCGTGGCACTGTCCTTGCCTTTGGGTTGAGCCTGAAAAAGAACGATCGGGCGAACGTATGAACCGGTCTGCTCGGCTTCGAGTCGAGCTTCCTTTTCAAGGCTGGATTGAAGCTGAAGCGCGTCAAGCAGCACGTCCGACTTGGTACGCCGATTATAGATGATAACCGGCAGCTTGACCATGTTTTCCTTTTTGAGTTCGCGTGCGTCCACGATGGAGATGATGTTGCTGTTGCTCTTGGGCGTGGCAGTCAAATCCAGAACGAAGGAAGGATTCAGATTGTGCAGCATCTCGACGCTCAAATCACTTTGGGCGTTGTGGCTTTCATCGACGATGACGACAGGGGAGAGCTGATTGATGACCTGAATCAGCGCGGTTTCATCGACGCTGGGAACGAGCGCATCGCGATCCGAATAATGGGAAACGAATTGCGCGAGGTTGCCGTTCTCCTGATAAATCTTGCGCCCTTCCTTGCGTGTGATTCTCAATGAATCGTAGGTCAGAACGAAGATGGAGAGATTCTCCCGCACGCTGGACGGGGAAAGCGCTTGCCCGTTCAGCGCCTGCGTACCGTCGTAGACCTCGACGCGCGCGCCGAAATCGAAGTTGATTTGCTGGCGATAAGGGTCTTGCGGATCGCGAAGGTGGGCGATGGTTTGTTCCAGAATCGCGGTGGAGGGAACGAGCCACACGACGGCTTTGGTATTCAATGCGCCTATACCGTCGAAGATGTGCTTGATGGAAGCGCACGCCAAAAGCGTCTTTCCGCCGCCCGTCGGCACCTTGAAGCAGACATGGGGCACGCCGGACAGCACGTCGTTATATGGCGGCAGGGTATTGTGTCCCAAGCCGATGGAGATACCGAGTTTATGCCAGTGTTCGTTATAGGCTGTATTCAGGTTTTTCGTGCTGTTCAGAAGGGAGATATACGCATCCAATTCGTGAAGGACGCGCTTTTGATAATTCTTGAGTTCCATGCTGCCCCTCCTTTACAGCGCCGCGATATCGCGCGGGATTTTCTTAAACGTGATATGGAAACGCGCCATGTCCTCGGCGCTCAGCGTATTGGAATCCGCATAAATCAGATAGCCTTCCGCACGGGTTTGAATGGTTTGCAGGAAAGCGCGGTTGAGCGTCGTCATTCGATTCGCTTCATAATAGAAATAGTAGGCGTGGTTTTCGTGTACGCCAAGCAGATATTTTTCGTTTTCGGATGCGGCAGGAAGGGCGCATCGGGTTTCCGTATAGTAGACGTATGCGCGGATTTTCTCCTCAGCGGCGTTCGGATTGAGCATTCCGTTGATGAGCAGCGCATCGCCCAGCTCATAGAAGCTGAAACCGCCGCCCGTTCCTTCCACGGCTTTGTTGCCCTCGCCGTAACCGTTGATGACACGGCGCACACGTTCGGCGGTGATGTTTTCGGCGTAGTCGCCCATTTCGACGAGGATGAATTTGCGATGACCGCCATCCTGCTTGTTCATGTTGAGGACGGCGTGGGCGGTGGTGCCGGAACCGGCGAAGGAGTCGAGGATGATAGCGTCTTTATCACCGACGATTTGCAAAACAAACTGAATCAGACGAGAAGGCTTGGGTGTATTAAAAGGGGATTTTCCCTTAAAAATAGAGAGGAGTTCTTTCTTGGCTTCGTCCGTATGCCCAGTGTCCGTGTATAACCAGAGATTCGTAGGCGGTTTTCCGCCGACATTTTCAAGATAGGTTTTTCGACGAATACCGCCTTTTCCGCCCTTGGTGAAATAAAACTTAGGCCATTGTCCACGCTTATAGACAAGGGTAGCTTGTGCAGCAGATTCTTCTAAGGACTTAGAGAGAACGATTCCCATAACTCCCTTACGCACAGCATCAATAGAAGTACCGCAAACTTCAGCTCGTTTTTCGTCATCGTGTAGATCGCGGAGTTCATAATCACACCAGCCGCGCATAATTTCAAGCGTCTGTTCTTGTCCAAATGTCCAACATCTTGCGTTTCCCGGATAAATTAGTTTTCCAGTAAAGGGGTGCTGAATGGCATAAACCATACCTTGATGGGAGATTGCACCGGGCGCGAAAGGGTTATCGCTTGCCCAAGAAATTACATCGTTGTCAGGATTTTTGTAGATGGAGTTCATTTCCGCAGTTCTCGGCAGTTTTGAAGGTTGCCAATCCGGTAGTTTACTATATACAAGGATATGCTCAACTTCATTGACGATGCCTTTTGAATCGTTACGGGTTGAGTAGGTGCGTTGCCAGGAAATGTTGGAAACAAAACAGTTGGCACCGAAAATTTCATCGCAAATCAACTTGAGGTTGGCGTATTCAGCGTCGTCAATGCTGATAAAAATAACGCCATCCTCTGCCATCAACTTTTGCAGCAGCTTGAGCCGCGGATACATCATGCAAAGCCACTTGTCGTGGCGGCTCAAATCCTCGCCCTCTGCGCCGACAACCTTCCCCAGCCATGCCTTGATATGCGGATCGTTGACATTGTCGTTGTACACCCATTTTTCGTTGCCCGTGTTATACGGCGGATCAATATAGATGCACTTCACCCGTCCCTCGTACATCGGCAGCAACGCTTTGAGCGCATCCAGATTGTCGCCGTGGATAATCATGTTGCCGTCGTCGTCCCCGCCGTTCGGCGCAAAGGTGTATTGCTTTTCCAGCGTGCGGAACGGCACATCGAGATGATGATTGACGACTTTATCTTTTCCGATCCAGTTAAGGGTTGGCATGGGTGGTGTCCTCCTGAGTTGCTTTTGTAGGGGTAGAAACAAACGGGGTGGATTGTCCGGGAGCGTTTTGCATTTGAGAAATCATTTCTGCAAATGCCAGTTGTCCGCTTTGTAATTTTGCATTGCTTTCAATTTGCCGTTGAAGCCCGACGGGAAAATATGGATTTTGAATGTTTTCCCAAGTAATTTTATCTTTATAGCCTAGGCAGATGGCCATGGATTCCAAAAGCTTCCATTGAGCGTTTACCTGTTCTTGAAGAATTTGCGGGCTGGGAGTGAGATTATATTTTGAAAGAAGGGAAGACCAACAGGAACGCACTTTTTTGTCGTGAACAAAGACAATGTCAATGGAATTTAGTGCAGCAACAGCTTCAAAACTGCTACCCCATCCAGTCGCACGATAGGTCATTAAACACTGAAAGATTTTCATTTTATCCTTGCGTTTTTCGGAACGGTCTTGCAGAAATTGACCAATTATGACAGCGGCGATTGGAATAAGGATGACTGCGAGTAGATTTATCAGATCCGTTAGCTTCATTTTGTGTCCCTCCCTAGATGATTGTGCATATCTGTAAAAAGATGATACATACATTAGATGCTATTCAACATTTTAGCATGATATGCTACACTTCGCAAGTTAATGCGCTAAATAATCCGTCCCCGCCGACTAGCCGACGAAAACGGAATCTTTATGAATTTTTTCAGCTTATTCTTTATTCTCCAGCAACCTCATCGCCCTTTTCCGAAATTGTTCCTCCATGAGCTTTAATCTCTTGGGCGGCAGATTATACCGTACATGCCGCTTAAACCGAAAGCCCAGCAGCTTTCGGAGCTGTTCCCGGTTTTCGTCGGTCATAAAGCGTTTGGCGGTGGCGAAAAAGTCGTCGTATACGCACGGAACGAGCGTGTCGATGTATTGTTGAAATGCTTCGGGGCTTTCGTAATCCTCCGGCCCTGCCTGATTGAACAGGGAATTTCCGTGGTCAAAGAGCGGGGCAGGCGCGGCGATGGTGTTGGTTTTGTTGTCGATCATAAAGCCGAAATTGCCGTAGTGCCTGTCTGTGTTGCAGATCACCGCGTCAAACACCAGCATATCGCGGAAAGCCTTTTGGAACGGTTCGCCCAGATTTTCATAATAGGCGGCAACCGCATCGAAACCGCCCTTTTGTACCAGATTGCCGATGGGCATATAGGCGTGGTCGATGTCGGTGAACAGCTCGCAGGTGGAACAGAGCCGACCCTTCCATTGCGACAGACCGTATGGAATCGCGTCAATCCCCATGGCGGCGGCGACCTGCGCGGCGTAGTATTCGCAATATGGCTCTGCGCCCGTGTTGTAGCCGCCGTCTGTTCCGCCCTTGTACAGCGTGACCTTGCCGCTGATTCTGCGCCAGCACTTGGGCAGCATGCCGTTTGTCGTAAATTCTGGGCTGGAAGCCAGCGACGAGCGGTTGCTGCTTCCGTAGCCGGTGAAGGCGATGAGCGCCAGCACTTCGCTGAAGCGGTTTTCAAAGAGATTGTACTTTTCAAAGGTGCCTTCAAAGCCTTCTTCGACGACCCAATAGCTGTCATCCACGGAAAGCCCTTTACAGAGCGCGAGAATCCCCATCGGGCGGTTGGCGTTCAATCCGCATTTTGCCAAAAGCCGATTGACGTAGGCACGGTTGCGGGGAATGGTGCGGCGGCGCATCCAGCGGCTGATCCCTTCCGGCGACAATTCCATATCCAGCGGCAGAAGATGCCTTTGATCTTCGTTGATCCAATGCACTTCGATTTCGGGCGTGCTGGAATCGTTGGTCGCGGAAAAACGCAGAAGCGGAATGTCATACTGCTTCAAAATAAGTTCCATATTGCCGCCTCCCTGTCCTTGTTTTTCTGATTCCTACTCTACCACGAATGGCGTGAACGTTCAAGATTTTTCGGAGTATAGATTACACGGGATGCAAAAAGAAAATCCGTCCCTATCGACCACCCGACGGGAACGGATTTCCTTCTATTCAATTACCGCGTAACCGCTTTCAGATATTCCTCGCTTTTCCCGCTCATAACCAGTCCGACATACGCCAGCGGGTCGTTGTAGATGAGCCAATCCAGCTCGGAACGCTGCTGCATGGTGTGCGCGACCGCGTCCTCGACAGCGGGCGTATAGACGGAAAGCACGAAACCATCTTCATATTCGACGTCCACGCAGGCGGTGTCGATGTTAAATTGGCAGGATATAATTCTTCTCATAGCGATTCCTCCTTGTGTTTCGGTTGTTCTTTCGGTGTTTCGTTCAGCAGCTTTTGCAGAACATCGTTCCCGATTCTGCCGACCAGCGCATCCAGCTTGTCCTTTGCTTTGTGCAACTCCTGATTTTCCATTTTCAGCCGAACCATTTCGTGAGTATGGTTCCAGTTTGCCGACTTGAAAGCGGTATTTTCCTTTTCGAGTTTCTGCACCTTGGCTTTCAGTTCGGTGTTTTCCCGAAAGAGTGAACGGGCGTATTTCAGGAGCTTTCCGAGAATCGGAAGCGCTTTCTTCTCCCGAAACGCCTTGCCGGATTCCAGCATCCCGGCTTCCGGAAGCAGCCTTTCGGGATCGTCGTATTTCCGGACAAACTTCTCGGTATTCTTGAGAATCGGCGCGATATCGTCGAGCTGTTCCTGCTTTTCGGAAAGTGTAGTTGCAGCGACGGCCGTTTGTTCCTGTAAAGTGTCAATCTGATTTTCCAGAGCAACCACTTCTTTTGCACGTTCCTGTTTCTTGTAATCCAGAACGGAAAGGTGTTCCTCGTGCGTTCCTTTCTGCTCCCATTCGATATCATGCCGTGCCATGATGGAGGCGAGCGCCTGCTTTTCAGCTTCAATCCATTGGTTCAGCTCAGTGTGGCTTTTTGTGCCGCCCGCAAAGCCAAGTGCTTCCAATGCCTTTTTGAGCGACACACGGGTTTCGAGTCCGCGCTTACTGCCGGTTGTGAACGGAATGAAATCAATATGAAGATGCGGCGTAGCTTCATCCATGTGCAGGTGAGCAGAGAACACGCGGAGTGTCGGGTTGCGCTGCTGGAAGGACTGTATGTATTCGTCGAGCATCTGCCGGGCAAGCTGTCCGTTTTCGGATGAAGCGTTCATATCGTCCTTGTTGCCGATCTGGATGATGAGTTCTTCAAACAGCTTTTCTTGTTTACCCGTGCGGATTTTCTCGTAGTAATCCTCAATCACGCGATCCTTGCGGGTCTGCTTTTCGTTGTAATGAGCCAGTGCGTCGTCAAACAGTTCGTGATAGACGGTTCGGATGTCCTCATTGCGGTATTCGACGTTGAGCGGCGTTCGGCTGGAATCGACGTTCTCAGCGATGAAGTCCCTGCGGTTGTGGGTGAGCGAGCCTTTGCCGCGCATGGCGGAGATGGTTCTTTTCACGGAGCCTCCTTTCTTGTGCGGGGCTGGGTTGCCGGGGTTCTGTTACTCTTGTCAAGAGTAACGCAAAAGCACTTTTGACACTTCGCATCAAAAGCGCCCTTGCGCTCTCCGAGGGGGAATGGGGGAACGACTAGGGTTGTTTCTTCGTAATATATGATTTAAATATCTGAGTTACAAAAGTTTGTGTCAATAAGCAATTGAGGTATATTGATATTTTGATGGCATGACGATGATGGCTTTTATTGCATGGCAGGAATAATTGTGGTATAATTAATTAAATTTATAATGTGAAAAATAAAAAACGATAGAAGTTCTTTTTCCTCAAAAACATGTTCGAAATTTAAATTTCTGAATTTCTGGTCTATAAAAATATGATCAAGTTATGATCCTATTTTTAAGTTTTTCTGAAAAGAAAAGATGAAGACTATGCTTTTGTGCGCATAAGGAAGGATAGCTTAATAATATTTCTCAAATGTGTTTTGAATATTTTTAATTTCCATTCGATTGAAAATATAAAAATAATTCGTTTTAAGGTGATAAATAATGAAATTTATTCTGGATGATTTTCACAGAAATGTGCCAAATGAGGAATTGATTGCAGATTTAAAAAATGTAGCGTCTATCCTCAAAGCTAATACCATAACAATGAATGAGTATAATATACATGGTAAATTTCATTCGACTACCTTGACACGTCGGTTTGGTTCATGGTTTACATGTTTGAAAATGGCTGGACTTGAACAGTCACGTGCATTTGTTAATATTCCGGAACAGGACCTCATGGACGATATTGAGCGTGTATGGATTTTGCTGGGAAAGCAACCGTCATATTCGCAAATGCAGATACATACAAAATACTCAATAAAAACATATGAAAATAGATTTGGAGGGTGGCGAAAAGCACTGGAATATTTTATTCAATATATAAATAAACCAGATGATGATACTGTATTGGAGAGGAATGAAAACTATTCTGTTTGCAATAAAACTTCGCGTACAATTAACCAGCGTTTACGATTTCTTGTTTTGGCTAGGGATAATTTTTCCTGCTGTGCATGCGGTGCTTCTCCGGCAAAAGATGGTGGAATAACGGTGCTTCATGTTGACCACATTATTCCATGGTCTTTAGGCGGAAAAACTACAATGGATAACCTTCAAACACTCTGCGATAAATGCAATTTAGGAAAAAGCAATCTTAAAGTATAGTTTTCAATATTAATAAATGTTTTGTTACAACATGATAGCTGAGCTGTGCCATGAAGAAGGATTTTCCGATCTTCGGCGCGCCGACGAACAGGTAAGTTCCGGCGTAGAGCAGACCGTCGATGATGGCGGCTTTCGGGGGATAGGTCGTGTCGTAGAGTTCTGTCATGGAAAGCGTGTGCAGAGAGTTGTTATTTTTCCTGTCCTTTGGTATAATGTCATTGGTTTTATTGTTTTTTGACTGCTCCCCGGCTGCGCCAACAGCCGGAATCGGGGCGGTCATTTTTGTTTGGTCGAGCATATTTCTCTGGTCGGGCATGATTCAAACCTCCTTCATACCGTCAAGGAGCAGAAGCAGATGATCCAGCCTCGCCGCCCAATCCGAATCCGGCAGGAAACCGGATTCAGACAGGCGGCCACAGAGGAACGCGAGTTCCTGCTTCATGGCTTTGTACACCCTCGGATTGCCTTGAACGGTGATTTCAAATTTCAGCAGCCTTGCGATGATGTAGTCCTGCTTGGTCATGCCGGAGAGCCGCACCATGCTGTCGAGCAGCGCGTCTTCTTCCGGCGACATGCGGAAGGAAACGGTTCTGCTTCGCCAGCGGTTGCAGCAGTCCATCACTTTTCGGGACACGGTTTATCCTCCTCCTTTGTCCATTCACTGTTGAGCCGGTTCGCCATTTCGGTCTGCTTGGTGGGAAAAAGATGGGCGTAACGATAGGTGATGTCGATGCTTTCATGCCCGACACGCTCGGCGATGGCGACGGCGGAAAATCCCATTTCAATCAGCAGGGAAACGTGGCTGTGTCTGAGATCGTGAATCCGGATGCGTTTAACGCCTGCGGCTTTCGCACCCCTGCTCATCTCATGGTGCAGATATGCCTTGGAGATGGGGAAGATGCGGTCGTCGGGTTCCAGCCCATACAGCGACTTGATGTAGTCCTGCATCTCATCCACGAGAAACTGCGGGATTTTGATCGTTCGGTTACTCTTGGGCGTCTTGGGCGGCGTGATGATGATACTGCCTTTGATGTTTTGAAGGGATTTGTTGATGGTCAGCGTCTGCCGCTCGAAGTTGAAATCCGAAGCGGTCAGCGCCAGCAGCTCGCCCAGCCGGATGCCGCACCAGTACAGCACCTCGAAAGCATAGTAGGAAGTCGGCTTGTCCATCATCACTTTGGCGAATTTCAGATACTCGTCCTTTGTCCAGAACAGCATCTCCTTGTGCGAATCCTTGCCCATGTTGCCGACGATCTCGGCGGGATTCTTTTGCAGGCGGTAGTAGCGAACCGCATGGTTGAAAATTGCGCTGAGCTGACTGTGGATGGATTTGAGATAAGTGGTCGAGTACGGCTCACCGTTCGGCTTTTTCAGGTTCATGATTTCGTTCTGCCAGGCGATGATGTCCTTCGGCTCGATGGCGTTGATCGGGCGATCCTTGAAATACGGCAGAATCTTCAGGTCGATCATGTTGTTCTTGGATTCCCACGTGCTTTCGCGGATGCGCATCTGTTTGTCGTTTCGGTAGATTTCAACGAAGTCCGAAAACTTCATGTTCAGGTCGGCGGTGCTTTGCAGCAGAAAGCGGCGTTCCCAGTCCAGCGCGTCGCGCCGACGGGCAAAACCGCGTTTCATTTTCCGTTTCTTTACACCGCGAAAATCTTCGTAGTAGAAAGAAACGAAGTAGGTTCCGTTGGTGTCCTTGTAAGCGGGCATTACATCGCCTCCCCGTTGTCTGCCGGGGCTTCCATGCCGTAGATCCGTTCATAGTAGTATCTGCGGCTGACCTTCCCGGAGATGGTCGTGTAGTTCTTCGCTTCAAGCTCGGCGTTCCATTTGTGGATGAGTTTGTATGCGCTGGTGGTGGAAATGCCGAGGTCTTTGGCGATTTCCGGCGCGGTGACGAGAATAGAGTTGTTGGTTTTCATGGTGTGTTCCTCACTTTCCGGATACTATATATTTTTGCTTAGTATCGACGCTTTTATCATACACTAAACAAATATACTTAGCAAGCCCTTTTGAAGAAAAATTTCTAACTTTTTTTATTTAGTATCCCTTGAGCGGGATTTTTTCGTGTGGTATACTGAGCGGGAACGAGATGAATCAGGGAGGAACACCGCTATGGCAGTGGGGGATAGAATCAAACGGGTGCGGAATTTCCGCGGGATGACGATGAAGGAGCTGGGAATGGCGGTCGGCTTCGATGAAAAGAGCGCGGACGTCCGCATTGCTCAGTATGAAAACAATTCCCGCAAACCCAAAGAAGAGCTGATGCGGAAAATCGCTGCGGCGCTGGATGTGAGCGTGGCATATCTGGAAGACCCGACGATGAACGACGCGGAAGGGATTCTTCACGCGCTCTTTGAGCTGGACGACCAATACCCATGGATGCACCTTGTCGAAACCGTCGATAACACGGATGCCGACCTGCCGCATAAGCGCGTGGCAGTCTGCTTTGATTACAACATCCTTGACAGCTTCATGGCTGAGTGGATGCTCCGCAAGCAACAGCTCCGGCGCGGGGAGATCACCCGCGAAGAATATCAGGAGTGGAAGCTGAACTGGCCTTCCACCGCCGACGACTGCGGGAAGTTCAAACCGAAAAAAGCGTGGAGAAAAGAATAAAGACATGAAAAACCCTCCGAAACTTTGCCGTTTCGGAGGGCATTTTCATGTCTTCCTCAAATTATGAAGAATAAGACCGAAAGTATCAAATTCGTATCGTTTGGTCTTTGATGCCCTCAAAAACTGAACAATACCTGACTTTTTTGACCGTTTCGGATTATTCCCACTCCACCGTTGCCGGCGGCTTGGTGGTGATATCGTACACGACGCGGTTGACGCGCGGCACTTCGTTGACGATGCGCGCGCTGACCTTGGCGAGCAGATCGTAGGGCAGGCGCGCCCAATCGACGGTCATAAAGTCGTCGGTCGTCACGGCGCGGATGGCCAGCACGAAATCGTGCGTGCGCTCGTCGCCCATCACGCCGACGGTGCGGGTGTTGGTCAGCACGGTGAAATACTGGTTGACGTCGCGCTCAAGACCGGCCAGCGCGACTTCCTCGCGCAGAATCGCGTCGCTCTCGCGAACGGTTTCCAGCTTGTCCGCCGTGATGTCGCCCATGATGCGGATCGCCAGACCGGGGCCGGGGAACGGCTGACGCCAAACCATGTCGTGCGGCATGCCCAGCTCCTCGCCGACCTTGCGAACCTCGTCCTTGAACAGCATGCGGAGCGGCTCCACCAGACCGCCGGTGAACTTCGCGCGCACATCGGCCGGCAGACCGCCGACGTTGTGGTGCGACTTAATCACCGCGCTGCCCTTGACCGAGCCGGATTCGATCACGTCCGGGTAAATCGTGCCCTGCGCGAGGAATTCCACGCCCTCGAGCTTCTTGGCCTCGTCGGCGAAGCAGTAGACGAACTCGCCGCCGATCAGCTTGCGCTTCGTCTCCGGGTCGGAAACGCCCGCCAGCTTGGTCAGGAAGCGGTCGCGCGCGTCCACGATGACCAGATTCACCGGGAACTGGTCGGTGAAGACCTCGCGGACGGATTCGGTTTCGTTTTTGCGCATGAAGCCGTGATCGACGTAAACGCAGGTCAGGCGCTCGCCGATGGCGCGGGAGATCAGCGCCGCCGCGACGGAGGAATCCACGCCGCCGGAGAGGCCGAGCATCACGCGGCCGTTCGGGCCGACCTGATCGCGGATGGAGGCGATGGCGTTGTCGATGAAGGTGCTCATCGTCCAGTCGCCCGTGCAGCCGCAGACGTTATACAGGAAGTTGGCGATGACCTTCTGCCCCTCTTCGCTGTGCGTGACTTCCGGGTGGAACTGCACCGCGTAGATGCGCTTTTCGGGGTTCGCCATCGCGCAGAACGCGCAGTTTTCGCTGTGGGCGATGGAGGTGAAGCCCTCCGGCGCATGGGTGACGTGGAAGGTGTGGCTCATCCACGCGACAGACTGCGCCTTCATGCCGGCAAACAGCGGGCTGTTGACGTCGAAATCCACCGGGATGCGGCCATATTCGCGCTGGGCGGCGCGCTCGACGGTGCCGCCGAGGGTGTAGGCCGTCAACTGCATGCCGTAGCAGATGCCCAGAACCGGGATGCCCTGCTCGTAGATGGCCGGGTCGATATGCGGCGCATCCGCGTCGAGCACGGAAGCGGGGCCGCCGGAGAGGATGATGCCCACCGGCTTCTTTTCAAGGATTTCGGAAAGCGGCGTCAGGTAGGAAACAACCTCGCAGAAAACCTTGGCTTCGCGCACACGGCGGGCGATGAGCTGGGTATACTGCGCGCCGAAGTCCACCAGAACAATTCGCTGCACATTTTGCATCGGATGCGGAACCTCCTTTGGTTGTGAAGAAAAACAAGCCGTCCGCAAAGGGACGTAAGCCATAACCTCTATTCTACACAGTTTTTCGTGCGAAATCAAGAGAAGCCGGGAAAAAGTTCATCAAACGGGCGCTTTTCGGCAGGTTCGATGAAGGAAGGCGGCCGGTTTGCGCGCTTTTCAACCGCGGACGGTCGTGGTATAATCAAAACAGATTGGAAAACACAGAGGGAGGAACGGCGCATGTTTCAAAATCGGGATACCATCGCGGCGCAGGCGACGGCGGCGGGAGAGGGCGGCGTGGCGATTGTCCGCGTGAGCGGGGCGGACTGCCGGCGGATCATATCGCGCGTGTTCCGGGCGAAGAACGGGAAGCCGCTGGAAAACCGCGTGCTGACCTACGGCTATGTGATGGAGGATGGCGGCGTTGCGGACGAGGCGATGGCCGTGCTGATGCGCGCGCCGCACAGCTACACGCGGGAGGATGTGGCGGAGATTCACTGCCACGGCTCGCAGGCGCTGGTCGGCAAGATCCTGAGGCTGCTGATGGCGGCGGGCGCGCGGATGGCCGAGCCGGGCGAGTTCACCTACCGGGCGTTTCTGAACGGGCGCATTGATCTGGCGCAGGCCGAGGGCGTGATGCGGATGATCCGCGCGGGGAGCGAGCGCGCCATGCGCAGCGCCGTGCGGCAGATGGAGGGCGGCGTTTCCGCGTTCGTGCGGACGGCGCGGGAGGAGATCACGTCTCTGCTGGCGGCCATGGCGGCGGCAATCGACTTTCCGGACGAGGTGGAGGAGACGCAGACCGCGCGGGAGGTGACGGCGGCCTGCAAGGCGATTGCGGCAAAGCTGGCGGCGGCCTGCGACGCGCGGGCGGGGCGCATCGAGGACGAGGGCTTGCGCGTGGTGCTCTGCGGCAGGCCGAACGCGGGCAAGAGCAGCCTGCTGAACGCGCTGCTGGGCGGAGAGCGCGCGATTGTGACGGATATTCCCGGCACGACGCGGGATACGCTGACCGAGGCCGTGCAGATCGGCGGGGTGCGCGTCCTGCTGACGGATACGGCCGGGCTTCGGGAGACGGGCGACGCGGTGGAGCGCATCGGCGTGGAGCGCGCCAAAAAAGCGCTCGCGGAGGCGGACGTGCGGGCGCTGGTGCTGGACAGCGCAAGCCCGCTGACCGAGGAAGACAAGGCGGCGCTTTTCGGCCTTGCGCCGCAGATGATCGTGCTCAGCAAGGGCGACCTCGCGCAGCGGCTGACGGCGGCGGACGTGCGCGCGGCCTTTGGCGACGTGCCGATGGTGACGGTCTGCGCGACGCGCGGCGAGGGCATGGAAGCGCTCCGGGACGCGCTGACGGCGTTCGTTCCGGCGGATGGCGCGGAATCCTCGGCGCTCTCTCAGGCGCGCCATGTGGAGGCGGCCGGACGCGCCCGCGCGGCGCTCTGCGACGCGGTGACGGCGATTGAGGACGGCATGCCGCTGGACGTCGCGGCGGTGGATCTGTCCGCGGCGCTGGACGCGCTGGGCGAAATCACGGGCGAAACGATGAGCGAAAGGGTCATCGACGAGGTCTTTGCGAAATTCTGCGTCGGAAAGTAAAAGGGGCTTGCGCCGCCTCAGGCCTGCGCGGCCTCTGCTTCCAGAACGGCGCGCCAATCCTCGGGGAATCCGCAGAGCGACAAATCGGCCTCGGGGTAATCGGCTTCCAGCAGCGAAAGCCCCGCGAGCAGGCGCGCAAACACGCGCTCGCGCCCCAGCGCATGCGCGAAGACGAGCAGGAGAGGGAAAAGGCGGTCGCTTTCATACAGGCGCAGATGGTTGGGCAGGAGCGGCTGATCCGGGAGAATCTGGTTGTAGAGCCGGTTGTAATGCGCACAGATGTTGCGCACATCCACGGCGGCGGCGATCAGGCGCGAAAGCGCCTCCGGCGAGAGGTCGTATTCCCGGCTGACGGCGCGCTGGTCGCCCTCCCGCATGAGGTCAAACAGCGAGCCGAGCATGCCGAAGGTGAACAGCTCGACGGCCGCCCAAATCGGGAATTGGCCGCCGTATTTGATTTTGTGGTGGCGCACGAACGGGAGCGCGCCCTGCCGCTTGACCTCGTTTTTGAATTTGCCGATCAGGCTCTTGTGGACGGAAGCGCCGTTGGGCAAAACCTCGGCGCGGAAATTCTCCGCGTCCATATAGCCCAGCGAGCCGTAGGTGATGGCCAGCTGATAGGCGACTTTGGCGCGGAGCTGCACCTCGAAAAACTCCAGCACCGGGAGCAGCAGGTGGCGCAGGTTCATGTCAAACCGGTACAGGCTGTACAGCGTCTCCAGCGATACGCCGGGCAGAAAGAGATCCGGATCGTCCGCGCGGCGCAGGTGCTTGCCGTAGGTCGTCAGGCGGTAATAGTTGACGGTGGAGAGGATATAGCGCGCCCGCGCTTCGTCCTCGATCGTCAGGCCGTGGATGTTGGTCAGGCGGGCGAGCTGCTCCTTGTAGCTGCGGGCTGGCTTGACGGGATGGTAACGCTTGCCCCGTGTGTTCATAAGGGGAAGCTCCTTTCTGCAAAATAAAGGACTGTCAATCTAACAACACCGATATTTCAAGAAAAACTAAGTATTTTTGCCCGAAGGTTTCCAAAGGGCGATCGGAAAGCCCTTTGG
>OKRW01001658.1_pt1 | contig 18132 bp, 18 predicted proteins | sample 1601151 | NCBI WGS metagenome assembly OKRW01 (sample SAMEA3541471, study PRJEB24748) | human gut metagenome | biome: human gut; feature: human-associated habitat; material: faeces | place: China | collected 2012 | reverse complement strand
CCAAATACTCGGTTGTTTCATGAACACCATTTTTCAAATCGTTATAATTGGCCCTGACAAGTGCATTTTCTTTCCAGTGGACAAATTCTCTGCTCTCGTTACTAATACGTATTCTTTTCCCTTTAATAGTTTTTTGCATACAACTGATTTACCCGAACCAGCATTTCCCTGTATTGATACTAATTTTTCTCGTGCTGCCTGTATTGTTTCTATAATTTCTGACCTGTCAATTTCATATTCACCGTTAATAAGCTCTTCAATATTTTCAAGTTCAATTTCTTTACTTACTTCAATCGCATGCAAAAACTTCTTAATGTTTTCCTTACGAGGCTGTTCTTCTATCACCCCCAGCTTATCCATTATCTTGGAAAAATCCGATGATAGCGTATTATGTAGTGTTCTTTCGCCGCTCGACATAAGGGACTTCGCATACTCATTATATGCGTATAAAATATCCTCAATAATCTGAGTCATTTGCTTCTGTTCCTCATGCCCTATACGCAGCTCTCTATTCTGCTCAAAAAAGCCCAGAATGATATCTTGGATTTCTTCCTCTGAAAAAATATGATCCTTATATTTATCCCCCATATCAGTTTTAAATCTATCAAGACAAACCTGAACTAAAGGATCATCTGAATCCCAATTATTGATATCAATTTCTTTTCTTTTTATCTTGTCCTTAATAATTAATATCCAGCTTCTTCCCGCTTCTTCTAAAGTGACAAAAGAGCTAATCAATCCAATTGCTGATACCAAATCCATTTACTAATCATCTCCTCGTCTAATCTATAAATGCTGATTCAAAACTAGCTTCTGTTCAAACCCATTTTTGTATATGTATAGTAACCTACGCCTATCAAATACCGGATTTGTGTCATGTATTATGCTATGATGATTTGGACACACAATAAGCTGTTTACTCGCATCATTATTAAGGCTTGATACAAAATAATCGATGTGATTGCCTCCACAATATGTGAGCCAAACTCCTCACCAATCAATTGACCACAGATTTGGCATCTGTAACCATATAAAAGCTTTAAATTGTCTCAAATCTTCTTGTTAAGCTTTCTAATCTTTACAATCCTCTCTATTTCAAGAATTGTGGATGTTGAGTCCTCTACATCATAGTTAAATTCTGCTTCCATGATTCGTTCTTTCTGACCAGAAACTGTCTGCCTTAAAGAAACAATATCATCCGCAACAATGGTCTCTAATACGTAAGAATCATCATATTCTGTTGTATATATTGCAAGGTATTCCTTACACTCTTCAGGCAACCTTATCATTGTTCTGTCACCTGGTTCACGCATTTCTCGTGTGGTCTTTATAAACTGATAGCTCTTTGAAAAGTATGTCTGCAACGCCTTTGCAAGTTCACCATTCTTAGAATATCGTATTTGCAATGTGTCCTTTTTTCTCTTAAATTTTGGATCAAAATTCACATTTCTAATCTGAGCCTTATAAGATTTTCCATTCAGATAAAGCGTGATATCTTTAGACTCACCTCTATTTAAAAAACGCCCCATTACCTGCCCAAATATAACCTGATTGTCAAAGGGCAAAGTGAGCCCTTCCTGCAACAAAGACCAGTCTACTTCTTTTTTATAGACGTAATTTTCAGTTGTCATCAAGGCTCACCTCTATTTATTATCATTCATTACATGTTTTAATGTTTCATAATCTTCAAAACTTCTATCTTCGCATATTCTCAAAAAAATAATCCTATTAAGAATTCTCTGAACAACAATATTCAATGTATTTATATTAATTGATGGATTATTTTTCATTATGCTGTTTCCAAATACTAATCTCCATTCCTTAATCTGCTTTAAAAAATACTCATCAAACGGTTCTCTTCTATAAGGTCCTAAAAGCAACGCGAACTTCTTTTCAAATTCTCCCGTGATAACAGCTTCTTTTGAAAGCATTCCATATATTTCATTAAACTTTTCAACATATTCTGTATAATTATAATGCGCGATAAGAGCTACACCTATATCATCATCTTCAACTGGTCTTACACTACAATCATAAATATACAAATCTGTAAAATTTGTTAAAACAGAAATTTTTAGATTACCACTCCATCCGTATCTTCTTAACTGAAAAGCTGGAAGAATGTCTGATGTGATATCCACGGCTGGTTTCTTCGTCTCTAAATAAAACAATAATTCTGTACCTATTCTAAATGCGTAATCTGGTTTTTTATTTTTACTTTCCCCATCTTCTTCAACAGTTACATTAGCCTCATGCGTAACCTCTCTCAAATGTTGAGGCAAACCATTTTCATTAAGCACATCCCAACCTAATAATTGAAAAAGGAATTCACAAAATCAACTCTAACCTGAGTTTCATTATATGACTTCTGTTTATATTGTTCTAAATTAGCACTATATAGATCAACTTTATTTTGCAAAAGTCTGATTTTTTCTTCCTGACCATGGTTTATTATTTCTAAAAAACCTGCATTCATATAAAATCTGCCTCCTTCTTGACATAATCCAAGTGCACAATAATTTATACCAGTATTCGATACCCAGACATAATTTTCTCATAACAAATGTCCCAAAAACAGGACTTCACGTACTTTCCCGACTTGATTCTTTTATCAACAGGTTTTTGCGCATTTACTGGAATTGCCCATGATCGCCCAAATTTTATAACCCCCGGAATCATTCCTTCATTGCATATAGTTTGAAGTCTTCTCTCTGACAATCCCCACTTTGTGGCTGCTTCTTTTACAGTCATAAATTCCATAAATTTTCTCTCCATTTTTGTTCTATAAAGTGCCAAAATACTCCTCCTATATGATAAGCGGTCAAGCGCCGAATATCAATTATTTTCAATATTATTTATCCGCGAACAATCTATACTCTACCGCGTACAAATTTATATAAAAAATACCTTTTAGCAAGCAGATGTATTTTCTCGCTAAAAGGTACTTCGCCCTTGTGCATATATTCAATTTATTTTTTCATGCACATTTTTATTCATTAAATTTCTATGATATGTTTCCTTAAAAATAGCTCTCAAACCCGCTTAAACTGGGCATTTCTTAGAGAGTAAGCATACCGTCTCCACATGGACTCCTTGCGGAAACATATCAGTAGTAGAAACCCGCACCAGTTCATAATCCTCCGCACACAGCACCTTCAGATCCCTCGCCAGTGTCGCACTGTCACAGCTCACATACACAACCCTCTCCGGCTTCATTTTAAGGATCGTATTCAGAAGTACCTCATCACAGCCCTTCCGTGGCGGGGCTACCACGATAACGTCTGCCTAAACGCCATTCTTCTCATACTCTCTCGGCAGCACTTCCTCTGCTTTTCCGACAAAAAACTCTACATTCTCAATGCCATTGAGCTTCGCATTCTCTCTTGCATTGTCAATGGCCTGTGGTACGATCTCCACGCCGCGGACGAATTTTGCTTTCTGGGCCAGGAACAGGGAGATAGTTCCGATTCCGCAGTACAGATCCCAGACAGTTTCATTTCCCGTAAGGCCGGCGTACTCCAGAGCCTTTCCATACAGTTTTTCGGTCTGGATGGGATTGACCTGGAAAAAGGACAGGGGAGAGATCTGATAGGAAATATCTCCGATGCTGTCCGTTATATAGGACTGTCCCCAAAGGAGGCGAAGCTGATCACCCAGGATCACATTGTTCCGTTTTTTATTAACATTGATGGTAATGCTGGTCATTTCCGGAATTTCACAGAGTGATTCCACAAGAGCCTTTTCTGCAGGGATCTTATCTCCGTTTAAGATCAGACAGACCATCATCTCATCTGTATGGAAGCCATAACGAATCATAATATGACGTACAAGACCTTTTCCCGTGGCCTCATCGTAGGGCTGTACATGATATTTTTCCATGTGTCCGATCACACGGTCCAAAACCTCTTTATTCTGTTTCACTCCCAGAATACATTCTCGGTTATCAATGATGGAGTGGGTTCTTCCTGCATAAAAGCCTGTGATGATCTTTCCGTCTTTATTTTTTCCTACCGGAAACTGTGCCTTGTTTCGATAATGATAGGGGTCTTCCATCCCCATGATCGGTTCCATATCAAGATTCTGAAAACCTCCGATTCTTTCCAGATGTCCACGAACCTTTTTCTCTTTAAATTTCAGCTGCTGCTCGTAGGATAATGCCTGAAGCTGGCATCCTCCGCACTGGCGGGCAATGGAGCAGGCAGGTTTCACACGGTATGGAGACGGTGTGATCACCTCCATCAGGCGGCCATAGCCATAGTTCTTTTTTGCCTTGATGATCTTGGCTTTGATCCGGTCTCCGATCACGGCGTCTTTCACAAAAACGGTGAAGCCATCGGCTTTCCCGATACCTTCACCGTCAACTCCGCAATCCTCTATATCTAAAGTGAGTATATCGTTTTTACGGAATTCCATGTATTAAATATCTCCTGTTCTTCTTAAATTGGACTCAAAAAGCCGGTTGAAACCAAGCCATTCTTTTTTGCCTTTGTCTGCGTGGAAAATTTCTGTCAGTGTCTCCATCCTTGCATCTGTATTGTCTGCCAGATTCAGGGCAACTGCCTCCGCAAGTGCCGGCTTCTTGGGAGAACCGTACTCCAGCTCACCATGATGTGCAAGAATACAGTGGATCACCTGATTTTCAAGCTTCTCCGGAAAATCCGGGATCTCTTTTGCAAGATCATGTACCATCTGTGCCCCGATCACAATATGTCCAAGAAGCTGTCCCTCATCTGTATAATCATTCATCGGAAAAGCAGAAAGCTCCTTCGTTTTGCCCACATCATGAAGAAGTGCGGTTGTGATCAGAAGATCTCGGTTCAATAGCGGATATGCATTCGCCATATAATCGCAGAGACGTGTCACTCCAAGAGTGTGCTCCATCAGTCCGCCGATAAAGCCGTGATGTACGGTCTTGGCTGCAGAATGTCCCTCAAATATCTTCATAAATTCCTGATCTTCCACAAAAAGCTTCTTTAGGAGCTGGGAAAGATAGGGATTCTTCACACTGTTGATAAGCTCTCGCAGCTGGCTCTGCATATCATCCACACTGTTCTCACTGGTAGGAAGATAATCTGCCGGATCATACTCCCCTTCTCCTGCCTTGCGTGCTCTCTTGATATTCAGCTGCATGGCGCCTGCAAAGCTTGTCACATCTCCCATAATCTCAATGTAATCCAGCGCATCAAACTCATCAATTCCTAGAGAATTGGGATCCCAGATCTTACCATCGATCACACCTGTTTTATCCTGAAGGATCAGATTCTCATAGGGCTTGCCATTCTTCGTTGTAGCTGCCTGTTTCTGTTTGCAGAGATAAATCCCGTTTACTCTGTCTCCCTCATGTAATTCATTTAAAAAACGCATAAAATTCTTGCCTTTCTGTTCTTTTTACTTTCAAAGCAGACATACTCACGAACACATCCGCTTCACACTTTGCATTCATAGCCAGACTTTCTTTATGATCTTTGGCCGCATCCCGGTCCAGGCTTTCTGGCATTTCTGCACAGTTTCCACTTACTTCCGGGCTTTATTCAGTATCATAACACATTTTACTTTCCTTTGCTATGGAAATCATGTAAAATAGGAAACGAAGTGTTTTTTTGCATATCCTGTGTTACGCAGAAAAGCACAGAATCAACAGAAGTAACAAAAAGGAGTAACTATAGCAACAATGAACAAAAAAGCATACAAAGCACTTGAATACTATAAAATCATAGATCTGCTCACAGACAAGGCATCCTCCCCCATGGGAAAGGATCTCTGTCGGGAGCTTACCCCTTCCACAGACATTGAAGAGATCCGGTCCATGCAGCTGCAGACACACGATGCCCTTGCACGCCTGTTCAAAAAAGGCGGCATTTCCTTCGGCAGTGTCAAGGACATCCGTGGCACATTAAAACGTCTTACTGTTGGCAGCGCCCTGAATGCACCGGAGCTGCTTTCTGTCTGCAGTCTTCTTGAGAATACCGGTCGTGTAAAGGCCTATTCCAGAAGTGACCGTGATGACGGAATGACCGATTCCCTTGACGGAATGTTTGCGGCACTGGAACCTCTGACACCCCTTAGCACAGAGATCCGCCGCTGTATCCTTTCTGAGGATGAGATCAGTGACGATGCCAGCAGCACGCTTCGTCAGATCCGCCGCAGCATCAAAGCCACCAACGACCGGATACACACCCAGCTTTCTTCTCTGGTTGCAGGAAGTGCCAGGAATTATCTTCAGGATTCCGTTATCACCATGCGCGACGGTCGCTACTGTATCCCGGTAAAAGCTGAATATAAAGGCCAGGTTCCCGGTATGATCCACGACCAGTCCGCCACAGGTTCCACTCTTTTCATTGAGCCTATGGCTGTTGTCAAGCTGAACAACGACATCCGCGAGCTGGAGCTGAAAGAGCAGAAAGAGATCGAAGTGATCCTTGCATCCTTAAGCCAGCAGGTAGCTGCTGAGCTGGAGGCTATTCACGCAGATCTTTCCATCATGGTACAGCTGGACTTTATTTTTGCCCGTGCCGCACTTGCCATGGACATGAACGCCAGTGAACCTGTTTTCAACACAGAAGGCCGGATCCGGCTTCGCCAGGCCCGTCATCCACTGATCGATAAGAAAAAAGCCGTTCCTATTGACATCCGTCTCGGGGATGATTTTGACCTCCTGGTTGTCACCGGACCAAACACCGGTGGTAAAACTGTTTCTCTGAAAACCGTAGGTCTTCTTACCATAATGGGACAGTCGGGTCTCCATATCCCGGCGCTGGATCGTTCCGAACTTGCACTTTTCCGCGAGGTTTATGCTGATATCGGAGATGAGCAGAGCATTGAACAGTCCTTAAGTACCTTCTCCTCTCATATGACAAACGTGGTTTCCTTCCTGAAATCCGCAGATCAGGATTCCCTGGTCCTCTTCGATGAGCTTGGTGCAGGTACGGACCCTACAGAGGGTGCCGCTCTTGCCATTGCGATCCTGTCACATCTTCACGAGCAGGGTATCCGTACCATGGCAACCACCCATTACAGCGAACTGAAGATCTATGCCCTCTCCACTCCAGGTGTGGAAAATGCCTGCTGTGAATTCGATGTGGAAACCTTACGTCCGACCTACCGCCTTCTGATCGGTGTTCCGGGAAAAAGTAACGCATTTGCCATTTCTTCCAAGCTGGGGCTTCCAGATTTCATCATCGACAAAGCAAAGGAACAGATCAGCGAGCAGGATGAATCTTTCGAAGATGTTCTGACATCCCTGGAGCAGAGCCGTGTCACCATCGAAAACGAGCGTGCTGAAATTGCCCGTTACAAAGAGCAGGTAGAAGAGCTGAAAAAATCTCTTCAGGAAAAAGAAGAAAAGCTGGATGAACGTAAAGAGCGGATTCTCAGAGAAGCCAATGAACAGGCACATGCGATTCTCCGCGATACCAAGGAATACGCAGATCAGACCATGAAGCTTTTCCATAAATTCCAGAAGGATCACGTAGATACCGCTTCCGTGGAAAAAGAACGCCAGAACCTGAAAAAACGTATGTCAAAAGCCGAAAATGGAATGTCTTCCAGGCAGCAGAAGCAAAAGCCAAAGAAACAGCTGAAGCCATCCGATCTTTCTCTTGGCGATACCGTAAAGGTGCTCAGCCTGAATCTGAAAGGAACAGTTTCCAGTCATCCGGATTCCAGAGGATATCTCTTTGTGCAGATGGGTATCATCCGTTCCAAGGTTCATATCTCCGATCTGGAGCTTGTGGACGAGCCGGTGATCACCACTCCGTCCATGCAGCGTACCGGCGCCGGAAAGATCCGTATGTCCAAGGCAGCCAGCATTTCCACAGAGATCAATCTTCTGGGAAAAACCGTAGATGAGGCAGTTGCAGAGCTGGATAAATATCTGGATGACGCCTATATCGCACACATGAAATCCGTCCGTATCGTTCACGGAAAAGGTACCGGTGCCCTCCGCAAAGGTGTCCACAATTACCTGAAGCGCCAAAAGCACGTAGCTTCTTTCCGTCTCGGCGAATTCGGAGAAGGCGATGCCGGCGTGACCATTGTAGAATTCAAGAAATAAAAAGGAGCTGAAGCCATGGCTACAAAACAGAAAATCCTCATTGTTGACGATGACAACAACATTGCAGAGCTGGTTGCTCTCTATCTCACAAAAGAATGCTTTGAGACTAAGATCGTAAATGACGGCGAGGAAGCCCTGAAGCAGTTCCATATTTTTCACCCGGATCTGATCCTTCTGGATCTCATGCTTCCGGGCATTGACGGATACCAGGTATGCCGTGAGATCCGTCACACCTCCGATGTACCGATCATTATGCTTTCCGCCAAGGGAGAAACCTTTGACAAAGTCCTGGGACTGGAACTTGGAGCGGATGATTACATCATCAAGCCTTTTGACTCCAAAGAGCTGGTGGCACGTGTCCGTGCGGTACTGCGCAGATTTCATGTAAAATCTCCGTCTGCCGCACCAAAGGAAAAATGTGTTTCCTATCCGGATCTGGTGATCAACCTGACCAACTATTCTGTAACTTATATGGGACACCAGATCGATATGCCGCCAAAGGAGCTGGAGCTTCTCTATTTTCTGGCAGCTTCGCCCAACCACGTTTTTTCCAGAGAACAGCTTCTGGATCAGATCTGGGGCTATGAATACATTGGCGACACCCGCACGGTAGACGTACACATCAAGCGTCTGCGCGAAAAGATCAAGGATCATGCAAACTGGAAAATCGCCACGATCTGGGGAATCGGCTACAAATTCGAGGTAAGATGACATGCGCAAAACCCTGTATCTGAAATTTGTACTCGGCTACCTGATCTTCGGATTTTTCGGATTTTTAGTCGTAGCAACCTTCGTTTCCAGTATGACGCTGGAGCATCTGAAACGGGAAAAGGCGGACTCCCTTTATAAAGAAGCTACTCTGATCGCAAATACCTACGCTTCCGACTTATACAGCAGCAATGTTTCCCTCGAGGAGGTCAAAAAACAGCTGGATGCGCTCAGCACCTACCTGTCCTCCCAAATCTGGATCATTAATCCATCCGGACGTATTATCATGACAACTGAAACACCGCTGGATGTGAATCATGAGTCTCGCGTGGAAAATTTTGACTCGACCATCACCGCCGGTTCCTTTTATACGGTTGGTGACTTTTTCGGCTGCTTCCAGGAGGAAATGCTCAGTGTATTTGCGCCCATCACTTCCAATTTTAAAGTTCAGGGCTATGTTGTCATCCATATCCCCATGGCAAATATTCGGGCTTCCAGCGAAAGCCTGCTGAATATTTCCTATATTATGCTCGTGATTTTTTTCCTGCTGTCGCTGATCATTCTGATTTTCTTTACAGAAATGGTCTATCTGCCGCTGCGCAAGATCACGGCAGCCACCGAGCAGTACGCGGCAGGCAATCTGCATTATGAATTTCAGGTAGACAGTGAGGATGAGATCGGTTATCTGGCTGCCTCCCTGTCTCTCATGGCAAGTGAGATCGCACGCGCCGAGGATAACCAGAAAAAATTCATCGCCAACGTTTCTCACGACTTCCGCTCTCCGCTGACTTCGATCAAAGGGTATCTGGAGGCGATGCTGGATGGAACGATCCCGCCAGAGCTCCACGAAAAATATCTCGGCATCGTCTTAAACGAAACGGAACGCCTGACAAAGCTGACCAACAGCCTGCTGACCTTAAACAACCTGAATATGAAGGGCATGATCCTGGAAAAATCTGTTTTCGATTTAAATTCGGTCATTCGCTCTACTGCCGCTTCCTTCGAAGGAACCTGCCAGCAGAAGCATATCGGCATCGAGCTGCTTTTAACCGGCGACCGTATGCCCGTTCTCGCCGACAAAAGCAAAATCGAGCAAGTCTTATACAACCTGCTCGACAACGCGATTAAATTTTCCCACCCTGACTCTGCGATTCGCATCGAGACAAACGAAAAGCATGGAAAGGTTTTTGTCTCCGTCAAGGACAGTGGTATCGGAATCCCGAAGGACAGCCTGCGGCTGATCTTCGATCGTTTCTACAAGACCGACCTTTCCCGTGGCAAAGACAAAAAGGGAACCGGGCTGGGACTTTCCATTACAAAAGAAATTATCCAGGCGCACAACGAAAATATCAATGTCATCAGCACCGAGGGCGTCGGGAGCGAGTTTATCTTCTCCCTACCCGTGCAGGACAACGAAGCGTAGGGCGGGATGCCTTACGCTTTCCAGTGCAGCCGGTGCAGTTCTCCATTTTCCTGTAACCCTGCGAAATGATTCTGGCGCAGCGCTTCATACAAAACAATCGCTACGGAGTTGGACAGGTTCAGGGAACGGATATCCTGTCCCATCGGAATGCGGATACAGCTCTTTTCATACTCCACAAGGATTTCCTCCGGAATTCCGGCACTCTCCTTGCCGAACATAATATAATCGTCCGGTCCGATCTTTACATCGCTGTAAACCTGATGCGCTTTCGTCGTCGCCATCCAGAGCTTCGGCGCATCCGGCTCGCCGCTTACAAGCGTCGGATTTTTTTCCAGAAAGTCCGCAAAATTGATGTAGCGGCGCACATCCAGCAGATTCCAGTAATCCATGCCTGCGCGCTTTAGCTGCTTTTCACTCAAAGAAAAGCCCAGCGGCTCAATCAGATGCAGAACCGTCCCGGTCGCGACGCAGGTTCTTCCGATATTTCCCGTATTCGCCGGGATTTCCGGCTGATGCAATACGATGTTTAACATATCTTTATCATTCCTTTTCCGCTTTCAGTTTTTTTACAAAATGCGACAGCCGTCCGATCGCAACTTTCAGATTTTCCAGGGAATAAGCGTAGGAAATACGGATGTAGCCCTCGCCGCTGTCCCCAAACGCCGTGCCCGGCACGACTGCAACCTTTTCTTCCTGCAGAAAACGCGTCGCAAACTCATCACTGGTCATGCCGAATTCCTTGATACAGGGGAACACATAAAACGCGCCGTAAGGCTCGAAGCAGGGCAACCCCATTTCTGCAAAGGCATGCAGCAGATAGCGTCTGCGCTGATTGTACTGTTCGCGCATTTCCGCTACATCGTCATCGCCGTTTTTCAGCGCCTCTACCGCCGCATACTGGCTCGTCGTAGGAGCACACATGATCGCAAACTGATGGATTTTGAGCATCTGTTTTAAAATCACTTCCGGTCCGCAGGCATAGCCCAGACGCCATCCGGTCATTGCATATGCCTTGGAAAATCCGTTGATCAGAACCGTCCGCTCCCGCATCCCCGGAATCTGTGTGATGGAAACCGGATTGCCTTTATAGGTCAGCTCACTGTAAATTTCATCCGATATCACAAACAGATCTTTTTCTTCCACGATCTTTGCGATCGCTTCCAGATCTTCCCGTTCCATGATCGCACCGGTCGGATTGTTCGGATAGGGCAAAATCAGGATTTTCGTCTTTTCCGTGATTGCATCCAGAAGCTCCTGTGCCGTCAGGCGGAACTCGTTTTCCGCTTTCAACGGGATGATAACCGGCTTCGCACCTGCAAGCACGGCGCACGGCTCATAGGAAACATAGGACGGCTGTGGAATCAGCACCTCGTCTCCCGGATTTACCATCGCACGCAGTGCAATATCGATGGCCTCGGAGCCGCCGACTGTAATCATGATTTCATGCAGCGGATCATAGGACACCTGATAGCGGCGTCTCAAATAATGCGCAATTTCCTCCCGCAGCTGCTTCAAGCCGGCATTGGAAGTGTAAAAGGTACGTCCCTTTTCCAGAGAATAAATGCCCTCGTCGCGGATGTGCCAGGGAGTATCGAAGTCCGGCTCGCCGACACCCAGGGAAATCGCATCCTCCATTTCGCTGACAATATCGAAAAATTTCCGAATTCCGGACGGTTTAATCGTAACGATTGTATCAGAAAGGGGATTTCTCATGGCGTAATCATCTCCCTCTGATCCTCGCATTTGCGGGTCAGGATCGTTCCGTGATCCTTATATTTTTTCAGGATAAAATGGGTCGCTGTGCTCAAAATGCTGTCCAGCGTGGAAAGCTTATCCGAAACAAACGCAGAAACCTCTTTCAGGGATTTCCCCTCCAGTGTTACGAGCAGATCGAAGCCGCCGGAAATCAGGTACACTGCATGCACCTCCGGGTATTTGTAAATCCGCTCCGCGATGCTGTCAAAGCCCTGACCGCGCTGGGGTGTTACGCGAACCTCAATCAGCGCGGAAACCTTTTCGATGCTTGTTTTTTCCCAATCAATCAGTGTATGATAGCCGCAGATAATGCCCTCTGCTTCCATCGCTGCCATTTCGTTTACCACGTCAATTTCCTCTACGCCGAGGATGACTGCCAGCTCTTTTAAATCGATCCGGCTGTTTTTCTCAATAATTTTTAATAATTCTTCTCTCATTTTTTTCTTCCGTTCCTGCCGGATATCCGGCAACTGTTCTACTACTCCATCCGATAAATCGCATCCGTATTCGCCGGTTCTAAAAATCTTCGTTCCTCTCCGTTGACAATCACGCGATCGTTGTCCGCCGACAAAAATCCGATCACCGCCGCCGGGATTTTCTGCTGCTGCAGCTGCTCTGCCAGCATCTCGCCCTGATCGGTCACAAACAGCAGACTGCCGTTTCCGGACAGCTCATAGGGATTGACGTCCAGTTCATTACAGATTTCTACCGTTTCCTGTCGGATGGGAATCTTCTTTAAAGATACCTCCAGTCCGGTCCCGGCCTGCTCTGCCAGTGTCCAGAGTGCATGGAATACACCGCCTTCCGATACTGCACAGGCAAGTCCGACGCCGGACTTACCGGCGACTGCAGCCTCCGGTAAAATCGAAAAGTGCTGCTCCAGCTGTGCTACGTCGTCCAGAAGCTGCGCAGGATAGCGCTTCAAAAGGGCTTCCCGGTATGTTTTTTCCAGGCGGACAGTTCCTGCCAGTCCCGCCCATTTCGTCATTACAATCTGCTGACCGGCGCGCGCCGACAGCGCAGCGTCTGCAGGCGCAGTCCACACTTCTGCAAGCGCCTCTGCTGTCGCAACAGGCGCAATGACTGCACCGGACACATGCACTTTCACATCCGCGAGCGTAACCTGCAGCTTCTGCGCTGCTTCCTGCGCTGCGACAGTCATCTTCTGCAGCTCCTGCTCTTGACAGTCTGCCGGAAGCATCAGCTGCATGGACACCATGCGCACCTTTGCTTCTCCTTTTCCCACTGCTGCCGCTGCTGCGCGGTTTACTGCCTCATAAACGCAAAGTTTGGCTCCCTCTGCTCCGGACCAAACAGACAGACTCTGCGCCGTAATCCACAGCTGCTTCGCTTTTTCCGGCGCTTTATCCACATTTTCAGACGTGAGAAAGGCGCAGCCTTCCCCATACTCTGCGCCTTTCACCCCTATGCCGTTTGTTTCTATTTTTCGATGAACGCTGCGTTTATAAACGTTTCCCGTTACGTTCCCTGTTTTCATAAGCTTTTCTCCATTCCGAATCCCATCGTATCAAAGCATGGCAGAGCCGGACCTCCAGCCCGGCTCTGCCATCCGCTCTGCTTTAGGATCCGGTGCTTAGTTTCCCGCCGCTGCGTCCTGCTGCGCCTGTGCAGCCTGCGCCTGAGCCTCTGCGATCGCCTGCAGCTGCTCCGGTGTCAATGCCGCTGCTGCTGCCTGCTGCGCTTTGATATTGGAAATGGTCGCTTTGACCGTATCAATGCTGCTGGTCGCAATGGCCGCCTGCATCTGGCTGGTCGCATTCGGATCCGGAGAAGCAATTCCAACGGTTGCCGTTCTGGGGCTCATCTTGTAGTTGCTGCTGTTGACCTGCTCCCGGCTGACTTCCACACCGTTTTCCTTTACAATCTTCCAGAGTCTTGCCTTGTAGCCAATATGTGCGCTGCTGACGCTGATGACACCGATAGGCTGGGAAGCGTCCGCTATGATCTGATCCGCTTCCGGAACCTTTTTCTCAACCACTTCACTCTCATAATCTACGGCGCGGTTTTTTGCTCTCGTCTCTACACCATAGATCGTAAATGTAATCTTTTTATCAGCCGTATGTCCATCGATATAAATCGGATAATCCGTATTATTCACAAATACAAAATCCTTGCCGGAGGATTCTGCAATCGCCGCATCTGCAGACGGATCTACATAGGTTACGATCATGGAATGATTGTGACGTTCTGTCACTTCCAGCTCTGCCCGCAGAACCGCATTGTACAGCGTCGTAGATACCTGACAGATACCGCCGCCGATGCTGTCTACCACCTTGCCGTTCAAATAAGAACCCGCCATCTCGTAACCATTTTCGGTGGAGAAGGGCTTCACTGTATTATAGGTAGAAAACGTATCGCCGGGATACAAAGTTGTTCCGTTGATCAGGCTGCAGCCATTTGCAACGTTTTTGCTGCGGGACGCACCGGAGGTCGAATAGCTTGTGGTAAATGTTCCGAGCACATCTTTTACCTTTGCAAGCTCTTCTGTTTTTCCCTTGGGCTCATCCACTGCCATTACGAGGGCAACGTTTCCGTTTTCCCCTTTGACCCAGGAGGCCGTAAGATAATCGTAGATCGCAGCTACGGACGCATTTTCATCTACCACATATCCGGTCTGTCCATCTTCGATTTGAAAGGATCCGTCAACCCGTGTCAGGTGCGCATCGATCGCTTCCACATTAAATTTACTGCAGCGCTCCGTCACAGCCTGACGAATCGCTTCTTTATCAAAATCCAGAACAACGGGGTAATTCTTTCCTTTATTCTGCAGATCCTTTTCCGCCTTATAGCGCGCTACAATATTTCCCTTTTTTCCAAGGGACACTGCTTCCGAAACAAGCTCCGGGTTTTTCCAGGAAATTCCCAACTCAGAAAGGCTGATAGATACACTCTGTCCATCCTGCGCCTGCAGCTGCACCTGTGCCTGTCCGAGTTCGTTCACATAGCTCTGAACCGCCCCCTGCGCCTGTTCCTGTGTCATACCGGAAAGATCCATGCCATCTGCCGAAATCCCGGTCTGGATGGTATCGTTCGGCGCTGCGTATACAGTCTTTCCTGCCACCGCCGTGCACGCAAACACACACACCAGCATGGCTGCCGTCATCAGTACGGTTTTCATTCGATTCATTTTAAAATTCCTTTCTATGCCGCTTATAAAAACGACAGCAATGTAGGAACAATCATCGCCAGCACCAGAATAAGGATGATGATCGACGATATAATTTTCTGTGTCTTTTTCTTTCTGAAATTCATGCTCTGCTCCTTTATCCGCAAACTGCCTTATAACATCTGACAAATAGCATTGAAGCACCATCTTCCATGGCTGCGCTTCCACACATTATAAAGCACTTCCCTTACTTTTGCAAGCTTCCATATGCCGCAAGAATCCGGTCGATCTGACGGCTTGCCTCGTTTTTCGTCAGCATTTCCACATCATACTCCGGCACCAGCTGATGCATGGAAAAAAGCTTTTTCAAACGTTCCTTCTGAGCTTTTGTCGCAGGCGATTCGCGTTTTACCTTGCAAATCAACGGAACCGGCTCAAAATCCTTTGCCCGGTCCGGGCCTGTTCCATAAAGCTCCAGTAATTTTTCATATAAAATATGCGTTGCTCTCGCGTCCTCCAGCGCCCGATGCGCCTGAATCGGAATTTCAAAATGTTCGCACAGGGCGGATAGTCTTCTGCTCGGAAGCTCCGACAAAAACTGTCTGGAAAGCTTCAGGGTATCCACGCCGCTCCGTTCAAAATCCAGCCGCATATTCACCGCCGCGCGCTTCAAGAATCCATAATCGAACAAAATCCGATGTCCCACAAGGGGCAGATCTCCGGCAAACTCCAGAAAGGCAGGCAAAACGCTTTCCATCGTCTCTGCCCCATCTACCTGCTCCTGTAAAATCCCGGTCAGCTCTGTGATATGCGCAGGCAATATGCGCCCCGGATTGACAAAGGATGTAAAGCTTCCGACAATCTGTCCGTCCCGTACGCGCACTGCCCCGATTTCTATTATTTTATCCTGCTTCGGCGCAAGCCCGGTCGTTTCCACATCTACGCTCACATATTCTTTCACTTCTTTTTCCTGCTCTCCTTTTTTTGACGGTTCTGATAATCCTTACACCATTCCGTCAGAAAACATTCCCCGCATTTCGGCGTCGGCGCCTTGCAGATGGTCCGCCCCAGCGTGATGATCTGAATATTGTACAAAATCCAATGATTCTTCGGCAATACCTTCATCAGCTCATATTCCACTTTTTCCGGGTCATCCTCTTTTGTCAGCCCCAGCTTTTTGGAAATCCGCTTCACATGGGTATCCACCACAACGCTTGGCTCGTGGAAAATATTGCCGCGGATAACATTCGCCGTCTTGCGTCCGACTCCCGGCAGCGCCGTCAGTTCCTCCAGCCCGGAGGGAACCTCACCGCCATGCAGTGCCATCAGCCTCTGACAGCAGGCAATGATATTTTTCGCTTTATTATGATAAAAACCGGTCGGACGGATATCCTGCTCCAGCTCTTTTAAATCCGCCTCCGCAAAAGCTTCGACCGACGGATATTTCACAAACAGATCTTTCGTGACAATATTGACTCTGGCATCTGTGCACTGCGCGCTCAGCATCGTCGCGATCAAAAGCTGCCAGGCGTTTTCATGGTTGAGGTAGCAGATATATTCTCTTCCATAGTGGGCGTCGAGCTGATCCAAAATGGCTTTCGTGTGTGCGTTCAATCATCTGCCCCCTTTCCTGTCGCGGCGACGGATTTTGAGTCTGCGGCAGTTGCCTGTCCGGCTGTCGATTTTTCGTTTGCAGCGGTCGGCAGCTCTACCACCGCTGTTCTCGCATTGTCCGTCAGGCGATCCCGGTTCTGATAATCGAATAAAATTGCCGTTTTCGTCTCCGGAACCTCGCCTCTTTTCAACATACTGATCAGCTCCCACGCCTTTTTCTGTACCGGCCAGGAAAATACCTCCAGATGGGTCATGCGCTGCAGCTGTCTGGCATGATATTCCTCATACCCCGGCAGGTATGTGCGGTTTTTCTCTTCTTCCTGATAAAAACCAATCACCTGATCATGGTACGTTTTGTCATCCCATGCAAATGCCGGTCGGCTCTTCGCATTTTCCCGCAGATACAGATCATACACCGCCAGCTCCCGGTATAACTCCATCCCATCCGGGTCTTCCTGCTGCGCAAACTCCAAAAGCACCTGGTAACGGTAAGCTCTTGCAGGTGTATGGACAAAATATCCTTTTTCATGATAAAAATCAGCCAATTTGTCATACATTGCAAAGGGATTTTCAAAGCGGCTCTGCAGAACCGGAATCAAATGTGTGAACTGATTGCTGTTATAATACAGCTCCACCATTTCCTCCACCCGCTTTAACCGGATGATATCCCCATAGCTCAGCCATTTTGTATACAAGACCTCATAGGGCGGACAGTTCTGGTACACGATCCCATAGGTCTGTGCCATTTCTTCCAGATAGGAGCCTTTTAATACCTTCAGAAACCCGAGCTGCAGCTGCTGTGGCCTCATGCTGTATACATCATTAAAGGACCGGATAAAGCTTCCCATATCTTCATAAGGAAGTCCTGCGATCAGATCCAGGTGCACATGAATATTATATTCGGAATGGATCCGTACCACTGCATGCCGCAGCTTATCCAGATTTGTATGCCGTCTGACCGCTTCAAGGGTTTGCAGATTCGTGGACTGCACACCAATTTCCAGCTGAACCAGACCGGGGCGCATTTTTGCCAGAAGCGCCAGCTCTTCTCCGTTCAGCAGATCTGCCGAGATCTCAAAATGGAAATTCGTAATCCCCCTATCGTGCTGTGCAATATATCTCCATATGCGGATGGCGTGATCATGCCTGCAGTTAAAGGTACGATCCACAAATTTGACCTGGGGAACCTTCTTTTCCAGGCTCTGCGGGCGGTTCTGCTGGCACTGTTCCGGGCCCCCTATACCTTCCGCTTTTCTTTTTCCTTCCAGGCTGTGGGACTGACTGTTATTTATTTTTCCATGGTCTATCTGTTTGCCCTCCTGCGCAGCAGACAGCGTATCCGCACCATGAAAATCCACGACCTGATTTACTTTGATCACCAAAACGAAGAAGAGGTGATTAAAAAAAGCCGGATCCGGCGGAAAATCTTTATTTTCTCCCTTCTTTTCGGCC
>OKRW01001655.1_pt1 | contig 18161 bp, 14 predicted proteins | sample 1601151 | NCBI WGS metagenome assembly OKRW01 (sample SAMEA3541471, study PRJEB24748) | human gut metagenome | biome: human gut; feature: human-associated habitat; material: faeces | place: China | collected 2012 | reverse complement strand
TGCCTGTGGCCCGCCATATCGACGCCATGAAGGACAAGGCCGCGCTGCGCCGCCTGCCCGCCAGCGTGGAAAAGCTGTGCGTGGGCGCGCTGACGCTGCTGCCCGCCACGCGCGAGGCCTACGTGGACGGGAACCGGGTCGACCTGACACAGAAGGAGTTTGAGCTGCTGTTGTATCTGGCCCGCCACGCGGATTCCACCGTGACGCGCGCCATGCTGGTCCGCGACATTTGGGGCTATGCCACCGAGGAGGACAACTCCCGCACGGTGGATTCCCATATCAAAACGCTGCGCCTGAAGTTGGGGGACGCGGCCGGCGAACCCCGCTTTATCCAGACCGTCCGCGGGACAGGCTACCGGCTGATGCGCGGAGAACAGCCATGAAACGCAGCCTGCGCGGGCTTTACTGGGTGGCCATCGCCTGCATGCTGGTCATGGCCGTGGTGGCCGTGGCGCTGCTGCTGGACTTTCGTGTGAAGGACCGCAGCGAAAGCCTGCGCGATATTCTGGAGGCCGTTTCGGCGTGGACGCTGGAAAGCCGGGACGACCTGCAAAGCCATGCCAACCATATAGCGTCCGTGTCAGCCCCGGTGCGGGTGACCTTTTTAAGCGAGGCGGGAACGGTGATCGCCGACAGCGAGCACGACGCGGCTTCGATGGAAAATCATCTGGACCGGCCGGAGGTTGCCGCGGCGCTTCAGGGCGGGGTGGGCGAGAGCCTGCGCCTGTCCGATACGCAGTTAGCGTTTATGATGTACGCCGCCAAGCGTATCGCCCCTGGCGTGATCCTGCGGCTGGGCTATCCCGTTGAAATCATCAGCCATACGCTGCTGTTTTACAGCATAGGCGTGGTCGCGCTGGCCATCATCCTCTATATCCTTCAGCGCAGAAGGCTGACGCGCTTCGCCGTGGCGATGGTGCGCCAGATGGACGACGTGCGGCGGCTTCTGGAGGGCGCGACCACAGATCCCACCGCGGTGTTCCCCGAGCTTCAGCCGGCGCTGGAGCATATCGCCTATCTGGCAAAGCGTCTCAACAGCGACCTTGCGGAGATCAACCGCACCCTGTCGCTTCGGGACGATTTTGTGGCGAACGCCTCGCACGAGCTGCGCAGCCCGTTGACCTCCATCATGGGCTTTGCGGAAATGCTGGGCGAGGGGCTGGCCGATACGCCCGAGGAGCAGGCGCTGTGCCTTCAGACGATTCGCGGGGAATGCGAACGCATGCTGGACGTAGTGGAGGACGTGCTGCTGCTTTCGCGCGCCGAACGGGAGCAGGGGCTGACGCGCGAGCATGTGGATGTGGAACGGGTGGTTGAGGAGGTGCGCCGCGCGCTTGCGCCGCAGGCGGCGCAGAAGAGGATATCCATCGTCAGCGAGGGCGCGCTTACCTTATGGGCCGTGGAAAAGGACCTGTGGGAGATTCTTCATAACCTGATGGGCAACGCCATACGCTACGGCCGCAGGGGCGGTCATGTGAAAATTCTGCTGCGCCAGCGATGCATCATCGTGGAGGACGATGGCATCGGCATTGAAAAAAAGCATCTGCCCTATCTGTTCGAGCAGTTCTACCGCGTGGACCAGTCCAGAGACCCGGAGGTGCGCGGAACGGGACTCGGCCTTTCCATCGTGCGCACACTTGCGGAGCGCAACGGCGCGACCGTCGGGGTGGAAAGCTGTCCGGGCAGGGGCAGCCGCTTTACGGTCTGCTTTGAGCAGAAGCAGGACGGCGATTGAGGCGCGTTTTGGCGATACGCCTGCAAGAGAAGCGGGCTATGCCGCACTTCTCAGACCAGCTCCAGCGACGGCACGGCGTTCAGCTCCAGCGGCGCAAGCTCGCCCTTTTTCAGGCGATAATAGGCCGCCGAACCGATCATGGCGGCGTTGTCGGTGCACAGCCACAACTCCGGCATGCACAGGCGAAAACCCCGTTTGGCCGCGAGCGCCGTCATCTGCGCGCGCAGGCGGCGGTTGGCGCTTACGCCGCCCGCCAGACACAGCGTGTCAAGCCCACTGTCCTCAAGAGCCAGCATGGCGCGCTCGCACAGCGTATCCACCACCGCGCGCTCGAAGCTGGCGGCCAGGTCGGCGCGGGGCAGGGCCTCGCCCTTCTGCTCCATCTTGTGGCAGGCGTTGAGAAAGGCGGTCTTGAGGCCCGAAAAGCTGAAATCGTACCGCCCGTCCGGATGGGGATGGGGCAGGGGCAGGAAGGTGCCGTCACCGCCCTCGGCCAGCCTGGAGAGCAGCGGACCGCCGGGGTAGTTGAGCCCCAGCACCCGCGCGGCCTTGTCGAAGGCCTCGCCCGCCGCGTCGTCCACGGTTTGCCCCAGCAGGCTATAGTTGCCGTAGGCATTCACGCGGGTAAGGTGGCTGTGCCCGCCGCTGACCACCAGGCACAAGAACGGCGGCTCCAGGTCCGGCGTGGTCAGGAAGTTGGCGCTGACATGTCCCTCGATATGGTTGACGGGGATGAGCGGCAGGCGCGTGGTATAGCTCAGCCCCTTCATGCAGTTGACGCCGGTGAGCAGCGCGCCCACCAGCCCCGGCCCGTAGGTCACGGCCAGTGCGTCCACGTCCGAAAGGGCCATGCCCGCTTCCTGAAGCGCCCGGTCGATCACCCGATCACAGGCGTCCATGTGCGCCCGGCTGGCGATTTCCGGCACCACACCGCCGTAGAGCGCATGGGTATCGACCTGGGAAAAGATGACGCTGCTGACGATGTGCCGTCCGTTTTCCACAATGGCGGCGGCGGTCTCGTCGCAGCTGGATTCCATGGCCAGGATACGAACGGAAGCCTTGCTCTGCAAGGCTTCCAGTTTTTCTTTCATTTCGCGTTGCGTCTGCACGGAAAAGGGCCTCCTTAGCGGTTTGACCCGCCGGCGGACTCGGCGCGCGACTGGGCGATGCGCGCGCTTACCGGCGAGAGAATCAGGGGCAGCACCAGCACCGCCGCCAGCATCAGCACCAGCATCAGCAGGACGGGCGGCAGGTAAGCCGAAAACAGGGTTTCCGGGAACAGCTGCATCACCAGCTCATCCGCGGGGAAAATGCCGTCGGGGATAAGCGTGCGGTGCAGCATCTCCCACATGCCGCCAAAATCCAGGCTGGCCCACAGGCCCACCCCTGCAATGAGCAGCAGCGGCAGAATCGTTCCTGCGTAATACCCCTGCGTTGAAAATCCGCCCCGGCGGCCGGAGGTGGCCAGCGCCCAGGCCAGCAGCGCGACCGCCGCCACCGTGCCGCACACAAGCAGCGTAGAAGCGGCGCTCACCCAGCCCTTGACCGTAACCATGTGATCGCGGAAATTCTGAGGGATGAAGCGGCTGGCCGGGAAGCCTGCCACCGTGATGCTGGGTTCCCAGCTGTCCTGCGCGTCGGTGAGGAAGAGAATGGTTTCCTCCGCGAAGCTGCGCATGCTGTCCGCGTCCATGCCCAGGGCGGCGTAATCCACGTTTTCCAGCAAGGCGGTTTCAAAAAGCTGCCGGTCTACGGCGTTGAAGTAGACGCAGGCTCCGGCGGCTACCAGCACCAGCAGGAAGGATGCAAGGAAGCAGCGGAAAAACGCGCCGCGATGCGTCTGCCCTGCCGGGCCCCTGTCATACGCCATGTGCTTTCCTCCCCTGCTTACTGCATTTTCAGGTAGGCGGTAATAAAGCCGTCGAGGTTGCCATCCATCACGTCGTCCACATTGCCGCTCTCATAGCCGGTACGGTGGTCCTTGACCATGGTGTAGGGCTGGAATACATAGGAGCGGATCTGGCTGCCCCATTCGATCTTCTTCATCTCGCCCTTGATGTCGGCCATCTTTTCCTCGCGCTCGCGCTCGCGCAGTTCGACGAGCTTTGCGCGCAGCATGCGCATACAATTCTCGCGGTTGTGCACCTGATCGCGGCTCGTCTGGGAGGAGACGACGATGCCCGTCGGGAAGTGCGTCATGCGCACGGCGGAGCTGGTCTTGTTGACGTTCTGTCCGCCCGCGCCGCTGGCGTGGTAGGTGTCCACGCGGACGTCCTTCATGTCGATCTCGATCTCGTTGTCGTCGTCGTCGATGATCGGCGAAACATCCAGCGAGGAGAAGCTCGTCTGGCGGCGCGCGTTGGAGTCGAACGGGCTGATGCGCACCAGACGGTGCACGCCCTTTTCGCTGCGCAGGAAGCCGTAAGCGTTTTCGCCGTCCACCTCAAAGGTCACGGACTTGAGCCCCGCCTCGTCGCCGTCGAGCATGTCGATGAGCTTGACGGTAAAGCCGTGGCGCTCGCAGTAACGGGTGTACATGCGATAGAGCATGAGCGTCCAATCCTGCGCCTCGGTTCCGCCCGCGCCCGCGTGCAGCGAGAGATAGCAGTTGTTGCTGTCGTAGTCGCCGCGCAGCAGGCTTTCCAGCCGCAGCTCCTCGAGGTCGCTTTGCAGCTTTTTGATTTCCTCGCCCGCCTCGGCCAGCAGGTCGGTATCCTGCATTTCCTCGGCGAGCTCCATGGTCGCGTCCACATCGTCGGCGCGCTGGCAGAGCTTTTCGTAATGCTCCACCTTGTTTTCCGTGATGCGCACCTTCCGGCTGACCTCGGTTGAGCGCTTGAGGTCGTTCCAGAAATCCGGCTCGTTCATCGTCTCGTGCAGCTCGAGAAGCTGCTCCTTCAAGCCGGCGACGTTAAAGTGACTCACCTGCCTCAACAATGCTTTCGCGGATTTGTGCCATCTGCTGGCGATAAAGATCCAGTTCGATCACGTTGCTTCACATCCTTTTATGCGTTGATTTAGTTCAAAAGAATCATAGAGCCAAAAGCGGATTCTGCGTAAAACGCAGGCGCAATGCGCGCCCCTACGGGGCTTTTGTCCCCGACATGGGCAGCACGCCGCCTCAGCCGTTGTCCTTCCCGCAGCAGTTTTTATACTTCTTGCCGCTCCCGCAGGGGCAGGGGTCGTTTCGGCCGACCTGCTTCTGCACGCGCTTCGGGCCGGAAGGGCCGCCCGCCGCCTTGGCCTGCTCGAGGTTGGTTTCCTTCGGCTCGGCGACTTCCTTGCGCTGCTGCGGAATGTTGATGCGCGCCTGATACATGCGGCGGACGGTGTCTTCGCGGATGAAGTGCACCATCTCGTCGAACATGTCGTAGCCCTCGATCTGGTATTCGGTGATGGGGTTCTTGTTGCCGTAGGCGCGCAGGCCGATGCCGTCGCGGAGCTGATCCATCGCGTCGATGTGATCCATCCAGCGGCGATCCACGCAGGAGAGCAGCACGACGCGCTCCAGCTCGCGCGGGTCGATGTGGATCAGCTCGAAGCCCTTCTCGCGCAGGGCGTAGAAATCGCGCGCCTCCTGCTTGAGCTTGGCGATCAGCTCTTCCTTATCGACCGTCTTGAAGGCTTCCTCATGCGCCTTGAAGAAGCCGATGCGGATGCACAGGCGCTCCAGGTACTGCGTCAGCCCCTCCATGTCCCAATCGGCGTATTCGTCGCCGTTGCCGCAATAGGTCGCGACGGCTTCTTCGATGAGCTTGTCCGCCATCTTGACGATGGTTTCGTGCATATCGCGCCCCTCGAGCACCTGCTTGCGCTGCTCGTAGATCTCCTTGCGCTGCTCGTTCATCACGTCGTCATATTGAAGCACGTTCTTGCGGATCTCGTAGTTGCGCGCCTCGATGCGCTTCTGGGCGTTTTCAATCTGCCCGGTGAGCATCTTCGCCTCGATCGGCTCGTCCTCGGCCAGACCCATCTTTTCAATCAGGCCGCTGACGCGCTCGCTGCCGAACAGGCGCATCAGATCATCCTGCATGGAGAGGAAGAACTGGGAGGAGCCGGGGTCGCCCTGACGACCCGCGCGGCCGCGGAGCTGGTTGTCGATGCGGCGGGATTCGTGGCGCTCCGTGCCGATGATGTGCAGGCCGCCGACGGCGATCACGCGGTCGTGCTCGGCGTCCGTCTGCTTCTTGAAATCGGCATAGAGCTGCTTATAGATCACGCGCGCGGCGAGCACCTCTTCGCTGACGTTCTCGTTGAAGCCGGTGGCCTCGTCGATCACGTTGTCCTCGTATCCCTTCTGCTTCATCGCGCGGCGGGCGAGGAATTCCGGGTTGCCGCCCAGCAGGATGTCCGTGCCGCGGCCGGCCATGTTCGTGGCGATCGTCACCGCGCCGTAGTGACCGGCCTGCGCGACGATCTCCGCCTCGCGGGCGTGGTATTTCGCGTTCAGCACGACGTGCTCGATGCCGCGCATGCGCAGCATCTTGGAGAGCATTTCGCTGACCTCGACGGAGACCGTGCCGACCAGAATCGGCTGACCCGTCTTGTGGCGGCGCTCGATCTCCTCGATCACCTGACTGAACTTGCCCTTCTGGGTGCGGTAGACCAGATCGTTCATGTCCTTGCGGATCATCGGGCGGTTGGTCGGAATCTGCACCACGTCGAGCTTGTAAATGCCCTTGAATTCTTCCTCCTCCGTCTTGGCCGTGCCGGTCATGCCGGAGAGCTTGCTGTACATGCGGAAATAATTCTGGAACGTGACGGTCGCCAGCGTCTTGCTCTCGCGCTGCACCTTCACGTGCTCCTTCGCCTCGATGGCCTGATGCAGACCGTCGCTGTAGCGGCGGCCGACCATCAGGCGGCCGGTGAATTCATCGACGATGACGACCTCGTCGTTCTGCACCACGTAGTCCACGTCGCGCTTCATCAGCGCGTGGGCGCGCAGCGCGGCGTTGATGTGATGCAGCAGCTCGTTGTTGGCGATGTCGGAGAGGTTCTCCACGCCGAACCAGCGCTCCGCCTTGCGCACGCCCGCCTCGGACAGGTTGCAGGTCTTCTTTTTCTCGTCGATGACGTAATCCTTGCGCATCGCCGCCAGTTCCTCGTCGGAGAGCGGGTTTTCCTCCCAGCGGTCCTGCTCCGGCTCTTCGCCCCTTTGCAGGGTGCAGACGAAGCGATCCGCCTTTTCATACAGGTCGGTGGATTTGTCGCCCGCGCCGGAGATAATCAGCGGGGTACGCGCCTCGTCGATGAGGATGGAGTCCACCTCGTCCACGATGGCGAAGTGGTGGCCGCGCTGCACCATGTTCTTCTGGTAGATCACCATGTTGTCGCGCAGGTAATCAAAGCCCATCTCGTTGTTCGTGCCGTAGGTCACGTCGCAGGCATACGCCGCCTTGCGCTCCTCCTGCGTCAGATCGTGCACGATCACGCCCACGGTCATGCCGAGGAAGCGGAAGATGCGGCCGACGTCTTCGCCCTGGAACTTGGCCAGATAGTCGTTGACGGTCACGACGTGCACGCCCTCGCCCGAAAGCGCATTGAGGTACGCCGGCATGGTCGCCGTCAGGGTCTTGCCCTCGCCGGTCTTCATCTCGGCGATGCGCCCCTGATGGAGCACGATGCCGCCGAGCATCTGCACGCGGAATTGGCGCTTGCCGGTCACGCGGCAGGTCGCCTCGCGCACGACGGAATACGCCTCCGGCAGCAGATCATCCAGCGTTTCGCCGTTTTTGAGGCGCTCGCGGAACTCCACGGTCTTGCCGCGAAGCTGCTCGTCGGTCAGCGCCTTGTGTTCTTCTTCAAACGAATCAATCTTATCGACAATTTTGTTCAGGCGTTTGATCTCCCCGGCGGACGGGTCGAATAATTTGCTGAAAAAGCTCATGCTATCCTCCAATGCGCGGCCGGGATTTGGCCTTTCGCCGAACGAAAAACTCCACATTGCCGCTCAGTTTATTATTGTAGCATCTTTGCGGGGGTTTATCAACCTTTTCATGGCGAAAATGGCGCGCGCGGAGGAAAACTTCGCCGCCGCGCCCCTTGCGGAGCCGATATACATTCTGTATAATATGTTTGTTATTTTCTCCCCTTTGGAGGCGATTCTGATGAACAAGGTCTTTCGGCTCGACCGCCGTTCCGTTCTCAAAATTTTTCTGTTGACAGCAGTTTTCTTTTTTGCCGCCCATCTGTATCGTTTTCTGTCTCTGGGTTTTGCGCACGATTCTCTGGTTTTGAACCAAAGCGGCGATGACTTCTGGCAGCTTTCGCTCGGGCGATTCATGCAGGTTTTCTATCACCGTATTCGCGGCAATATTCCTGCTCCCTACATCGTCGGGCTCTTATCTTATCTTTATCTGGCGGGTTCCATGTGTCTGCTGGCAGATTTGCTTTCGCTTTCTTCAACGTTATCCATTTCGCTGGTGTCCATGGTGATGTGTTCCAACGCTACGCTTACCTTTGCCTCCGGCACGTTTCTTCCGTGGCTGGATGCTTACATGCTCGCCCTGTTTTTCGCTGTGCTCTGCGTATTTTGCGCCGTTCGCCTGCCCAAAGCCGGCTGGGTGCTCGCGCCGTTTTTCCTGCTCATTTCGCTGGGGCTTTACCCCAGTTATTCGGAAATCGCCGCCATTTTGTGCCTGATCGTTTTAATCGGAGAAACGCTCGACGGGCTTTCCTTCCGTCCCCTCTTTCTGCATGCGCTCAAGCTGCTTTTGATATTGGCCGCCGGTTTCATTCTATACGCCATTTCGCTGAAGCTGCTTTTCACTTTCACTGCCTATCAGCCTGCCGACTCCTACAACAGCGTCGCCAAAATGAGCAATCTGGAGCTTGCTTCTCTCCCCGGCCTGATTCGCAACGCATACGTTTTCCCGTTCAAATGGCTCTCTCATCCCAAAACCGCTTTTTCAAAGCCGGTTGCCCTGTGCTATCTTCTACTCGGTCTTTTCTCCTGTATAGCCATTGCGCGTTTATCCTTTGTCCGGCGCGTCTCTCCCGCATGCGCAGCGCTGCTGCTCGTCTTTCTGCTATTGATTCCGCAGGCAGCTAATTTCGTCTACGTGTTGACGCAGGGCATGATGTACGAGCTGATGATCTACGCTTTCTTCTTCGTGTTCGTTCTGCCCGCGTGCCTGTTTGAACGTCTTCGCGCCGATCAGGGGTTCTTCCGATTTTCCGCCAGTGCAGCTGCGCTGTGTCTTGTCATGATTTATGGCAGCGATACGATATTCTGCCATCAGTTTTTCCTTCGTCGCGAACTTGGATATGACGCTTCCATCAGTCTTGCCACCCGGATTTTGGAACGAGCAGAGACCATTGAAGGCTATGAACATGGCGTAACGCCCGTCGTTTTTTCCGGCGTGGTCAGCGGTTCGCATTTCGCCATGGAGCGCCCCGGTTTCGAATCTTCCGCCGAGCTGGATGGATCCATTTACTCGTTCACTTATGAAATGACCTATCCCTGGTTCTTCACCCGAATCATAAGCGATTCCACCCGCTTCGTCAGCGAACAGGAACGTGTACAACTGGTTTACAGCGACGAGGTGCTTGCCATGCCCGTCTTTCCCGCAGAAGGCTCGCTTAAAATGATCGACGGCGTTCTCGTCGTGCGTCTGAATCGCACATTGACCAGCAGACCGTCAACCTAACCCATCTATCCGCGCCGAAATCCTCCGTCTGGATTTCGGTTTTCTTTATTTTTGTCTTTCCCTTTACTTCTTTTTTATCACGTTCAGCGCTCAAGCAGAACGCCGCAAATTCGATTCTTCCGTCCTTTCGCTTAGTCGTCTGACAATCTATTCACATTGACCAAATCTTCACGGTTCCTTTTGCCAGAAATCTTGACGCGATTTGGGAAACGGTGCTATACTGTATCTAGCTAAACGAGGGTCTTCTCATGCCCTCCGGCAGGTTTTCACGACTTTCATCTTTTGGGAGGTTATTATCCATGGTTCAGCTTAACGCATCCACCCTTCCTTCCGTCAAGATGGCGCGCGGCGTCGCGCCCAAGACGGAGCGCGTCATTCAGTTCGGCGAGGGCGGTTTCCTGCGCGCCTTCTGCGACTGGATGATTGATATGGCCAACGAAAAAGCCGGTATGGACGCCGGCGTGGTGATTGTGCAGCCCATCGAGCGCGGCATGGTTTCCATGCTCAACGAGCAGGACGGCCTGTATACCCTGATCCTGCGCGGTCAGGTGGACGGCAAGCCCAGCAAGGACGAGCGCATCATCCAGAGCGTCAAGCGCGGCCTCTCCCCGTATGAAGATTTCGAGGGCTATCTGGCGCTGGCGCACAACCCGGATATGCGCATCATCATCTCCAACACCACCGAGGCGGGCATCGTCTACACCGGCAAGGACAGCTTTGACGACAAGCCGCAGGCTTCTTACCCCGGCAAGCTGACCCGCCTGCTCTACGAGCGCTTCACCGCCTTTGGCGGCAAGAAGGGCACCGGCTTCATCCTGCTGCCCTGCGAGCTGATCGACTACAACGGCCGCAACCTCGAAGAATGCTGCCTGAAGACCGCCGAGCAGTGGGGGCTTTCCGAGGCGTTCAAGACCTGGCTGAAGGAGGAAAACGTCTTCTGCTCCACGCTGGTGGATCGCATCGTCACCGGCTATCCGCGCGGCGAGGCCGAGACGCTCTACGAGGAATTCGGCTACCGCGACAACATGCTCGACACCGCCGAGCCGTTCGGCCTGTGGGTCATCGAAGGCCCGGCCTGGATCGAGGACGAGCTGCCCTTCAAGAAGGCGGGCTGCAACGTCGTCTTCACGCAGGACGTCTCCCCGTATAAGCTGCGCAAGGTGCGCATGCTCAACGGCGCGCACACCTCCATGGTGCTCGGCGCGTATCTGGCGGGGCACGAGATCGTCGGCGACTGCATGGCGGACGACACCATGCGCGCCTATATGTCTCAGGCGCTGTTCAACGAGATCATGCCGACCCTCGACCTGCCCAAGGACGACCTCGAGGCGTTCGCATCCGCGATTTTCGAGCGCTTCTCCAACCCGTTCAACCGTCACCTGCTGCTCTCCATCGCGCTCAACAGCCAGAGCAAGTTCCGCGCGCGCGTACTGCCGACCATCAGGGAATACGTGAAGCGCACGGGCAGGCTGCCGAAGATCCTGACCTTCTCGATGGCGGCGTTCATCGCCTTCTACTGCGGCAAAAAGAAGGAGGATGGCTCCTTCGTCGGCGTTCGCGCCGCGGGCAACGAATACCCGATTGCCGACGATCAGTTTGTGCTTGATTTCTTCGCGGGCATGACCGGCAAGCCGGCCGCGGAAATCGCGCACGCCGTGCTGACCAACGCCGATTTCTGGGGCAGCGACCTGACCGCCGAGCTTCCGGGCTTCGAGGCCTCCGTCGCCGCTTCTCTGGACGCGATCTTCACCAAGGGCGCCGCGAAGGCGATTGAAGAGGTTGTGGCAAAAGCATGAGCAGATTGATCCGCATCAATCCGCGCGACAATGTCGCCGTGGCGCTCCAGCCGCTCAAGGCCGGTGAAGAAGCGCTCGGCGTGACGCTGCGCGAGGATATCCCCGCCGGGCACAAGTTTGCGCTCTGCGACATCGCCGAAAGCGAGAACGTCGTCAAATACGGCTTCCCCATCGGCCACGCGACGCAGCCCATTTCGGCGGGAAGCTGGGTGCACACCCACAACGTCAAGACCAACCTCTCCGGCCTGCTGGAATACGGCTATCACCCGCATCCCTGCGCCATGCCCGTGGATCGCAAGGCCACGTTCGAGGGCTATGTGCGCGAGGACGGCCGCGTGGGCATCCGCAACGAGGTCTGGATTGTGAACACCGTCGGCTGCGTCAACGGCACGGCCAAGACGCTTGAGCGCATGGCGCAGGCGGCCTACGGCGACCGCGTGGACGGCATTCACTGCTTCGTCCACCCCTACGGATGCAGCCAGCTCGGCGAGGATCACAAGAACACCCAGAAGCTGCTCGCCTCGATGGTGCGCCATCCGAACGCGGGCGCGGTGCTCGTGCTGAGCCTCGGCTGTGAAAACAACAACGTAAACGAATTCAAGAAGGTGCTCGGCGACTATAACCCCGAGCGCGTGAAATTCCTCGTCACGCAGGATGTGGAGGATGAAATCGAGGCGGGCATGCGGCTCCTCGACGAGCTGACCGCCTACGCCTCCGCCTTCAGGCGGCAGACGGTGGACGCTTCCGAATTGGTCATCGGCCTCAAGTGCGGCGGCAGCGACGGCCTGTCCGGCATCACCGCCAACCCGCTTCTGGGCTGCGCGTCCGATCTGCTGGCGCGCCACGGCGGCACGACGCTGCTGACCGAGGTGCCGGAGATGTTCGGCGCGGAGACCATCCTGATGGATCGCTGCAAGGACGAGGCGACCTTCCGCAAGGCGGTCGATCTCATCAACAATTTCAAGGAATACTTCATCCGCCATGGGCAGGAGGTCTACGAAAATCCCTCCCCCGGCAACAAGGCGGGCGGCATCACCACGCTGGAAGACAAATCCCTCGGCTGCACCCAGAAGGGCGGCACGGCCGAGGTGCGCGATGTGCTCCGCTATTGCGAGCCCGTGACCGAGAAGGGGCTGAACCTCGTGCAGGGGCCGGGCAACGACCTTTGCGCGATCACGGCGCTGATGGCCGCCGGCGCGCAGATGGTGCTCTTCACCACGGGGCGCGGAACGCCGGTCGGCGCGCCGATTCCGACGGTGAAGGTTTCCACCAACACCCCGCTCGCCGAAAAGAAGCGCGATTGGATCGACTTCAACGCCGGTATTCTCGCGCAGGGCGCGGACATGCAGGAGACGACCGAGGTCTTTTTCAAAAAGCTGCTGGCCATCGCCTCCGGCGAACGAACGCAGAGCGAGACGCACGATTATCGCGAAATCGCGATTTTCAAGGACGGCGTAACGCTGTAATACGCAATACTCCCTCAGTCACGGCGCTGCCGTGACAGCTCCCTCGAAGAGGGAGCTCTTTCCCCGCTGTAATCCCTCGACTTTTCTGCCCGTTGCCTCCCGCTTTGAGGGACATTTGAAATCGTCGCCGCCTGTGGCGGATTCAGACGATGAAAAATGCCGAAGGTTGGCATCCGACGGAAGGAGTCGTAACCCCCGATATTTCCGCCCGTTTTCCCCCGCTTCGGGGCGGACGGAAGGAGCCAAAAGCAAAGGAGGAGAACCCCATGAAACCGTTTATGGATCAGGATTTTCTGCTTGAAAATGACGTGGCCAAAAAGCTGTATCACGAGTACGCGGAAAACATGCCGATTTATGACTATCATTGCCACATCTCCCCGCGCATGATCTATGAAAACCATCAGTTCGAAAACATCGGCGAGCTGATGCTCAGCGGCGACCACTACAAGTGGCGCGTGATGCTCTCCAACGGCGTGGACGAGAAGTTCATCCGCGGCAACGCGAGCTGGCATGACAAGTGGCTGGCCTTTGCCGCGAGCCTCAAATACTGCATCGGCAACCCGATGTTCCACTGGACGCATCTGGAGCTGCGCCGCGTATTCGGCATCGAGGATATCCTGAGCGAAAAGACCGCCGAGGATATCTGGAACCGCGCGAACGCGCTGCTGGCGACGGAGGAATACCGCTGCCGCGGCCTGATCGAGAAATTCGGCGTGAAGGTCATCTGCACCACCGACGACCCGGTGGACGATCTGGAGCATCACACCCTGATCGAGCAGGACGCCGCCTGCAGCTTCAAGGTCTATCCGGCTTGGCGGCCGGACAAGGTGCTCAACATCGAGCGCGGCGGCTTTGTGGATTACATGAACCGCCTGTCCCGCGTCTCCGGCATCCACTGCCTGAATCTGGAAAGCATGATGCAGGCGCTGGAAGCCCGTCTGGATTTCTTCCACGCGCATGGCGCGCGCTTGTCCGACCATGCGCTGGATACCGTGCCCTACGGCGTGCCAAGCACGCACATCGCGGGCGAGGCCTTCCGCAAGGCCATGAGCGGCGCGCCGCTGACCGAGGCGGAAATCGCCTCCTACAAGACCTATGTGCTCGTCGAGCTGGCGCGCATGTACAAGGCGCGCGGCTGGGCGCAGCAGTATCACATCGGCGCGATGCGCAACAACAACCCGCGCATGTTCGAGAAGTACGGCGCGGACGTGGGCTTTGACTCCATCGACGATACCTGCATCGCGGAGAACCTCTCCAAGCTGCTGGCCGAGGAGGAGCGCGCCGGAAACCTGCCCAAGACCATCCTCTACTGCCTCAACCCGAAGGATAACTACGTCATCGGCACCATGCTGGGCAACTTCCAGGGCGACGGCATTCCGGGCAAGATTCAGTTCGGCTCCGGCTGGTGGTTCTGCGATCAGAAATACGGCATGGAAGACCAGATGCACGCGCTCGCGTCGCTGGGTCTGCTGGGGCGCTTCGTCGGCATGCTGACGGATTCCCGCTCCTTCATCTCCTACCCGCGCCACGAGTATTTCCGCCGCATCCTGTGCAACATGATCGGCAAGTGGGTCGAGAACGGCGAATACCCGGAGGATTACGACACGCTGGGCGAGCTGGTGCGCGGCATCTGCTACAACAACGCGGTCGAGTACTTTGGCATGGAGGTCTAATTCCTCCGCTTTCCCCGCGTCCGCCGACCGGTTTTGGGCGGACGCGGGCGAAACAGAGCATAGAGTTGGGAGATGTTTCGGATGAACACGTTTATCGCCAACGAAGAGCCCCAGTGGATTGAACTGGGCGGCGGCCAGCGCCGCAAAATCCGCGCCTATAACGAAAACGTGATGCTCGTCGAGGTCGGTTTCGATACCGGCGCGGTCGGCGCGGCGCACAGCCATCCGCACACGCAGATTTCCTACGTGCTGGACGGCGAATTCACCTATACCGTCGAGGGGGTCACCCGCTCGATGAAGAAGGGCGATTCCATCGCCGTGGAGGGCGGCAAGGTGCACGGCTGCGCCTGCGTCAAGGCAGGCACGCTGCTGGATATCTTCACCCCGATGCGCGAGGATTTCGTTCGCTAATCACGCAGCCCTTTGCCGCCTTCGGGCGGCAAATCGCATCAATACATTCAGAATACTCTGAAGGAGGAAACACAATATGGATATGATGGAGCAGCTTTCCCGAATCGGCATCGTGCCGGTTATCGCCATCAACGACGCGGCGGACGCCGTGCCGCTTGCGCAGGCGCTGATTGACGGCGGCCTGCCGTGCGCGGAGGTCACCTTCCGCACCGCCGCCGCGGCGGACGCGATCAAGAACATGACCGAAGCGTTCCCGGATATGGTCGTCGGCGCGGGCACCGTGCTCACCTGCGAGCAGGTGGATCGCGCGGTGGCCGCCGGCGCGAAGTTCATCGTCTCCCCGGGTCTGAACCCGACCACCGTCAAGCACTGCCAGGAGATCGGCATCCCGGTCTGCCCCGGCACGGCGAACCCGAGCGATATCGAGGTCGCGCTCTCTCTGGGTCTGAAGACCGTGAAGTTCTTCCCGGCTGAGGCGGCCGGCGGCCTGAAGTACATCAAGTCCATCGCCGCGCCGTATGTCGATATGAAGTTTATGCCCACCGGCGGCGTGAACGAGAAGAACCTGCTGGATTACCTCTCCTTCAACAAGATCATCTGCTGCGGCGGAAGCTGGATGGTTCCGGGCGACGCCGTGAAGGCCAAGGATTGGGATCGCATCCGCACCCTGACCGCCTCCGCCGTTCAGCTCATGCTGGGGCTGGAGATCGCGCACGTGGGCATCAACAGCGCCGACGAGGCCGAGGCCATGGATACCGCGACCAAGCTGTGCAAGCTGCTGGGCTGGACGATGAAGGTCGGCAACAGCTCCATCTTCGCGGGCACGGGCATCGAGGTCATGAAGAGCCCGTTCCGCGGCGCGAAGGGCCACATCGGCATCAAGACCAACTTCATCGTGCGCGCCAAGGCGTATCTCGAGCGTCAGGGCTTCGAATTTGACGAGAGCAGCGCCAACGTGAAGGACGGCCAGCTCAAGGCCATCTACCTCAAGGACGAGATCGCGGGCTTCGCCATCCACCTCGTTCAGAAGTAAGCGGCAAGCGGGCTGAGCCCGTTATCGGAATTGATGCAAAATTCCGATTCTGCCCATTCGCTGTATAAAAAGGACGTGAGAAGGCAGCGCCTTCCCGCGTCCTTTTTGCCTTTTGGAGCCCCCGACAACCCCTTCTGTGTTATATCTTCCCACAATGTCAAGCCTTGCGGAAGCGCGGCGCATCATGGTATAATCTTTTTATGATTTTTTCGTTTTTAACGGATGAAAACGGCGGGTTCATTCGTCTTAATGTCTGAGGGTAGGAAGTGAAACGGTTGGAAAGCAGCGTGAAAGCGCCGGATCGTCAGGCTCAATTCGAAGAGCTGTACGCGCAATACGCGGACGACGTGCTGCGCATGGCGTATTTTTATCTGGCGGATAAACAAAAGGCCGAAGACGTCTGTCAAGATGTGTTCGTCAAGCTCTATACGCGCGGCGAGGCGATTGCCCCCGGCTGCGAAAAAGCGTGGCTTCTTCGCGTGACGGTGAATTGCTGCCGCGATTTGTGGCGCAGCGCATGGCTCAAGCGCGTGGTGCTCGGCGCGCCGACGCTGGATATCATTCCGGCGCAGGAAGAGACGTTCGAGCAGCGCGAGGAAAAGGCCGAGCTGATGCGCGCCATTCACAAGCTGCCGAGGCAGTTCCGTGAAACGATCCTGCTGCACTATTATCAGGGACTGGGCATAGCGGAGATTGCGCAGATGCTGGGTCTGCCGGAAGGGACGATTTCCAGCCGCCTTTCCAGAGCGAGAAAAAAACTGGAAAGCCTTTTGAAGGAGGAAGCAACCGGTGATTGACGTCAAAGAGCTTGAGCACCTCGCGCCGATGGCGAACGAGATGCTCTCCGGTCTGCATGCGGATGAAGCGATGAAGCGGCGCATCTTATTCGCCGCAAACGAAAAAACCAAACGGCGCGCCCCCATGCCGCGCCTCGTGCCCGCGCTCTGCTGCGCGGCGCTGGCGATTGCCTGCGTGAGCGCCTTTGCCCCGCGCCTGAGCGGCACGGCGGTCGATGCGGCCGCAACGCCCATGCCTGTTTCGATTGACAGCATTGCGGCGGGCGGCGAGCAGACCGCGCCCATGACGCGCTTGGCGGATGTGAGCGGCACGGCGCGCGTGCGCGCCGCCGGCGGCGGAAGCGAATCGCTTTTCGCCTCGGCGAGCGGCGATATTCCGCTGGTCGCCGTCAACGGCGCGGTCTATCGCATGCTCAGCGCGCCCGCAAGCGTGCGCGGCGATCTGCTGGGCAGCGCGGTCGGAACGGTCAACACGGCGACCGACGAGCCCGCCCTCGCGGATGACGACGCGATGGCGGGCGGCCTCTCCAACGTCGCCGAGGCGGGGCAGACGATCTACGCCGTATCCGGCTTGGATGCGAACACGGCGGTCGCCTGCGAGGTTGGCGGAAACATGCGCCTGTTCCAGCGGGTGAGTTACGCGGGCAAGGGGCCGGGCGGTCTGGGGTTGGAGGATACCTTCTCCGTCCGCGGGCAGGTCGCCGAGCTGACGCTTTCCGGCGTCGGCACGCTGACCGGCGAAGCGGCGAACGACGCCGTTGCCACGCTGCTCGACCACGCGACGCTCAAATCGGCGGATATGTCCGCAAAGAAGCAGACGCTGACCGCCACGCTCACCAACGGTCTCAAGCTGCAGCTCGGCGTTTCCGGCGATACCGTCAGCGCCTGCGGCGGCTGGAGCTGCCCGGAGTTCTTCGAGGCGTTTGAGAGCGGCTTATAATTCAAAGGGGCTGTCAAGCTAACAACACCGATATTTCAAGAGTAAAACCAAGTATTTGCGCCCGAAGGTTTCCAAAGGGCGACCGGAAAGCCCTTTGGTGGGGCGATGGGGCAAAGCCCCATACTCCAAAATGCTTAGACATTTGTTTCTTGAAATGTTCGGTTTAGGCTTGACAGCCCTATCTTTTTGCCCAATGCGCCATAATCGCCGCAGTGATTTCGGGATATGTCATGTTCTCCGGCAGACGCTCAAAGCGTCTGGTTTCGGCCATTTCGCTCTCCGGCAGAGCGCCGAGCCTGTGGATGTCCACGGTAAAGACGACGCCGCACGCGCCGCTCTGCCCGTCCTCGCTGCCCGCCCAGTAATCGCAAAGCGGAGCGATGTCAAACGCCGTCGCGCCCGATTCCTCAAAGAGCTCGCGCCGCGCGGCCTGCATCGGCGTTTCGCCCGGCTCGATATGGCCGCCCTGAAACTCCCATGTCGTTCGCTGCTTATGGCGGCTGAGCAGAAACCCGCCGTCCATGCGGGACATGATGACGACGTATTTATACCGTTCAAAGCTGCCTAGCGGATAGGTTTTGCTAATCATTGGTGTGCCTCCCGTATCAGAATACCCCTATCATACCGCTGTCAGCCGCGCACGTCAAGCTCGCGTCAGGGG
>OKRW01001652.1_pt1 | contig 18172 bp, 17 predicted proteins | sample 1601151 | NCBI WGS metagenome assembly OKRW01 (sample SAMEA3541471, study PRJEB24748) | human gut metagenome | biome: human gut; feature: human-associated habitat; material: faeces | place: China | collected 2012 | reverse complement strand
TGAAGTCGTAGAGGGAGCGGTCGACGTCGGCCACCTGGGTGCGCTTGCGCTCCTCGCTCACTCGGCATCACCCGTCTTGGGGGAGATGATGCCCTTCTCGGCGGCCTCGCGCTCAAAGCGCTCGAAGCCGTTGGCGTCGATGTCGGAGATGAGGGAGGCGGGGCCCTCGGCCACCATGTGGCCCTTCACCATGACGTGGGTCTTGTCGACCTCCAGGCGCTCCAGGATGCGCGTGTTGTGCGTGATGACGATGAGCGCGCCGCCGCACTCCTTGCGGTAGGCCTCGATGCCGCGGCTGACGACGCCCAGGGCGTCGACGTCCAGGCCGGAGTCGGTCTCGTCGAGGATGGCGAGCTTGGGGCGCAGCAGCAGGAGCTGGAGCATCTCGATCTTCTTCTTCTCGCCGCCGGAGAAGCCCACGTTGAGCTCGCGCATGAGGAAGGACTGGTCAAGGTCGAGCTGGTCGGCGATCTCTCCCACGCGCTGTCGGAACTTGCGCGCGGTGGTCTTGAGCTCGGGGCGCATCTGGCAGATGGTGCGCAGGAAGCTGTAGAGGGGCACGCCGGGCACCTCGACGGGGGCCTGGTACGAGAGGAAGATGCCCGCCAGGGAGCGCTTGTCGGCTGAGGCGTCGGTGAGGTCGGCGCCGTCAAAGCTGATGCTGCCGCCGGTGACGCGGTAGGTGGGGTCGCCCATGATGACGTGGCCCAGCGTGGACTTGCCGGCGCCGTTGGGGCCCATGAGCACGTGGCACTCGCCCTCGCCCACGGACAGGTCGATGCCGTGGAGGATGGGCTTGTCTTCGGTCCCAGCAAAGACCTGGCTCACGTTGAGAAGCTCACTTGCCATGTATCTCTCCTTATGGTAGGCGCGATAATGCTAATTGAGGCTGCCTGGACTTGGCTTTCAGTCAGGCCCAAGCAGCCTTTACATGCGCGCGGGCGCTCGTTCAGAATGGAGCAAACGCCCCGCCACGCGAGGCAAGCCCGGGTCCAACCGGTTCCACAGGCACGGGGCGCAAGCCCCCGTCTCAAGGAGAGACACGACCATGGGAGTTTCCCAAACGACAGAGAGGACTGCTTCTAAGAAGCGCTCTCCCAAGGGCGGCATTCCGCTATCCGCCGCAATGATCCTCGTCACGCTCGGCGTGGTGTACGGAGACATCGGCACGAGCCCGATGTACACGCTCAAGGCCATCATGAGTGGCAACGGTGGCCTCACCACGATGAGCCAGGACGTCGTCATCGGCGCGCTGTCGCTCATCATCTGGACGATGACGCTCATCACCACGGTCAAGTACGTCCTCGTGGCCATGAAGGCCGACAACCACAACGAGGGCGGCATCTTCGCCCTGTACAGCCTCGTGAAGCGCTGCGGCAAGTGGCTCATCATCCCGGCGATGATCGGCGGCGCCGCGCTGCTCGCAGACGGCATCCTCACGCCGGCCGTCACGGTCACCACGGCCATCGAGGGCCTGCGCACGATCGACTTCTTCCACGCGCTCATCGGCGACAACCAGGGCATCGTGGTGCTCATCACCATCGTCATCCTGTGCGCGCTGTTCGCCATGCAGCGCGCCGGCACCTCCACGATCGGCAAGGCGTTCGGCCCCATCATGACCGTGTGGTTCCTCTACCTGGGCATCACGGGCCTCGTCAACGTGGGCGCCGACCTCAACGTTTTCCGTGCGCTCAACCCGCTGCGCGGCATCATGTTCCTGTTCAACGGCAACCTCAACCACGCCGGCCTCATGGTGCTGGGCAACGTGTTCCTGTGCACCACCGGCGCCGAGGCCCTCTACTCGGACATGGGCCACGTGGGCAAGGCCAACATCTACGCCTCCTGGCCATTCGTGAAGGCCTGCCTCATTCTCAACTACCTGGGCCAGGGCGCCTGGATCCTCGCGAACAACGGCAACGCCGCGCTCGCCGCCACCCCCGAGCTCAACCCGTTCTTCCAGATGCTGCCCGAGGCCGTGCGCGTCTTCGCCGTCGTGCTGTCGACGTTCGCCGCCATCATCGCCTCCCAGGCGCTCATCACGGGCTCCTACTCCATCATCTCCGAGGCGATCCGCCTCAACCTCATGCCGCACATGCGCATCGCCTACCCGTCTGAGACGAAGGGTCAGATCTACATCCCGCTCGTCAACAACATCATGTGGGTGAGCTGCATCGGCGTCGTGCTGTTCTTCCAGACCTCCTCGCACATGGAGGCGGCGTACGGCCTGGCCATCACCGTCACGATGCTCATGACCACGCTGCTGCTGTTCACCTACCTCTCGAAGATTCGCAGGAAGCACGCCCTCGCCGTCCCGTTCCTCGCATTCTTCATGCTGCTCGAGTTCGCGTTCTTCTTCTCGAGCCTCACCAAGTTCATGCACGGCGGCTACGTGACCGTCATCCTCGCGACGCTCATCTTCGCCGTGATGTACGTCTGGCGCCGTGGCACGGCCATCGAGCGCACGCAGAGCGTCTACCTGCCGGTTGACCAGTACGTGGACCAGCTTGCCAAGCTGCGCGCCGACAACGAGCTGCCCTATCTCGCCGACAACCTGGTGTTTCTCACCAACGACTCCTCCCCAGACCACCTCGACCGAGACATCCTCTACTCCATCCTCGACAAGCGCCCCAAGCGCGCCCGCGCGTACTTCTTCCTCAACATCCAGGTGACCGACGAGCCCAACACGCACGAGTTCTCGATCAATACCTTTGGCACAAACTACCTGTTCAAGGTGCAGATTCGCCTGGGCTTCCGCGTGAACCAGCGCGTCAACGAGTACCTCTACCAAATCGTGGAGAAGCTCGTCGAGGACCACATGATCGAGCCGCAGCACCACAAGTACTCGATCTACAAGAAGAAGAGCGAGGTGGGTGACTTCCGCTTCTGCCTCATTCGCAAGGTGCCCTCGAGTTCGGCCGACATCTCGGCGTTCGACCGCAACATCATCCTGGCCAAGTACGTCATCCGCAGGGTCTGCGGCTCACCTGCGCACTGGTACGGTCTCGAGAACTCCAACGTGGTGTTCGAGTACGTGCCGCTCTTTGCGCGCTCCAAGCGCCAACACGTGCTGCAGTACGTCGAGCTGCCCGAGGCCATGCGCCACGTGCGCGCCGCGGTCGACGAAGCGCACGCCACCTACCTGGCCCACGAGAGCGGCGCCTCTGCCGACACCGCCAGCGACGAGGACATCGACCTGTTCGATGCCGCTGTGCGCAAGGCCCACGACGACGAGGCCAGGCACGTCGAGGACTCCGTCATCGGCGGCGACACGGCGGTGTTCCACCCCATCGTGATCGAAAACGAGGACGGCGAGAGCGAGGGCCGCAAGGAGTAGCCCACGCGCCCATCTCATAGCGAGCGCAGGGCGCCCCGGCGGTTTTAGCAACCGCCGGGGCGCCTTATTTGCTAGGCTGATCAACTTTTTCTTGCTAAATCGGTATGCCGGCCACCAAGCGCTCTGGCAACGGACAATTTACCAGCGGATTTATCAAGCCAGATATCCAACTATCCCGTCAGCGCCTACAACAAGCACGAAAAACCTGATTAGCACGCTCCAATGGCGGGCCTACCCGCGCTGGTCGATAGGCACGTAGTCGCGCAGCTCGATCACGGAGTTGTAGGCCGGGCGGATGATGCGCCCACTGCCGTAGAGCTCCTCCATGCGATGCGCCGTCCAGCCCGCCAGGCGCGCCATCGCAAAGATGGGCGTGTAGAGGTCGGCCGGGATACCCAGCATCGAGTACACAAAGCCCGTGTACAGGTCGATGTTTGCGCAGATGGGCTTGTTGGTGCCCCGCGCCGCGCGAATGATGTCGGGCGACAGCCGCTCGATGCCCTCGATGAGCACGAGCTTGTCCTCGCAGCCCTTGAGGGCAGCGAGCTTGCGGGCGTAGCGCTTGACCACGCGGGCGCGCGGGTCGCTCTTGGTGTAGACGGCGTGGCCCATGCCATAGACGAGGCCCGTGTTGTCAAAGGCCTGGCCCGCAGCGATGCGTTCGAGATAGCTCGCTAGCTCGTCGTCGTTGTCCCAGCGCTCGACGTGGGAGGCAACGTCTTCGATCATCGCACCCACCTTGGCGTTGGCGCCGCCGTGCTTGGGACCCTTGAGCGAACCCATCGCCGCGGCGTAGGTGGAGTAGGCGTCGGTGCCCGAGCTCGAGAGGACGCGGCAGGTGAAGGTCGAGTTGTTGCCGCCGCCGTGCTCGGCATGGAGCATGAGCATGACGTCGAGCATCATGGCCTCGTCGCGGGTAAAGCCCTCGTCGCCACGCAGCACGTCGAGCACCGTCTCGGCCATCGAGTGGCCCTGGCGCACGGGCGGCACGAGCAGCTGCGAGCCGTCGCGGGCGGCGACCGACGCCGCGTGCGCGATGGCCGCGATGCGCGGCAGGCGCGCGAGCAGCGACAGTGACACATCGACCTCGTGCTGCGGCGAGGTGTCGTCGGGATTCTCGTCGAAGGCGTAGAGCAGCAGCGTCGAGCGGGCCATGACGTTCATGATCGAGCTCGACTCGGTGGTGCGCGGGAACAGGCTCAGGTAGCCAGTGGGCAGCTCGCGACGCGAGTCGATGCGGGCCTTGAAGTCTGCGAGCTCGGCGGCGCTGGGCAGACGGCCCGAGATGAGCAGGTAGGCCATCTCCTCGTAGCCAAAGCGGCCGGCGCCGTGGGTCTGCCCCACGAGGTCGTCGAGATGGTAGCCGCGCATCACGAGGTCGCCCTCGTCGGGAACGACCTTGCCGTCGACCTTGTTGTAGCCGTGGACGTTGGAGACCGTGGTGAGGCCCACGAGCACGCCCGAGCCGTCGGCGTTGCGCAGGCCACGCTTGACGTCGTACTCGCGATACAGCTGCTCGGGCACCTTGTCGACGGAGGCAAAGCCCTCGTAGAGGCCCACGCTCTCGGCCGGACGGCCCAGCCCCTCGACGCTCGAGGGCATGGGCGTCACGTCGGTGGCGTGGAGCAGTGCCGAGGTGTCCTTGTTGGTGAGGATGCGACGCACCGCGTGCGAGCGAATGCGCTCGGAGGGCGTGGTGCGCGGACGCTGGGGAAACGTTGCCATGGCGGCCTACAGGCGATACATGAACTTGAAGACGTCCTCGCGCTGGATCGTGATCTGGACGCCGAGCTTCTCGGAGAGGGCGGCAAGGCCGTCGTGGATGGTGGCGAAGTCGGCGCCACCCAGGTCGACGAGGGTCGTCATCGTGAACATGCCCTGCAGGATCGTCTGCGAGATGTCGAGGATGTTGACGTCCTGCTCGGCAAGCAAGCCGGCGACCGCGGCGACGATGCCGGATCGGTCGGCGCCCAGCACGGAGATGATGGCGCGGTCGGTGGTCGTGGTCTCGTCGCTCATGTGCTCCTCGCATTTCTGTGGCAGCCGCCACACGTTGCGTACGGTGTGACCTGCCATTGTAGTGCAGCCACGTTACCGACGTATTGCGAGCAGGACCCCATCCGTTGCGCACCCACTTTTACGCATTCATTCACCAAGCACCCGCATTTACGTGCCAGAAGACCTCCCAGCACGTAAATGCGGGTTCCCAATGCAAAACGGCGCGCAAAGATGGGTGAGCAACGAAAAGGGCGAGAAGAACGCGTAGACCAGGCGTGGCGCAAACGCAGGGGGGCGAGAGGCGCGCGGCCCTCGCCCCCACGGGACGGCAAATCTGACAGCCGGAGCCTACTCCCCCAGCGTCCAGGCGTCGCCCTCATGCTGCAGGGCCACCATGCGGGCAAACTCTCCGCCCGCGGCCATGAGCTCGGCAGGGCTGCCCTGCTCGGCCACCACGCCATCGCGCAGCACCACGATCTTGTCGGCGTTCTCGACCGTGCGCATGCGGTGGGCAATCACGATGACCGTCTTGCCCACGAGCAGGCGCGAGAGGGCCTGCTGCACCTGCGTCTCGTTCTCGACGTCAAGGCTCGCCGTAGCCTCGTCAAGCAGCACGATGGGCGCGTCCTTGAGCAGCGCGCGGGCAATCGAGATGCGCTGGCGCTCGCCGCCCGAGAGCTTCGAGCCGTTCTCGCCGATCATCGTGTCGTAGCCCTGCGGCATGCGGCTCACGAACTCGTCGCAGTTGGCGGCACGCGCGGCGGCGAGCACCTCCTCGTCGGTGGCGTCGCGCCTGCCCAGGCGGATGTTGCCCATCACGGTGTCATCGAACAGCAGCACGTCCTGGAACACGATTGCGTAGTCGCGCAGCAGCGTCTCGGGGTCGACGCTCGCGACGTCGATGCCGCCCACGGAGACGGTGCCCGCCGTGGCATCCCAGAAGCGCGCGGCCAGGCGGCTCACGGTCGACTTGCCCGAGCCGGACGGCCCCACCAGGGCCGTGACCTGGCCCTCGCGCGCCACGAAACTCACGTCGCGCAGCACCTGCTCGCCCGCGCGCCCATCCTCGTCCGTCCCATAGCCAAAGGCCACGTGCGAGAACTCGATGTCGTGTCTCGCCGGCTCGAACTCGCGCGCGCCCGTCGCAAGCGGCTCCTCCATGATGGAACGCATGCGCGCAGCGCTCGTCTCGGCGGCAAAGAGCTCGGAGAGCAACGCCAGCGTCTGGTCGAACGGGGCATAGACGCGGCTCACCATGAGCAGGAACGCAAAGAACGTCATGAAGCCGATGACACCCGACGCCACGAGCGAGGCGCCCGTCACCACCGTAGTGGCTATCCCCAGGCGCAGTACGGCGTAGGCGCCGTTCACCACGAGGCCGTTCGTGAGCTCTCCTTTGGTGCAGGTCCTCTCCGCATGGTCTATCTGGGCGTCGAGGCTCTCGAGGTAGTGCTCCTCCTGGTTGGTGGCGCGGATCTCGCGCACGCAGTCGAGCGTCTCCTGGATGCCCTCGGTGACCCTGACCTTCTCGACACGGTTGGCGTCGAAGAGGGGGCGCAGCGGCCCTCGGCTCGCGAACAGCATCGCAAAAGCCACGGGCACGCTCCAAAACGCCGCAAGCGAGAGCTGCCAGCAGAACGCCAGGGACCCCGCGAACACGATGGCTGTCGAGACGATGGCGCCCCACAGCTCGCCCAGCACGTGGCTGTAGGCGTGCTCCATGGTCTGGACGTCACCCATGATCGTCTCGGTGAGGTCCGCCAGGTCGCGCTTGCCAAAGAACGACAGCGGCAGGCGGCGCAAGCGCTCGGCGATGTCGATGCGCTGCTGGCCGCACTCGTCGTAGAAGACGCAATAGGTGTTGACGTACTGCATCCAGTTGCACCCAAAGAGCAGGGCGATGAACGCGATGAGGCCCAGCGCGAGCGGCGCCAGCGCGGGCAGCTCGCCGCCGTCGACCAGATGCTCCGCGAACGCACCCATCACGTAGTACAGAAAGCCGATGCCCGCCATGGTCACGAGGTTCGTGAGCGTGGTCCACAGGATGCCGCGCTTCATGCCGGCATAGGCGGTGTCGCTGAGCAGATACTTCTTCTTGAATGAGGCGAACATCTAGGCCTCACCCCCTTCCCGGGCAATCGCGGGCGCACCCGCGGCCGCCCCATCGCCCGTCTCGGCGCGGGAGCCGGCATCTGAGCCACTGGCCACCGCGCCGGCTGCGCTCGATATCTTCCAGCTCACGGCCTGCTCGTAGTCGGCCCACATGCGCGCGTAGAGGCCGCCCCGCACAAGGAGCTCGGAGTGGGTGCCCGTCTCGGCAACGCGACCCCGCTCAAGGACCACGATCTTGTCGGCACCTACCACGGTCGAGAGGCGATGGGCAATCATGATCACCGTGCTACCGGCCGCCAGACGCGTGAAGGCGCGCTGGATGAGCGCCTCGTTCTCCGGATCGGCGAAGGCCGTGGCCTCGTCGAGCACCACGATGGGCGCGTCCTTGATGATGGCGCGCGCAAGGGCCACGCGCTGCACCTCGCCGCCCGAGAGGTAGGCGCCGCCCGCGCCCAGCATCGTATGGATGCCCTGCGGCAGCTTGGCCACGATGTCGTCGCACTGCGCGTCATGGAGGGCCGCGAGCACCTGCTCATCGGTGGCATCGGGGCGCGCCGCACGCACGTTGTCGGCGAGCGTCTGTCTAAAGAGCCGGTTGGTCTGGAAGACGAAGGCAACTTGGTCCATGAGCTCGTGCGCATCGACATCGCGCACGTCGACGCCACCTACGGCCACGGAGCCTGAGGTCACGTCCCAGAAGCGCGGCACGAGGCTCGCGGCCGTTGACTTGCCGCCGCCCGAGGGACCCACGAGTGCCACGGTGGAGCCGGCCGGTACCTCGAAGCTCACGTGGTCGAGCGCGGGCCTCTCGGCACCCTCGTAGACAAAGCTCACATCGCGGAAGGCCACGGAGTTGTCCGCCGGATGCTGCGAGTGCTGCGCGCGCGGGAGCTCGGCAGCCGCCATGAGGGCACGCACGCGGGCGAGCGAGTCGGCACTCATCTGAGAGGTCTCACCGGCAAACTGCAGCTTCGCCATGGCCGTGGGCACCACCGCCGAGAAGATCGCGTAGAAGGCAAAGTTCGCGAGGAAGCGCGCAAAGTCGCCCTCACCCGGCGCCAGCAGCAGAGCCGCCGGCACGAGGAAGACCACGAGGCCGTTAAGCACCGTGAGCTGCGCTACCTGCGGGGTGCGGCAGAAGGTGCCGGCATAGTTCATTGCCATGTGCGAGTACTCGGAGATGGCGTCGTGAAACGCCTTGAACGAGTAGACCGTCTGCTGAAAGACCTTGACGACGGGAATGCCGCGCACGTACTCGGTGCCCGTGGCGTTCATCTTGGTGAGGGCGCCCATGTACTGCTTCATGAACTCCATGCCCTCGCCGCTCATCATGCGCATGAGGCACGCGACCGAGACGGCGACGGCGGCAAGGCACGCCAGCCCCAGGCGCCAGTCAAAGACGGCGAACAGCGCGAGCATGCCCACCACCATCGCCACCGCGCCCGCGACATCGGGCAGCATGTGAGCAAGCAGCGTCTCCGTCGAGGAGGCGCACCCGTCGATGACGCGGCGCAGCTCCCCGCTGGAGCGGGTCGAGAAGTAGCCCAGTGGCAGGTGCATGAGGTGCGCACAGGTCTGCTTGCGCATGTTCGAGGCGCAGCGAAATGCCGAGAGGTGCGTGCACATGAGCGCGCAGAAGTACACGGCGATCGAGGCCACGGCAAGGCCCACGGCCCACCAGCCATATGCGGCGATGCCCGCCGTCTCGTCCCAGTTGGGCGCCACCGCGATGAGGTCGCGCGCCACGAACCAGATGCAGACGAACGGCCCAAAGCTCAAGAGCTGCGCCACGGCAGACAGCGCCATGCCCACGTACGTGAGCGGCCGGCGGCTGCCGGAGAACTCGAGCAGCTGCGCCACGGCGCCCGGCTCCCTGTTCTTCTTTGCCATCCCTTCTCCTTAACGTTCGAGGTTGATAAGTTAGCCACCGCGAACTTATCATGAGGGCAGCGCGCCCCTCCCCCGCCAGCCAAAGGGGAGACGAATCCGAAAGAGAAGGGGACGTTTTCGCAACATGGCCGCCTGTCCAGCAGACATCACCGAGCTCTACGCCCCACAGTTCGAGCAGTTTGGCCTCTCGCTCGACGAGCGCGGCGCCACGTTCACGGGCAGCGTCGACAACGAGGTTGGCTCGGGCCGCGCATGGCTTATGCCCCTCTCGGACAGCTGCCTGGTCCTCGAGCACGCCATCACGCCTAAGAGCGACATGCTGCTGCTCGAGCGCACGCCCAGCCCCTATGCCTGCGCCTCGCTGGTCAACGAGTCGACGCTCGTCTGCATGCCCGAGTCTGGCATAAGCCCCACCAACGTGAGGGTGGCACCTGGGGAGAACGACACGTCCACCACCTGCAGCTTCGTGCGTAAGAACAGCGACGAGAACCTTTCGCCCCTGCGGGCGGGTCACCTCTACCGGTCGCGCTCCGTGATCTTTCTGCCCCGCTACTTCGACGAGCTCGAGCGCAGCTACCCCGGCGAGTACTCGGGGCTCTTTGACTCCTTCGCGCGCGGTTGGGGCGAGCAGGCGCAGCTTGCGATGGGTGGGGCGCTGCGGCGCATCAGCGAGCGACGTGCCCAGGGGCCGGCCGGCCGTCTCTATCTGCGAGGCGTCGTCGAAACGATGGTGGCCGAGCTCGCCTGCGCCAACGCAAGCGGCGAGCTGGCGGCTCGCGCGGCGGGCACCCGCGAGAGCGAGCGGCTCGTCCTGCTCGTTCGGGCACTTGTCGAGCGCGGGCTCGACGAAGGACGCGCAATGGTCGTCGACGAGCTGGCGACACGCCTCTACGTGAGCCGCTCCAAGCTCTGCGCCACCTTTAGCGCCGAGACGGGCGAGGGCGTGGCCGCCTACGTGCGCAGACGCCGCATCGAGCGTGCGGAGAAGCTGCTTGCCGAAGGACGTCTCTCGATGGGACAGGTCGCCAAGCAGCTGGGCTACCCGCGCGCCTCGGCCTTCTCGCAGGCGTTTCGAGCCGCCCGCGGCATCTCTCCCAGCGTCTGGCAGCAGTTCAACGGCTAGACGCAAGGCGGGCAGCCCCTCCTGGCAGCTCCAAGTCCCATCGGCTCGTCCGTTTCGCGCGCCCCAAGCCTTCTCAACACGTAATTTGGATGAGCGGACGGAGCGAGCGCGTAGATTGGACGATTGGGACAGCCGCGGCGCAAACGCACGGGCGCGCGCCCGGCACGCTCTGCGCCCTCCAGCGCCACGCGCGCTCGCCGCACTCCCGCACCCCCCAGCGTAACGCGCTCGCCTCAGCTCCGCACCTCTCGCCTCAAGCGCCACGCATGTCCCGGCACCCGCCCCAGCCCTTACCCGCACGATAAGTTCACCTTTGCAAACTTTTTCTTGACCTCCCCGCCAAGCGCCCCTAGTGTAGGCATAAGTTACCCATAGCTAACACTTTGCAGCCGCACAGTTGCGCCGCGGGAGGCACCATGACGCTCGACAGATTCGGCCTTGAGCACGCAATCGTTCGCCACTGTTCGCCCACGCTCGCGGGAATCAAGCCGGGATGCCTCTTCAACGTGCCCGGCAGCTTCTCGCCCAGCCCCGCCTGCGAGCGAGGTCGCGCGCTTGACGCCCTCGTTGCCCGCGAGAACGAGGCCCTCGCCCCCAGCGGCGTGCGCGTGCGCGTGCTGGCCCGCCGCTCCTGCGGCGCGCTCGTGTTCGTGTATCGCCCGGAGCTCCTGGGCTCACACCTGCGCGAGGCACGCGTGGCCGAGCTGCTGCGCGGCTGGGGCTACGCCACGAATGGGCCGGGCTGGTTTGAGGGCGTTCTGGCCCAGCTGGGAGCACGTCTGCAGGCTCAGGCCTGCAGCGGCGAGTTTCCCCACGAGGTGGGGCTCTTCCTGGGCTACCCCACCGACGACGTCGTGGCCTTCATCGAGCACGAGGGGCGCGACTACCTGTGCTGTGGATGCTGGAAGGTCTACTCGCACCCCGAGCGCGCGCAGGCCTGCTTTGCGAGCTATCGCCGTTGCACGCAGGCGTGCCTCGCCCTGCTCGAGACCGGCTCGACCGTGGCTGACCTCGCGAGCGGGCACGTGGCCATCGCGGCATAGGCATCACAGATCGAATCCATACCCGAGACGCGGGTTGGCATAGGAAAGGACAGACAGATGAGCAAGGTAGCAGTGGTTTTCTGGAGCGGCACCGGCAACACTGAGGCCATGGCAGACGCCGTGGCCGAGGGGGCTCGCACCGCCGGCGCCGAGGTCGACCAGGTACAGGCCACCGACTTCGACGCCAGCGCCGTGGCCGGCTATGATGCCGTCGCGCTTGGCTGCCCCGCCATGGGCGACGAGTCGCTCGAGGAGGATGAGTTCGAGCCGATGTTCGAGGCCGCCGAGGCACAGCTCTCCGGCAAGAAGGTTGGCCTGTTTGGCAGCTACGACTGGGGCACCGGCGACTGGATGGACACCTGGCGCGAGCGCACGGAGGGCGACGGCGCCGAGGTCGTGGCCACCGTCATCGCGAACCTCGAGCCCGACGACGAGGCCCTGACCTCCTGCAAGGAGCTCGGCGCCGCCCTGGCGTAGCTCGCGGAGCGTCTCTAGATAGTTAGGCGGCCGGAATCTGTCAGTGCAAATGGTTACACTGACAACCTCGCGCGGCCAAACCTATTTGAGGTCACCCTCATAGGGCAGGATCTCGGCCAGGTAGCCCTTCTCGCGCAGGGCCGCCTCAATCTCGTCGAGCTGCTCCTCGCTGTCAGCGGCAATGCGGTGAAAGTGGTAGCCGCTCGTGACCGTGAGCAGCGGGTAGCTCTTCCCCGAGTGGATGTTCTCGAGGTAGCGCTCCACGTCGCGGCGGTTGCGGATGTCGAGGTCGCCGGTGATCTTGCCGTAGACGCGGTGGTTCACCATGACGTTAAGCACCGCCCCGCCCAGGTCGACGATGGTCGTAAGTTCGTCGGCAAGGTCGTCGAGGCCGTGGCACACCTTCACAAGCCGCGTGGGCACCTGCGGCTCGCCCGAGCCGCCCAGTAGCACGTAGCCGCGGCTCGTCGCCACGATGTCATGGCCGTCGGCGCGCAGAAGCGCGATGTCCTGCACCACAACCTGCCTGCTCACGCCCACTGCCTTGGCCAGCGAGCTGCCCGACACCGGCGTGGCAGACGCCTGCAGCTCGGCCACGATACGCTCCCTGCGCTCGCCGCCCTTCATCGGACCACCTCGGCCGCGGGCTCGCCCACCATACGCAGGTGCTTGAGCGACAGGTCGAGGATGGGGGCGGAGTGCGTGAGCGCGCCCGACGAGATGTAGTCGACGCCCAGGTCTGCCAGGGCGCGGATGTTGCTCGCGTCGACGTTGCCCGAGCACTCGGTCTTGGCGCGGCCATCGATGAGGGCAATCGCGGCGGCCATGTCGTCGTGGCTCATGTTGTCGAGCATGATGATGTCGGCACCGGCCTCGACGGCCTCGCGCACCATGTCGAGGTTCTCACACTCGACCTCGACGGTGCAGGTAAACGACGCATGGGCGCGCGCGGCGGCAACGGCTGCGGCCACGCCGCCGGCGGCGTCGATGTGGTTATCCTTGAGCATCACGGCCGTCGACAGGTTATAGCGGTGGTTACGCCCGCCGCCAATCGCCACGGCCGCCTTCTCGAAGACGCGCAGGCACGGCGTGGTCTTGCGCGTGTCGACGAGCACGGTGCTCGTGCCCTCGAGCGCGGCGGCCATCCTGCGCGTGTAGGTGGCGATGCCGCTCATGCGCTGCAGGAAGTTGAGGGCCACACGCTCGCCCGAGAGCAGCACGCGGGCGTCGCCGTACACGGTGGCGAGGCGCTGGCCGGCCGTGACCTCGTCGCCATCGACCACCGTAGCCTCGACGCGCGTGGCGGGGTCGAGCAGCGCAAACGTGCGGGCAAAGACGTCGAGGCCGGCGATGACGCCGTCTGCCTTGGCGATGAGCTGCACCTCGGCGGCGCGGGCCTCGGGGCACACCGACGCCGTACTCACGTCCTCGAAGGTGATGTCCTCACGCAGCGCCTGGACGATAACGTCCTCGCCCACCAGCTTCAGGGCAATGGGATCCATCCCTCACGCCTCCCTCGCGGCCGCAGCCGCCTCGCTCGCAATGGTCTCGATGTCGACGGGCGCCTCGCCAAAGGCCAGGCCGCCGTCGTGGGCGCACGTGCCGTCGCGCTCGCACAGCTCGTCGATGGCAAGCATGCCGTTGCCAGCCACGCGGTGGCGGCCGTCGAGCGCGGGCGAGCCCGCGACCTCGACGGGCAGCGACGGGCCGCCCAGCATGCGACGGGCCGCGCGACGGGCAAAGACGAGCGACTCGAGCAGGCTGTTGCTGGCCAGGCGGTTCTTGCCGTGCACGCCATTGCAGCAGGTCTCGCCCGCGGCATAAAGGTGCGGCATCGTCGTGGCGGCGTCGCGGTCGACCCACACGCCACCCATGAAGTAGTGCTGCGTGGGCACCACGGGAATGGGCTCGCACACGATGTCGCGGCCGTCCTCGAGGCAGCGCTCGCGGATGTTGGCGAAGTGCCCGCGGATGACCTCGGGCTCGACGGGGCCAAAGCTCAGCCACTCGTGAGGCACACCCTCCTCGCGCATGCGCTTGGTGATGGCCGCGGCCACCACGTCGCGCGGCCGCAACTCGTCAGTGAAGCGACGGCAGTCATGGTCGAGAAGGACGGCGCCCTCGCCGCGACAGCTCTCGGAGATGAGAAACGTGCGGCCTGGCTGGGGGCTGAACAGCCCCGTTGGGTGAATCTGCACGTAGTCGAGGTGCTCGAGGCGAACGCCATGCTTACGGGCAATGTAGCAGGCATCGCCCGTGAGCTGCGGATAGTTGGTCGAGTGGTCGTACATGCCGCCAATGCCGCCCGTGGCCCACAGGGTATTGGCGGCGCGGATCTCGAACGCCTCGGACGCGGCCTCGAGCTCGTCTGCCGGCGTGGTCGAGGCGCCCTCGGGCAGGGCCACGGCGCGCACGCCCGCGCAGACCTGCTGGCCGTCACGTTCCTCCACGATGATGTCGCTCATGGCAACGTGCTGGAGGATGCGCACGTTGGGCAGGCGGCGCACGGCGGCAAGCAGGGTCGTCGTGATCTCCTTGCCCGTGATGTCTGCGTGGAAGCAGATGCGCGGGCGGCTGTGGGCGCCCTCGCGGGTAAACGCAAGCTCGCCGGCCTCGTTGCGTTCGAGGTCGCAGCCCAGCGCCACGAGGTCGTCGATGACCGAGCGGCTCGAGCGAATCATGATGTCCACGCTCTCGCGGCGGTTCTCGTAGTGGCCGGCGGCCATCGTGTCGGCAAAGAAGGCCTCGTAGTCGCCCGCCTCGGGCAGCACGCAGATGCCGCCCTGGGCAAGCATCGAGTCGCACTCGTCGACATTGCCCTTCGACAGCATCACGACGCTCGTGCTGGTAGGCAGGTTGAGGGCCGCATAGAGGCCCGCCACGCCACAACCGGCGATGACCACATCGGCACTCATGTTCTCGTACTTCATGGCCATCCCCTACCTTGCCGCGTACTCGAGCATGCGGTCGAGCGTGAGCTTGGCGCGCTCGGCGGCCTCGGGCGTCACGTCGATGCTGACCTCGCCCGAGGCGCTGGCAAGGCATCCCACGAGGCGACGCAGGTCAATCATGTCCATGTTCACGCAGGTGGGACGCGTGGCCGGGAAGTAGAAGCGCTTACCCGAGCCAGCCGTGCGGCGCTCGAGCTCAAAGAGCACGCCCGCGACCGTCACGATGATGAACTCGGATGCGTCGCTCTTCTCGGCATACGTGATTATGCCTGCGGTCGAGCCGATGTAGTCGGCCTCCTCGAGCACCTCGGCCTTGCATTCGGGGTGCGCGAGCACGAGCGCGCCCGGGTGCGCGAGCTCCGCGGCCTCGACCTGCTCGCGCGTGATCACGTGGTGGCGAGGGCAGTAGCCGGGGTTGAGGATGACGTTCTTCTCGGGCACCTGCTCGGCCACGTAGCGGCCCAGGTTCTGGTCGGGGATGAACAGGACGTTGCTCTGCGGCAGCTCCGAGACGATCTTGACGGCGTTGGACGAGGTCACGCAGACGTCGCTCCAACTCTTGATCTCGACCGTAGAGTTCACGTAGCAGACAACCGCAAGGTCGTCGCCATACTGCTCGCGCGCGGCATCGACCGTCTCCTTCTTGACCATGTGGGCCATCGGGCAGTCGGCGGCAGGCTCGGGCAAAAGCACCGTCTTGCCGGGGTTGAGCAGCTTGGCGCTCTCGCCCATAAACTCGACGCCCGCGAGCACGATGGTCTTGTTGGGCAGCGTGCGGGCGAGCTTCGCGAGGTAGAACGAGTCGCCTACGTAGTCGGCGACCGCCTGGACCTCGGGCGCCACGTAGTAGTGCGCAAGAATCACAGCGTCGCGCTCAGCCTTAAGGCGCACGATGGCCTCCCTCAGCTCGGCGGGCACGAGCGCGGCACGCTCGGCCGCGGTGGTGCACGAGCCCACGCCCTCGCTCACGAGGCGGGCGAGCTCGTCGGCCTCGCGGGCCTGGTCGGCAGCGGCAGGCGCGACTGGCGCGTCCGTTACCTCGCCGACGGCGCCTGCCGGCGCGGCGGTCTCGCGGACGTCGTCGAAGACGCCATGCGCCCGGCTGCCGGCGGCGTCTGCCGGCGCGGCGGTTTCGAAGTTGGCCATCACGGCCCCTCTCGTCATGCGCGCCCGCCCCCGGGTGCGCGCCACGATCATTCGAGGGGACAGTATGACACTTGCCAAGACACCTGACAAGACAGCTGTAAAGACAAGTGCCAACAAGGACGAGAAGAACAGATGGGACGGCACGTCTACCGAGAAGAACAAGCAAGGCAGAGCCGGCTGCACGCAATCCAACGACGTGCATCCCCACGGCGCCCGCAAGGCAAGCGGCTGCACCCAATTCGGGCCCGTGCATCCGCTCCAACCTGCACAAGTTCGGCGGCTGCACCTAATTCGGCCTTGTGCATCCGTTCTGGCGCGCACAAGGTCGCCAGCCGCACGCCGACTGCACTCAAATGGGCTTCGTGCATTCCCGGTCCGCCCAAGCGTAAATGCACTACGCCGTTTTACGTGCACCAGCACGGCTCTAGTACGGCCATCGCCCTCGAGCACGAATGCACCAGGCCGCTATTTGTGCACCAACGCGGCCAGCGCACCCGGGCGCGAATGCACTACGCCCCGCTCCGTGCAGCTCCACCCCATCAAGTCGCAGCTGCACCGCATGGCCAGACTCGCGACCACCCGATGCAGCCGTCTCTGCACAGAGAACGGAACGGACCGAATCCGGTACGCTCATCTCAAGCTCAGACCGATTCACCTCAACTTGGTGCAATCGATCCGCGCCCAGCCCAAATGACGACAATCTTCCGGATTGGGCCAGAACGGCGTCCTCTCAAGCTGGTTAGCTAGTCGTAGTTGCGCTCGACGATGTCACCCAGCGCGGTCTCGCTCGCCTGCTCCTCGGGGCTCACGTAATCGATGATGTCGCCGGGCTTGCAGCGAAGCACCTGGCAGAGGGCCTCGAGCGTAGAGAAGCGAATGCCCCTGATCTTTCCGGTCTTGATGCGCGACAGGTTCACGGGCGAGATGCCAATCTTCTCGGCAAGCTCGACTGAGGTTATCTTGCGCTCGACCATCACGCGGTCGAGATTAATTTCGATGGGCATGAGACTCCAAGCTGGAGAACAAGTGAGATATCAATAGTGTAACGACTCAGATCTAGATAATGCTGTCCGAGTCCTCATAGAGGTCGTTGGCATAGTGGAACATCACGGCAAGGCAAACGAGGAAAATGCCAAAGCCCACATAGAGTAGCCAGCCGCCCGGATATGAGTACATGGTCGAGACGGGATCCACATAGTACATGAGCTTGGGAAGGTGGTTCACCCAATCGGCCCCAAACTCGCCAACGAGGCCATATGCCGCAATAAGAAAGCCATCAACAACGAGCAATGCCGTCTGTGCTCGCCCAAACGGTACGGACTCTCTCCTTCCGCACACGACGAAGAAGGAAAAAAGGATGGCAAAGATCACAAGGCGATACGTGCTCATGATTGCCTTGTATGCCATTGCGGGCCTGGCATTCTTCATATACCACCCATCGACGGCATAAACGACATCGGAGAACGCAATTAACAGCGCAACAAGAGTGATGAGGCAAAATGCCAAAGCGCACACCTTAGCGACCCTGGAGACGGTCATCTTTCTCCGATCCATCTCAGAATTGGCTTTCATAATTCTCCTAAAGTTATTGTTTGACATTGTACGCTTATCATCTTACATTAATTGCAGAGCAAGACAAGGCCTTGTCAACAATTGCTCCAGACAACCGACCAAAATGAGTTCTCATGAAAGCCATCAACAAGGCGCTCGTCGTTGGCATGACCGCAGCAACTCTCTTTACCGGAAGCACTTCGCCGGCCCTGGCCGCCCAAACCATTCAGATTGACAACGCGGGAGCGCAAGCCGCGACTGCTCGACGCTCGTTCCTGCAGCTGCAGGAAGACGTCAGCTACACGTGCGGAATTTGGCTACGCGTTAAGTACACGTACAACGATGCTTATGGCACCATTTCGGGCATCAACAGCATCACGATGACGAGGTGCCCGTCCGGCATTTCCAACGTTAGCTGGACCTACACGAAGATGAATGGCGGAGACTACTATCTCATCATCGTTCACTACGCCCAGAATGGGCAGCGCCTCTCGGAGACTGGCAAGCTTTGGGCATAGTCAGCCGCACATAACCAGACGGGGCCCGT
>OKRW01001648.1_pt1 | contig 18241 bp, 16 predicted proteins | sample 1601151 | NCBI WGS metagenome assembly OKRW01 (sample SAMEA3541471, study PRJEB24748) | human gut metagenome | biome: human gut; feature: human-associated habitat; material: faeces | place: China | collected 2012 | reverse complement strand
GTATCCACTCCTTTCCTTTAAGGGCTCGGCGTGAGCTGCAAAATCTGCTACGGCATTGATAAAGCGGTATCCGTTCTTTCCTACCTCCTGCAAATCTGGTGCATCAAAATAGCAGGCTTTTAATGTCTCCTGCTGTTTTAAATTATTCTTTTTCTGCATTTCCTTCATATCTTCTGACACTGGATACAATTCTTCAATCATGCTGATTACTTTCTTATCCGATAATTTCTTCTGGTTCAATTCATCAATCGCCTTTCCCAAGCGGTTCATATATTTATCGGCAAGTTGTAATGTCTCTCTTGCTTCATCCAAACGATTTAAAACATTGCTAGTATGTCTTGCTGACCAGCTACGCTGTGCCCCTCTAAGTGCCAAATTTAAAGTGTTCTGACACACAACTCGAATCGGAGTCATCGCTACCCGAATAGCTCCAGAACCATCATGTGTATTGGAAAATACTAAATATGGCTCAATCGCATCACCAGATATAATATATCTCTGCGGCATTTTAGCAAGCATCCATACAATTTTTCCATTGGCAATACTTCCAGCTGTTTCATACTTTACCCCTTCTCCCAATAAAGCATCTGTAAATGAAAAGGCTTCTTCATTCTGTACAATTTTGTAGCGGTCACTCACAACACCAAGAATATTTCTGTCGATATCCCTAACATTTACTTTATAACCAGATACAAGCTCTCCTGCGGAAGTATAGACAGGCTCCTGTAAAACCTGCCAGTCTAATCCTGCATAGATTAAAGCATCTTTTGATGTTAATGCCTCATCCACTCTTGTTCCCATATTGTGCCATGGAGCAGTTCTCGTGTAGAACATTGTTTCAATATTAGCAGCCATCTTATTTTCCTCCCTTTCTTCCTACGATAATGACAATAATGTTAAAAATTGTTTTAATAGCTCCCATTTCTTTACCCTCCTTGTAATGAAAACTTTATTTTGTTACATAAAAATGGTATATAACTATTATCAAAAGATTTACGAATCAAATATTTAATACCCTTACGACAAAAAGATATTTCTTGATTTACATAGAAAATTTATAGTATAATAAAATTTAAAGTATTTAGAAAGGACATAGATATGACTACAAATATTATTGATGCCATTCTCCATCTAGTGCATAATCCTATTGTCAAATTAGTAGAATATTATGCAGGGAATAACCGTGCAAATAATTCTGGACAAGCATTAGAAGAATATGTACAGGATTTATTCGCAGACTCATTTAGCATGACTAAAAATCAACGAATTCAGAGACATTCTGATGTCTTTTCCTATAAAGGAAATAAGTCTAATCCTCCTGATGCGATGTTACGGAACAGTGATGCTATTGAAGTAAAAAAAATCGAACAAGCATCTGCCGATTTAGCTCTAAACTCTAGTTATCCTAAACACAAACTTTACGCTAATAGCAGTATGCTTACAACCGCTTGTAGGACTGCTGAAGAATGGGAAGAAAAGGATATTATTTATACCGTCGGTGTTGTAAGAAATAATACTCTACTTCAATTATGTATGGTATATGGACTAGATTATTGTGCTAGCGAAGAATGCTATACTCGAGTAAAAAAACGTATTAAAGATGGTATAGCAGCTATTCCTAACATAACTTTTTCCGAAACTAGAGAATTAGGTAGAATTAATGGTATAGACCCTCTTAATATAACCTACCTAAGAGTCCGCGGGATGTGGGGCATTCAAAACCCTTGGCGTGTATTTGACTATGTATATCAGCCAGATGCTAACAAGACCTTTAATTTCATGTGTATTATTAATGATGAGAAATGGGAAGAATTTGATAATACTAATCTACTCATTAAAGAAGCACATAATAATCCTTCATTGAAAATAGAAAATATTAAAATCCAAAACCCTGATAATCCTGCCCAAATTCGTAATGCCCGGCTTATTACATTTACCTATGACGAGGAATCAATATGAATATAATTAGTTTATTTAGTGGTTGCGGAGGACTAGATTTAGGATTCGAATTGGCTGGTTTTAAAATTCCTATTGCAAATGAATTTGATAAAACAATATGGAAAACTTTCAAAAAAAACCATCCTAAAACACATTTAATTGAAGGGGATATTAGAAAAATTACTAAAGCAGATATTACAGAATATTTAGACACATCCATAGATGGAATTATCGGAGGACCTCCTTGCCAAAGTTGGAGTGAAGCTGGTTCTTTAAAAGGAATTAATGATGCCCGTGGTCAATTATTTTTTGACTATATCCGTATTCTTACAGATTTTAAACCCAAATTCTTTTTGGCAGAAAATGTAAGTGGTATGCTTGCAAATAGACATTCTGAGGCTGTTCAAAATATTTTAACGCTATTTGATAAAGCTGGTTATGATGTATCTTTAACTTTAGTAAATGCAAAAAACTACGGTGTCGCTGAAGAACGCAAAAGAGTATTTTATATTGGTTTTCGTAAAGATTTAAATATAAACTTCAAATTTCCAAAGGGTTCGACTGAAGATGATGACAAAAAACTTACCCTACGGGATATTATTTGGGATTTACAAAAAACAGCTGTTCCATCTGCCCCTAAAAATCATCATAATCCAGATGCTATAAATAATAATGAATATTTTACTGGAGACTATTCTCCTATTTTTATGAGTCGTAATCGCGTAAAAGCTTGGAATGAACAAGCATACACTGTTCAGGCAAGTGGTCGGCAATGCCAGCTTCACCCACAGGCTCCTAAAATGATTAAAGTTGGGAAAAATGATTGCCGATTTGTTGAAGGGAAAGAACATCTATACAGAAGAATGACCGTTCGTGAAATCGCTAGAATTCAAGGTTTTCCTGATGATTTCGAATTTATTTATGATAACGTAAATAATGCTTACAAAATGATTGGTAATGCTGTTCCTGTCAATCTTGCCTACGAAATTGCTATTGCTATAAAAAATACACTTATATAAAATAAATAGATAATATGGGGGCTATCGGTTAATACCGATTTTTAAGCTCTAAATCTTAAAATATGAATCTTCTGTAGAAATCAGTATTTTAATACTTGAACTCCTTTGGGAGATTCGTATTTTTTTCTTTCCTGTATGTATTTTAGAGCATGAAAACACCCTAACTGCATTTTTCGAAAGCACTCTTTTTCTAAGCATTCTTTATGACTTCTATTTCTGTGCCATCAATAAAAAGAGATTTTAGAGTAATATGATATGTCTTTTTTGTAGACGACAAAGGAAATAATAGTTCAGTTCATCCAATACAGCAGCCGTTAATTGTTTATTTTTAAATTCATAAAATGCATATCTTTTTGGTTTCTGTCCTTTGATAAGCCAGAGAAATGCAAGATTTCTTTCACATAATTCCACAATACAGTCAACAGCTCCTACCCCACGCATATTTGCGTAAGTAATGACAGCATACATCATGATTGGGTTAAACCCGATTCTCCCCTTATCTGAACAGTTGGCTAACAATCCAGAAAAATCTAAATCCTCCATCACTTTTTTTAGGGTATAGACTGGATCGTCGTCAGGCAAACTCAATTCGAAGAAACTAAAGTTAATTTTCTGTTGCCCTATTTCAAAAAATTCGTTATAATAATCTTGTTTTAGCATAGTTCCATTATAACATGGAACGGAGAAAAGATGGTTGTCGTTAGCCATCTTTTTCTTTTTACGGAAAATTTTAGGGTGGAAGATTTGACTCACATAAATCAAATCTTCCCATGTTGGGAATTATCTATTTCCCGACACCCCATAATTTACATTAAATAGTTTTCTATTTGCTCTACTAATAATTTTAGTTCCTCTTGAACCTTATTTTTTAAATAGAAATAATCTTTATTAAATATCTTTTCAACAACCCCTCCCATAGGAATATTTAAAGAAATATCCTCTTTATTCATTACCTGTCCTAAACCATAATGAGCCATTACGTTCCTAAATGCACGATTATGCCATTCTTTTGACATTTTAAAATTAGTCTGCAACTCTATATTTATTTCTGGGATAAGTGTAACTAAATAATAATACTGTAAATAACTAGCTCGTAATTTAAAGAAAAATTCATATGGAAACATCACCTCATAAAATACAACTATATAATTTATGGAACACACTAAGGAATATAATACAAAATCATCAAATCCTTTATAATTTTTTATTGGACACTTTTTCGGGAAATGATAATCTATCATTTTTCCTATGTCCATATTTGAATTTATCTTTATTACAGAATTATCTATCCCTTCATATTCTGCACATAATTTACCTGCAACTTCCATAAGTTTTTTTATTTTTTCACCATTCACATCTCCTCTAACAGGACTAAAAGGAGTATATGCCCCACACAATATTGTATTCCCACAAGGAACACCATTACAAATATCTACTCCTACATTTTTATATCCAATAATATTTCTTTCAATCCATGATTGATTTTCATAGTAATATTTATCACTAGCAGAGAATTCATTAAACAATTTTTCTTTAAATTCTTTATATCCTAAGTCTAATAACTTACATCCATTACGGAGATATGTATAATATTTTTTTTCTTCCTTAGAAAATCTAGATATTTTATCAATACCTACTTTTTTCCCCCATTGCTCCGCACCATCTGCAAACATTCCAATATATGGAAGTGCCATTGAAATATAATTACTCTCAATTTTATTTGCTGTTTTTGCTAACGTAAAAATAAATTTAGCATCATTTATTATCAAACTATACGCCAGTTTTTGTATCTCATTCATATTTTCCTCTTGCTTTCTCTATAATTTCCTTCATTTCCTCTAATTCTTCTAATGTTGCTTCATTAATCAGCTTATATATCAGCTTTCTTATATTATCGTCTGTTGAACTCGCCATAATAACTTTAATTGCATAATCTTCATAAGAAAATTTCGCTTTAAAAGTTCTTGCATAGTTTTTTGTTGATTTTCTAAATCCAGATACCTCAATAAATCCTTTTTCTAATAATGAATTAATCAACAAATAAGCTGATGCTTTACGCCATGACCTATCTGGAGATGCATCTACAAGTTCAGTACATGTAAATTCTCCTTCATTCTCCCAAAATTTATCCATAATCTCTTTTTCACTTTTACTAAGTCTCAAATTTTATTTCATTATATTATCTTCTCCTAAATTATTTATATTAATTTTACCACTTTTTACTATATTTGTCATTGCTTTTTTCATCAAATTTCGTCTTTTATTTCTCTTTTATATTTATAATACGTCCCTCTTGCAATTCCGATAAGCTGTATACACTCCTTATCACTCAGCATCCCATCAAAATCTCTACTGTATTTCTGAATCTGCTTCTTACATTCGATGGACTTCTTTGTAACAAGTTTTGTTCCCTGTATTAAACCTATCTGCTTGCCATTTATACGTGCTGTCTCAATTCCTTCCTTTGTTCTTTGCCGTAAATCCGTAACTTCCTTTTGTGACTGTAAGAACGCAAGCCTTATCTGCTCTTTTGCTAATGACAATAGGTACTTATTAATTCCCTCTAAAATATAATCCACATTTGTTCCTGTAAGCGGAATCCCATTATTTATAGCAGACTTATATGTTGTCGTGTCAATATGATGCTCTTTTAAGAAGATAAGCTCTATCCCTTTCTCATATAAATCTTGATATACTTGAAACCCTTCCTCCGCATCACGACTCATTCTTGATACTGAGTCAAACACTACGGTATCTCCAGTCTTTAATTGCTTTATCAGTTTATTTAATTCCTTTCTGCCTTGAAACTTTGTTCCTGTATACACTTCTTTTATAATGACCGCTTCGGGATACTCTTTTTGAATATTCCGAATCTGTCTCTCCATGTTTTGTTTCTTAGTTGAAATTCGCACATACCCATAAATCTTTCCCATGATTCTTTTCCTTTCCATATCACAAAAAACGACCGTTAGATTTGATATTGCTTTTTCCATGACCTATCAAATCTAACGGCTCTCTTTTGATACTATTCAGTTATAGGGTTCTTTTGATACTCATACTGCCAGATTCACAACTATATTGAAACTCCTTTTAATGCTTTTTCTCGTCTGCTTCCCATTCTGATAATTTACACTGAAACGGAACACCGGCATAATATCTAACTGACTCTTCTTCATTTCTCCACCAATATTTATCACATCATTTACTGGCTCTAACAGTATATTCTCCGGCTTAGTAATCTCCCGCTGCTCTATCTTTTCTAAAACCTCCGGAAGCAGTTTTTCTCTTTCATCTAAATTATTCAAGCGAAAATCCATTACTCCATTTCCATAGAGAATAATCTGGCTGATGAAAATATCTGCTACTCTTCTATCAACATTCACTACTCCTGTACCTTTTAACTGTTGGATTCTTTCCCGAATAGCCATTAACTTATCTTGCATCTCTTCTTGTTTGATCCTTACATTGTCATATTTTTCTAACTCCTTTTTCAACTCTTTAATCTGCTTTGCTTTTTCATTGTACTGCACATTAATATCATCTTTCATTTCGCCCTCTGCCTTCATATAAACTTCAAGCAATTTACTTTTATTTTTCTCTTCTTTACGAATCCTTTTTCTAATGTCTGCCTTTTCCTTTTCTACTCCATCATCCTCTTGTATCGCTTTTTGAATTGCTGGCAATATCAGCGAAAAACAATCTTGGTTTTTCTGAATTAATCCATTTATGGAACGGCGAGTAATATCTATTAAGTCCTCCTCATACACCGTTCTATAAGGATTTAAACATCTTTCTTCTGTTATCTCCTTCTTCCTATGTACACGATGAACATAAACGGATATATGCTTACCATAATTTTCTTTTATCTTATGTATATAACTTCGGCTACACGTACCGCAGAAAAGCTTACCAGAAAAGATATGTGTTCCAGAAAACCAAACTTGTCTGGGTACATTTTCTCCCTGTTTATAAAGCCCTCTTTTGGATTCCCTCATTCTCTGTGCCAGTTCAAAAATTTCTTCATCTACGATTGCAAGCTCTGGACGCTCCACTGGAACCCATTCTTCTTTAGGATTTGTAAACCTTTTTGTTTTTGCTCCCTTTCCTATCCCTAAAACTGAGGATTTTTTATTTAAGTGAAAAATACCGATATAGGCAGTTTCTTCTAAATATTTGCGGATAGTCTGGGCACTTCTTGGATACCCCTTCATTTCAAAATACTTCTCTAAAGCTTTTGCTCCGTATCCTTGAAATACATATAAGTCAAACATTTTCCGTATAATCCTGGCCTCTTCTTCATTGATATAGATTTCTTTGTTTACATCATCCCATGCATATCCAAAAGTGATATTGTTTCGGTTTAAGATTTTCCGTTCACACTTTAATTGATGCGCTACCCGACCATAATTTGACTGACGTTGTACCACTTCTTCGTTTAACACAGATTCTATTCCGAACATCATCTGCGTACCTATATCATTCGCATTTGGATCGCTTATCTGTCCAGTAGAAAGTAAGATAAGCTTTAATCCGTATTTTTTTAAAGTTTCCTTAAATTCATAAGCTACTGCACTGGAACGATATAGCCGCTTTGTGTCTTTTACCATAATATACTTAACTAATGGGTCTTTTGCCCGTTCTATCATTTTCTGATATTCTGGTCTTAAATCACTTTTTCCTGATACCTGTTCTGAATATTCCGCTATGCACTTGATATTTGGATGGCTTTTTAAATAAATTTCTTTTAAACTGTTCTGATTCTCTAAGGATTCTTCCTGCTCCTCTTTCTTAGTCGATACTCTGGCATAAAACACTGCATATTCTATTTCTTTTATTCCTTCATCCATGTTACAATCTCCCCTTTACTCATGTAAAAGATAGGTTTCCTATCTAGTCTCTCCCATATCTTAAAAATGTGGCAGGTCCACTTATTTAAGGAACGTACATTATCTATCAAAATAAGGTCGTATTCTTCAATGTGGTTCTCTAAATTTTCCAAAGCTTTTCTTTCTTTTTCCCCTTTTTCTTCCATATACCATCCTTCAATTTTCCAGTTCGTCCGAAGCTTACAAAATACTTCTGCTCGTTCCTGTAACAAATCTTGAAACATTTCCTGTGTCCTGCTTTCTGCCGCATCATATACTGCAATCCGCAGTGGTTTAAAAAAATAGTCCTCTTTATCTGCAGCACATATCATTCCCTCTTTCAGACTATATAAGGAGATTCCCTTCTCCTTAAAATCTATAAGATTCTGAAAGAATTCACCTGCATTTCTGTTTAAATAAAAGGCACTATGCACAATCACCGCATGATATCTTCTCTCCATACAGTTTTGTCTCATTTTTTGATACTTATTTCCATGCTGTAAACCTTTATCAATATAGAGTGCCGCTACTGCCCATCTATGATGGACAGCAGCCTGATAGTAAGCATCTATATTCTTTATTTGGATGATAGATGTTTCATCCTCTTTTAAGAAAGTATAGATAACAGCTTTTTTCTTTTTATCTTCTTCTGGTGGTGTTAATTCTCCCACCTCTATGATTTCTACATCATATTTTTGAATAAGAGATTGAAACACCCTCTTCCTTTCCACTCCTATCCCCTGCACCCGGACTCTGGAATCTACAAGGATGGTTCCTATTTTCCCTTCCTTTATTTTAAGAAGCATCTTCTCCCATTGTTCGTACATAATGCTCCATTTTTTCGAAGAGAGTCCTAAGAGTTCTGCTCGTTTTCTTCCTTCTTCATCTCTGTTGGCACGCTGTCCAACATCCATAAAAATCTGACTGCAAATCACATGATTTGATTGACAATATCTATCAATCATTTGTTTTTGAATCTGCACAGACACTCCATTTGTTTTTCCGTAAGTACTTATATAACCCACAATTTCTCTGCTGTTCTTCATCTGTAACCCCTCCTATGCAGTCTCTTGTAAATCTGGATTTTCTACTGGTTTTATATAAAGATTCTTTAATGCCTGCTCTTTAATCCGTTCTGTAATCAAACCTTCCTGTACCAGCATATCCATAACCCAGTTGGTTATTAATTTTTCTTCTGACCTCATGTCTCTTCCTCCGCTCTATAGATGATAAGATTCACAGTCAGCCATATACCTATCTATAAGTTACATGGCTTTCTGTGAATCTTTCAAAGCGATAATATATAATTACCACTCTGCATTTTACCTAAGTATTTTTATGCCGCTGTATCTACTATTGAATCATAGTATTCTTTAAATCCTATCATTAAAATACCATATACCCTGAAGGACTGCACTTTTGTTGTATGTGTTCCTCCACCATCTTCATTCAAAAAGTTCAATTTAGCCAATGTTGAAACTACTTTCTTTAGAGTAAGTCCTGCAAAACCATACTTGCTCAATCCATATGCCAAAGCATCTCTGCTAAAATACGCACAGTTATTATGCACATACCTTTCGTTTTTTTTCCCTGTATATAAGGCTCTCTTTTCATAGTTATACTCTGTATACAATTCCTTATCCTCCATTAGTGTCTTGATAAACATAACAACTTTATCTTCCTCTGGTATGCTAAGTTGCTCCAAATGCCGTCTCTGTTTTTCTTTTTGAAATTCTAATGCTGTATCCAACTTAGAACTAAGATTTAATTTACCTTCTTTGTCCATAAACTTTTCATAAAGAATAGCTGTTATTTTGAGAAAAATTATGCTTTCTTCAATACGCATCCCTTTTTTACCGTGCTGATTTAAATCCTGATACTGTTTCTGAATTATTGAAACTGCCTCTTCTATATGCTCTAATAACTTCATTAAAAAATTTCTTACAATAACTACTATATTCTGTTCATTCTGAATTTTTGTAAGTATTGGCAGATTCACTTTTTGAGCTTCTATCTGGAGTGTTCTCGCCTGTAAGCTCTCCACCCCATCAAGAAATTCTGATGTAATAAACACAACCGCACTTTGAGGGTTAGCTTCTATATGCCGTACTACGGCATCCATCATAGAAATCTGCCGCTTGTAATCATATCCCGTTGCTGGATGATAATCTTCCAACACCACAGGAAAACCATAACACTCCTGTACCTTTTTCACTGCCATCTTCTTTTGGTCGTTCACTAAACTGCACATAAAGTAAGAAGGATTTTCCATATACATCATAGCTTGGGTTAAAGCAGTTTTATAGCTTCCTGTTTTACCATAAAGATTAATACATACTGCTGGATTAAACCCAGCTTTAACGAAAAGGAACTTAATAGCAGATAATAAAACTGCTGTAAAGATGATTTCACCAGATTTTGGTGACACCATTAAGTAATCTTTTTCTTTTTCAACCATACATTTGTTTCTAAGCGACAATGCTTCGTTTTTCCATTTCATCTGTCTAATTCTTTCATCTAAATTAAGCATAATTCCCTCTATATTTGATGGATAGATAAAATCACCAGCAACAAACACAAAACGATTATTCTCTAACACCCGAAATCCATTAGAGGTTACATGATATACTTTAATCTGCTCTGCCTCTTTACAAGAGGTTTGTAAACGCAGTAATAACATTCTCCTCTCCCATTTACTCAATCCTGCATCCATAATTTCCGTCCATAACGTGAAATATGGTAGGTTATTGAGCTTCTTTACTCGACGAGGCGGCAATTCTGTTCCATCAAGTGTTCTTGCCACCAATTCATATTCTATACTGCTCTTTTTCTGTTCAGCATCCTCAATGTAATGAAATATACGGGTTACTTTTACATCAAAATCTACTATATTCTTATCATCTGCCTTTAAGCCTTCATTAGTTATAAATTTAAAAGTTATCATTACTATTCTCCTCCATATTTGTAAGACGCCGTGAGCTGTATTGCTCACAGCATTTATGTTAGTTATATCATTGCAACAGGCTCAATCACATGCAACATTCATCGGTATGTAGAAAAGTTTCTGCAAGCAGTTTTTTTCTATTAAATTTTTTACGTTTTTCTTCATTGTTTTCTTTTCCATTATTAAGTTTTTCCTTTCTAAACTTTTTAAGCTTCTTTTGGGATTTGGCTAATTTTCTTTCCTGTTCCTCCAGTCGTTCTTCGTAAGAATCCGCACGATATCTCTCACAATAATAGTCTTCAGATAATTCTTTATTCTTTTCAGATAATTCTTCAATTTTTTCAGACAATTCTTTATTCTTCTGCTGCTCATAAGCTAACCGTTCTTCTAAGTCTTCAACCCTAGATTCTGATGCAGCAAGCTTCTGCTCACTCCATATAAAATAGCTTTTCAATCTTGCAATCCCCTGAGCATCCTTTTCTTGGGATTCGATAGCTTCTTTCACAAGTTCATCTAAGTGGCTATTTGTTGATTCATCATTTATATTCTCAGGTTGTACCCCTACAAACTCATAAATAGATGGAGTAATATCGTTCACATATTGCTCATGGCACTCCTTTTCAAACATTTGTTTGCACATGTTCCCTGTTACCTCCCTTCTTGGTTCTGCACTTTGACTAAACCATTCGCTACTCTGTGTCTGTTTTCTATCATTTTTCATCATTTTTACATCCTCCTCAAATAATAAATTAATAGTTTCTATTGTTACGTTTTGGATATCCTATGCCTTTTCCTTAAAATTCTTTATATATAAAAAAATAAAGGCTAACAGAAGTTGTTCTTTTCTGTTAGCCCCTATTGTACTCTTTTTTTTGTTTTTTTTATTTAAGAAAACTCCAGTAACTTTTTTACACACTTAAACTCTTTTTATACATTTTTTTCGTATTTAATTTATTTTCCCATTAATTACTAAATATAGATTCCAGGTGATTAATTACATCATTGCTAAAAAAATCAAATACTGTAATGGTCTGATTATTATATAATTCTCGCTGAATATCTAAAATTTTCTTTTCAACTTCTTTCCTCTTCATGAGAACTTTTTTTGGTACACCATTATTTATAAGGCTCCTACTTTCAATCCTTCTTACCCATGCCAAAACTGCGATAGGACTTTGGTATTTTACATTTTCCTTTTTTAATACAGAAGATAATGTCTGGGTTTTATTTGTATAACCATAATATGAAATATCTATCTTTTCTTCTTTCCTGCCTCTATCAAATGGATTATATGAAACAAAAAATATTTCTTGTACAAGTGCTATAAAAATCTGCCCTTCTAATATATCTTGTCTAACTAATCCTTTTGCTGAACTAATAAATATATCAATTTGCTTTTGCTTACATTTCTCCAATCGTCCATACATAATTTCATCTATATATCTACGTATATCCTTATCTCCCGATATATTTCCATCTTCCCTTATTATTTCCATCAAAGTCCATACATTTTTTACCGCATATCTGTATTTTTTTATTTCTTCTGCACTTAAATTCTTACGTCCATAAAGAATCAAATAAACCAATTCTTCTGTTTCTCTATCTATATTTTCTGGGTAATTGCTAAAGTAGTTTATTACTTTAGCCCATTTATCTCTTGTTATTCTTTTGCCATACCACAAATGATACCTTTTTGTATAGTCATCTGGCAGATTAATATCTTCAATGCTACCTTGATTTGCATTTATTTTATCTATCTGCATACATAATACTTTATATTTTTCTAAAGCGAGGAAAAGCTTATCCATTACTCCTAATTCCTTCTCTTCCCTCTCCTTTTCTCCTCTAATTCTAGTCAGCTCGCTTTCTAAAATTACTCTATCCTTTATTATCTTCCATATAGTTTTAATCTGTTCTTCTTCTGGTGTTGTTTTTATTAAAAATTCTTCAAACTCTTTTTCTCTCTCCAAAAATTTTCTTATCTCAATCAAATATTCTTTCAGCCTGACTAAATAATTATCGGTTTCGGTCAATTCCTCCATTGCTTTATCTTCATTAATTTGACATTCCCATTTTCTATAAAAAGACACTACTCTATGGCTAATTACACTCCATCTCAATTCTATAGATTCTATTTTTTTTGTAATATAATTTCTATGCTTTGCATTATCTCCAACCTTGTTATACAAATCTTCAAAAACATCTCCATATACACTTTGAGATGTATAAATGGAATTTATATTTTGCAATTGAGGTTCATTCAAAATTTCTGTAATTCTTACCCTGGAATTAGACCCATATCCTCCCTTATTTTTAGAAGTTCCATCCTTTTCGATTTCATAAAAACACTTTAATATTTTTAAAGCATCAAACTTTTCTTCCTTATTCTTCCCCTTTATATAAATATCTAGATCTATTCCTGTCGCTTTTTTTATTTTAGGAATTAATCCACTTTTTTTATTATTAAACGCTTGTCGATATGCACCTTCACTTAAACCCCCTTTTTTTACATCCTTTCGTTCCTCCATTAACTCCTGGATTAAATCGGCTAATGTCAATTTACATTCTTCTGTTAATTTTGCATCAATATCATATTTCCCCATATCATCTTCTCCTTTTTCAAGTAATTATGTTTTACTATATTTTATCCTTAATATATTTTTTTTACAACATGGGAAAATCACCCATGTTCTGGGGAAAATAAAAAAAATAAAAATTATAATCCGCATTTTTTCTTCCAGTAATTTTCATATATTCCAATATTTTTGTTGTGTAGATGACTATACACGCTGCCCAGTTGATAATGCCTGAAGCATCGACATGGCTTCTGCCCCTCGCACTTCTCCTACGATAATTCGGTCCGGCCGCATTCGCAAAGATGCCTTAATCAAGTCCTGCATAGTAATCTCATTCTCTCCCTCCATGTTTGCATTCCTCGTTTCTAGTCGAACAAGATTCTCTACATGAAAAAGCTGGAGTTCTGCTGAATCCTCTATCGTAATCACTCTTTCCCTCTTCCCTATATATTCTGCAAGTGCATTCAAAAGAGAGGATTTACCCGAGTTTGTCGCTCCACTAATAAGAATATTGTATCTGCTCTTTACCAGGGCGGACAGTATACCTGTAAGTTTCTCTGGAAACTCTTCAAATGCTAAAAGCTTCTCTATCGTCATGCCTCCTTTTAGAAACTTACGAATTGTGATAACCGGCCCTTCCAGTGATACTGGCGGCAATACAATATGTACCCTCGAACCGTCTGGAAGTCTGCTGTCCACAATAGGACAAGCCTCGTTCACCATTCGGTTTGTTGGTGCCACAATCTGCTCTATCAAGCGGTATACATCGCCCTCTTCTGAAAAGTGTTCTTCTATTCTTCTAATCTTTCCGTTCTGCTCTACAAAAATACGCGAGGCTCCAATTACCATAATCTCACTTATACTGCTGTCACCCAAATATTTTTCAAGAACATCAAATCCTCTTATCGAATAAAACATCTGTCTTCTTAGTTCTTCTTTCTCAGAAAGTGTCCCGTATCCGCCATGACTTGAACGTAAGATTGCCTTATCAATCTCACGATATACATCTTTATCGCTGACATATGATGTTCTTCCATCCATCTGGTGTAAAATCTGTTCTCTCAGCTCTCTCTTACCAGGCAGTTCCATCTAAAATATCCTCCCTGTATATCCTCTGCCATATTTGAGGCTCTCCCTGATTAATATTTAATACACGTTCCAAACGGTCACAAAAAATACTCTGCCTCGGATTCTTCCTCGAATCTATTAATATAATCTGATCAAAAAAGCGCAGCATATCTACATTGGCAACAAAACAATTTCCCGCTCCCCAGAATACTTCCCTATAGGGACTCTCTTTCTTAATCTTATCGAAAAACCATGCATAATCTTCCTTCGTCAGTTCCCGCAAATAAAAATACAAGTCTGGAGAATGTAACACCTGAACTTCTTCTTTCGGAATAAGCATATCCTGCAATATATCTAAAATATTCTCTTCCCTTAAATGAATGTAATAGCATAAATCTCCCATATCACCGCCTTCTCCGTATTCAGAATCTATCCCTTTATAGCCCAGATCTTCCGCTCCCATATATACATCTCCCAATGACATAAAAGAACGTGCTATCTGCTCAAGATATTCATCATACACCGGGGAATACACGATTGTTAACTTCGTCGGTGTATCTTTTAACTCTGCTGCCAAGTCTGATAAATCCGAATTATAATCTGTAAAATCAGACAACATATCTAACAACTTCTGGGGATTATCATATTTGCAAAAAGAGCCTTGTTCCTCCCGCCAGGTTAGTAAAATCAACTTCTTCTGTTTTAAAAATTTCTGTTTCTCTTTCGATAATTCTTTAAAAAATCTTTCATCTAAAAGATAAATCTCTGCCTCTTCTTTAAAAGAAACCATGCCTTCTGCCGTTGTAAAATGATATACCCGCACTGCAGATGAAAGGTGAATCTCCAAATACCTCACCAGCCGCTTACCATACTCTCCTGCTTCTCCTATAATGATTGTGCGAATATCTGAAAAATCCATATCACATCCCTCCATTATTTTATTTGATGTAAATATATGCCAGTTATTCCAAAATCAATATATCACATTTTCCAATTTTTGTCTACCTTTATTTTACTTAAATTACAAATTATTTATTTAAAGATATTTTTCATATTTTCTCTTACTTTTTCATAAACTCATAAAAACTAATATGCCAGAACGTATTTGAAAAATGCTTTCTGGCAAAGCTGCATGCTAAGGAGATAATTTATGTACCCTGTTCTTCTTTCTTTTTCTACTCATTTTCCCATTTTATTTATTAATAATTCATCCATCCAGAATATATTATCCCAGGATAATCTATCTCAAAATAAAATTCTGCTTATTTTTTGCGCGGCCTGTTTTGCAGGATATTTTATTGCATACATAAAAAAAAGACCCACAGCACTTTTTTCCATCATCGGACGCGGTGCCGCCGGTCTTTCGTTCATTTACTTTTTTAACTTTTTCTGCGCTGCAAGAGACATCATCACTGGAATTGGAATTAATCCGATTACAGGCGCTGTATGTACAGTTCTTGGCATTCCAGGAGCAATTCTGCTATATGCTATAAAAATTTATAGTTTTTTATAATTCACCTTATCCTCTTCCAGCAAGAAAGCTTCTAACTCCAGAGCATATATTCAAGAATGCCCCGGCATCCTACAGGTGGTGGGATGTCACTATAACACAAGCCGATAGAAGTTTCCTCTTATAGCTGCAAATATTTTCTATCTTCGCTTAATTAAATAAACCACTTAATGCTGCAAAAATAGAAGATAATGCCGTCTTTATTTTCTCAAAGATTCCCTGTGTATCAATATCCATGTCACTCAATTTATCATAAATTTTACTTGCCTGTTCTTTTAAGTCATTTACATTTAAATCAAGCTTATTAATTTTTTGCATAAGTTCTGCAATCTGTGCTTTCTGATCATCTGTTACCGTGATATCTAAGTCTTTGCTGCACTCATCAATAATATCATTGATGTCACTTTCTGATTTTGCATCATCCGAAAGAACTTTTTCTTTAATTAACGCTAAAAACTGTTCGGCTTTGTCGGAATCATTAAACTGATCGGCTAACTCACTGGTAACTACCAGCTCATTCGTTGCGGCATCTTTGCTCTCGCTGGAAATATCTTCACCCGTCATGTCTTCATACGCATTCATTGCACCAACTAAAGCAGCAGTTCCTGTAATATTAAAAGGTCCTGCTACAGTTACTGTGGCATCTGTCACACCTGCTGTTGTAAGCGCATTTTCATACATACCTGCTGTACAGTAAGTAATATTTTTCGTTGTAACATCAATGCCTTCTCCCTTATCTCTTTTTTCAACCAGAACAGAGGATAAGGCCTTTGTACCAATCACAGAAGAATCTAAATAATCATCAAGATATTTATGTTCATCCGCATTCGTCACTGTTACTATATTATACTGATCGAGTGCTTTCTCATCTACGTCAAGAAGTTCAAGGACTTTACTTTTCTGATTTTTACTTAAATCCGCCCCCAGGGAAAGATATGGTTTCTCCTCTACTGCATCTGCCGATACATTTGCCTGAAAGGTCATAAGACCTGCTATCATTATTGCTGATAATGTAATAATTTTTCTTTTAAACATAATAAATCCTCCTTTTGCTCCATATGTATTCCCAGACTCTTCCTGCTTCGGCCATTCCGATTTTCAAATACGATTTAGAGCGTGTTTGAAAAATGCTTTCTGCAAGATGTGCGTTACAATTTGTGGGAGATTTTGTCTGAATGATGGCGGCGTAGCGAGCTACGTCAACTGAATGAAGGCAAAATATACCACAAATTGGGGCGTGCAGGTTGTAGGAATGATTTTACAAACACGCTCTAGTCTACCATATGTTTTCTTAAAAATCATTTCCAAAATCTATCTTTATTCTTTCTTTTTTATATCAGCTTTGTATCGGTATTTTACAAAACAAAGAACAATAAAAATAATTGCTGCTGCAAGGCTTACTTTCCAGCCAATAGAAAATCCTGGCGGTGTATATTTTAAGGAAACTGTATGCTCACCAGAAGGAACTTTTACTCCAAGAAAAGCATCTCCGATACGACATGTCTTTACTTCTTTGCCATCTACCTTTACTTTCCATCCAGAATCATATGGAATTGACAAAAATAATGTCTGATTATCTGAAGCATCCACTGTGCCTTCCAGAGAATTACTTGAGTAATCCGTCACCGTAAATGCCTGCTCTGCTGCTGTCTGTTTAAACTCTTCAAATACCTCCTGATCGAAGTCTGCCGCAGAAAGGCGAACATACCCATCCTTGGTCTCTCCTTTTAACTCAAAAGTCACTTTAACTTCTGAACCTGCGGATACTTTTCCGATTGGAAGCATATAACCATCTAAATCTCCTGATTTCACATTGGTTCCATCTACCATTATCTGTGCATTTTCTACCTGTGTTCCATCATAAAACAGATACAGATTCTCTGCCGTCTCTGTAATTGGAATGGTAAATGTCATATTGTCCGGTCGCGAATCGCCGTATTCAAAATAATATTCTCCATCATTCGTCTTTGATGCAGTACATCCATTGGTTGCCGGATCGTCAATCTCAATATCATGAAACAGCTCAAATACATCAAATGCCTGCTCTCCAAGATCATTCTGTACACGGAATGGATAAGCACTGTCATAATACCAGTCTTTTATGGAATCATTCATGAGATATCCTATAGACATTCCTTTTGCCGGATTCTCATAAATATCAAAAGTCCCCTGTGTCTTCAGATATTTAAAATCTGTTGTCAGAGAATCTTCCTGATGATAATACAGGTATTTTACATTCAAAAGGAAGTTCGTTACTGGTGTTGCACCTTTATAAAGATACTCATTACATCCGGTGTAAAATCCCAGATTATCCATTATAG
>OKRW01001647.1_pt1 | contig 18246 bp, 17 predicted proteins | sample 1601151 | NCBI WGS metagenome assembly OKRW01 (sample SAMEA3541471, study PRJEB24748) | human gut metagenome | biome: human gut; feature: human-associated habitat; material: faeces | place: China | collected 2012 | reverse complement strand
CCGGGTAAAATCTTCCACAAATTGTGACGTACATCTTGCAGAAAGCCTTTTTCAAACACGCTTTGGCGCGTATTTGAAAAATGGTGCAATTGACCGAAAAACGGAAGCTTGCATATAATGAGAGTGAAATGGAAAAGGAATCGAAATTGCTGATATGATATATAAAGATTTTTATCCATTTTACACAAGCTATGCAAATCCCTTGATCTACCGGGGAGAAAAGGAACAAGAAGAGGAATTTTTTCTGATGAAATCCTACTATCCGGACACTGCCAGAAAGATACAGGAAAAAGTGGAAGAAGAATGTGATCTTCAGGATTTTGAAGGCAGCCGGCTTTACGATGAATATCCTGACAGGTTTATGTTGTATCACCTTGGAAGGAAGATCGTGGATGAAGTAAGATCAGAGGCTGATATGGAAGCAATGTCTGATGGACTTCTTGGTGATCTGGTAGAAGTGCTTCTTTTTCATGAAATATCACGAAGAAGATGCCGACGAAGAAGATGCAGGGGAGATTTTTACAGATAAGACGCATCAAAATGACAATTAGAGGTTGCTGTGAACGGAGTGAACAGTAACGATTACAGAATATAAAAGAAAATAATTATAATAAAAATGAAAACAATAGATGAATATTTAGAGGAACAGATAAATGAACAGCTGTGTCAAGCTATCCTAAGCGGCAGCAGAGGGGACGGACCATCCAAAGTAAAAATACGCCCGGTAGAAATCCGGGGGAAGGTGGTTTATCAGGCTTCTGAAACTGTAGGGACGAAGGTGCTCCATAAAAATTATTCCAGAGAGGAACTGATCTCATATTTAAAAGCGGGGCTGCAGCATGATTTTTCTCAGCTTCAGGCAAGTGGGATGGCGCTGGATGGAACTATTCTGGTAAGTAAAAAAGGAAAGATGACCATAAAGACCAGACGTCATCCCGAAAATGGAAAAGGTCTGGCTTTCGGAAAGGACAAGACCTTCAGCAAGGGCACGCAGATATTGGCCCACAATCGTGTAAAGCAGTACATACTTAAGGAAAATATTCCAGTCCCCTTTCTTGTTGATCTTGGTGTTATGAATAAGGAAGGCAGGATTATTACCCAAAAATACGATAAGTTCCGACAGATCAATCGATTTCTGGAATTTATTCAGGACATTCTTCCAAGACTGGATCAACAGCGGGAAGTGACCATTCTTGATTTTGGATGCGGAAAGTCCTATCTTACATTTGCCATGTATTACTATCTGAGAGAACTGAAAGGTTATGATGTAAATATCATTGGACTGGATCTGAAAACAGATGTAATAGAAAAATGTAATCATCTTGCAGTAAAGTATGGATATGAAAAACTGCATTTTTATCAGGGAGATATTGCTGATTATGAAGGTGTTTCTTCTGTTGATATGGTAGTAACCTTGCATGCCTGTGACACAGCTACAGATTATGCTCTTGCGAAGGCTGTGGAATGGGGAGCGAAAGTTATTTTGTCTGTACCCTGCTGTCAGCATGAGGTAAATAGACAGATAAAAAATGAAGTGTTGGAGCCTGTACTGAAATATGGCATTCTTAAGGAGAGAATGGCTGCTTTGATGACAGATGGAATTCGAGCCAATCTGCTGGAAAGTATGGGATACGAAACTCAGATTCTGGAATTTATTGATATGGAGCATACACCCAAGAATTTGCTGATCCGTGCTGTAAAGACAGGCAAACCAAAAGATATGAAGAGTACAGTGCAGCTTATGAAGGAACTGCATATAAATCCTACACTGGAAAGACTTCTGTACCGTGAAGGGGAGGTACAATCAGAGAGTTAAGAGGAGAAAGAATGATTAAATTTTTACGCAGAGCAGTGATTCTCCTGTTTGTTTTTGTTCTCGGTGTGGCAGGAAGTTCGTTCCTGCTGAATAGTGAGACTACGGATGACCGCTCTGATATGAATGATCCGGTTTTTCCGGAGGTAATGGTTGATTTTGATGGAAATTATGCAAACAGGATGTATGGTTATGCACAGCCTATGCAGTCTGATTTTACCAGGGACAGTGTGACGCCTATTGATACATCCAAGGAACTGTCCTTTGTCATAAATGCCTATGATACAAAGGTGAAAAGCCTTTCCTATGAGATACGTACTTCAGATGGCAGTAAGGTACTGGAAAACCGTAAGATTAAAAGTCTGGATAAACAGGACAGCTATCTGACAACAACAATTAAGCTGAGCAGTGATCTTTTGATGAATCAGGAGTATTCTTTGCAATTATCTCTTGAGACAAATAAGGGAACAGCTTATTACTATACAAGAGTAGTTTCCAGATCCAATGTGAATGCTGCTCAGTACGTGAAGTTTGTTGCGAGCTTTTATGAAAAATGTCTGGATAAAGCGTCCGCCGAGGATCTGACTGCTTACCTGGAATCAGACACATCCAGTACATCTACCAACTATACAGACATTAATATCAATTCTACATTTGCCCAGATCAGCTGGGGCAATCTGAACCCTCAGATTTACAGAAAGGGAATTCCTGTAGTGAAGGATATTAATGAAACCACAGCCAGTCTTTCTGTTGAATATCAGATTGCGGCACTGGATGAAGATGGAAACCAGGAAATCTATGATGTGACAGAATTTTACCGGATGCGTTATACTGAAACCAGAATCATGCTTCTGGATTTTAAACGAAGTGCATCACAGGTATTTGAGGAAAGCTCCATCAGCATTTCCGACAAGGGGCTTTTACTTGGAGTCAGAGACAAAAATGTGGAATATATGATGAATGAAAACGCAGGAGTTCTTGCTTTCGTTCAGGAAGGGGATTTATGGTCTTATTCTCCTGATGATGGAAAATTTTCCAGAATTTTCAGTTTTCGCAAAGAAACGGATGGAGATTTCAGGGATTCCAGATACCAGCATAATATAAAGATCATCCGTGTGGAAGATAACGGAGATGTGGACTTTGTTCTTTATGGATATATGAACAGAGGCGTTCGGGAAGGATACTGTGGTGTTTGTGTATATCATTACAGCAATGATCAGAATGTGGTGGAAGAAAAAGTATTTATTCCGTCTACAGAATCCTACGAATTCCTGAAAGAGGATCTTGGAACATTATCCTATGTCAGTACAGAAAATGCTCTTTATCTTTTATTTGCAAATAAGCTTTATAAGATAAACATTTCAGATGGTACCAGTGAGGTTCTTGAGGAAGGAATTAAAATAGATGACTTTGCTGTTTCGGATACAGGTGCACATGCTGCATGGATCATTCAGGAAGGTGAAAGCGCCGGAAATATAAAAGAAATAGATTTTGAAACATTAGAAACCAGGAGTCTTGCACCATCTTCAGGACAGTCTTTAGTGCTGAATGGATTTATGAATGAAGATCTTGTTTATGGAATCGTAGTTGATGGAGATGTGATCGCAGACGATAATGGTCATGAGACTACGGGGATTCATACGGTCCGTATTGAAGGATTTGATGGAACTTTGAAAAAAGAATATCATCAGGATGGATTGTATGTAACTGATATTACCATGGGAAACACTATGATGGAATTTCAGTTGTCCAAGAAGACAAAAAAAGGATACAAAGCAGTAAGCAAGGATAATATTCTGAATAATTCCAAAGCCTCGACCAATACTGTATCCGTGGAACTTGTGACAAATTCCAGAACCGGAACTCAGATACGACTGGCTCTCACTGAAACGCCTGAAATTCAGGAACCGTTAGTTGTTTATGCAAAAATGAAAAATATAGGTGATGACCGTATTATTCTGGATACGCAGATTCCTGAGGAAGATATTTACTATGTTTATGCAAAAGGAGGATTGGACAGTACATTCACAGATCCTGCACTTGCGCTTCAAAGAGCAGATGATCAGACTGGTGTTGTGCTGAATCGTGCTCAGCAGTATGTATGGGAGCGTGGAAATAAGAAGACAAAGCTGACTCTTAATCTGGAGGATGTGCCGGAAGCAATGAAGAGTGCATCCCTGGATGTTACAGCACTGCAGGAGGCTCTTGGGGATGAGGGTACTATCATTGATTTGTCTGGCTGTACATTAGACAGTGTCTTATATGAGGTCAGCGCCCAGCGTCCGGTAATTGCCAAGACCGGGGATAATACCAGTGTTGTGATCATTGGATATGATGAATATAACACATATCTGTACGATCCGCAGAAAGGGGAAACTTATCCTTACGGTATGAATGACAGTACGGAGCTGTTTGAAAAGGCCGGCAATATTTTTATAAGTTATGTTGAGAAACTGAAGCTTTAAAGTGGCTGTTGGGAAAGCCGGTACAGTCCGATATTGAACATGTATGCAAAAAATGCTGGATGTGAAAGATGCAGCAAAGTGGTGGTTAACAGTCTGTCTGTGGTGGAGGACAGACTGTTAAAAATAAAGCAACAGGAAAGGACAGAAAAATGCTAAGCGAAAGTATTAAAAAACTGGTACAGTATGGAATTGAGACAGGGCTGACTCCTGCCTGTGAGAAAAACTATACAACAAATCTTCTTCTTGATGTTTTTAAAGAAGATGAATACACAGAACCGGCAGAGGAATATTCTGATATTAATCTGGAAGAAGTTCTGAAAGAACTGTTAGACGAAGCTGTAGAACGTGGTCTGATTCAGGACAGTGTGGTTTACAGAGATCTGTTTGATACAAGATTAATGAACTGTCTTATGCCCCGCCCGGCTCAGGTACAGAAGTCTTTCTGGGAAAAATATGAGAAATCTCCGGAAGAAGCAACAGATTATTTCTATAAATTAAGCCAGGACAGTGATTATATTCGTCGTTATCGTGTAAAGAAAGACCAGAAATGGACTGTGGATTCTCCTTATGGAGCAATTGATATTACAATCAACCTTTCTAAGCCAGAGAAAGATCCGAAAGCTATTGCTGCGGCAAAGCTTATCAAATCAAGCAGCTATCCCAAATGTCTGCTTTGTCCGGAAAATGAGGGATATGCAGGCCGCGCAAATCATCCTGCAAGAGAGAATCACAGAATCATTCCGATCACAATCAATGACAGTCCGTGGGGAATGCAGTACTCTCCTTATGTTTATTATAATGAGCATTGTATTGTATTTAATTTCCAGCACACACCTATGAAAATCGAGAGAAACACATTTATCAAGCTGTTTGATTTCGTGAAGCTGTTTCCACATTATTTTCTGGGGTCAAATGCAGACTTACCGATTGTGGGAGGTTCTATTCTCAGTCACGATCATTTCCAGGGCGGCCATTATACGTTTGCTATGGCAAAGGCTGAAATTGAGAAATATGTAACTATTCCGGGCTATGAGGATGTGGAGGCTGGTATTGTAAAATGGCCGCTGTCTGTACTTCGTATCCGTCATAAAGATGAGAAGCGCCTGATTGATCTGGCAACTCATGTGCTGGAGGTTTGGAGAGGCTATACAGATGAGGCTGCATTCATTTTTGCAGAAACGGATGGTGAACCTCATAATACGATCACTCCGATCGCACGTAAAAAAGGTGATATGTATGAGCTGGATCTGACACTGCGTAATAATATCACAACTGAAGAATGCCCATTAGGACTTTACCATCCACACAATGAGTATCATCATATCAAGAAAGAAAATATCGGGCTGATCGAGGTTATGGGACTTGCTGTTCTGCCATCCAGATTAAAGGCAGAGATGGAACATTTAAGTCAGTGTCTGATCAAAGGAGAAGATATTGTCTCTAAGGAAGATTTAAAGAAGCATGCAGCATGGGTTGAAGAAATCAAAGGAAAATATACAGATATCAATGAAGAAAATGTCATGGATATCTTAAAAGAAGAGATCGGACAGGTATTTGTTAAGGTTCTTGAAGACGCCGGAGTTTATAAATATAATGAAGAAGGAAGAAAAGCATTCGACCGATTTATTGCAGTTTTATAATGACAAGGTCATAGAAAGGAAAGCAAGACAATGAAAATATTAGTATTAGGCGGAGCTGGATACATTGGTTCTCATACAGTATACGAACTGATCGATGCTGGAGAAGAAGTCGTGATCATTGATAATCTGGAAACAGGACACATCGAGGCTGTGCATCCACAGGCGAAGTTTTATAAAGGAGATTTAAGAGATAAAGACTTTGTAGACAGTGTACTGGATCAGGAAAAAGATATCGATGCAGTCATTCATTTCGCAGCAAATTCCTTAGTTGGAGAAAGTATGGTTGATCCATTAAAATATTATGACAATAACCTTTGTGGAACAAAAACAATGGTACAGTCTTTAGTAGAACATGGTATCGATAAGATCGTATTTTCCTCAACAGCAGCAACTTATGGAGAACCAGAAAAGGTACCGATCGTAGAGACAGACCGCACAGAACCTACCAACACTTATGGAGAGACAAAACTTTCTATGGAAAAAATGTTTAAATGGGTTGGACGTGCTCACGGACTTCGTTATGTATCTTTAAGATACTTTAACGCTTGCGGAGCACATGTAAGCGGACAGATCGGAGAAGATCATAATCCAGAAACACATTTGATCCCATTGATCTTACAGGTGCCAAATGGCAAAAGAGAAGCAATCAGTATCTTTGGAACTGATTATGATACAAAAGATGGAACTTGTGTAAGAGACTATATTCATGTAACAGATCTTGCACAAGCACATATTCTGGCAGTGAAATACTTAATGGAAGGTAATGAAAGCAACATCTTCAATCTTGGAAATGGTGTTGGATTTACTGTAAAAGAAGTAATTGAGACAGCCAGAAAAGTGACAGGAAAGCCGATCAAGGCTGTGGAAGAAGGAAGAAGAGCTGGAGATCCGGCTGTCTTGATCGCTTCCAGTGAAAAAGCGAAGAATATCCTTGGCTGGAAGCCAGAACATGCAGATCTTGAAGAAATCATTGCATCCGCATGGAAATGGCACAGCAGTCACCCACAAGGATATTGTTCTGTTCAAAAGGAAGACAAATAACTCTTTTTGAACCATAAATCATCCCTGTACCGTTTAGAGCATGTTACCTGGCTCTAAGCGGTACTTTTTTGTTTTCGTAAAATATCTGGTACTATGTTCAAATAAAAAATAAAATGGTGTATACTAAAGAAAATAGTAAGATAAAAGAAGGAGTACGAATCGATGAAACGGTTACTAGGATATTTAAAGGAGCATCTTTGTGTTACGATCCTTGCACCATTATTTAAGATGCTGGAAGCTAGTTTTGAACTATTTGTACCATTGGTCGTTGCCAGCATGATCGATGTAGGAATCGGACATCACGATATTGGATATTTGTGGAAGATGGGAGGATTATTGATCTTACTTGGGATCATTGGATTTTCATTTTCTATCACAGCACAGTATTTTGCGGCAAGATCGGCTGTGTATACAGGAAAGTCGATGCGAAGTGATTTGTTTGCACATATGAATCGATTTTCTTATCAGGAGATTGATCAGGTTGGGACATCAACGCTGATCAACCGCATGAGTAATGATATCAATCAGGTACAAAATGGAGTTAACATGTTCCTGCGGTTGTTTTTAAGGTCACCATTTGTCGTATTTGGTGCGATGTTCATGGCATTTACGGTGGATCATAAGGCAGCAGTTTCCTTTGTATTTACGATTACAGCATTGGCAGTGGTTGTTGGACTGATCTTATGGATCACGATGCCAATGTATAAGAAAGTACAAAAACAGGTCGATGGAGTATTAAAAAGTACAAGGGAAAATCTTCTTGGAATTCGTGTGATCCGTGCATTTAACAGACAAAGAAGTGAGGAAGAGAATTTCAGATCACAAAGTGGACAGCTTTATAACAAACAGATCCACGTTGGAAAGATTTCAGCGTTACTAAATCCTCTGACTTACATGATCATTAATTTGGGAATCATTGCAATCCTATGGTCTGGTGGAAAACAGGTTGATCTGGGTTATTTAACACAAGGACAGATCATTGCACTGATCAACTATATGTCACAGATCCTTGTAGAACTTGTAAAACTTGCGAATCTTTTGATCATTTTATCTAGAGCGTTTGCAAGTCTTGACCGTGTGGATCAGATTTTTGCATTAGAGCCATCCATGAAGGAAACTGGAAAAACAGATATAGAAGAGAAGAAAGATACACCTATTCTTGAGTTTAAAGATACATCGTTTGTCTATCATGGTGCAAGAAAAGAGACGATCCATCCATTTGATTTTGCGGTAAAAGAAGGCGAAACGATCGGAGTTATCGGAGGTACAGGGTCAGGAAAGAGTACTTTTGTATCTTTGATCGCAAGATTATATGATGTGACATCAGGAAGAATTCTATACCGTGGAGTTGATGAGAAAGAATTAAAACCAGAATTTATCCGAGGAAAGATTGGATTTGTTCCGCAGAAAGCGTCTTTATTTGAAGGAAGCTTAAGAGATAATATGAAATGGGGTAAAGAAGATGCCACAGATGAAGAAATCTATCAGGCATTGGATATCGCACAGGCAAGAGAATTTGTTGATCAGAAGGAACAGGGATTAGACTTTAGAATTGAACAAAATGGAGGAAACTTATCTGGCGGACAAAAACAGAGACTAACGATCGCAAGGGCATTGGTACGTAACCCTGAGATTTTGATTCTTGACGATAGTGCATCCGCACTTGACTTTGCAACAGATGCAAGACTTCGAAAAGCGATCAAAGAAAATACAGATAATATGACGGTATTTCTTGTATCTCAAAGAGTATCAACGATCCGCAATGCTGACCATATCTTAGTGTTAGATGATGGAAAGATTGCAGGAATCGGGACTCATCTACAGCTATTAAAAGAGAATCAGGTATATAAAGAAATCTGTGCATCACAGATGGCAGGAGAGGAGGCATAAGACCATGAAGAAAGACAAAAAACAAAAGACATTACAAAGAATCATGGAATATATGAAGCCTTATCGATTTTTGATCTTTGCGTCTTTAATATTGGCGGTGATCAGTGTGGCGTTGACGCTTTATGTTCCGATTCTGACAGGACAAGGCGTGGATTGCATTATATCAAAAGGAAATGTTGATTTTGCAAGATTGATAAGTATCATAAAAACGATCATGATCTGTATTGTATTGACGGCAGCAGCACAGTGGCTGATGAACCATGTCAATAACCAGATTACATATAAGATTGGAAAAGATTTAAGGATTCAGGCATTTGAGCATTTGCAGAAACTGCCATTATCTTATGTAGATGCACACTCCTCAGGAGACTTGATCAGCCGGATCGTAACGGATATTGACCAGTTTACGGATGGATTGCTGCTTGGATTTACACAGTTATTTACTGGTGTGATCACGATCATTGGAACCATCTGTTTTATGTTAGGAATCAATCCATGGATCACATTGGTCGTTGTTATTTTAAGTCCATTTTCATTTTTTATTGCAAGTTTTATCTCAAAGCGAAGTTTTAATATGTTCAAGAAACAATCGCAGACCAGAGGAAAGATGACAGGATTTGTCAATGAAATGCTTGGAAATATTAAAGTAGTCAAAGTGTTTGATCATGGAGAAAAAGCACAAGAAGAGTTTGATCAGATCAATGATGATCTTGCATATTACTCCTTAAGAGCGACATTTTTCTCATCTATCACAAATCCGGCAACCAGATTTATGTATTCAGGAATCTATGCGGGAGTAGCGATCGCAGGGTGTGTGAGTGTTATTCGTGGAAGTATCAGTGTTGGTCAGTTATCAAGTTTTTTAAGTTATACAAACCAGTATACAAAGCCGTTTAATGAGATCACAGGGGTTATCACAGAATTTCAGAATTCTTTAGCTTCTGCGGCAAGAGTTTTTGAATTATTAGATGAGGAGCCGATGATTCCTGATGCCAAAGATGCGAAGGCGTTACAGGATGTGAAAGGAAATGTAGAATTAGAGCATGTGGACTTTTCTTATGTGAAAGAAGTACCTTTGATCCAGGATTTTAATCTGAAAGTGGAACCAGGACAGCGGATTGCAATCGTTGGACCGACAGGATGTGGGAAAACAACATTGATCAATCTGTTAATGCGTTTTTATGATGTGAATGTAGGAATGATCAAGGTGGAAGGAAATGATATCCGGGATGTCACGAGAGAAAGTTTACGATCCAGTTATGGAATGGTACTTCAGGAGACATGGTTAAAAGCAGGAACGATTCGTGAAAATATCTGCTATGGAAAACCAGATGCAACTGAGGAAGAGATGATCATGGCAGCAAAAGAAGCCAATGCACATGGATTTATCGAGCGAATGCCAGATGGGTATGACACGATCATCACAGAAGGTGGCGGAAATCTGTCACAGGGACAGAAACAGCTGCTTTGTATTGCAAGGATCATGCTAAGTCTTCCTCCAATGCTGATCTTAGATGAAGCGACATCATCAATTGATACGATGACAGAGATTCGAATTCAGAAAGCATTTGAAACGATGATGAAAGGAAGAACAAGTTTTATCGTAGCCCACCGACTTTCAACGATTCAGAATGCGGATGTGATACTTGTTATGGAAAATGGACATATTTTGGAGCAGGGAACACATGAAGAACTTTTAGCGAAAAATGGTGCGTATGCCAGATTATATAACAGCCAGTTTGCACCAGTATAAATGGTAAGATTTTTGACTGGAGATGTCATATGGAAGAAAAAGGAATGAAAAAAAAGAAAAAATTATTGAGGTTGTTTATAGAAACATTTTATTTAAGTGCATTTACCTTTGGTGGCGGCTATATGATCGTATCTTTGATGAAGAAGAAGTTTGTGAATGAATATCATTGGATCGAAGAAGACGAGATGCTTGATCTGGTGGCGATCGCACAATCAGCCCCAGGAGCGATCGCAGTGAATGGAGCAATCGTTGTTGGCTATAAAGTAGCAGGTATCAGTGGTGTGATCGTAAGTGTATTCGGAGCTGTTCTACCGCCATTTTTGATCATATCTGTAGTCTCTGTTTTTTATGAAATATTTCGGGATAACAGGATTGTTGCAGCGATGCTTTCTGGTATGCAGACGGGTGTTGGCGCGGTGATCATCAGTGTTGTGTACGAGATGGCAAAAGGGCAAAGTAAGAAGGAAAACAGAATAGAACTTGCGATCATCATGGTTGTGGCATTTATGGCAAGTTATGTCTTTGATATTAGTGTGATCTACATTATTCTTGCATGTATTGGAGTTGGAATCGTACAATATGGTATTTCAAGAAAGAAGACAGGAGGTAGAAAATGATCTATCTGCAATTATTTTTAAGTTTCTTAAAGATTGGAGCATTTAGTTTCGGAGGCGGATATGCAGCAATGCCAATGATACAGCAGCAGATGGTAGACGTATATCACTGGCTGTCTGTCTCTGAATTTGGAGATCTCGTAACGATTTCGCAGATGACACCGGGACCGATTGCCATCAATTCGGCAACCTTTGTCGGCATCCAGATTGCAGGATTGCCCGGCGCTATCATTGCGACACTCGGCTGTGTCTTCCCTTCCTGCGTCATCGTCCTGACGCTGGCGTGGGTTTATTTTCGCTATCGCAATCTGTCGGTGGTACAGGGTGTGCTGGGCGGACTGCGTCCGGCGGTGGTGGCAATGATTGCCTCGGCAGGTATCTCTATTTTGGTCACTGCCCTGTGGAATGCCGGACCGGTTTCGCTGAACCCGGCTGATTTGGACTGGATTGCAGCGGTGCTGTTTCTGGCAGCTCTGTTTGTTCTGCGCAAATGGAAGCTCAATCCCATCTGGGTTATGAGCGGCGCGGGCGCGGCAGGATTGGTGCTGTACCTGTTGCTGGGATATTAAAATAAACCCGTCTTTTCTGTTCTAACATGGGACGACCCTTCATACAGATAGGGTGAACCAAAATAACAGGAAGGGCGGGTTTTATGAATAACGAGGAAAAAAAGAGCATGGGCGCACACAATCTGATTTTGGAAGAGCGAGGCTCACTGACGGTGACCGGTGTGGAGGACATCGACAGCTTTGATGATCAGACGGTGGTAATTTACACCGGTCTTGGCGAGCTGACCGTCCGCGGAAATCAGCTGCACATCGAGCGCATCGACCTGCAGGCAGGAGAGCTGGAGCTGCAGGGACAGGTCGATGCGCTGACCTACGCCGACCAACCTGCGGTGAGAGGCGGATTTTTTGCGAGGATCTTCCGATAGATGATGACCGGTATCACCATCGCAAAGGAAACCCGGCTGTTTCTGCTTTCGTTGGCGGTGGGAGCAGGGATGTCTTTTCTGTATGACCTGCTGCGGGTGCTGCGCCGCAGGACCGCGCACCGCGCAGCTGCTGTTTCGCTGGAGGACATTCTGTATTTCCTGCTGTGCGCTTTGCTGCACTTTGCCTTTGTTTTAAAGGATAACCGCGGACAACTGCGTGGGTATATCCTGGTGGGTGAGCTGCTGGGCTGGGTCTGCTGGCACCTGAGCGCAGGTGCGGTGCTGGTGGAGGCAGGCAGCCGTCTGTTGGGCATTGTGCAAAGGGTTGTGGCAGGGATTCTGCGGGTGCTGCTCTTTCCGCTGTACGGTTTGTATCGTCTGATGAGAAGGATTTCGGCAGCTTTGTCGAAGGTGCTGGAAAAAATTTTAAAAAAAGTTATACAAAAGGGGAAATATACCTTGAAACGCAAGCGGCTGATGTTGTATAATTTAATTGGTCGATTCAAAAGAGTAAATCAGAAAAGAGGAGATTGCGATGGCATCGAAAAAGAAACCGCTGAGTAAAAACCGTCTGCTGGTCGCGTCGATGGCTGTGTTTATAGCGGTCTGCTCTTTTAAGATTGTGAGCACCCAGATGGAAGTTTCTGCCAAGCAGTACGAGCTCGAGCAGCTGGAAAAAAGTATCGAACAGCAGCAGAAGATCAACGAGGAACTGGAAAATCAGTTGGAGCAGGGAAAGAACGATCAGGGCGAGGTCATCGGTAGAATCGCGTTTGAACAGTACGGGTATGGTTACCCGGACGAACATATTTATATTGACAGCCAGGCCAGCTGAGCTTACATTTTATAAGATTTAGGAGGACGTTGTAGAAATTATGCAGTTAGCGATTGGAGACGTACTGGAAGGAAAAGTTACCGGCATCACCAAATTTGGCGCCTTTGTAGAACTTGAACCGGGCAAGACCGGCATGGTCCACATTTCTGAGGTGTCTACCGATTATGTGGAGGATATTTCCCAGTATTTAAAGAAGGACCAGACGGTCAAGGTGAAAGTTATCAATATCACAGAAGAAGGAAAGATCAGTCTCTCCATCAAAAAGGCGATGCCAAGAGAACCGCGCCCCGAGCAGCACAATGCGGGAGGCAAGGGTGGTTCCAAAAACTTTGGAAACAGACGTTATGACAACAGCAGCAAACGTCCCTTCAATCCACAGCAGGTCAGCAGCTATGAGTGGAATCCGCGCAAAAATGAGAGCGCATCCTTTGAGGATATGCTCAACAAATTTAAACAGACCAGCGATGACAAGATGTCTGATTTGAAAAAGTACCGCGGAGAGGTCAAACGTGGCTCGGCAAACCGCCGTTCCCGTCAGGATTGATCGGCAAAACCAAACAGAAGATCAAAAGGAGAAGCGGGGATACCGGCTTCTCCTTTTTTGCAATATGGGAGGACATCCTATGCAGGGGAAAAAGTGGATGGAAAGAATCTGCCGACAGTACAGCGACATTCTGGGTGAACAGCTGACAGGGGTTTATCTGCACGGCTCGGCTGCCTTTGGCTGCGCGTCTGGTGCAAGCGACCTGGATTTTATCGTGGTCGTGTCAGGTGCGCCTTCACAGCAGCAAAAGAGGGAGATGATTGCCCTGCTGCTGTGTCTGAGCCGAGAGCCGGATGCACCCGGCAAGGGCTTTGAGATGAGCGTGGTGGAGCAAACGGTTTGCAAACCATTTTGTTATCCTACGCCCTACCTGCTGCACTACTCGCAGAGCTATCAAAAGCAATTTACCGAAGATTTGGACGGATGGTGCCGCCGCATGAACGGGGTGGACTATGACCTGGCAGCACACATCACCGTCATCCGTCAGGTGGGCATCTGCCTGTGCGGAAAACCGATTGCAGCGGTGTTTGAGCAGGTGCCGCGGGAAAACTATCTGGACAGCATCTGTCGGGACGTGCAGGATGCACCCATGCAGATATTGGACCAGCCGCTCTACCTGACTTTGAACTTATGTCGGGTGCTGGCAGCCTGTCGGCAGGGATTGGTGCTTTCCAAGTGTGAGGGTGTGCGCTGGGCGATGCAGGAAGACTCACTGGCAGAGTTTCTCCCGATGCTCAAGCAAGCACAGCTTTGCTACCAAAGCGCAGAGGAATTTATTTGGGAGAGCGAAACGCTGAAGCGGTTTGCTAAAATAGCTTTAAACCAAATCGACAGCGCCCTGTTGAAAACACAGCAGGACGAAAAAAGGAGGATTTGTCAGATGGAGCAGAACAAGGCAGAAAAATGGTGTAAAATCGAAATCTATAATGAATACCTTAAAAAGATTCCCAGCCTGCTGGTGCAGATTCATGCCGTAGAAAAGATGTATGAAAAGGCAAAGCTGGAGCAGCAGATGCTGACCACACAGCCGGAAAACGACAGCAGAAGGCAGTATCAGGCGCGGCTGGATTCCACCGAGCGTCAGTGCGCCTGCCGTTTGCAGGAGATGCAGGAGGAGCTGCGTCTGGTGCAGGGACTCAAGGCACAGCTGGAGGAGGAACTGGGCGACCAGCTGGGTGTAAGCAAACGATAGGATAAAAAAAGAGCGGATGCAAACGCATCCGCTCTTTCATTTTCTTTTGAGAAAAGAAACTTATCTTTCTTCTTTCATTTTAGCAAAGCACTCGCTGCAGTATACTGGGCGGTCTTCTCTTGGTCTGAAAGGAACTTTAGCTTCTTTGCCGCAGCCTGCGCAAACAGCAGTGAACATTTCTCTCTCAGCTTTTTTGCCAGCTTTGCGAGCGTCTCTGCAGTTTTTGCATCTCTGAGGCTCGTTCTGGAAACCTTTTTCAGCGTAGAATTCCTGCTCACCAGCAGTGAAAACGAATTCAGCTCCACATTCTTTGCATACTAATGTTTTGTCTTCGTACATAGCTTTTTTACCTCGCTTTATATATTCGCCCATGGACCGGAACACTGGAGATGATTCGCAATGAAGTCGTATCGCTCTGCTGTGAGTCAAGGGCATATTTATAATCGCAGCGTTTCTGCGACTACCAACTTGATTATCGGGTGCTGCCCCGAAGCTTTCGTCTAACTCGTTGCAGGGCATTGTCGACAGCCTTTGTGGAACAGCCCAGCTGCTGTGCCATCTCTTCATAAGAAAGACCGTTGAGGTACAATGTTAAGGTTTCCTGTTCTAATCCAGACAAAAGGGTCTTGATTTTCTGCCGGCGCAGCTGTTCCTCCTCCTGCTTGAGGTAGGCTTCCAGTGGGTCGCCGTTGCGGTCGGACAGCTCGGCAAGTGCCTGTGCGGAATCGAGCGGCAGATAATTATTCAGCGGCAGATGTTTTTGCTCCAGAAAAAGACGGATGGTCCCCAGCATCCGAAACAGGATGCAGCGGGAAGCAAAGGTTGCAAAGGAAGCTTTGCGGGTGCTGTCATAGCTTTTGACGGCTCGCAGCAGTCCAATCAAGCCTTCCTGTACCAGGTCCTCCGGTTCCAAACCTGCCAGTTTGTAGCAGCCGGCTTTTGCTTGGATGTCCGGCAGAAAACGAACGATCAGCTGTGCCAGTGCATCGGTGTCGCCGTTTCGGGCAGACAAAACCAGTTGTTCGTCAGAAGGTTTGCAGGATTGTTTGGACATAATCTTTCTCCGTTGCTGTAAAAATGCCACTACCCCATTATATAGTACGAAAAACCTTCTGTCAATTCATTTTAGCCGCAAGTGCAAATTTTATTTTCTGCAAAATCGGGCGACTTTCGGCAATTTTGAACAGCTTTCATCGAGGATTTTACCATTTACGACAAAAATCTTCTTGTGACCGGAGATAAAACAAATGAAAAAATTTTTGGGCAGGATTGAATTTGATTTTCATTTTGCGCCTATGGTATAATAAAAGGCACGGTAGCGCTCTCGGGCGACTTGACACAGCGCAAGGGTGCGGCTATACTAGGAAATATTGTTAATCGAGTAACAATGTAAAACAGGAGATGAGGCTATGAAAAAAATCCAGGTAAAAGTTTGTGTTTGTACAGCGTGTGTGATGAACGGCTCGGTGGAAATCATGGAGTCGGTGGAAAGTCTGCGCGACCTGCGCGAGCAGATGGAGGAAGGATACACAGCAGAAGAACATGAAGTGTTGGAAATTGCAACCGATAAATGCCTCGGCGGACTGCCGCATCAGGAGGATGCTCCGGTGATTGCGGTCGATGACAAGGTATTTAGAAAAGCGGATGCAGAATCAGTCATGGCCTATATCGTCGAGCGTGTGCAGAACGGGGAACAGTAAAAATGACCCGCCTGTCTGCACACAGGTTTTAATGAACAACAGGGGGTAATAACAATGAGAGGGATTACTACGCCGGTAACCAAGATCAGGAGGCAGGTCTTTACCGAGATTGCCCGTCTTGCTTATGAGGATGGGGACTACTCCCGTATCGAGGAGCTGCCCTACACCATCATCCCGGGCGAAAAAGCAAATTATCGTGACAGTGTCTTCAAGGAAAGAGCGATTGTAGGCGAGCGGCTTCGTCTTGCGGTCGGTCTTCCACTGCGTCCAGTGGACCAGCATGCACCGGTATCACAGGGAATCAACGACAGCGCCATTGCGGATATGTTCTATGAACCGCCGCTGATCAACGTGATCTCCTTTGCCTGCAACGCCTGCGAGGAAACCAGTTACACCGTCACCGACCTGTGCAGAAGCTGTATCGCACATCCATGTACAGCCGTTTGTCCGGTCAAGGCAGTTTCTATCGTGAACGGCAGATCCTACATCGATAAGAGCAAATGCGTCAAGTGCGGACGATGCGCACAGCCTTGCCCATATTCCGCCATTGTCAAGAGTGAACGTCCCTGCGCAGCGGCTTGCGGAGTGGACGCCATCGAAAGTGATGAATACGGAAGAGCAAAGATCAACTACGACAAGTGCGTTTCCTGCGGACAGTGTCTGGTAAGCTGCCCGTTTGGTGCGATTGCGGACAAGTCCCAGATTTTCCAGCTGATTCAGGCAATCAAGCGCGGCGACCAGGTCATCGCAGAGGTGGCTCCTGCGTTTGTCGGTCAGTTTGGTCCGTTGGCGTCGCCGGAAAAGGTGCGCGCTGCCCTGCGCAAAATTGGTTTTGACCACATCTATGAGGTCGCTCGCGGTGCGGACATCGGCGCGGTGGAGGAAGCCGAGGAATACATCAAGAATGTACCGACCGGCAAGCTGCCGTTTTTGGCAACCTCCTGCTGCCCGTCCTGGATTATGATGGCAAAGCAGCAGTTCCCGCAGATTGCCCACTGTATTTCCGACTCGATGACCCCGATGGTAGCCACTGCGCGTATCATCAAGGAAAAGCACCCGAACGCCCGCGTGGTCTTTATCGGTCCATGCGCTTCCAAAAAGTTGGAAGCAATGCGGGAGGACATCCGCAGCGATGTCGATTTCGTCATCACCTTTGAAGAGCTGATGGGTATCTTCCAGGCGAACAACATCGAATTTTCCGATTTGCAGGACGACACCGGCTTTAACCACGGTGCGACCGCTTCGGGCAGAGGCTACGGCGTGGCAGGCGGTGTAGCAAAGGCTGTTACCGACTGTATCCGAGAGATGGCTCCTGAGCTGGGCGAAATCAAGACCGACCACGCGGAGGGTCTGGTGGAATGTAAAAAGATGCTGACCCTTGCAAAGCTGGGTAAACGCGACGGCTACCTGCTGGAGGGTATGGCTTGTCCGGGCGGCTGCGTCGGTGGTGCAGGTACTTTGACCAATATTCCAAAAGGCGCCAAAGCCGAACAGGAATTTGCCGCTAAGAGTGAATTTAAAGTTTCCACCGAGGACAAGACCGTCTTTGAAAAGCTCGGAAAATATACAAAAAAATAATTTACCCCCTAAACGACCGCTCTACGAGATAGAGCGGTCGTTTTTTTATCTGTGAAAACCGGGGGAGCGGCAAAGAGCAGAAACATAATTTTGTAAAACGGTGCGTATAATGAGCTAAAACGCTTGCAGGAGGGAAACGACATGAAAAAGGGTTCGGGGATGCGGCAGCTGCTGGTTGTGCTGCTGGCAGTTTGGATGGCAGCAGCCGGTGCGCTGGGTGTGGCTGCGCAGGAGGAAAAAAAGCAGG
>OKRW01001646.1_pt1 | contig 18248 bp, 10 predicted proteins | sample 1601151 | NCBI WGS metagenome assembly OKRW01 (sample SAMEA3541471, study PRJEB24748) | human gut metagenome | biome: human gut; feature: human-associated habitat; material: faeces | place: China | collected 2012 | reverse complement strand
GAAAAATATAAGAAATTTTTTTGAAAAGAAAAATCGTGCCCTGAAAAATCAGAGGATGACCATTCATGTTATATGTAGTCCTTAAGCTCGGAACGGAGCTTCTTGAACAGCTTGTCCCTACGATATACAAAGGTATTGCGAGAGAGTCCCATTTCCTTGCCGCAGTCACGTTCAGATTTTCCCTGCATAATAAGCTGACAGATAAGACGACCTTCCGGATTCAGCTCATTCAGCTTTGCATAGAGAGCGTGAAGAAGTTCTGCATCCTCTAATACTTCAGCGATAGCTGTAGATTCATCCGGAACATCGTCGAGCCAGCTCTTTTCGTTTCCGTCACCATCACTAATGGTGTTGTCGAGAGAAAGCTGATCGCCAGCCTTAGCATAAGGACAAGTTAAACAATCCATGTCACATAAGTAGCGCTTGCTTGCAGGGCAAACACAGCGGCCATGTTCCTGCTGACGCTTGCGATAGGCGTGGATGTCACGATAGTAGTTCGTGTAGAATTCCTTGTTGACATCCACCCAGCCTTTGGATTCCTTGATGTAGATACGATACTCTTTACTCTGATTGTCTTTGTTTGCCATAACATTTACCTCCGTTGGCTTCATATTTGAAGCGGAGATAACCGTTATGGCTGCCAGTGTTTTTTATAAGATGGTCACCTCGTGCGGATAACTCCGCTTCTTTCCGGTGACCAGCCGTTCGTAAGCTGGCACTCTATTGATATGTTCTCTTGTTCATCAACTACGAACACACCACGTGGCCACGAAGATGATGAGTTGATGAACAAGTCGGACTGGTTAACGTCTTGTCCGAGACGAGTTTTTAATAACTATCTTCTATCTTAAATATGCCAGATTTCAAAATAAAAACCTCAGACATGCCTATGTCCGTTTTTGGGAATAATGAGATGATTGATGGAACGGATAATGATTGAAAATCCTGGATTTACAAAAGAAAAGACCGGACATATACATGTCCGGCCATCAAAAAAACAAATATGAACGAATGGTAAATTTTCTAATAAAAATAATAATAAATATAAGTAAATAACAAGAAACTACTTGTTTTTGCTGGCGAAAATGACTATAATATTATTGGGTAATTGTATCTATACGTAACTTCGAGAGGTGAAATATGGAAGATAAGTTGAATGATAAATGGATAAACATTGAAGAAGCTGCTGAATATCTAGGTATCAAGCCAGTAACGCTCCGAGGATGGATACGTAATGATAAAGAAATACCAGCACACAAAATCGGGAAGCAATGGAAGTTTAAATGTTCTGAACTTGATGTGTGGGTTAAAAGTGGAAAAAGCGCTATCGAGTAATTGATACAGTAAATAAATTACAAGGAGATTCTGGCAATGGCAGTAAAGAAAACAGAGCTATACAGCTCCCTTTGGGCGAGCTGTGACAAACTTCGTGGAGGTATGGATTCCTCAGAGTATAAGGATTATATTCTGACACTTTTGTTCATGAAGTATGTCACTGATAAATTTAAAAATAAAGGAGCCTATGAAGATATTAAGGTCTTTGATAAGGCACATGATAAAGATCCAGATCCGGAGAAGCGGACGGGCTGCTCTTTTGACGATTTTATTGCTCTGAAGGGAAAAAAGAACATTGGCGAGGGCATGGATAAAATCATAGCTCGCCTTGCTGATGAGAATACTGACCTGAAGGGTGTTATTGATATTGCCCATTTCAATGATGAGAAGAAGTTGGGAAGCGGTAAGGAAATGGTTGATAAATTGACTGATCTTATTTCTATTTTCCAGCGTCCGGAACTTGACTTTTCTCGAAACAAGGCAGAAGGCGACGATATCATCGGTGATGCATACGAGTTCCTGATGCGTAAATTCGCTACGGAAAGCGGAAAAAGTAAAGGACAATTCTATACGCCTGCGGAGGTATCCAGAATTCTTGCTAATGTTGTAGGGATTAACCGTTGTACTAATAGTAGCGCTACGGTTTGTGATCCGGCCTGTGGTAGTGGTAGTTTGTTAATCCGAGCTATCGATGCAGCGCCATTTCCAATTATGGGTTATGGTCAGGAGAAAGAAAGCACAACAGCCGGTCTTGCTAAGATGAATGCTGTTCTGCACCGTAAGGCTGAAATTACCATCAAGAGTGGTAATACATTCTCGAATCCGCAGTACATGGATAAATCAGATACCTCCGTACTTGAGCGGTTTGATTACATAGTGGCCAATCCGCCTTTTTCCATGAAAAACTGGCGCGATGGAATTTCTGGTAAAGAATATGGTCGGTTTGAGGGCTATGGGGATATGCCTCCGGAAAAGAACGGAGACTATGCTTGGCTTATGCATATTCTTAAAACTCTAAAGTCAAATGGTAAGGCTGCGGTTATTTTGCCTCATGGAGTCCTCTTTCGTGGAAACGCAGAGGCTATCATCAGAGAGACTATTATAAAGAAACATTGGATCAAGGGCATCATTAGCCTTCCGGCAAACTTGTTTTATGGCACTGGAATAGCTGCATGTGTACTCGTGATTGACAAAGAAGGTGCTGCAAACCGGCAGGGCATCTTTATGATTGATGCCAGCCGTGGGTATGTTAAGGATGGCAATAAGAATCGTCTGAGAGAACGCGATATCTATAGAATCATTACTACATTTAATGAGCAGATTACTACAGATCCTAAGTATGCGCGTTTCGTACCTAATGATGAAATTGAAAAGAAAAATGAGTATAACCTGAACATCACCCGATATATTGATTCCACAGATCCGGAGGATATTCAGGATATTTATGCTCATATTCATGGAGGCATTCCTGCGATTGACATCGATGGTTTATCTAAATACTGGAAGGTATTTCCTTCGCTGAAATCTGAGCTGCTGTCAGCTATTAGCGAAAAATACTACAGCTTGAATGTTGAGCACAAAAGTATTCGACAAACGATATATAAAAACGCTGAGTTTTCAGAGTATGGTGAAAAACTCGACGAGGCATTTACTGCATGGAAGGCAAAAGAATATCCGGTTCTTTCAACTCTTAATGAAGATGTGTCTGCAAGGGAGCTGATTGTAAGCCTTGCTGAGGATATCATTGCCGAGTTTGAACACCTGACACTGATTGACAAATATGATGTATATCAGGTGTTGCTGGCCTATTGGAATGAGGTCATGAACGATGATGTGTCACTTATCATAAGCGAACCGGATGGCTACACCAATGCTAGAGTGACAGATAATATCGAGGAAGAAATTACGCAGGGAAAGAACAAGGGTGAAATGAAGGTCACCGGATGGGAAGGTCGTTTGATTCCAAAATCTATTGTAATAGATACCTTTTTCCGTGAAGAGAAAAATGCCATAGAAGAAGCTGAGAATATTGTCGCAGAGACGGAAGCTCAGCTTTCTGATCTGATTGAGAGTGCGGACGAAGAATCTGCTCTTGCCGATGTGGTTGAGAACGGGAAAGTTACAGCAAAGAATGTCGAAACAAAAATAATTGAGTTGACAAGCACGATTGAAACAGAGGAAACAATAGAACTGGAAGTGATCCGCACGGATCTTCAGCTTGTAAATACTAAGAAACGACTGGAAGCATACCTCGTGGGGCATCCGCTCTGCAAGAGTGCAGTCAACGAAAATGGAAAAATCACAAAGAGCTCTATTGACTATCGGTTACGTATTATTCGTACAGAAGAATGCGTGCCTGAGGGCCTGCAGGATGATGTAAACCAGTTGAAGGCGGCTTTAGATCTTTGTGGCAAGGTGTCAGATTACAATAAGGTTGTCAAAGAGCTTAACAAGGCTCTGGATGAAAAGTGCCGGGTAAGATATGCAAGTTTTACAGATGATGAAATATTAGATTTGCTTGTGAACAAGAAGTGGTTTGATAACATTTTCTCTGGGATCAGTGATTTGTATGCTGAGATTTCTCATTGCTTGACGAGTAGGATTATTGAACTTTCTGAGCGATATGAGGATACACTTCCGGAGCTTGACAAAGTCACTACTGAATATGAGGCAAAGGTAAAGTCTCATCTTGAAAGGATGGGATTCAAATGGTAAAGGGATGGGGTGAAAAACCGATATCGGATGTACTGAAACCTAATGGAATTAAAATCGGCCCATTTGGAAGTCAGTTAAAAAAAGAAATACTTTTGTCCGATGGACAATATCGGGTATATGGGCAGGAAAATGTTTATAATCATGATTTTAGTTTAGGTAACAGATATCTTTCGAAAGAGCACTTTAATCGACTGAACTCATGTGAAATTATTCCGGGTGATTTTGTAATGAGCACTATGGGAACAATAGGGAAATGTGCTATTGTTCCAAATTCAATACAGTGTGGAATAATGGATTCTCACTTGATAAGGCTTCGTATTGATGAAAAGAAGATTAATCCGAACTATCTACTTCAGCTTTTCTCTGATCAATATCATTATTTGAGTGATCAGACAGTAAGGCTGGCTGTTGGCGGGATAATGGATGGATTGAGTGTGGGGATAGTAAGTAATCTTAGTGTCATCTATCCTGAAAACCTTGATGAACAAAATGAAATAGTATCTGTTTTATCAGATATGGATGAAGCAATTTCAAACTTACAAAAACTCATTCGTAAGAAAAAGGATATTCGCCAAGGAACAATGCAAATGCTTGTAACCGGTAAGAAACGACTGGATGGTTTTTCAGAAGATTGGGTAAAAATTAATCTAGCGAAAAACTCAAGGCTTAAAGCACGTATAGGTTGGCAGGGGTTAACTACAGCTGAATATTTGGATGAAGGTTATTCCTATTTGATTACAGGCACGGATTTTAAAGATGGTCGTATCAATTGGAATGGTTGTCATTACGTGAATTATGACAGATACGCGCAAGACCCAAACATTCAAGTCTCAAATGGCGATCTTCTTCTTACAAAAGATGGCACCATAGGTAAAGTCGCGTACATATCAGATTTAAATAGACCAGCAACATTGAATAGCGGTGTATTTGTTGTGAAGCCGATAACTGATGCGTATACAGCACACTTCATGTTTTATATGCTGAAATCTTCAGTATTTAAAGATTTTCTTCAGCAGTTGTCGGCGGGATCAACGATTAATCACTTATATCAGAAGGATCTTGTAAAGTTCGATTTGTATGTTCCGCCTACTACAGAAGAACAAGAAGCTATTACTGGTATCCTTTTCGATATGGATTTGGATATCTACAAACTCGAAGAAAAACTATCGAAATATCAGGAAATAAAGCAAGGTATGATGGAAGAATTGCTGACCGGAAAGGTCAGATTAGTGTAAGGAGGTGCCTGTCAGATGAGTATTGGCGATGCCGAAATTAAAACACAGGAAAGAGTGATCCGTTTCTTTAAAGATCCGGAGATCTTGGGCTATCAGTATATTGGTAACCTGACAGATTATCAGAATAAGAACATCAATGAAGAGCGTCTGCGCCAGTACCTTCGACTGAAGGGCTATGCAGACAAGCTGATTGATGCTGCTGTTATGCAACTTCAGCAGGAAGCAGGGAATCTTTCGCGTGGAGTTTATGATGCTAATAAGACTGTTTACTCACGTTTGAAGTATGGCATTCCTGTTAGCGAGAGTCCAGAAAAACCTCCGGTGACAGTAGAGCTCATTGATGAGGCTAATCCATTGAATAATGATTTTACCATCGCTGAGGAAGTGACGGTCGTTGAGCAGTCAGAAAAGAGGCCAGATCTTGTCATTTATTTGAATGGTATAGCAGTGGCAGTTATTGAGCTGAAACGAAGTGGCGTCTCTGTATCCGAGGGTACTCGCCAGAATCTGACAAACCAAAAGAATTCATTCATACAGAGCTTCTTTACCACGATACAGTTTTGCATGGCAGGAAACGAATCTGAAGGACTGCGCTATGGAACACTTCTGACAGGCGAGAAGTTTTACATGGAGTGGAAAGATGACGGCTTTAAGGAACATGAGGACGAGCGTGATCCTGTGGATATTCGTATCAGCAAAACATGTGCAGGTATCGAGAATAAACTTCTTAGACAGATATATGCCATGTTTGATAAGGAACGTTTTATTGATCTTATCATGAATTTTGTCGTTTTCGATAAAGGCATCAAAAAGGTGTGCCGCTACAATCAGTATTTCGGTATCAAGCGCACACAGCAAAGGCTCAATAATCTGAGACCGGAACTTCATGATCCTAATAGGGATCCGAACAAGCCGCTGGGCGGCATTTTGTGGCATACGCAAGGCTCGGGCAAGACCTTGACGATGGTATGGATTGCTAAGTGGATTCTGACACATTGGGCGGAGCTTAATGCTCGTGTCCTTATCGTGACAGACCGAGATGAACTAGATGAGCAGATAGAAAAAACATTTACTGGGGTGGATGAGAATATCGTTCGAACTAAGAGTGGTAAGGACTTGCTGAATCGCCTGAATATATACGACGATTCGCTGATCTGCTCCCTAGTACATAAGTTTGGCCGTCGTGGCGGAGAAGCGACAGAAAATGACTACGATAAGTATATTGAAGAACTTAAAGCGTCCCTTCCTACTGATTTCGAGGCAAAGGGAAATCTTGTAGTATTTGTTGATGAATGTCACAGAACGCAGTCGGGTAAGCTTCATACGGCAATGAAAGTCATCATGCCTAATGCAGTATTTATCGGCTTTACCGGTACTCCGCTACTCAAAAGGGACAAAAAAATCAGTATTGAAGTTTTCGGTACATATATCCACGCTTACAAGTATAACGAAGGAGTAGCCGATGGTGTTGTTCTGGATCTGCGTTATGAATATCGAGACGTGCCGCAGGATCTGTCATCACAGGATCGTGTTGACCAGTGGTTTGATGTAAAAACCAGAGGACTTTCCTCCCGCGCGAAGGCGAAGCTGAAAGAAAAATGGGGCACGATGCAGAAGGTATATAGCTCACGCTCTCGTCTAGAAAAGGTAGCATGGGACATCATTCAAGATTTTAGTATGAAACCTCGTTTGATGGATGGAAACGGTAATGCAATACTTGTGGCTGATGGCATTCCAACGGCCTGTAAGTATTATGAGATTTTCCAGCAGATGGGTTTTAAGAAGTGTGCTATTATATCTTCTTATACTCCTAACAAGGGGGAATTGAGAACTGACACCGTCAGCGATGAAGATGATACTGAAACTTTTCTTAAATACGAGACCTATTTGAAAATGCTTGGTCTTGATCCGTCTGATCTTCCGAATGCGGGATCAATTCAGGCTAAGGTGGAAGAATTTGAAAAGGAAGCAAAGCGCAAATTCGTAGAAGAACCTGCAAATATGAAGCTCCTTATTGTTGTAGACAAGCTTCTCACCGGGTTTGATGCACCTCCATGCACCTATCTCTATATTGACAAAAAAATGCAAGATCACGGTCTGTTTCAGGCGATATGTCGTGTCAATCGACTTGACGATGATAGTAAGGACTTCGGCTATATCGTAGATTATAAGCAGCTGTTTGGTCAGCTTCAAACGGCAATGAAAGACTACACTTCCGGCGCTTTTGAAGGATATGAACCGGATGATGTAAAAGGGCTTGTTAAGGATCGCCATGATGCTACAGTATCTTATTTTGAAGAAGTGTACGATGCGGTTGAGGAACTTTGTGAAGGTGTCGAGGAGCCTCGTGGTGAGATTCAATACATCCATTATTTTTGTGGTGTTTCCGGTCAATCGGAAGAGAGTGACGAGATATACGCTCGTCTACGAGAAAAGCTGTACAGGTTGATCAGTAGTCTTGTTAGGGCATTTGCAGAAGCAAAGCCCTATCTGGTTGATGATATTTCATCCGGAAAGCTAGTTGAGTATGACAAAAAAGTTACTTTTTACATTGAATTGAAAAAGACCATAGGCACTGCCAGCGGTGATTTTCTTAAACTAAAAGCTTATGAACCTGATATGCGGAAGATGATTGATAACTACATCACGGCAGCAGATGCAGAGAAGATTGGCGATTTTGATGATCTTACGCTGCTGGATTTCGTAACAAAGCAAGGCGAAACACTTACTGGTGAAGGTGATAGAGGCCACAAGGAAAGTGCAGCAGAGGCTATCGAGAATAACATTCGTAAGAAGGTTATCGAAAAGGTTACTGTCAATCCGCGATACTACGCAAAAATGTCAGAAATCCTTGATAAGCTCATCGAAGAACGTAAGCAGGGAGTTCTTGACTACGCTGAGATGCTTGAGAAATATATAAAGCTGGCCAAGGACGTTGATTGCCCGGAGGATAACGATAAATATCCGGAAAGCATCCGTAAGAGCAAGGCACTCATGGCTATTTATGACAATATTGGAGAGGATGAGAAACTTGCCCTTCGAATTCATAAGGCCGTGAAAAAGCAAGCATTGTCTGGCTTCAGGGATAATCAGGTAGTTGTCAGGAGAATAAAAAAGGCTCTTTTTGAAATTTTAGGTGATGACTCCGAGGTGGAACGTATCTATAAGATCATTGAGAAGCAGGAGGAGTATTAATGCGCATTGTCATTTCAGGGATTCCGATTGATGTGCAAAAAAAGAATATAAAGAATATGCACCTTCAGGTGAAACCACCGGATGGACATGTGGTAATTTCTGCGCCTTTATCTGTTGATGATAAAGCAATAGAAGCTTATGCCAGAACTCAGCTTAGTTTTATCAAAAGGTCCATCGCTCAATTTCAGAATCAGCCAAGGGCATCAAAACGACAGTATGTTTCGGGTGAGACAATGTATATATGGGGAAAGCAGTACTTTCTTGTTTTCAAGCCGAACAATCAGAAAAACAGCCTCGAGATTCAGAATCAGAACATTATACTGTCTATGAGCGCAAAGAGTACCGTGAAACAGCGAGACGCTTATGTGAAAGAGGAATATCGGAAGATACTGAAGGAAGAAATAGAAAAACGTCTGCCTAAGTGGGAGGTACAGACGGGACTTAAATGTAATTCTTGGCAAACGAAGTATATGGTCACAAAATGGGGTGCTTGCAACACAGATAAAAAAAAGCTGTGGTTCAACTTGCAGCTTGCCCAGAAGCCATATGCTTGCCTGGATTATATTATTTTACATGAACTGACGCACTTACTTACCAGAAAACACGATGCTACATTTATTGCGCATATGGATAGATATATGCCAAATTGGCGGGAGGTTCGTAAGGAACTTAACGATAGCAGATTGGATTACTATGAAGCTCAGGATGAAAGTCCTTTGCAAAAACTGATCGACCAAAAAAGATACGATGAGATAAAAGATGTAGTTCTTGATTATATGTCGGCAGAAGTGAAAGAGAAAAAGGCAATACTGTCGGATATTGAAATCCACAATGTAGTCCATATTGAACAGGTAGATGATGGTGCGATTAGCTTTTCTGTAATCGTTAGTTGTGATATCGAACATTCTATATCTTCAACGGGCAGGGTTTCGTTTACTGAAAAATGGCTTGATGTAAGGTGTAAAGTTCTTTTAGGCGTGGAACTAACAGATTTTGAAATTATAAATATTAATGAATGTGAGCAACAGGAAGATTCAGATAATGACAAGTATTCCGGTGAATTGGTACCGATTATTGCAAGAGATGCTTTTGAAAATGAAGCTACAAAATTCCTGGAGAAATATTATCCTTTGGCTTTACAGGAACCGGTAGATGTTCCTATTAGAAAAATTGCAGAGGATATGGGTCTTTCGATTATAGAAGATTCGTTGCTTTCATCAGAACTTGATATTTTTGGTTTGGTTGTTTTTGAAGACGGAAATATTAAGGATAAAAACAAGAATGTTGTTATCAGAAATGCCAAACGTGGAACAGTTTTGATAGATCCCCGTGTTTATTATGAACGAACCTTAGGTACTGTGAACTTTACCATTGCGCATGAGTGTTTCCATTGGTATAGGCATCAACCGTATCATGCTTTGATGAAGATGCTTGGAGCAAATGATGAATTAGGGAAAATAATACAGTGTTCTATAGGTAGCAATGCAAAAGATTCAGAAAAGTGGAAGGCTGTGGATTGGATGGAGTGGCAAGCTAATGGAGTTGCTCCACATATCTTGATGCCAACAAATACAGCAATAATAAAAATTTCAGAACTCATAGAAAAATACCATATTCATTTTGATGGTACGGATGGCTATCAAATCGAGGAAATGATTTCAGAATTAGCTGATTTCTATGGATTATCAAAACAGGCAGTTAAGATGCGCATAAGAGAAATGGGGTATGCAAAGATTGATGGTGCATTTACATATGTTAATGGACAGTATGTTACGCCATTTTCATTTGATGCTTCAGCTTTATCGGATAATCAATCATTTACGATATCATCAGCTGATTTGTTTAAGGCGTATTGTTTAAATAAAGACTTTAGAAAAGCCATTGATACCGGAAGGTTTGTTTATATCGAAGGTCATGTTTGCCTTGATAATGAGAAATATATCGTACGTTCTGACGGGCACATCAAACTTACGCAGTATGCTCTATCCCACATAGATGAATGCTGTTTTGCTTTTGATAAGGGATATAGTTATCAGTCGAAGTATCAGGGACAAAAATACTATGTCCAAATGATGTACAAGACGCCGAGGCAGGTGGCAGCACAAGAATACTCATTTGAGATGAATGCTCACAACAGAACATTGTTATCTCAAATCCAGAGAGCAAGTCGAAGCGCTGATGCAATGAGATTATATCCGGGAGCCTTCTCTGAAACATTGGTACAGCTTATGAAAGAGAAAAAGCTTTCTAATAAGAAACTAGCAGATGCCTCATTGGTGGGTGAACGTACAATACAGAGATTAAGAAATGAGGAAGAATATCCCACAACAGTTCAAACGGTTTTGGGATTGTGTTACGGATTACAGCTTTCAGTGCCTGAAGCAGAAATGTTAGTCGGGAAAACCGATTTCAATATAAAGCCAACTAATCCACAAAATAATGCTTATAGATGCGTATTAAGCTCATGTGCCGAGAATAGCATATATGAGGTTAATGAGATGTTAGAATCTTGTGGATTTGAGCCACTTGGTAGTTCAAAAATGGGATAATGCATAAGGAGGTACTTTATTAAATGCAATACGATTGGATAGATTTTTACACAGAGTTTGCTACTAAACTTCTTCCTTTTAAAACTGGTAGAAAGACCCTTATTCAGAAAATATATGCGGTGTATGACGCAGCTGGAATTAGTGTTCCGAAACTTGAAAGTGGCGATGAGATTATTGACATCGACCCATTCACCATCTTTGGCACATTCAACAAGGGAATAACAAATGCTAATAGAATTGCTATTCTTAATGGGATAGCATCAGAGTTTGAGATTGCTACAAATGTTCCGAGCAATTTTGATGGAATTCCGGTTCTCAATAATCTGAAAGCAACATTCTATGGATTTAAAGATGATAGAAAAGCAGGTGATATTGATAATCTGTGGAGATTGTTTGAAACTGCTCTTGTACTTGCCGATAATGACACAGCAGATAACCGCCGGAAATTTTCTGACGTTTATGATATGGTACATGATCAGCTTTGCATTCGCTGGAATATTACGATGGGCCTGTATTGGATTCGTCCTTATTCATTTATCAACCTGGATTCCAGAAATCGCTGGTTTATAGCTAATGCTCAGAATATGCCGGGTGAATTTGTTGTGGCCGCTGAGAAGAAGTTGAAGAAAGTTCCATATGCAGCAGATTATCTTGAAATAAAGGATCTGTGTAAAAAAGTTCTGGATGCGGGTCAATATGATTATAAGAGCTTCCCGGATTTATCCTATACAGCATGGATTGTCTCTGAGAAAGTAAATCAAGAGAAGTCTGTTGAAAAAGGCAAAAAGACTTCCAAAGCAGAATTTCTCAAATGGTTTATGCCATTATTACAGGCGCTGCGTGATCTGGGAGGATCTGCGACACCAGCAGAGGCAAGAAAGAAAATCATAGAAAACGAGCACTTGTCGGACGAGGTAGTAAATGAAACCAGAGGCAAAACACAAGTTAACAAATTTGAAAATGAAGTTGCTTTTGCAAGAAATTATCTCGTCGGAGCGGGCTATATCGATAAGAGCGTTAGAGGCGTGTGGACACTTACCGAGGTAGGAAAGACAGTGGAATTAACAGCGGAGATGGCATCAGATATTTTCAAAAAAGGCGTCTCTGATGCAAAGAGCAATAAAACGAATGATAGCGATGCTCTTGCAGACAACGATATCGATACCGTTCGTTATTGGCTCTATGCTCCGGGGCGAGGTGCTGATAAATGGGAAGAGTGCTATAAGAATGGCTATATGCTGTTGGGCTGGGGAGAAATTGGAGATCTTGGAGTATTCAGCTCTAAAGATGAAATGAAACAGCAGATGAAGCAGGAATATGGCGATAGTAGTTCCTATAAGAATTCAACTCATGCTACCTGGCAGTTTGTACATGATATCAAGATTGGCGACGTGATATACGTTAAAAAAGGCAATAATGGCATTCTTGGCAAAGGAATTGTTGAGTCTGATTATGAATATGATGCAGATCGCTCAGATGAATATTCCAATGTTAGAAAAGTAAATTGGACGAACAAGGGCGATTGGACAATTAATCATCAGTCCCCACAGAAGACTCTGACTGATATTACGCCATATAGTGACTTCGTGCAAGAAATTAAGGCTTTGTTTGAGGAAAACGATATTGCAGACGACGAGCAGGAATTTACCTATCCAGAGTACACAGCGGAGAATTTCCTAGATGATGTCTATATGTCTGAAGAAGACTATTCCAGATTAGTTGGCTTGCTTAGAAACAAGAAAAACATTATTTTGCAGGGCGCTCCAGGGGTGGGAAAAACTTATGCTGCTAAGCGCTTGGCATATTCCATGATGGGTGTAAAAGATGTAGAGCGTGTGATGATGGTGCAGTTCCATCAGAGTTATTCCTATGAAGATTTCATTATGGGTTTTCGTCCATCTGCTACAGGATTTGAACTGAAGAAAGGTGCATTCTATAACTTCTGTAAGAAGGCTGAGATAGACAGTGATAACGAGTATTTCTTTATTATAGATGAAATCAATCGTGGAAATCTGAGTAAGATCTTCGGTGAGCTGTTTATGCTGATTGAAAATGATAAACGAGGAAATGCGCTGCAGCTTCTGTATTCGGATGAAAAGTTTGCAGTTCCGAAGAATATCTATATTATTGGCATGATGAATACTGCAGACAGAAGCCTTGCTATGCTGGATTATGCACTTCGTAGAAGGTTTGCTTTCTTTGACATCAAGCCAGGGTTTGAGACTCCGGGGTTCCGTGAGTATCGTATGGCATTAGATAATGAGAAGTTCAACAAACTGATCAGTTGCGTCGAGAGTTTAAATAGAGAGATTTCTGTCGACGAATCTCTGGGCGAAGGGTTCTGCATTGGTCACAGCTACTTCTGCAATTTACAGCCTGATACAATTGACGATAGTTGGCTTTATGGTGTTGTAGAATATGAGTTGATACCTTTGTTGAAAGAATATTGGTTTGATGAACCTATGAAGGTGAAAGATTGGAGCGAAAATCTAAGGAGTACGATTAAGTGATACCGATTCAAAACATCTATTATATGCTGTCCTATGCATTTCAGATATTGAATGAGCAAGGTTATAAGAATATAGCCACAGAACAATTTAATAATACTGCTGAGCTGATGGCGGCTATCTTGGAAAAAGGTATCGCAATTCAGCTAAAGCGAGGACTGGGTAAAGAATATATTCCGCAGACGGAGGCGCTCTCTTCTCTGCGAGGAAAGATTGATATTGCAGAGTCCATCAAGACACAGTCAATGCTACGGAAACAGCTAATCTGTACATATGATGAGTTTTCGGTTAACAGTATCATGAATCGGATCATCAAATCTACAATTGAGATCCTCCTGCGCTCGAATATATCGAAACAGCGAAAGAAAAATCTTAGAAAATTAATGCTGTATTTCAGTGAGGTGGATTTTATTGATTTGTATACGGTAAATTGGAATGTTCAGTATAATCGAAACAATCAGACCTATCGTATGCTGATCTCGATATGTTATTTAGTAGTAAAGGGTCTGTTGCAGACTCAATCAGATGGAAGCACCAAACTGATGGATTTTCTGGATGAGCAGCGTATGTGTCGATTGTATGAAAAGTTCATTCTGGAATACTACAGGAGAGAGTTTAAAAATCAGATTACGGCAAATGCATCACGGATTCCGTGGCAATTGGACAACGACGAGAATTCTATGCTGCCAGTGATGCAAAGTGATATTATGCTCCAGCGTGATGATAGAGTTCTTATCATTGATGCAAAGTACTATGAGCATAGTATGCAGGTACAGTTTAACAAGCATACACTTCACTCGGCTAACCTTTATCAGATTTTTACTTATGTGAAGAATAAGGAATACGAATTGAGAGAGAAGGACCATACGGTTTCAGGAATGCTTTTGTATGCGAAGACTGATGAAGAAATATATCCGAATAATGTATATCAGATGAGTGGTAACCAGATTACAGTCAGGACTCTGGATTTGAATTTACCATTTACAGAAATAGCAGAGCAGCTAGATACAATAGCAAAATTGCATTTCAGTTTATAAAGGAGGCCTCCTATTTGAAAAAGAAAAAAGACGAAATAACTATCCGTTCCAGTGCAGCAGAATACTTAACCTATGTTGCCTCTGTGGGTGATCAGCAGGACAGCATTGAGATGCGCTACGAGGATGAGAATATATGGCTGACACAGAAGATGATGGCCACATTGTATGGCGTGGATGTTCGTACAATCAATGAGCATATTAAAAAGATTTATTCTGACTCAGAGCTTGAGGAAGATTCAACTATCCGGAATTTCCGGATAGTTCAAACCGAAGGTTCCCGTCAGGTGACTCGTGATACAATTTGGATATGGAAGATATGATTTCTAATATGATGTTACAGGCACAGGTGACAGAAGAGCAGTTAAAAGAGAGGCAGGAAATCAAAACAGAAACGGGAGTGGTTTTGTCCTGGAAGTATTTGTGCTGGGTGCGAGCACATCCGGTGAAGTCGATCTGCAAAGAAACAAATATTTTATATGGAACTCAGGATAAAATGATCCCGTATAAGATTGTAAAAAAATTTTCGGAAGAAAATAATTGCCGACTGAATTTTGTGGAAAATGGGCAGCATTGGCTTCATACAGACAGGGAAGTAGCGGCTATGCGGAAGTGGGAACAGACCGTACTGGAAGAAAGCAGAAGTATAATTCCAAATAAATAAATGATTAAAAATATGAATGTGAAAGCCGGAAGGTAACAGCTAAAATACGGTGTCTTACATTTGAAAAAATTAAACTTTTCTATACGAGAACTGAGTGGAAGCTTAATTAAGTCAAAGTCAGTAAAACCAGTTTTTACTGGCTTTTTTGATAGTGACACCCCCTCCTTTTTTATATATTCTGGTATTAGGAGAACTATTAATCCATACAAGAAGTGAAAGGAGGTAACAGGATGAAAGGTAAAATACTATTAGGATTAACCGCAATATTGATGCTGACGGGAGCTGCTGTACCGGTAAAAGCAGATGATGTCTGGAAATTTGATGCCCAGCGTTTTGTATTGAAGGAGTACACAGGTACAGAGACGGATGTAGTGGTGCCGGACACTATGGATGAGGGCGTGCCGGTTAAAAGACTGGGAACTCAATTACTGGCTGGCTCAGAGACGCTTACTTCTGTAGTAGTGCCGGATAGCGTGACGATACTTGATGTTGGTGCGCTGAGTTATGATAATAATCTGTCGGAGATAACTTTATCTTCAAATTTGATCAATATCGGGTGGAATGCTATTTCCAGTAATGATGCGCTGACAGAACTCACCATACCGGCATCGGTCTGTATTATAGACAGCTATGCAGTCAGCGGCTGCTATGCTCTGAAGAAAATCGTGTTTGAGGGTGCATGCCCATTGATAGGTTCAGAGGCTTTTGTAATGCTTTCAGATGATGTGGTAATTTATGTGCCGGATGACCAGATAGAAGAGTACAAGAAGGTTTTTGAAGAAAATAATAAAAATTTGAACATTCAGCCAAGTGGAAAGCCGGCTGTACTTTATTCAGCTGAAGACTATCTGGATACAGAGAATCTGACGTTTGATGCAGAAACGGGAAGCATCACAGGTTATAATGGAATGAATACCAGACTGACGATCCCGGAGAGTATTGATGGTGTGCCGGTAAAAGCAATTGGTAAAAGAGCTTTATGGGAAGATCCTCTTTTAGGGTATGTAACTCTTCCAGAGGGACTGGAATATGTTGGAGAAGATGCTTTTAGTATCACTGATACATTAAAATATGTGGAATTTCCGTCTACTCTGAAAACTATTGATAAGAAAGGTTTTTCATCTTATCGGGGATTCAGGCTGGATCTTCCGGATAGTCTGGAATATATCGGAGAAGAAGCGTTCAGCTATTTTTCGGTAGAAACAGACCTGATCATTCCTGAAGGCGTAAAGGAACTCGGCCCTGGAGCATTTTCAACAGCTTCGAGATTACAGAGGGTATTTCTTCCATCAAGTTTAGAGAAGATAGGGGATAATTGCTTTAGCAGGTCACCTATTACTTATGTTTATATGGAGGGATTAGAGCTGCCGGAAATTTCGGATACCGCCTTTGATAAGTGTGAATACCTGAGAGACATAGATCTGAACGAAAAGTGTACCAAGCAGCAGATGCTGGATGTACAGGCGCTCGTTGATGCACAGGGACTGGAGTGCCGGGTATGGCGAAACCAGAATACAGAGGTTGAATATGCACGCTTTTCTGTTGAAGAGCTTCCGGATGACCCGAGTAAGTTATACTTAACTGGATACGAAAAAGAAGCCGCGAAGGTGCGCAGCTATGATACTTATACAATAGGCGAGGAGGATAAAGGAGTAGTAGGAATCGCCGATGGTGCATTGAAGGGCGATCAGACGATAACCTACTTTGCGGTGCCTCATAACGATGAATTCGTTTACGTTGGAAAAGAAGCTTTTGCAGACAGTATTGTGGAGCATGTAGACCTGTTTGATTCTGTCACCAGTATTGGAGCGGAAGCCTTCCGCAACTGTGCGCAGCTTAAGGAGATCACAATCCCTGCTTCTGTGACGGAGATTGGAGAAAATGCTTTTGCGGGCTGCAGCGGACTGACAAGTGTTAATATTTTATGTGATGTTGGGCTGCTTCCGGAGGGAGCGTTTGCGGATTGCGCAAATCTTACCGAAGCAACTGTGGCAGCAGGAAGTATCCCGGCAAGACTTTTTGAAGGATCAGCACTCGCCTCACTGAATATGGGTGAGGGAGTAACTGAGATTGGTTCAAGAGCTTTTGCCGGAACTTCGCTGAGTGAGTTTGTGATACCTGCAAATATACCAGTCAATGGAGCCGCTCTTGAAGGGATTGAACTGAGTAATATCAGGCTCAGTGCAGATGCGACGGATGAACAGGTGGCTGAATGGAGTGCAGCACTGAATTATCCCTGGTATGACAGAATATGCAGAGTTGGCGAGGAATCTATGCTGGTGAAGATGCCATATGAACCTCTGCCAGAAGACAATTTTGAATTTGATGAAGAGAGCAGAACGATCACAGCATATGTTGGAACAGCTGTGGATGTTATCATTCCGCGTACGATTGGCGGAGTGCCGGTAGAAAATATTTCTTATAATGCATTTGAAAATACCAGAGATTATGTACATTCAGATATGGAGACAAACCAGAAAGAAGGAGACTGGGTGCCGATGCGCTGCGTGATCCTGCCGGAGACACTGAAATCAATTGAGGACAGTGCATTTACGAACTGTCATGATCTGGAAACAGTGATCTGCTATGCACCTCTGGAAACTACAAATAAGGGTCTGTTCTCGGAATGCCAGGGTCTGAAAAAAGTGGTGTTTGTAAACGGAGTACTGCACATGGATAACTATCTGTTTAACTTCTGTAAGAACCTGGAGACCGTATGGTGCAAGAACCAGGTAGACCGGATTGGAATTCAGACTTTTGGAGTAACTCCTATGGAAAGGCTCTGTGTGAATGCCAAAAATATTGATGTGAGTGCATTTGCAGGAATGGAGTCTTTGAAAGAGATTCATATCCGTGGTGGAGTTGAGCATATGAGTCTGGGAGCATTTGCAATGCTGCCGTCAATCGAAACAATCTGTCTGGAAGGAATTGATCCAGATGTGATGGAAGATGACTGGGCAAATCTGGGGAACAGCAATCTTACGATTCTTGTACCGGAAGATACTTCAGATGAG